>Ga0209167_10000038_pt1 | contig 168586 bp, 161 predicted proteins | sample Coa_R1_9_FD_187154 | JGI IMG/M metagenome (GOLD analysis project Ga0209167, IMG submission 187154) | Surface soil microbial communities from Centralia Pennsylvania, which are recovering from an underground coalmine fire - Coalmine... | ecosystem: Environmental > Terrestrial > Soil >...
CGCAGATGCTCTGCAGCGCCTTCTGCTCGCTCCAGAATCATTCTGGACCCGATTTGCGCAACAAATCGTCGCCGCCCGGCGCCAGCCCGTTTTGCTCGGTTAACGGCAGCATTCTTGCCCAGCCTCGACGGGTCACGTTGGCGATGCCATATTCGGCCCTTTTGTCCAGCCCTTTTGGAAAAAATATTTCTGTTTATCCGAAATACAATCGGGTGTATGTCTGACCCCGTCCCGCCTCGATATGAGGGGCGTTGCGCATCGTCACGAACGTTGCGGCGGGATGCGATGGACGCGAGTTGCGCTTTCGACGATGGCGCTATCTTGCGGACGGCAAAGTCGTGTGGTCCTGACGCCCCGACGCTCGCGTCAAGTTGGCGACGATGCTTTGCATCGCGCCGATGACGGGGGCAAGAAAGCCCGGTCCCCGGGGAGAGCGCGATATAAGCCGTTAAAACCATTGCGCAGGGAAGGCCGGACTATCCCGGTGAACCTGTGGCGACTACGCTCGTGTGCTTTGTTTTATTTTGCACGCGAGGCTATGGGTGCGACGGGCACCCGGCTTTCCCTGCGCCCTCTATGTTTGGGCGAACGGTTTATGCACGACTCGGGCGCGAGAGCGCCGCGGGATCGCGGAGGTGCATCCAACGGAAATCGCCCGCGAAGCGTGGCGATCCAGTATTCCAGAGACGCTAGTGATAGAACCGAGAGGCCGCAGCGTACTGGATACCGCGCCTTTGCGCGGTATGACGATTCGGGGTTTGACGATAAAAAACGGGGGAGAAGAGAGCCTTGATCTTGTCGCCCCCCTGACGTTACTAGGCCTGAGATTGGTGCCGCCGGAGGCTGCGGCGAGCCGGGAGCAAACAAAACCATGGGACCCCTGGAGGGCGTCAAAGTCATCGACATGACGACCGTGCTGATGGGGCCGTATGCGACCCAGATGCTCGGCGATTACGGTGCTGACGTTATCAAGGTCGAATCCCCCGAGGGCGATGTGACGCGTCTGATCGGGCCGACCCGTCATCCCGGCATGGGGCCGGTGTTCCTCAATACCAACCGCAGCAAACGCTCGATCGCGCTTGATCTGAAGAAGCCCGCGGGGCGCGACGCGGTGCTGCGGCTGATCGCGTCAGCCGATGTGCTGGTCTACAATGTGCGGCCGCAGGCGATGGCGCGGTTGCAGCTCGGCTATGACGTCCTCTCGAAGATCAACCCGCGCCTGATCTACGCCGGGGTGTTCGGTTTCGGCCAGGACGGTCCTTATGCCGCCAAGCCCGCTTACGATGATTTGATCCAGGGTGCGACCGCGCTGCCCGCCTTGATGGCGCAGACCGGCGACGGCGTTCCGCGCTATGTTCCCAATGCGCTTGTCGACCGCATCGTCGGTCTCACCGCCGTCGGCGCGATCTGCGCGAGCCTCGTCCATCGCGACCGTACCGGCCGCGGCCAGCGGGTGGATATTCCGATGTTCGAAACCATGGCGGGTTTTGTCATGGGCGACCACATGGGCGGGCTGACCTACGACCCGCCGCTGGACAAAGGCGGCTATGCGCGGCATCTGGCCCGTGACCGGCGACCCTACAAGACTTCCGACGGCTATATCTGCGTCATCGTGTATAACGACAAGCAGTGGGAGAATTTCTTTAAAGCCACCGGCCGCGACGATCTGCGCGGCGACCCCAACTTCGCAACTTTCGCCGGGCGCGCTACTAATATCGACACGGTTTATGCCGAATTGGCCCGCATCTTCGAAACGCGGACCACGGCCGAGTGGGCCGAATTGCTCGACAAGGCCGACGTGCCAGTGATGCCGATGCACGATCTGACGAGCATTTTGCAGGACCCGCATCTGGTCGCAAACGACTTCTTTCCCGTCGTTCATCATCCAAGTGAGGGAAAAATTCGCAGCATGAAGGTATCGGCGAGATGGTCCGAAACGCCAAGCCGGCCGGAGCGGCTCGCGCCGCGTCTGAACGAGCACGGCGCCGAAATTCTGCGCGAGGCCGGTTTCTCCGCAGACGAGATCGCTGCCCTAGTGCGCGATGGCGTGACCACCGCCGCAGCCAGTGCCGGAACGGAGTGAGAAGCATGGATTTCGCGCTCACCGCCAACCAGGAATCGATCCGCGACGCCGTTTCGAAAATCTGTGCCCGGTTCGACGACGCCTATTGGCTGAAGAAGGACAAGGAAGGCGGCTACCCCGCCGATTTCCATAAGGCGCTCGCGGATGCCGGCTGGCTCGGCATCTGTATCCCCGAGGAATTCGGCGGCTCGGGTCTCGGCATCCTCGACGCCGCGATCATGATGCGGGCGATCGCCGAATCCGGCGCAGGCATGTCGGGTGCCTCCGCGGTTCATATGAACGTGTTCGGGCTCAATCCCGTGGTCGTGTTCGGCACCAAGGAGCAATGCGCCCGGATGCTGCCGCCGATCGTATCGGGCGCCGAGCGGTCCTGCTTTGCCGTCACCGAACCGAACACCGGTCTCAACACCACACAGTTGAAGACCCGCGCGGTGCGCTCGGGTGATAAATACGTCGTCAATGGCCAGAAGGTCTGGATTTCGACCGCGCAAGTGGCCGAGAAGATTCTTCTGCTCGCGCGCACCACGCCGCTGGAAGAGGTCAAGAGCCCGACCCATGGCCTCAGCCTGTTCTATACCGACTTCGACCGCAGCCGCATCACCGCACGCGAGATCGAGAAGATGGGCCGCAAGGCGGTCGATTCCAACGAGCTCTTCATCGAGAATTTCGAAATTCCGATTCAAGACCGTCTCGGCGAGGAGGGCCGCGGCTTTGAGTATATCCTGCACGGCATGAATCCGGAGCGTATCCTGATCGCCGCGGAAGCGGTCGGGCTCGGCCATGTCGCGTTGTCGCGTGCTGCGGCCTATGCCAAGGAGCGCATCGTGTTCAACCGCCCGATCGGCAAGAACCAGGCGATCCAGCATCCCCTTGCGAAGAACTGGATGGAGCTTGAGGCCGCCTGGCTGATGACGCTCTCTGCCGCCTGGCAATACGATCGGGGGCAGCCTTGCGGGCCTGCGGCCAACGCGGCGAAATACCTGGCCGGCGAAGCCGGCTTTCACGCCTGCGAGCAGGCGGTGATGACCCATGGCGGCTTCGGCTATGCCAGGGAATTTCATGTCGAGCGGTATTTGCGCGAATCCCTGATCCCGCGCATCGCGCCGATCAGCCCACAGCTCATTCTCAGCTTCATCGCCGAGAAGGTGCTGGGACTGCCGAAGTCGTATTAGCGGCAATCGACGATGAATATTTTGGATTTTTACCCGTCATTCCGGGATGCGCGTCTTAGCACAGACCCGGAATCTCGAGATTCCGGGTTCGCATCTCTGATGCGCCCCGGAATGACGAAGTCGTATGAAACAAGGACAAATTCATGAGCCGTCTCAAGGCCGCGCTTGATCCGCGTTCCGTCGCCATCATCGGCGCATCGGAAAATCCCAACAAGGTCGGCGGTCGGCCGGTGCACTACCTCGACAAGTTCGGCTTCAAGGGAAAGATTTTTCCGATCAATCCTTCGCGCCCCGAGGTGCAGGGCCACCGATGTTACAAGAGCCTTGGCGATCTGCCGGAGGCGCCCGAAATGGTGATCGTCGCGGTGGCCGGCGATAACGCCATCGGCGCGGTGGAAGATTGCGCCGCGCATGGCGTCGGGGTTGCCGTGGTGATGGCCTCGGGCTTCGGCGAGGTCGACGCCGTCGCTGGCAAGGCCAAGGAGCGGCGGATGGTCGAGGCGGCGCGCAAGGCCGGCATGCGTATCGTCGGCCCAAATTCGCAAGGACTCGCCAATTTCGGCACCGGCGCGATCGCAAGCTTCTCAACCATGTTCATGGATATGGACCGCGCCGAGGGACATGTCGCAATGCTCAGCCAAAGCGGCGCGCTGTCGACAGTGCCGGTCGGATTCCTGCGCCAGCGCGGCATCGGCGTCCGCCATACGCACGCGACCGGCAACGATGCCGACATCACCGTCGCCGAGCTCGCGGTCGCGGTGGCCGAAGATCCGGAAGTCAAGCTGTTGCTGCTTTATCTGGAGAGCATCCCCGAGACGAAATATCTGGAGGAATTGGCCGCGGTCGCGCTTGACCGCGATTTGCCGATCATCGCCCTGAAGTCCGGCCGCTCCGAAGCCGGGCGGCAGGCGGCGCAATCGCACACCGGCGCGCTCGCCAATGAAGACCGCGTGGTCGATGTATTCTTCGAACGGCATGGCATCTGGCGCGCGCCGGATATGCGCGGTCTGGTCGAAGCAACCGAACTCTATCTGAAGGGTTGGAAACCGAAGGGCAGGCGGCTTGTCGCCATTAGCAACTCTGGCGCGGTCTGCGTCATGACGGCGGACGCGGCGACTGCCGTCGGCATGCCGATGGCGAAGCTTTCGGAGCAAACCGACAAGAAGCTCAAGGGAATCCTGCCGAGCTTCGCCACCACCACCAACCCGATCGATTTGACTGCGGCGCTGTTGTCCAATAGCCGGCTGTTCGGCGACATCCTCCCCGTCATCGCCGAAGACCCGGCGGCGGACGCATTCCTGATCGGCGTCCCCGTCGCCGGACCCGGTTACGATGTGGAGGCGTTTGCCCGAGATGCTGCCGCCTTCGGCCGGCAGACCGGAAAACCGCTTGTGATCGCGGCGACCCAGCGCAGCGTCGCCGATCAATTCGCGGCCGAAGGTTCGTCCGTGTTTCCGACCGAGACCGAAGCGGTCGCCGCACTGCATCAGTTCCTGGCGCATCGCGAATTGATGGCGCGCACGCTTGCGCGTCGCGAGCACCGCGCGAGCATCAACTCCTCTCCGATATCATCGGCTGCGACGGCGATGCTGAACGAAGCCGACAGCCTTGCCTTGCTGGCGGCGCGCGGTATTGCCGTGGTGCCGCATCGGCTGTGTCGGTCGCGCGCCGAGGCGATTGCGGCGTTCGAGACCATCGGCGGGCCGGTCGCTGTCAAGGGATGTTCGGCCGATATCGCGCACAAATCGGAGCTCGGCCTGGTGCAGCTCGGTGTCACCAGCCGCGAGGAGGCGGGCGAGATCTGGGCGCAGATGGAGGGCATCATCCGCAAACAGGGCGCGCGGTTCGACGGCGTCATCGTTGCGGCGATGGCAGGCGGCCGCCGCGAGATCATGATCGGCGCGCATCGCGATGGCGTATTCGGGCCCGTGGTCGCTGTTGGCGACGGCGGCAAATATGTCGAGATTTTCCAGGATACCGTGCTGCTGCTGCCTCCCTTTTCCAGGGATGACGTCCGCGAAGCCCTCGGCCGCCTGCGGATCGCGCCATTGCTTGCGGGCGTGCGCGGTGAACCGCCGATGGACGTCGATGCGCTTTGCGACGCGGTGATGCGGATCGGCGAGCTGATGCTCGACCCGGCGGCGGGCGTGGTGAGCCTCGATCTCAACCCGGTGCTGCTCGACAGCGCGGGCAAAGGCAGCGTGGTGGTGGATGCCGTTGTATTTAGGGCAGCGTGTCTTGAGGCGTGACTTGATCGGCGTCGCGAACGCAACGAAGCAATCCCTAAGGTTACGCAAAACTATTGTCCCGGATTGCTTCGTCGCATTCGCTCCTCGCGCTGATGGATTTGGATCACCGCCCGTAGAGGACCACGGTGGCGATGACGAGCATCGCCGTCACCGCCAGCATTTGCGCAAGCACCTGCGAGGTCGCCCTCTTGGTGGCGTCCTTCATACCGTTCTCCCCTAGACTTGGGCGCGACTCATCGTTGCCCGCAAAGGCCCGACGATCCGTTTGCTTTACTCGGAACACCCCTCGACGAGTATTCGCTTTGACGAGTCCCCACTCAGCGAATATCGACGCTGGCCAAGGTCGACCAGCAATGCGGCGGCATTTTGGCTCGGCTGCAGCCGGTTTATGCGCGCGGCAAGGAATTTTGGAAGCGGATTTCCGGCGTGACAGGTGCTTGCGGGCGCTGCAAGCCGGCTCCCACTTTCCGCAACACGCTCTAAAGCTTTCGTGCGCGCTTGAGGCTATCGAGCTGCGCTGGGATCGCCGCAGGCTCCGTCACCGGATAGGAGCAAAACGTGCTGGTGCAGGCGAAGGCCGCGGGGCCGTCTGGAAAATCCGGATAATCGACGTCGATATTGGCGAGCTTGCCTTCACGCTTGTCCCACCATTCCGCGCGCTTGTTCACAAGCGGATACGCCAGCGCCGCCCTGTATAGCGCCGCCGAGCGCGGATCGTCCTTAGCACCGACGATCGTGATGTGGACCGGTTCGTTGCGCAATTCGTCCTCGGCCAGCAACACATCCGGAAGGAAGCCGAAAGCGTCAAGGATCGCAGGTGAGGTCAAGTAACCCATGCCGGCCTCGGCGGTCTCGCGATAGCTGTTATCGCCGGTGTAGGAAGACAGCAGGCTGAACATTCTGACGGCGGTGACATTATCCTCACGTTGCTTGATCGGCTTGACCAGTTGTTGCGCGTCCGGCGAGGCCGACGCCACAAAACCACCTGTCGCTGGGTCGATGAATGTTTTTCTGATGTAGTCGGCCGTGGCTTGGGCGCGCGTGAGCCATTCGCGCTCGCCAGTCGATCGGTGTAAGGCGAGCAAGGCCTTGGCCATCTCGACATTATCGGCGAGATAGGGACCGCCTCTGTCCCGCTCGGCGTGGCGGAAACCGCCTCCGGGTAGAGCGCGGTTGGCCAATACCCAGCGCGCGGCGCCGATAGCCAGGTCTCGAGCGTCTGTAACGTTCGTCGCGTCGTAATAAGCCAACAGGCCCGAAATCGCTTGCGCCGTCTCGCGTGCATATTGGCGCCGGTCGACGCCCGGCTCTCCAACGCTCATGCCCATCGATGCATAGAAACCGCCGCCAGGGGCGGCCATGGTGTTTTTGAGAAAGCCATAAATGCGATCGGCGGCCTGCCGGTAGCCGGGGTCGTCAAACATCGTCCAAGCTCGGGCATAGGCAGAAAGCGCCGCCTCTTGCGCGAACATCGGAAACTCGCGCGCGGGTTCCGACCAATCGGGTTCGAGGTTGACCTGGTTCATGGCGCCGGTGCCCTTGTCGATCATGGTGTCAGCCATCAGCGTCAAAACTCTTCGAATGCGTGCCGCGTTCTTCGTGTCACCCTGCCGGGCGCGCTGGAGCGCCCAGGTCAATGTGGGGCTGTCGACGAATTTGGACTTGCTCCAGCCGCCATGATCCTCGTCCCAGGCCTTATCGATGAAGGCGAAAATCTCGTCGTGCTGGGCGTCCGTCAGCCCGGTCGCCAGCGTACGCTCGCGCTCGGCGCCGCCGGCATCGGGATAGACCACCGGAGAGGGATCCTCGATGGTGGCAGATAGAACCGGCAGGAAAAATTGCGGCGAGTAGAAGCCACGCAGTTTGACGATTTCGGTGCCATCCGGTCCGAAGATGATGGTGGCGGGCCAACCCCACCGCTCATAGCGTTGCGAGATATCGGGCCGGCTGTCCTGGTCGACATAGACTGGGACGAATTTGTCCTTCAAGGCCGCGCGAACTTCCGGATTGGCCCAAGTCTCGCGATTCATGATGTGGCACCACCGGCACCACCAGGATTGCAGCGAGACGATCACGAACTTCTTCTCGCGAGATGCCTGCGAAAACGTCGCGTCGCTCCACTCCTTCCAGAAGCCGTCGCCGTTATCGATCGGCGCTGCGTGAGCTGCGAGAGTAAACATCAACGAAATGACGAGCATGCCGTATCGGATCACAGCTTTTCTCCCAGGGATTGCAGATTGTCGCTGATCGCGGGCATAATGCCAAAACACGCCAAGCTTAAAAACCCACAACGTCGTGAGCTTCAGGTAAAGTCAAAGGTGGATGATGGCCCGCATCGACTATTGCGATACTTCGAAATCGAGTGAGCGTACCCGCGAAATCCTGGGGAAGAACCGCAACGCCAACATCTTCCGCATGATGGCGCACTCGCCGAGCTATTTCGAACAATATTGCCGGCTCGGCGGCGCGATCCGTCACAGGGGCGAGCTTGATCCGATCATTCGCGAGCTTGCCATCACGCGGACGGGTATCCTCTGCGAGGCGCCCTACGAGGTCGTGGCCCACGAGCGCATCGGCAGGAATGTCGGGGTCACCGACGAGCAGAACGCGGCGCTGGAGAACTGGCAACCGGCCAAATGCTTTAGCGAGTTGCAGCGCGCAGCTCTTGCCTTCACCGACGAGATCGTCCGCCTGCGCCGTCCGAGCGATGCGACGTTCAATGCGATTGCCGCCAAACTGACGCCGGCGGCCCTCGTCGAGCTCCAGCTTTCGGTGGGCTTCTACATCATGACGTCGAAATTCCTGGAGACGTTTGGCATCGATTTGCAGCCGGTGGAGCAGGTGATCGATTAGCGCGCCCGATTTGACGTGCGCAAGCGAACCTGCGGCGTTGGAAGGCGTAGCTCGTTCAGATCTCGACGACGGCGAGGACCTGTCCTTCGGCAACCACATCGTCCAGGCTGACAAGGATCGTTCTAATCTTCCCCGCTGCAGGCGAGGCGACCGGGATTTCCATTTTCATCGCTTCGACGAAGGCAATGTCGTCGCCTTCACTGACGCTCGCGCCGGCCTGAGCGGCAAGCGCGCAGACGCGGCCGGCAACCTGTGTGACGATCTTGATCTCAGCCATTCTGTACTCCGGGTCTGTCGCGGTGCGCGGCATCACGCGCGCTTGTTGTAGATGAGTGGATTTGACACTCGCTTCACCGCCAGTTCAATTTCGCACAGCGAACGTCAAATTCAAACGCCACTCATATTCGCAACCTGGCCTGCCGAACGGGATACTAAGGTTGGAACCCGGACCACTGGAGCGAAAACTCCAGACTTTCAGTTGTAGCCGCAGATCGCCTGAGGTAGTTTTTTGTTCAGTAAGTGGAATTTTATTTCGCATAGCGGAATAGAAAGAAAAAGACTTTATATGGGACGGCGTTCGGAGCGGCTCAGCAGGCAGGGAATGCGCGCGGGCGATTGTGCAGGCGAGGGCGACGTGATTCAGGTCGTGTCGCGCGCGTTCGACGTGCTGCGTTGCTTCGAGGGCCAGGAGGCGAGGCTCGGCAATCTGGAAATCTCCAACCGCTGCGGATTGCCGCGCTCGACCGTGTCGCGGCTCACTCATACCCTGACCCGGATGGGCCAGCTTGTCTATCTGCCGGGCGACCAGAAATACCGCATAGGTCCGAGCGCGGTCGCGATGAGCACGGCGATGATGCGCGGCCTGCAGTTGCGCCACCTGATCCGGCTGCGCCTGCAGGAGGTCGCCGAACAATTGCCGGGCACCGTGGGCTTCGTCATTCCGGACCGCTTCCATCTCGTCTATCTCGAGTTCGGCCGTGCCGCCAATGCGCTTGGCCTGTCCTTGACCACGGGTAGCCGTATCGCCATTGCAAGCACGGCGGCGGGGCATGCCTATACCGCCGCGCTCGATGCCGAGATTGGCGATGCGCTGCTCGCGGAGATGGAGCGCGAACTTCCTGATGACGCCAGGCTGCTGCGGCCACGCCTGGAACCCAACCGCCGCCTTTTGCGCGAACAGGGCTATGTGGTTGTCTGCGGGCTATGGAGTCCGCATATCAATGGGCTTGCGGTCCCGTTATGGTCGCCGCAATACCAGACTTATGTCGTCGTTACGATCGGTCTTCTTTCCGCGATATATGACGAAAGGCGGCTGCACGAGGAGGTTGCTCCAAAAATTCTGGAACTGAGTGCCGCGATCGGTGCCATGCTGGAGGGCGGCGACGCCGGACTGTTCGACGATCGTGCGCGGGCCGAGCCGCTTCGAGTACCGGACCACAATAACAAAAGGGGAGAGAATCCGAATGAACTGGAAGCCGGAACTCGACGAACTCGCCCGGCGCGAAGCGTTCGCGCGCGAGATGGGCGGCGTTGACAAGGTCAAGCGGCAGCGCGACCAGGGCCGGCTCACCGTCCGCGAACGTATCGACAGGCTACTCGATCCGGTAAGCTTCCACGAGATCGGCGCGATATCCGGCACCGCCGAATATGACGAGAAGGGCGAACTGAAGAATCTGACGCCGGCAAACTGCGTGTTCGGCCGCGGCAAGATCGATGGCCGGACCGTGGTCGCGGTCGGCGACGATTTCACCGTGCGTGGCGGCTCGGCGGATGCCTCGATATCGGCAAAGCCGCTGATGGCCGAGGAAATGGCGCATGATTTCCGCCTGCCGATCATCCGCCTGATCGAGGGTTCCGGTGGCGGCGGCTCGGTGAAAACCATCGAGACCAAGGGCGCGGCCAACCTGCCCGGCGGTATCGGCGGCACGCGGTGGTACGCCTATACGACCGCCAACATGGCCCGCGTGCCGGTGGTGGGGCTCGGGCTCGGTTCGGTCGCGGGACTTGGCGCGGCGCGGCTTGCGGCGAGTCATTATTCGGTGATGACGAAGAACTCGGCGATGTTTGTCGCTGGTCCCCCGGTCGTGAAACGTCTTGGCCAGGATCTCGGCAAGCAGGAACTCGGCGGTGCCGAGATCCAGACGCGTGCCGGCGGAGTCGATCATGCGGTCGATACCGAGGAGGAGGCGTTCGCCTGCGTGAGGCGTTTTCTCTCTTATCTGCCGTCGTCGGTCTTTAAGCTGCCGCCGACCCTCCCTTGTAACGACGATCCGGAACGGTCGGAGGAGTCGTTGATGTCAGCGGTGCCGCGCAGCCGTCGCCAAGTCTACAAGATGCGGCCGATCATCGACGCGGTCGTCGACAAAGGCTCGTTCTTCGAGGTGGCCGCGAATTTCGGCCGGCCGATCATCGCCGGGTTAGCGCGCCTGGAAGGCCGTGCCGTGCTGGTGCTCGCCAGCGATCCCTTCCACTATGGCGGGTCGTGGACAGCGGAAGCCTGCCAGAAGGTGGTGCGCTGGGTCGATTTCGCCGAGACCTTTCATCTCCCGGTAGTCTATCTAATGGATTGTCCGGGTTTCATGATCGGGCTTGAGGCCGAAAAGGCAGCTACCATCCGCCACGGCGTGCGCGCGATGGCAGCCGTCAACCAGAGCACGGTTCCCTGGTGCACCATCATCGTGCGCAACTCGTTCGGTGTCGCCGGTGTTGTGCACCAACCGGCTGACCGGTTCTCGATCCGCTATGCCTGGCCCTCGGCCTATTGGGGTTCGCTGCCGCTCGAAGGCGGCATTGAGGCGGCCTATCGCGCCGATATCGATGCGGCCGACGATCCGCAAGCCAAGCTGCGGGAAATCGAGGATCGCCTCAACAAGCTGCGCTCGCCGTTCCGCACGGCCGAAAAGTTCTGGGTTGAAGAGATCATCGATCCGCGCAAGACCCGCTCGCTATTGTGCGAATTCGCCCGGCTCGCCGAGCCGCTGCGCACTGTGGGGCCTGCGACCAACATGGCGATAAGGCCGTAAGGGGCGGGTAGTGAAGGGGGTGGGGCGGATGACGAAGTGGGTAGGGGCATCACGGCTTATGGCGATCATTTTGATCGATTCTCAGGCCGTAGCACAAAATGGCGACGCACGCCGCGAGCAGGCGCGTTCATTTGCCAATTCAGGCAAGCTCAGCGAGGCGCTGTCGATTTATGATGAACTTACGTCGTCCGGTTCGCGCGACTTGACGCTCTACGCAGAGGCGACCCGCACCGCCGCGGCCGCGCAGGATATGCGAAGGGCGGCGATTTATCGCGAACGCCGTCTCAAGATCGATCCAGACGACTACAACACGCGCTCGACCATCTCATTGGCATACCAACTGGCCGGCGATGAGGCCGAGGCCCGGCGTAGCCGGGACGAGTTTCGCGCTTTTTGGAAAGCGTCGACAGATCCCAAGGTTCGCGCTCAGCCCTCCCTTGTGATTGATCGATTTCAGGCCGGTCCGTGGACCATCTATGCGGTCGAATGCATGGAAATCGCGGGCGACTACGGCGGTCGGCTACATGTTCGATGTGTGGGGGCCGCAGGCTCCTCCTTTGCCCCCAGAAGGACGGGCGGCCAATCATCGTGAGCGGATCGTGCTCGAGCATAACTTGCTCGATCAGCGAATTTTGTCGGAGCTGAAACACGAAAATGCTCCGATGCATCCGAGCCTCGACGTCCTTTCCGGCACTGGGCACGCGACCCTTAAATGGTTCGACCGTGAGCCGAGTTACACCGCCGTTCGTGACGCCGTCGAACAGTTCGTTGCCAATGACAAAGAACTGGCGAGCAAACCGCCGGTGGGCAATAGCTGGTCGCGGATTGAATGCATGATTGAAAGAAAATAGGTCGCCGCCGCCGAACTTTTTTGCTCATTTGCGCGCGATCAAGGATGCGGTGACGGTCGGCGTACCTGTAGTCAGTGGACCACGCGCTCCACCGCAATGGCGGTCGCTTCACCGCCGCCGATGCACAACGCAGCGACGCCGCGCTTGAGGTTTTGCGCTTCGAGCGCATGCAACAGCGTGACGATCAGCCGGGCGCCGGTCGCGCCGATCGGGTGGCCGAGCGCGCAGGCGCCGCCATTGATGTTCAATTTCTCGCGGGGAATTCCAAGGTCACGCTGCGCGGCCATCGCCACCACCGCAAACGCTTCGTTGATCTCGAACAGGTCGACGTCGCCGACGCTCCAGCCGGCCTTGTCGAGCACCTTGCGGATCGCCGGGATCGGCGCGGTGGTGAACCATTGCGGCTCCTGGCTGTGGGTCGCGTGTCCCCTGATCTCGGCAAGAGAAGGCAGGCCGTGGCGGTTCGCAAGCGAACGCTTGGCGAGCACCAGCGCCGCAGCGCCGTCGGCATTGGCTGACGACGCCGCGGGCGTAATGGTGCCGTTGGCGCGGAACGCGGGTTTGAGCGCGGGAATTTTGGCGGGATCGACCTTGAGGGGAATTTCGTCGTTGGCGATGGTGCGCGGGCCAGCCTTTTCCTTGACGGTCAGCGGAACGATTTCGGCTTTGAACGCGCCGCTTTCGACCGCCTTGCGCGCACGCGTCAACGTCTCCATCGCGTAAGCATTCTGGGCGTTGCGCGTGAACTGGTAGGCTTCCGCGGTGGCTTCGCCGAAATCGCCCATCGAGCGCCCGGCCTCGTAGGCGTCCTCGAGGCCATCGAGGAACATGTGGTCGATGATGCGGTCGTGGCCGGCGCGATAGCCGCCGCGCGCCTTGGCCAGCAAGTAGGGCGCGTTGGTCATGCTCTCCATGCCGCCGGATACGACGATGTCGGCGGAACCCGCATTGATGATGTCGTGGGCGAGCATGGTGGCCTTCATGCCGGAGCCGCACACCTTGTTGATGGTGGTCGCACCCGTCGCGTCCGGCAGACCCGCGCCGCGCGCGGCCTGCCGCGCCGGCGCCTGGCCCTGTCCAGCCGGCAGCACGCAGCCCATGAAGACTTCGTCGATACGCTCGGGCGGGAGTTTGGCCCGCTCAACCGCCGCACCGATCACATGGGAACCGAGTTGGTGCGCGCTGAAGGGGGAGAGGTCCCCCATGAAGCGGCCAAGCGGCGTGCGGGCAGCGGAGACGATGATGACGGGATCGGAGGTGGCGGCCATGGCGGTAATTCCTGTGCAGTCGAAGGTACAAATAGATTATGAGAATCATATAATGCAGCGCAAAAAATGCAACGTGTGCGTCTCATGACAAATTGTCGTGATCCCATGAGCGTCATTCGCAGCTTCGAGGCGCTGCGTCGAACCGTCGGGGCGATTTGTTACCGCTTGCGGTCGATAAATCCCTGCATCAGCCGCTTCGGCTCGTCGGTCAGGAACGATCTGCCGAACACGCCGATGCTCAAGTTGACCGATTCCGTCAGCGGCAATTCCTCCCATTGGCGGAGCAGGGCCTTTTGCGCGCGAAGCGCTTCCGGGCCACATTCCAGAAGCGCCGTGACGGTGTTCTCCACCGCGGCATCGAGGCCCCCCGCCGGCGCGACCACGTCAACCAGCCCCCAGGCCAGCGCGGTCGGGGCATCGATATTTTCCCCCGTCATGACCAGCCAGCGCGCCCGGCCCCACCCGATCAGGCGCGGCAGGAGCGCAGCGTGAATGACGCTGGGAATGCCGACCCTGACCTCCGGCATGCCGAACTTCGCGTCGTGCGCCGCAATCCGGAAGTCGCAGGCCGCGGCGACTTCGAGGCCGCCGCCGAGGCACCAGCCGGGCATCCGCGCGATTACCGGTGCGGGAAACGTTCGCACCGCCTCGCAGAGATCGCGCAGGCCTGTGATGAACTTCTCGGCCGAGGATTGATCGAGCCGCGCCATTTCCTTGATGTCGGCGCCGCCGATCATGCTCTTTTCGCTTTGGCCGGCGACGATCAGCACGCGAATTTGCCTGTCGGCCGCGAGCGACGTTAGCCCCTCGCTGACGCCGCCAATGACCGCTGATCCCAAAATATTGAGGGGACCGGCGTTGCAGATCGTCAGGCGGACGACGTCGCGCGCGTCGCGATCGATACCGCAATAAGAGTTAAGCATGTGCATGTGCGGTCTCGCAATCTTAGGATGCGTTAAAGGCAGGAATTGCAAGCTCCTGTTTAAGATCAAGCCTTGTCAAGGCCCGCGGCGGCTACGTTTTATTGCAAGTGAGAGCGCGATATAACTAAATGAGGTGCAGCATTCCGAAGCCGCGAGTGATATTAGGATGGTGCGCGTCATTATATGATTGCAAACATATTATAGGACCCCCCGATGCGATACTCCAGGGAACACAAGCTCGAAACTCACGCACGGATCGTCAGGAAGGCCTCGGTCAGGCTTCGTGAGAAGGGCGCGCATGGAATCGGAGTGGCCGATCTCATGAAGGAGGCCGGCCTCACCCATGGCGGGTTTTATGCCCATTTCGATTCGCGGGAAGCCCTGGTGATCGAGGCCTTCACGCATGCGATGGACCGGTCCACCGAGGGTTGGCGAAAGTTGGCGGAGAAGACCCCGCGCGAGAAGCGCCTGGCCATGGTCGTGAACACCTACCTGACGCCGCTTCATCGCGACGATCCCGGCCACGGCTGCGCCATACCGACCTTGGGCGCCGAGATCGCCCGTGAGAACTCGAAAACGCGACGGGTTTTCGCAGGCCGGCTGGAGCAGATGATCGATATGCTTGCAGGCCAAATCCCCGATGTTCCACGCAAGGCGGCACGCAAGCAGGCGATGTCCATTATTGCGACCATGATGGGGTCGCTGGTGATGGCGCGTATCGCCGGCACCGGCGATTTTTCCTCCGACATCCTCACGGCAGGCCGCGAGGCCATCCTTGGCCGGGCAAAACCTGTCCGGGCAAGTCGCCCGGGGGTGAAGAAATCCGCCCCCCGAAAGGCGGCCACTTCGGCGCGGCACTGAGGCTTTTGGACCTCTGCCGCCTTCGACGTTGGTCGTAGCCGGCCGAAAACGCCGCAAAGCCCGCATTTTCGCAAATCCGACGCGCGCTGAAAAACCTTTCCAAACCCTCTAAACCCTGCAAGATGCTGGCAAAACGGGCACCCTTGCAAAGGTCTTGGAGGAACGCATGCGTATGATCGGGCATTTTATCGGCGGCCGCGAAGTCAAGGGCACATCGGGCCGATTTGCGGATGTATTTGAGCCGATGACCGGCGATGTCCAGGCCCAGGTGGCCCTGGCCTCCAAAGCCGAGCTGCGCGCGGCGGTGGAGAACGCCAAGACAGCTCAAGGGGAATGGGCCGCCACCAACCCGCAGCGCCGCGCGCGGGTGATGATGAAGTTCCTTGAGCTGGCGCAGCGCGATTACGACAAGCTCGCCGATGTTTTGGCCCGCGAGCACGGCAAGACCGTTCCCGATGCGAAGGGCGATATTCAGCGCGGGCTCGAGGTGGTGGAGTTTGCCTGCGGCATCCCTCATCTGATGAAGGGTGAATATACCGAAGGTGCGGGCCCCGGCATCGACATCTATTCGATGCGCCAAGCTCTGGGCGTGGTCGCCGGCATCACCCCGTTCAATTTTCCGGCGATGATCCCGATGTGGAAATTCGCGCCTGCGATCGCCTGCGGCAACGCGTTTATCCTAAAACCCTCCGAGCGCGACCCCGGCGTGCCGATGATGCTCGCGCAGTTGATGATCGAGGCGGGCCTGCCGCCCGGCATCCTCAACGTCGTCAACGGCGACAAGGAAGCGGTGGACGCGATCCTCGACGATCCCGACATCAAGGCCATCGGCTTCGTCGGGTCCTCGCCGATCGCGCAATATATCTATGAACGCGCGACTGCGAACGGCAAACGTTGCCAGTGTTTCGGTGGCGCCAAGAACCACGCCATCGTGATGCCGGATGCCGACATGGACCAGGCGGTGGATGCGCTGATCGGCGCGGGCTACGGCTCCGCCGGCGAGCGCTGCATGGCGGTTTCGGTCGCAGTCCCCGTCGGCAAGACCACCGCCGACCGGCTGATGGCAAAGCTGATCCCGCGGGTCGAATCCTTGAAAATCGGAACGTCGATCGATCCGTCCGCCGATTACGGCCCGCTGGTGACGAAGGAGGCAGTCGAGCGCGTCAAGAACTATGTCGAGATCGGCATTAAGGAAGGCGCGACGCTTGCCGTCGACGGCCGCGGCTTCAAGATGCAGGGCTACGAAAAGGGATTCTATATGGGCGGCTGCCTGTTCGACAACGTCACCAAGAATATGCGGATTTACAAGGAAGAGATTTTCGGTCCCGTGTTGTCGGTGGTGCGCGCCAAGGATTATCCCGAGGCGCTCGCGCTGCCGTCGGATCACGATTACGGCAATGGCGTTGCGATCTTCACCCGCGATGGCGACGCCGCGCGCGATTTCGCCGCCAGGGTCAATGTCGGCATGGTCGGCATCAACGTGCCGATCCCGGTGCCGATCGCCTATTACACCTTCGGCGGCTGGAAGAAGTCCGGCTTCGGCGATCTCAACCAGCACGGTCCGGACTCGATCCGCTTCTACACCAAGACCAAGACGGTAACGGCACGCTGGCCGTCGGGCGTCAAGGAAGGTGCGGAGTTCTCGATTCCGACGATGAATTGATCGTCGCGGCGGTCTCGCGGACAGGCGCGAATATTGGATGCAGTTCGCTCTCAACGAGGACCAGATTGCGGTTCGCGATATGGCGCGGGATTTTGCCGCGGAAAAAATCGCGCCACATGCGATCCGCTGGGATGAGGAGAAGCATTTTCCGGTCGACGTGATGCGGGAAGCGGCAACGCTCGGCATCGGCGGCGTCTACATCCGCGACGACGTCGGCGGGTCGGGGCTGACGCGGTTCGACGCGGCCTTGATCTTCGAGGCATTGGCGCATGGCTGTCCGACGGTGTCGGCGTTCATCTCGATCCACAACATGGCCGCCTGGATGATCGACGCCTTCGGCAACGACACGCAGCGGAAGAAGTGGCTGCCCAAGCTGTGCACCATGGAATATCTGGCGAGCTATTGCCTGACCGAGCCGGGCTCGGGTTCGGACGCAGCCAGCTTGCGGACCCGCGCGGTGCGCGACGGCGATCATTATGTTCTCAACGGCCAGAAGCAATTCATCTCCGGCGCGGGCAAGGGCGATCTCTATGTGGTGATGGTACGCACCGGCGAGGGCGGTCCGGGCGGCATCTCGACGCTGGTGGTCGAGGGCGATACGCCGGGGCTATCGCTCGGCGCCAACGAGCGCAAGATGGGCTGGAACGCGCAGCCGACCCGCGCGGTGATTTTCGAGAATGCGAAGGTGCCGGTCGCCAACCGGCTTGGCGACGAGGGCATCGGGTTCAAGATCGCGATGGCCGGTCTCGACGGCGGCCGCATCAACATCGCGGCGTGCTCGCTGGGCGGAGCGCAAAGCGCGCTCGACAAGTCGCTTGCCTACATGAAGGAACGCAAGGCGTTCGGAAAACGTCTCGATGAATTCCAGGCGCTGCAATTTCGCCTTGCCGACATGGCCACGGAACTCGAGGCGGCGCGGACCTTTGTGTGGCGCGCCGCCGCTGCGCTCGACCGCAAGGATGCGGACGCTACCACGCTGTGCGCGATGGCCAAGCGCTTCGGCACCGATGTCGGCTTTGAGGTCGCCAACCAGGCGCTGCAATTGCATGGCGGTTATGGCTATTTGAGCGAATACGGCATCGAGAAAATCGTGCGCGATCTGCGCGTTCACCAGATCCTCGAGGGCACCAACGAAATCATGCGACTGATCGTGGCGCGGAAATTGATCGAGGGCGCGCGATGACTGCGCAGGTGGCCGCGGTTGCGGGTTCCGAACCCGACCTGATCGTTCGGCGCGAAGGAGTTGCCGGCATCATCCGCCTCAATCGGCCGAAGGCGATCAATGCGGTGACGCTGGAGATGTTTCGCGGTGTCGAAAAGGCGCTCGACGAATTCGAGGCCGACCCTGGGATCGGCCTGATCCTGCTCGAAGGGGCGGGTGACCGTGGCCTTTGCGCTGGCGGCGACATCCGGGCGCTCTACGACAGTTCGCGGGCCAAGGGCGAACTCGGCAAGATCCTCTGGCGCGAGGAGTACATTCTCAACGCGCGCATCGCCAAATTTGCCAAGCCCTATGTCGCCTTCATGGACGGCATCGTGATGGGCGGCGGCGTCGGCCTGTCCGCGCATGGCGCGCACCGCGTGGTGACCGAGCGGACGAAATTGGCCATGCCCGAAGTCGGTCTCGGCTTCTTTCCCGATGTCGGCGGCACCTGGCTGCTCTCGCGCTCGCCCGGAGAAGTCGGTACCTATTTCGGATTGACCGGCCAGACCATGAATGGGCCGGATGCAATTTATGCGCGCTTTGCCGACGCCGTCGTCCCTTCCGGCAGCCTTCGAACGCTGCGCGAGGCGCTCCTCGACCTTCGCGCGGGCGCAAACTCGGGCGATGTGAAGGCCGTCATCGACCGGTTCGCGACCGGCGAAACCGCCGGGCCGGTTGCTGCGATCCAGCCGCAGATCGATCGCTGGTTTGCTCACGACCGGATCGACGAAATCATGACCGCGCTACAGCGCGACGGTTCGGAACTCGCGCAATCGACGCTTCAGACATTGAATGAGAAATCGCCGCGCGGCATGGTCGTCACGCTGCGACTGTTGCGGCTGGCGCGCGGTTCCTCGTCACTGGAGCAATGCCTGGTGCGGGAATATCGCGCAGCTCTTGAAGTTTTCCGAAGCGATGATTTTCGCGAGGGCGTGCGCGCGGCCGTGATCGACAAGGATCGTAACCCGCACTGGTCGCCGCCGCGCGTCGAGGACGTGACGGTGGAAATGCAGGCGGCGTATTTTGCCGAAATCGGCGCGGACGAACTGGTATTTTAATTAAGCGAGACAAAAATCGCCTGAGCGGAGGAAAGTGAAGATGGCTAGCATCGCATTCATCGGTCTCGGGAACATGGGCGGCCCAATGGCGGCCAATCTGGTCAAGGCCGGGCAAAAGGTTGTTGCGTTCGATCTGGTGGCGGCCTCGCGCGATCAGGCGAAGGCCGATGGCGCCGCGATTGCCGAAAGCTCCGTCGCCGCGGTCAAGGGCGCCGAAGTCGTGATCACGATGTTGCCGGCGGGCAAGCACGTGCTCTCGGTCTGGCACGAGGTGGTCCCGGCGATGGCCAAGGGCGCGCTGATCATCGACTGCTCGACGATCGATGTCGAAAGCGCCAAGCAAGCTCACGCGTTGGCCTCGAAACACGGTGTTGGTTCAATCGATGCGCCGGTCTCCGGAGGCACCGGCGGCGCTAAGGCTGCGACATTGACCTTCATGTGCGGCGGCGAAGAAAAGGCATTCGCCGCGGCGAAACCCGTACTGGAAAAGATGGGCAAGAAGATCGTGCATTGCGGCGGCGCCGGCGCCGGCCAGGCGGCGAAAATATGCAACAATATGATCCTGGGGGTTTCCATGATCGCGGTGGGCGAAGCCTTTGCGCTCGCCGAAAAACTCGGGCTTTCGCATCAGGCGCTGTTTGATGTTGCCTCGACCTCGTCTGGACAGTGCTGGTCGCTGACCTCCTATTGCCCAGTGCCGGGCCCCGTGCCGACCTCGCCGGCGAACAACGACTACAAGCCGGGCTTCGCCTCGGCGCTGATGGTGAAGGACCTCACATTGGCGCAGGATGCGGCCAAGGCCGCGGGCGCGGCAACGCCGCTCGGCAAGCACGCGCAGGAAATCTACAAGGCATTCGATGCGGCTGGAAACGGCGGGGTCGATTTCTCCGGGATTATCCGGCACGTTCGTGGACTGGCCGGAAAATAGTTTGAGACCGTCATTGCGAGCGAAGCGAAGCAATCCATCGTCCGTGTATCGCAATTCTGGATTGCTTCGTCGCTTTGCTCCTCGCAATGACGACGCTATAAGCGGCTTGTCCTTATAGGGAAAGACATGACAACCTTTCAGGAAGCCCGCGCTTTTCTCCTCAAGCACCGGACCGACTACGATGCGGCGGTGAAGGCATTTCATTGGCCTGATTCCGTGCCGTTCAACTGGGCGCTGGACTGGTTCGATGCGGAACTGGCGCGCAAGCCAGAGAGCGCAGATCGTCCGGCGCTTTGGATCGTCGATGCCGGAAGCAACCGCGAAACGAAACTCTCATTCGCAGAACTTTCGCGCCGCTCCAACCGTGTTGCCAACTTTCTGCGGGCGCAGGGGCTGAAGCGCGGCGATCATCTTTTGCTGCTGCTCGGCAACGTCGTGCCGCTTTGGGAGACGATGCTGGCGGCAATGAAGCTCGGCGTTGTCGTGATTCCCGCCACCACCTTGCTGACGCCGGACGAATTGCGCGACCGGCTCGACCGTGGCCGCGCCAAGGTGGTGGTGGCGACGCAGGACCAGATTGCCAAATTCGCCGGCCTCGGCAGCGAGCGGCTCGTTCGCATCGTCGTCAATGCATCGTCGAAGCAGGACGGCTGGCTCACCTACGAACAGGCCGCGGAATCTCCGGAGGCCTTCACGCCGGACGGGCCGACCGGGCCGGGCGATCCGATGCTGCTTTATTTCACCTCCGGCACCACGGCGAAGCCAAAGCTCGTCCGGCACAGCCAGCGCAGCTATCCCGTCGGCGGGTTGTCGACGATGTATTGGCTTGGGTTGCAGCCGGGCGACATCCATCTGAACATTTCCTCGCCGGGCTGGGCCAAGCACGCCTGGAGCTGCTTTTTCGCGCCCTGGAATGCCGGGGCTACCGTGTTCGTGGTCAATCAGCCGCGCTTCGATGCCAAGGGGTTGCTTGCAACTATCTCCCGGTGCGGCGTCACGACGTTATGCGCGCCGCCGACGGTGTGGCGGCTCTTCATTCAGGAGAAGCTTGCGGACTTCAAGGTGAGCCTGCGCGAAGTCTGCGGCGCGGGCGAACCGCTCAATCCCGAGGTGATCGATCAGGTGCGCGCGGCCTGGGGGCGGACCATCCGCGACGGCTACGGTCAGACCGAAACCACCGCACTGGCGGGCAATTCGCCAGGGCAGAAAGTCAAGGTCGGCTCCATGGGCCGGCCGTTGCCGGGCTATCGCGTCCGGATCACGGACGTCGACGGGAACATCGCCAAGGAGGGCGAGGTCACCTTGCTGCTCGGCGCCGACCGCCCGGCCGGCCTGATGCAGGGTTATCAGGGTGAGGACGGCAGGCTTTCCGGCGCGGACGGCGCACTCTACCGCAGCGGCGATGTGGTGTTTGCCGACGAAGAGGGCTATCTCACCTTCGTCGGCCGCTCCGACGACGTCTTTAAATCTTCCGATTACCGGATCAGCCCGTTCGAACTCGAAAGCGTCCTCCTGGAACATGAATTGGTCGCGGAGGCCGCTGTCGTGCCGAGCCCCGATCCCATTCGCCTTGCCATCCCCAAGGCCTATGTGCTGCTGGTGTCCGGCGCGGAGCGCTCGGGCGAGACCGCGCTGTCGATCTTCCGTCATCTGCACACGCGCCTTGCGCCGTTCAAGCGAATCCGGCGGATTGAGCTCGTGACCGAACTGCCGAAAACCATTTCGGGGAAAATCCGCCGCGTGCAATTGCGTCGCCTGGAGCTCGACAACGACCGCGGCAGTCCGCTGCGCGGCGAAGAATTCCGCGAGGAGGATTTCCCGGAGTTGCAAAAAGTGCCGCCGGCCGGCTCGGTGGAGGGTTCATGAATGAATGAAGTCTGGAAGAAGCCGCCGGTTTCGCTTGCCGTCTATCAGAAAATGGTCGGCCATGAAGTCGGCGTGTCCTCGTGGCATCTGGTCGATCAGAACCGGATCAATGTCTATGCCGACGTGATTGAGGATCACCAGTTCATCCACATCGATCCCGAACGCGCCAGGCGCGAGACCGCCTTTGGCAATACGGTTGCCCATGGCTTCCTGACGATGTCGCTCTTGAGCATCATGTCCTATGAGGTGATGCCGGTGATCGAGGGCACGACGATGGGCGTCAACTATGGTTTCGACAAGCTGCGATTCCTCTCGCCGGTGCGCGCCGGCTCGCGCGTGCGCGGCCGCTTTACCCTGATGGAAGCGAAGTTGCGCAAGCCCAAGGAGCTGCAATCGCGCACCAACGTCACCATCGAGATCGAGGGTGAGGAAAAGCCCGCTTTGGTGGCCGACTGGATCGGCTTGATCTATTTCGCTTGAAGTTCGGGAAAGGCAATCATGACAATCAGGTTTGATGGGCGCGTCGCGATAGTGACTGGCGCGGGCAATGGACTTGGCCGCGCCCATGCGCTTGGGCTGGCGAGCCGCGGCGCGAGGGTCGTGGTCAACGATTTCGGCGGTGCGCGCGACGGCACCGGCGGCTCGCTGACCCCGGCGGAATCCGTGGTCGAGGAGATCCGGAAATTGGGCGGCATCGCGATGGCCAACGGCGCCGATGTTTCCAATTTCACGCAGGTCAAGGCGATGGTGGAGCGCGCTACCAGGGAATGGGGCAGCGTCGATCTGCTCGTTGCCAATGCCGGCATCCTGCGCGACAAATCCTTCGCCAAGATGGAGGTCGCCGATTTCGCCAAAGTGCTCGACGTGCATCTTGTCGGCACTTTCTATTGCTGCAAGGCGGTGTGGGACGGCATGCGCGAGCGCAACTACGGCCGGATCGTGCTGACCACCTCGTCGTCGGGGCTGTTCGGCAACTTCGGCCAGGCCAATTACGGCGCGGCGAAGGCCGGTATGGTCGGCCTGATGAACGTGCTGGCGGAAGAGGGCCGCAAGAACAATGTCCGCGTCAATACGATCTCGCCGACGGCGGCGACGCGCATGACGGAGGAATTGTTGCCGCCGCAGGCGCTCGCCTTGATGAAACCGGAAGCGATTACGCCGGCGGTGCTCTATCTCCTCGCCGAGGATGCACCGACACGAACCATCATGGGTGCGGGCGCGGGCTCGTTTGCGGTGATCAAGATCATGGAAACCGAAGGCATCAACCTCGCCCAGAGCGACTGGACGCCCGAGGCCATCGCCGACCATTTCGCCGAGATCGGCGACATGTCGACGGCCAAGGCGCTGGAAAATGCGTTCCAGCAGACCCAGAAATATGTCGCCCAGGCCGCGGCGCGGGCGGGGATCAAGTTGTAGTTATGGACGTCGCCATCATCGGCACCGGTCCCGCCGGGCTGATGGCGGCCGAAGAATCGGCGCAAGGTGGTGCACGCGTCACGGTCTACGACGCGATGCCCTCAGTGGGCCGCAAGTTCCTGATGGCGGGGCGTGGCGGGCTCAATCTGACCCATAGCGAACCGTTAGCTTCATTTTTGACGCAGTACCGCGGAGCGATGCCGCAGCTTGCGGAGGCGATCGAAACCTTTCCGCCGGAACGCTTGCGGGCGTGGTGCGAGGCGCTGGGGCAAGAGACCTTTGTCGGCTCCAGCGGACGGATATTTCCGAAAAGTTTGAAGGCTTCCCCGCTGCTGCGGGCTTGGTTGCGGCGCCTCGACGCGGCAGGCGTGCGATTTTCGCTGCGCCACCGTTGGACCAGCTGGGACGAGAACAGCCGCCCCTTGTTTCAGACCCCGGACGGACAAATTGCCGTCGAGGCCGGCGCAACCGTGTTGGCGCTTGGTGGTGCAAGCTGGCCGCGCTTGGGGTCGGACGGCGGATGGGTGGCGATGCTCTGCGCAAAGGGTGTGAAAATATCGCCGCTCAAGCCAGCCAATTGCGGTTTCACCGTCGCCTGGTCGCAGATTTTCCGCGATCGCTTCGAGGGCGCGCCGCTGAAGGGGATAGCACTCGCATTCGGAGCGCATACGCTTCGTGGCGAGGCCATGATTACCCGCAACGGCATCGAGGGCGGGGCGATCTATGGGCTTTCGGCCGAATTGCGCGAAGCCATCCTTAATTCAGGCCACGCTACCCTGCGCATCGCCTTGCGGCCTGATGTCGAGACCTCAGATCTGATCGCGCGGCTATCGGCGCCGCGCGGCAAGCAGGCTTTTTCCAATTGGCTGCGCAAGGCCGCGCAACTCTCTCCGGTCGGCATCGGCCTGCTGCAGGAAGCCGCAAAGGCGTCGGGCGTGGTGCTGTCATCGTTGTTACCGCTACAACTCGCCGAATTGATCAACGCCGTGCCGATCCAGCTCACCGGCGTTGCCGGAATCGCGCGCGCGATCTCGACCGCCGGCGGAATAGCCTTCGACGAACTCGATGCAGATTTCATGATCCGCCGCTTGCCGGGCGTATTCGCCGCCGGCGAAATGCTCGACTGGGAAGCGCCGACCGGCGGCTATCTGTTGCAGGCGTGCTTTGCGACGGGGGCAGCCGCAGGAAGGGGAGCGTTGAAGTGGCTTGGGAAGCGAATGGCGAATAGCGAATAGCGAGTGGAATCCGCCATTCGCCATTCACTACTCTCTATTCGCCTACCTCAACTTCCCCCTTGCCGCCACCTTCAGCGTGCCGACGATCTCCTCGCCGCGCACCATCAGCACCTCGTCCATCATGTTGACGACGACGCAGACATGGTTGGGCACGATCCGCACGACATCTCCGACCTCGGGCCGCGTATTGCTGCGCGAGAGATCGAGAAAGCCGTGCTCCTCGGCGAATCGCGCGATGCGTGCCTCGGGGTGTTCGAGGATCAACCCGTATCCGTCAAGCCCGCCGCCGGGATCGGAGGTGAGCGTCTTTGAGCCGGCATCGAGAATGCCGCGATCGGGGCCGGCGCGGCTCACCACGGTGGAATAGATGTTGAGCGCGCAGTCATCCCAGGTTGCGACGCCGGCTCCGACCTGCATCCTGTCATTATAGATATAGGTGCCGGGCCGATGCTCGGTGGCGCCCTTGAGCTTGCCGAGATTCTTCAGGTTCGGCGATCCGCCGGTCGAGACCATCGCCGCGTCAAGCCCATGCGCGCGCACGCCGGCCAGCGCTTCATCGTAGAATTTCTGCGCCTCGGCCCAACCGGTTTCGGTCGGATACAGCATGAAACCGGCGAATTCCAATCCTTTCCAGGCCGCGATCTCACGCGCGAGCGCAATCGCTTCAGCCGGCGTCTCGACGCCCGCGCGCTTCCTGCCCGTGTCGCATTCGACCACGACCCAGAGCGGACGCCCCGAGGCGACCGCCGCCTGCGTCAGGCCTGCCACCACCACCGGATTGTCGGCCGCTACCGTCATCCTGGCCTTGGCCTGAAGCGCGCCGAGGCGGGCCATTTTTTCTTCGCCGAGAAGATTGTAGCTGATCAGGATGTCGTCGATCCCGGCATCTGCCATCACCTCGGCCTCGCCGAGTTTCTGGCAGGTGATGCCCTTCGCACCGGCCTCGATCTGAAGCTTTGCCAGCATCGGGCTTTTGTGGGTCTTGATGTGCGGCCGGTTGGCGACATCAGCCGCGTCACAGGCCGCCTGAATGCGTGCGATGTTGCGCTCGACCCGATCCATGTCGATGACGGCAACCGGGGTGCCGTACTCGCGGGCGATTTTTGTGGCGAGGGGAGTGGTCATCGTGGCGACTCCAGTCTTACTTATCGTCATTGCGAGGAGCGAAGTGTCGAAGCAATCCAGCTTTTCCCTGGGGTGAAGCCATGGATTGCTTCGCTTCGCTCGCAATGACGGCGGAAAAACACATGCTTAAGCCTGTTCGATCTCTTCACGCAACACTTCAAGTTCCAGCCAGCGGTCCTCGGCCTCCTGCAGTTCTCTTTGCGCTTTTGTGAGCGCTTCGGAGGCCTGGTCGAACTTCTGGCGATCTTTCTTGTAGAGATCGGGGACGTCAAGATGCCGTTGCTGCTTGGCGATCTCGGCCTGCAGCCGGGCGATAGTTTTCGGCAAAGTCTCCAGCGCGTGCTTTTCGTTGAAATTGAGCCGCCGCCTCTGTGCGGAGGATGGCGCTGGCGCCGGCGCTGCCTTTTCGCGTTCGACGGTGGCAGGCTTAACCGCCTCGCGCCTTAAGTCCGCGCCGCGCTGTGCCAGCATGTCGGTGTAACCGCCGGCATATTCGATCCACTTGCCGTCGCCCTCAGGTGCGATCACTGATGTAACGACGCGATCGAGGAAGTCGCGGTCGTGGCTGATCAGGATCACCGTGCCCTCATAGTCGCCGAGCATTTCCTCGAGCACATCGAGGGTTTCGAGGTCGAGATCGTTGGTGGGCTCGTCCAGCACCAGAAGATTGGACGATTTTGCCAGCGCGCGCGCCAGCATCAGCCGGCCGCGTTCGCCCCCCGAAAGCACTTCGAGCGGCGTGCGCATCTGCACCTCGGCGAACAGAAAGTCCTTCATGTAGCTGACGACATGCTTCGGTCGGCCTCCGACCATGACGTGATCGCCGCGTCCGCCGGTGAGCGCCTCGGCGAGCGTCGATTTCGGGTCGAGGCTTTCGCGATGCTGGTCGAGCGTAGCCATCTCGACATTGGCGCCGAGCCGGACGATGCCGGTATCCGGCGGATTGGCGCCGGTGAGCATCTCGATCAACGTCGTCTTGCCGGCGCCGTTGGGTCCGACGATACCGACCCGGTCGCCGCGCTGGATGCGGATCGAGAAGCCATCGACGATCTTGCGATCGCCGTAGGTGCGGCTGACGTTCCTGGCCTCGATGACGAGCCGGCCGGACTTTTCCGCCTCAGCCGCAGCGAGGTTGGCATTGCCGGCCGCGGCGCGATAGTCGCGCCGCTGCTGGCGCAGCGCGTGGAGATTGCCAAGCCGCTTGACGTTGCGCTTGCGGCGGCCGGAGACGCCGTAACGCAGCCAGTGCTCTTCATTGACGATTTTGCGGTCGAGCTTGTGTTGCTCGCGCTGTTCTTCCGCCAGCACCTCGTCGCGCCAGGCCTCGAAGGCGGCAAAGCCGCGGTCGATCTGCCTGATCTGGCCGCGGTCGAGCCACGCCGTCGAGCGCGACAGATTTGAAAGGAAACGCCGGTCATGGCTGATGATGACAAGCGCGCTGCGGCGGCCGTCGAGTTCGGCCTCAAGCCATTCGATGGTGGTGAGGTCGAGATGGTTGGTGGGTTCGTCCAAAAGCAGGATATCTGGCGAGGGCGCCAGCACCCGCGCCAGCGCTGCGCGGCGGGCCTCGCCGCCCGAGAGCTGCGCCGGATCCTCATCGCCGTGAAGGCCGAGCTGTTCCAGCACATAGCGCGCTTGATAGCGATCGTCGCCCGGGCCTAACCCCGCTTCGACATAGGCGAGCGTCGTGGCGTGCTCCGCAAAGTCAGGTTCCTGTGGCAAATAGCGGATGGTCGCGTCCGGCTGCACGAAGCGGCTGCCATGATCGGGCTCAACAAGGCCGGCGGCGATCTTCAACAGCGTCGATTTGCCGGAACCGTTACGGCCGATCAGGCAGACGCGCTCTTCGGCTGACACCGATAATTCGACGCCCGACAACAGCGGCGTGCCGCCGAACGTCAGCGCAATATCTTTCAACTGGATCAGCGGCGGCGCCATGTTCAACTTTGGCTCGGCGCGGGCTGATCCGCCCGTCGGCGCTGGATGCGGCGGATGGTCTGGTCGAGCGCGGCGAGGAACGCCGAGCGGTCGCGCGCGGCAAAGGATTTCGGGCCGCCGGTCACTTCACCGGAGGAGCGCAGGTCGGTCATGAGATTGCGGACCGCGAGCGTCATCCCGATCGACGCTTCGGTAAACGGCTTGCCGTTGGGTGCGATCACCTCGGCGCCTAGCTTCACGCATCGGCTGGCCAGTGGGATATCGGCGGTGATGACGATATCGCCTTTTCCCGCGCGCTCGGCGATCCAGTCGTCGGCGGCATCCATCGCGGAACCCGCTGCGATACGCTCGATCAGCGGATCCGGCGGTACCCGAATGAAATTGCCCGCCACCACGCTGACGGGAACTCCATGGCGGGCCGCGACGCGGTAGATTTCGTCCTTCACCGGGCAGGCATCGGCGTCGACATAGATGCGGATGGTGTTCAAATTCGCTGTCATCGGTTGGGGAATAAATAGGCAAGCACCAAGGCGCTTTTGAGAGCGCAACAGCGCCCCTAGAGCGCGCGTGGTACCTCATCGGGCGGGGAAATGCGATAGCCTCGAACGCCCTTGCCTCGGCCTTTGCTTGGCGTACCATTGCCGGTTAAAAAACCGCCAAAATCAGGGGGAAACGGGCATGACAAGCCGGTTGGAGGCCTATCGCGTCGAGGCCTATAACACCTCAATACTTTCCGAGAACAAGATACACGACGACAGCGTCGCACGCCGGTTCGGCTTTTCCGGCGGCCTCGTCCCGGGCGTCGACGTCATGGCCTATATGATGCATTTGCCGGTCAAAAAATGGAGCCGCGCCTTTCTCGAGCGGGGACTGATCGAAGCGCGTTTCGTCAAGCCGATCTATGACGGCGAAATCGCCGAGGTCAGGGGCGGGGAGAGCGATGGCCGGCTGTCGATCGAAGTCGAGAGCCGTGGCGAACTCTGCGCGACCGGCACGGCCTCGCTTCCGGACGCGCTGCCGTTGCTCTCGATAGCTGATTTTCCCGAGACCGCGGCGGTCTCGGAACGCAAGCCGGTGAACGCGGCTTCCTATGAAACCGGAAAGTGGCTCGGAACGTTGCCGCGTGCCTGGGCGGGTGACGCCGCGACCGAATATCTGGCCGATGTGCGCGAGCACGATCCGATCTATGCGCGCGAAGGGCTTGGCCATCCCGGCCTGTTGCAGCGGGTGATGAACAAGGTGCTGGTCGACAATGCCATTCTTGGCCCCTGGATTCACGTCGGCAGCCGGATGCAGCTTCTGGCCGCCGCGAAAAGCGGCGACGAATTGACGGCGCGTGCGAAGGTGACCGGCAATTACGAGAAGAAGGGACACCGTTTTGTCGAGCTGGACGCGCTGGTAGTGGCGAACGGCAAGACGCCGCTGGCGCATTGCTGGCACATCGCAATCTATCAGCCGCGCGAGCAGGCGGCGGCGTAGGGAGATAGAGTAGCCTTCGCCCCCATCGTGCTCAATCGTCATCCCCCGCCAAGGCGGGGGATCCAGTACGCCGCGGCTTCGCGGTTTGATCTCGATTTTTCTGGAATACTGGATCGCCCGGTCATAGGCGAGCGGAAGCGACGCCGTCCTTCGGACGGCTATGCCGGGCGATGACGGCTGCGTATTTGGCTCACGATAGCGAATGCCGGCCGCCTCACGCCACGTTCTTCGCGTCCCTGATCGCGCGCCAGACCCGTTCCGGCGTCAGCGGCATGTCGATCTGCTTGATGCCGTAATCGGACAGCGCGTCGAGCACCGCGTTGACGAGCGTGGAGAGAGAACCCGCGCAGCCAGCTTCGCCGCAGCCCTTGGTGCCCAGCGGGTTTGATTTGGCCGGCACCGGATGGTCGCCGACTTCCATCAGCGGAATGTCGTCGGCGCGGGGCAGTGCGTAGTCCATGAACGAGCCGGTGATCGGTTGGCCGTTCTCGTCATAGCTGACGCATTCCATGAAAGTCTGCCCGATGCCTTGCGCCACCCCGCCATGCAGTTGGCCTGCCACCAGCATCGGATTGACGATGGTGCCGAAGTCGTTGACGCCGGTATAGCGGACGATCTGCACGACCCCGGTCTCGGGGTCGATTTCGACTTCCGCGACATGACAGCCATTGGGGAAGGTCGACGGCACCGCCTCGGTGGTGTGGTCGACGTCGAGCGACGACGGCACGCCTTCGGGCATCTTGCCGTCCCGCAGCCGGCGCGCGAGCTCGATAACGTCGATCGAGCGGTCGGTGCCGGCGATGGTGAAGCGGCCATTGGCGAATTCGATGTCGCCTTCGGCGGCTTCCATCAAATGCGCCGCGGCGCGCTTGCCCTTTTCGATGACGAGCCTTGAGGCTTCGACGATCGCCATGCCGCTCGCGGTAATCGAGCGCGAGCCGCCGGTGCCGTTGCCGGTATGCACGATGTCGCTGTCGCCCTGTTCGAGTTTGACGCCTTCGAAGGGGACGCCAAGCTGCGCCGAAAGTACCTGCGCGAAGGGCGTCGCGTGTCCCTGGCCATAGTCGAGCGTGCCGGTGATCAGTTTCACCGAGCCGTCGTCCTCGAACACGATCTTGCCGAGTTCGACGTTGGGAGGCGCGGTGACTTCGAGATAGGAGCCGATCGCGATCCCGCGCAGCTTCCCGCGCTTGCGGCTCTCCTTCTTGCGTTTGGCAAAATTGGCGTGGTCGGAGATTTCGAGCGCCTTGTTGAACACGCCCGGGAAATCGCCGCTGTCGTAGACCATGCCTGACGACGCATTGAATGGCATCTGCGACGACTTGACGAAATTGCGCTTGCGCAAGGTCAGCCGGTTGATGCCCATCTCCGCGGCGGCGCGATCGATCAGCCGCTCCATGAAATAGTTCGCTTCAGGCCGCCCGGCGCCGCGGTAGGGACCCATCAGCGTGGTATTGGTCAGCACGGTCTTGATGTCGATGGCCATCAGCGGCGTGCGGTAGACGCTGGCGATGTTCTTGGCGATGTTGAGCGAGAGCGGCAGTGGGGCGACGCCTGTGATGTAGGCGCCGAGATTGCCGTAGCCGGAGGCTTTGACTGCGAGGAACTTGCCTTCGGCATCAAGCGCCAGCTCGCAGTGAATCTTGTGCGAGCGGCCGTGGCTGTCGGACAGGAAACTGGTCGAGCGCTCGTCGGTCCATTTCACCGGCCGGCCGAGCGCCTTGGCCGCATGCAGGATGCAGATGTATTCGGGATAGTTGATGTTCTTCATGCCGAAGGAGCCGCCGACATTGGCGGTGAGCACGTGAACCTTCTCGTTCGGGACCTTCAGCAGGCTTTTGGCGAGCGTCGTTCGATTGCCGGCGACGCCCTGGGTCGGAAGGCAGATGGTGTAGCGCTCGCTTGATTTGTCGTAGGAAGCCAGTCCCGCGCGCGGTTCCATGGCCACCACGGCCACGCGGGTGTTGACGATGTCGAGCTTTGTCACATGGGCGGCTGCGGCGAAGGCCGCTTCCACCTTGGCGACGTCGCCATAGTGAAAGTCCAGCGCCACATTGTTGGGGATGTGATCGTAGAGCCGCGGCGCGCCGGGCTTTGTTGCTTCCACCGGATCGGTGACCGCAGGCAAGGGATCGATATCGACCACCACCGCTTCGGCGGCATCGCGGGCTTGGGCCAGCGTTTCGGCCACCACGAACGCCACGGGGTCACCGACATAGCGCACCTTGTCGGTCATCAGCGCGGTGCGGTTGGTCTGCAGCAACGGTGTGCCGTCGCGGTTCTTCAGCGGCAGGCCGCAAGTGAACGGACCATAATTGGCGGCGGCAAGGTCGGTTCCGGTCCAGACGCCGAGCACGCCCGGCATCGTCTTGGCGGCCGCGGTGTCGATGCCGCGAATGATGCCGTGGGCGTGGATGGAGCGCACGATAAAGGCATAGGCCTGACCCGGAAGATTGAAATCGTCGGTGTATTTGCCCTTGCCGCGGACCAGCGTGTCGTCCTCCTTGCGGCGGACCGGCTGCCCGACACCGAATTTTTGCAGTGCAATAGCGTTTTCCAAAGAGGAGGCAGGCGTGTGATCTTGCATTGAAAGCACCCGAAATGGCCGGTTTTTCCGCGATTTTGTGGTCGCTTACCCCCATAGACTAGGCTTTCGCCCACGACAACGCCTGATTGGGCATGGTCCTGTTGCACCGCCCTATTGGAGCGGATTTGACATTCGCCAACCCCTAGCCGCGAGTCCGCCAAGCGAATGTAGGATCCGGAACTCCAATAGAATCCAATATTTGCTTAGTGGTCCTTTGATTTCAGCATTCGCAAAAATGTCTACCGCGATAGCCAGCGAATGCTGGAATCGGACCGCTAGTCGCTGCTAGTGTTTGCCCTGAAGCGACATTCCTCGTCGGCCGCAAGGGCCGGGGAAAGACATTTTAATGAAGGACGATACGCGGCTCCGCGACGGCCTGGCGTCGCGCGGAAGCTCGATCATACCGGTTGCGGCCAGCGATGCCGGAGCGGCACGACTGGTGCCCGGGGCCGAGGTTTACGCGGCGCTCGACCTGGGTACCAATAATTGCCGCCTCTTGATCGCCTGTCCGACCGCAGACGGGTTCCGCGTGGTTGATTCTTTTTCGCGGATCATCCGCTTGGGCGAGGGGATTTCGGCCACCGGCTGTATCAGCGACGCGGCGATCGAACGGGCGATTGCCGCGCTGAGCGTCTGCCGCGACAAGATCCGGTCGAAGAAGGCCAAGCGGCTGCGCTTGATCGCAACCGAGGCCTGCCGCGCCGCCTCCAACGCGGAAGGCTTTCGCGATCGGGTCGCCGCAGAGACTGGTATCCGCCTTGAAGTGATCGACCGCGAGACCGAGGCGGCGCTTGCCGTGATCGGTTGCTCGCCGCTGCTCGATCCGCAGGGACGGGGCGCCATCTTGTTCGATATCGGCGGCGGGTCGACCGAACTGGTCCGGATCGAGCGCGATCCCGGTGAACCCCATGCATCCGCCCGCATCAAAGCATGGATGTCGATCCCGCTCGGGGTGGTCACGCTCGCCGAGCATTTCGGCGGCCGGGACGTCAGCCGGCAGTCCTACGTCGAGATGACCGAGGAAGTCGCAAAGCACGTCGGCCCGTTCGCCGCCGAGCACGGCAAGGACCTTGCGGGCATGCACCTGCTCGGGACCTCGGGCACGGTGACGACGCTCGCCGGCGTGCATCTCAATCTGGCGCGCTACGATCGCCGCCGGATCGACGGCATCTGGATGAGCGATGCGGACGTCACAAAGACCATCACGCGCCTGCTCGGCATGAGCTATCAGGAGCGCGCCGCCAATCATTGCATCAGTGTCGAGCGCGCCGATCTGGTGCTGGCAGGCTGTGCCATCCTCGATGCGATCCGCAAGGCCTTCCCGCTACCCCGCCTGCGGGTTGCCGACCGCGGCCTGCGCGAAGGCATGCTGGTGGAGATGATGCGCGAGGACGGCGCGCTCGCCGGAGGCCGATAGGTGCAACGGCCTGCAATGTGCTAGAATAGACTTCGGTGGCCTTCATCCTTCGAGACGCGCGCGAAAAGCGCGCTCCTCAGGATGAGGTCTAACACCTCATGGTGAGGAGCGCGGCAAAAGCCGCGCGTCTCGAACCATGTGGCCCGGATGCCCAAGAGAGATCTACCAACACCGAAATGGCAAAAGACACTACCGGGCGCCTGCATGTCACCGTCAAGAGCGGCGGCAAGCGCAAGCTCTCCTCAAAACTCTGGCTCGAGCGGCAGCTCAACGATCCCTATGTGGCGCAGGCCAAGAAGGAGGGCTATCGCTCGCGCGCGGCCTATAAGCTGATCGAGATCGACGACAAATATCGCTTTCTTAAACCCGGCATGACCGTTCTCGATCTTGGCGCCGCGCCCGGCGGTTGGAGCCAGATCGCGGCCAGGCGCGTCGGCGCGGCCGGCGGCAAGGGCAGGGTGGTCGCGATCGACCTTTTGGAAATGCCGGAGGTTGTCGGCGTCAGCTTCGCGCAGCTTGATTTCCTCGACCAGGACGCGCCGGAACGGCTGATCGCGATGATGGGCGGCCGCGCCGACGTGGTGATGTCCGACATGGCGGCCAACGCCACCGGCCATCGCAAGACCGACCAGTTGCGCATGATGGGCCTGGTGGAGGCCGCGGCCGCGTTCGCGGGGCAAGCCTTGAAGCCCGGCGGCTCGTTCCTTGCCAAGACCTTCCAGAGCGGCGCCGACGCCGAGCTGATGACGCTATTGAAACGCGACTACGCCAGCGTCCGCCACGTCAAGCCCGCCTCGAGCCGGCAGGATTCTTCCGAGCGCTACCTGCTGGCGATGGGGTTTCGGGATGGGCGGGCGAGGGCGCTTACTTAGGTTTTTGAGACGAGCGAGGCGAGGCCATCCACACACGGTCATTCCGGGTTCGATGCTTCGCATCGCCCCGGAATGACGGTTTCCTCATCTACCCCAACCTCTGATCCCTGGCGTTCTGCGTTTCCTCGCTCGCGACCTTCACGGCCGCCGTGGCCGCGCCCTTGCGGCTGGAAATCTCCACCGCCTTGCGGCCGGAGATTTCATGCCCGGCATCGTCGGGCATTTGCCAGAAGAACCAGGCCGATACCGCCGAGACGATCGAAACCACCAGGAAGGCCGGCGCGAATTCGCTTGCGCTGAGCTCGCTCACATGACGGATCAGCATGGTGGATTCGACCGAGAAGGCGCCCAGCGCAACGCCGGCCGAAATCGCAAGCTGCTGATTGACGCTGACAAGCGTGGTGGCGCGGCTCATCCGCGCCGGCTCGACCTCGGCGTAGGCAACCGTGTTGATCGCGGTGAACTCCAGCGAACGGAAGAAGCCGCCGACCACGAGAATGATCATGATCAGAAGCAAGGGCGTAGTGACCGTGAACAAGGCGCAGGCGGCGAGAAAGGCCGAACTGACCACCGCATTGATGGTCATCATGTTGCGGAAGCCGAAGGTTCGGATGATGCGCGCGGCCAATGTCTTCATGCCCATGGCGCCGACGGCGGAGGCGAACGTCACCAGCCCCGAGCGGAACGGGGAGAGACCAAATCCGACCTGCATCAACAGCGGCAGCAGAAACGGCAGCGCGCCGATGCCAAGGCGAAACAGAAAGCCGCCGACGATGCTGGCGCGCATGGTCGGCAGCCGCAGCAGTCCGAAATCCAGCACCGGGGAAGCGGTGCGCCTGGCGTGGATCACATAGAGCGTCATCGAAATCGAGCCGATCGCCACCAGCGCGGCGACGACCGACCATGGCAAGAGATTGAGGCCCGCCACCGAGAGCCCGAAGGCAATTCCGGCAAGCCCGATGCCGGCCAGCACCATGCCGTAGAGATCGAAGCGCTCGGGATCCTCGCTCTTGATTGGGTCGATGAAGCGCAGCGCCATGAACATGCCGATCAGCCCGATCGGAATATTGATCAGGAAGATCCAGTGCCACGAGAAATAGGTGGTGATGAATCCGCCGAGCGGCGGGCCGACCACCGGCCCCACCAGCGCCGGCACCGTGACCCAGGCCATCGCATTCACCAGCGCGCTTTTGTCGATCGAGCGTAACAGCACCAGCCGCCCGACCGGCGTCATCATAGCGCCGCCCATGCCTTGCAGAATGCGCGCGATCACAAAATCGGTAACCGAGCCCGACAGGGCGCAGCCGATCGAGCCCACCAGGAAGACGGCGACCGCGAGCGAGAACACCAGCCGCGCACCGAAGCGGTCGGCGGTCCAGCCGCTGGCCGGAATGAACACCGCGAGCGAAAGCAGATAAGAGGTGATGGCGAGCTTCAGCGTCAGCGGGCTTGTGCCGATATCGGCCGCGATCGCTGGAAGCGATGTCGCAATCACCGTCGAATCCATGTTCTCCATGAACAGGGCGGTGGCCACGATGAGCGGGATCAGGCGTTCTTTATTCATCGCAACATTCATCGAAATTTTTCAGGCCAAGGCGGGAAAGCGGCGAAGGCGTGGCAGAAAAGCGGCGCATCAGTTCACAGCCACGCATTCTATGGGAGTTCCAGGAAACCATCCAAAAAGGCCGTTAATTTGCAATTTCAATGGTTTCCGAGCAGGAGTTTTCTCAAGGCTTTACTGCCCTTTGCGCGGAAACCTTAACAGGCGACAGCTCGCATAGCTCCTCTGCCTATCATGCTTGATAAAAGCTTGCCTCATCGGACGCATTATGAGACTAGGGCCCTGCCGAGCCGTCCGGCTCACCCCCGTCAATTCTTAAAAGAAGGAAAGACCCGGTATGGGGTATCGTCTGCTGTTTGTTTTCGCGATCGTCTTCGGATTGGCTCCCGCCGAGGCGTCCGCCGAGGGTCTCTTGCATCGCGCGTCGTGTTCGGTCGTCCGCTACTACGTCGCGAAGTATAGCGCGGAAGCTGCAGAGGCCTATGCGCGGAGCAAAGGTGCGACCGAGGCCGAGATTGAGGCGGCCCGGCGCTGCCTCAACAGTGCGCCGGCGCGGACGATACGCACCGCCCAGGAAATGCACTAGTGGAGCGAGCGCGGCCTTGCCGCGCCGACGTATCCCTCAAATTGGCGGCCTTTCCCGCGCGGCAGGCCGCCAATTGCGTTTCCGGATACGGGATTTTGGGGCCTAAGGCCCCTTTGATTCGTCATGGTGGCGTGCTATCGACCACCGCCAACCCTACTGATGGGCCCTGATTCGACGGTGAAGCTCGCTTCGCCGGCGCATTTGCTCATCCTCGAGATTCGTATCGCGGCCCGAAGGCTGCCGAATGGAGTTGGCAATGGCGCAAGTGCAGGGACTTCAGGGGATTCACGAAGCCTACACGTTCGACGACGTGCTCTTAAAACCCGGTCTCTCCGATATCCTGCCATCTGAAGCCGATATCCGTTCTCGCGTCACCCGCGCCATACCACTCAACATCCCGATCATCGCATCCGCGATGGATACCGTCACCGAAGCGCGCATGGCGATCGCGATGGCGCAGGCAGGCGGCATCGGCGTCATTCATCGCAATTTCGATCCCGAGGGCCAGGCCGCCCAGGTGCGGCAGGTCAAGAAGTATGAATCGGGCATGGTGGTCAATCCGCTCACCATCGGCCCGGACGCGATGCTGTCGGACGCTCTGGCGCTGATGAACGCTCACGGCTTCTCCGGGATCCCCGTGGTTACCGGCGGCGGCGAGGGCAGGCCCGGAAAGCTGGTCGGCATTCTCACCAACCGCGACGTGCGCTTTGCCACCGATCCCAGGCAAAAGATCTCCGAACTGATGACGCATGAAAACCTCGTGACGGTGCGCGAGGGCGTCAGCCAGGACGAGGCCAAGCGCATGCTGCACAAGCATCGAATCGAAAAACTGCTTGTGGTCGACGATCAATATCGCTGCGTCGGCCTGATCACCGTCAAAGACATGGAGAAAGCGGTGGCGCACCCGCTCGCCTGCAAGGATGCGCAGGGCCGCCTGCGCGTTGCGGCAGCGACCACCGTAGGCGAGGACGGTTACGAGCGCACCGAGCGGCTGATCGAGGCCGGCGTCGATTTGATCGTGGTGGATACCGCGCACGGGCATTCCTCGCGGGTGCTGGAAGCCGTCAACCGCATCAAGCGACTTTCCAACGCGGTGCAAGTCATCGCCGGCAATATCGCGACCCAAGAGGGCGCCCAGGCGCTGATCGATGCGGGCGCCGATGCAATCAAGGTCGGCATCGGTCCGGGTTCGATCTGCACCACAAGGATTGTCGCGGGCGTCGGCGTGCCGCAACTCACCGCGATCATGGACGCGGTGGCGGCGGCGAAGAAAGCCGACGTGCCGGTCATTGCGGACGGCGGCATCAAATATTCCGGCGACCTTGCCAAGGCGCTCGCCGCCGGCGCCGATATCGCCATGGTGGGCTCCCTGCTCGCCGGCACCGATGAGACGCCGGGCGAAGTGTTTCTGTGGCAGGGCCGTTCCTACAAGGCCTATCGCGGCATGGGATCGGTCGGCGCCATGGCGCGCGGTTCCGCCGACCGCTATTTCCAGCAGGACATCAAGGACACGCTCAAGCTCGTGCCGGAGGGCATCGAGGGTCAGGTGCCCTACAAGGGTCCAGTCGCCAATGTCATGCATCAGCTCGCCGGCGGCTTGCGCGCGGCGATGGGCTATGTCGGCGCACGCAATATCGCCGAATTCCACGAGAAGGCGCGGTTCGTGCGCATCACGGGCGCGGGCTTGCGCGAAAGCCACGTCCACGACGTTACGATCACGCGCGAAAGCCCGAACTACCCGGGCGGGGTGTAGTTCCCAGCTTCAAATCCTCGCCACCGGCGTTGCGAAACGCGCTACGGTGGCGAGAAGCGATCCGCGTCGAATTATGCGTCCCCGCGGCCCTTTTTGCTCTCAACATCATTCGGGAAATGAAAGTTGGTTATCATGGTTGACTGGTCGGACGACAGAATTGCCGCGCTTTCGGATTCTGACCTGAAAAACCTGCTGTTCAACGCTGAGCGCAAATCCGTCGCCAGCGTGATCGCGCAATGCAAGGCCGAGATGGAAAAGCGCGATGCGGCAAAGCCCCGCAAGATCGGAAAACCCCGCACGGAGCTGAAGGAATTCGAGCACGAAATCTCGGGCCAGCTTGCCGCGGTGGGCAAGGCGATGGCCGAAAAATACGACCTCTCGGAAGCAACTGCGAAAGCAAGATCGGCCGGCGTGAAGGGTTTCAAGGCGCACCGGCTTCTGGACGCCAAGGGTTTCGCCAAACTCGGCGGCATGCAGCGCGACGGATCGGTCGCGATCGACCGCTATATTTCCTACCGGCGCGGCGCCGACATCGTTTCGCTCAGCGTCTTCCTGCTCAGGGATCAGCCGATCGAAGCTCACGAATTCCACCTGATCGCGCCGCGCGCCTTGCTCGAGGGCGGCAAGCCCGTCGCCGAGATTCGCCCGACCGCGACCGCAGGCCAGAAGCAATCGGCCGACAGCGGGCTTGCGTTTAAGGATTTGCCGAGTGCTGCTGCGGCGTTCGATGCGGTGCTCGCGAAAATCACGGCCTGAGCGGCCGGGCTACACGCCATGGCTTTCGGACCGCCCAGCCTCAAACCGCCGCATACGCATCATGCATCGTCGCGTCTGTGGAGCGCCCCATATCCATAGTACATCTCGCATTGTGAGGCGACGCGTCCTCACCTGCCTGGAGAATTCCGCGGGATGTTGATGGATCCAAAGGCGAAGGCAATGGCTTCGCCCGCAACTGATGGCTTGCCGCTGGAGCGCAGGCGGTGGGCGGTCGCCGCGATCTTCACGGCGCTCGCGATGGCCTCGCTCGATACCGCGATTGCCAACATCGCGTTGCCCGCGATTGCCGCCGATCTCCATACCACCCCTGCCGATGTGGTCTGGGTGGTCAATGTCTACCAGATCGCGCTGGTCGCAACGCTTTTGCCGCTCGGCGCGCTTGGCGAGATCGTCGGCCATCAGCGAATTTATCTCGGCGGGTTGTTGCTGTTCACGCTTGCCTCGCTCGGCTGTGCGCTCGCCTGGTCGTTGCCGAGCCTCTTGATCGCACGCGTATTGCAGGGGTTGGGGGCGAGCGGAATCATGAGCGTGAATTCGGCGCTTATTCGTTTTGTCTATCCAAGCCGGCTTTTGGGCCGCGGGTTCGGCCATAACGCCTTGGTCGTCGCGACCGCCTTCACCTTTGGGCCGACGATTGCCTCCGGCATTCTGGCGTTGGGGCCATGGCCGTGGTTGTTCGCGGTCAACATTCCCTTTGGCCTGATTGCAATCGGCATCGGGGTGAAGACGTTGCCGGGCACGCCGCGCGCGGTGCACGCCTTCGATTTTCCCGGCGCGCTGATCGCAGCCCTTTGCCTCGGCCTTTTCATTCTCGGTATCGGAAGCGCTGCGCACAAGGCATCGCCCAGTGCGGTCATGGCTGAGCTCGTGGCCGCGATCATTCTCGGCGTGCTCCTGGTCCGCCGGCAAGCCGATCATCCGGCACCGATGCTGCCGATCGATTTGTTTCGGCGGCCGATGTTTGCGCTATCGGCGGCGACCGCCGTGTGCTCGTTTGCGGTTCAGGGGCTGGCGTTCGTTTCCCTGCCGTTTTATTTCGAGGACATCTTGCAGCGGACGCAGGTCGAGACCGGGCTCTTCATGACGCCGTGGCCGCTGGTCGTCGCCATCATGGCGCCGATCGGAGGCAGGCTAAGCGACCGTCACTCCGCCGGCGCCCTCGGCGGCCTTGGCCTGGCATTGCTAGGCGTCGGAATGGTCTTGCTGGCGACGCTGCCGGCCTCGCCCGGCATCGCCAATATCGTCTGGCGCATGGTGCTTTGCGGTCTCGGATTTGGCTTCTTCCAGACGCCAAACATCCGGGCGATCATGTCGAGCGCGCCATCCGACCGCAGCGGCGGCGCCAGCGGCATCGTAGCCACCGCGCGCCTGACCGGACAAACCATCGGCGCTGCGCTCGCGGCGCTGTGCTTCGCACTTGCCGGCCGCGACGGCGCTACATCAGCGCTAGCGCTGGGCGCGGGATTTGCCGCCCTCGGCAGCGCGATGAGCTTTCTGCGGCTGGCGGTGGCACCAAAGCGCGGAAAACCCTGAAAATCTTCAGCCGCGCCGCACGCTAGCGCCGCCATCCACCGGCAGCGCCACGCCGGTAATAAAACTCGCCTCATCGGAGGCCAGGAACAAAGCGGCGTTGGCGACGTCCCAGGCGGTGCCCATCTTGTGACGGAGCGGCACCTGGGCGTCGCGCTCGGCCTCGACCTGGGCGCGGCTCTTGTTGAAGGCGCGGGCGCGGGTGTCGACCGCCATCGGCGTATTCATCAGCCCCGGCAGGATGACGTTGGCGCGGATGCCATATTGCGCGTTCTGGTAGGCGAGCTGCTCGGTGAAGGCGATCATCGCCGATTTGGTCGCCTTGTAGGCGACGTAGGGATAGGTGGTGATCGCAGCCATCGAGGAGATGTTGATGATGGCGCCGCTCATTTGTTGACGCATGATGGGGATCGCGTATTTCGCCGCGAAGATGCAGCTCTTGAGGTTGATCGCCACGACGCGGTCGAGCGCCTCCTCGGTGATGCCGGATAGTTCCGCATCGCCGCCAGCGAGGCTGACGCCGACATTGTTGTGAAGCACATCGACGCGGCCCCAGCGCGAGTGCGCGTCCGCCACCATGGCCTTGATCTCGCCCTCTTTGGTGACGTCGGCCTCGAAGGCGGCCGCTGTGCCGCCGATGGCCGCGATCAGCTCGATGGTTGCTTGCGCGGAGGCAAGATTGCGGTCGACGCACAGCACGCGGGCGCCTTCGCGCGCGAAAGTGAGCGCCGTGGCGCGGCCGTTGCCCATGCCTTCGCCGGGGCTCTGGCCGGCACCGACCACGATGGCGATACGATCCTTCAGACGCATTTCACGTCGCCCCCGAGAAAACCGGCTACCAAATTGGTATTCGCTGCGCCGACCATAATGGAATCGCGGGAGAGAAGCTAAGCCTTCGACATCAGGCAGGTCAGCGTTGTGCGGCGAACCGGAATGAACGAAAGCCTCGAGGGTTGGTCACTTCAGCCGGGGCCGTGGTTCACGCGACAGTCGCGCAGATTTATTGTCAGGGGCGCGCTCAGCCGCTATAGCGGGTGGCGCGCGAGCAATCGGGGATTCTGATGTCGGTTCAAATGGTTTTGTTGCCCGTCTTCGTCCAAATCGGGCTCACTTTCGCGCTTCTGATCGCCATGGCCGGCGCCCGCCGGAACGCACTGGTGAGTAAACAGACCAAGATCAAGGACATTGTTTTGGGGCAGCCGAACTGGCCGGTGCGCGCCACCCAGATCGGCAATTGCTACAAGAACCAGTTCGAAATACCGGTGCTGTTTTATGCCCTGATCGCGCTGGCGCTGCCGCTCCGCCAAACCGGCAATGTCATTGTCATCCTGTCGTGGGTATTTGTCGTGACGCGGCTGGTGCATGCCGGAATTTTTGTGACCTCCAACGATTTGAACCGGCGTTCGCTGGCATGGTTTGCGGGCGTGCTCGTGCTGCTCGCCATGTGGATCTATTTCGCCCTGACAATTCTCTTGTGATCTGAGGCCTTGCCTCTCGAACTGAAAGCTTTGAATGACCCCCGCAGCGCGGCTTTCCGCAGCCATCGAGCTGATCGAAACCATTGACGCCGGGCGCATTCCGGCGGCGAAGGCATTGAAGGAGTGGGGTACCGCGCATCGCTTTGCCGGCTCCGGCGACCGTGCTGCGATTTCCGGCCTGATCTGGGACGTGCTGCGGCGGCGTGCCTCGAGCGCCTGGATCATGGACGAGGACACCCCGCGCGCCCGCGTGCTCGGCATGCTCCACCTCGAACGCAAGCTCGATACCGATGCGATCGCCGCACTATGCGACGGCAGCCGCTTCGCGCCGCCGCCGCTCAGCGATGCCGAGCGCGCCGCATTGATGTCGCGCTCGCTCGAGGGGGCGCCGGCGCCGATTGCCGGCGATTACCCGGAATGGCTCGATCCATATCTGAAACAGGTGTTTGGCGATGACCGTGTCGCCGAGGCCGCCGCGATGGCAAGCCGCGCGCCGCTCGATTTGCGCGTCAACACCCTGAAGGCCAAACGCGACAAGATACTCGCCTCGACCGCGCATTTGGGAACGATGCCGACGCCATGGTCGCCGGTCGGCTTGCGCATCGATCTAGCCGCCGACGCCCGCAATCCCGGAATTCATTCCGAGGAAGATTTCGTCAAAGGCTCGATCGAGGTGCAGGACGAGGGCTCGCAGCTCGCGGCTCTGTTGTCGGCGGCAAAGCCCGGCGAGCAGGCGATCGATCTCTGCGCCGGCGCCGGCGGCAAGACGCTTACGCTCGCCGCGATGATGCAGGGCAAGGGAAGACTGATTGCGACCGACCATGACAAGCGGCAACTGGCGCCGATCTACGAGCGGCTTTCCCGCGCCGGCGTCCACAATTGCGACGTGCGCGCGCCGAAGGGCGAGGGCGATGTGCTGGCGGACATCAGGCAATCGGCCGATCTCGTACTGATCGATGCGCCCTGTACGGGAACCGGGACTTGGCGGCGCAATCCCGATGCCAAATGGCGGATGCGGCCCGGCGCGCTCGAGGTCCGTCTGAAGGACCAGCTCGAAGTGCTTGATCGCGCGACAAGCCTGGTCAAGCCGGGCGGCCGCATCGCCTACATCACCTGCTCGGTGCTGGCGCCGGAAAACGGCGACCAGATCCGCGCCTTCCTTGCGCGGCATCCCGATTTCGCGGTGGTGCCCCCAGCGCAAACCGTGACCGTGCTCTGGGACAAGGCGGAGGACTTTGCCGCCGCAACGCTTCAGTCGGCGGAAGGCCTGCTGATGACGCCGCGCCGCACCGGGACGGACGGGTTTTTCGTGTCGGTGCTGCGGAGGGCTTCCTAACGCGCAGCGCCATTGCGACGAGCCCTTGCGACGAAGCAATCCATCCCTCCGCGCAAAAAAAGCGTGGATTGCTTCGCTTCGCTCGCAACGACGGCTGTTAGACCGGCTTTTTCAGGGTTGCGAGCGCGGCCCTCGTCGCGTACTTCCTACCCATGACGCCAGCCCAGCCCGCCCGTGACCAGGCCACCCCCGTGGCCTCGGCGCATGACAAGATTCTGATCGTCGATTTCGGCAGTCAGGTGACGCAGTTGATCGCGCGCCGGGTGCGCGAGGAGGGCGTCTATTCCGAAATCGTGCCGTTCCAGAAGGCGGAAGCGGCGTTTCTCCAGATGAAGCCGAAGGCCGTGATCCTCTCCGGCGGTCCAGAGTCTGTGCACGAGGAGGGCTCGCCGCGCGCCCCGCAGGCGATCTTCGACTCTGGAGTGCCCGTACTCGGCATCTGCTACGGCCAGATGGCCATGGCGGCCCAGCTCGGCGGCGAGGTCCAGGGCGGCCACCACCGTGAATTCGGCCGCGCCGATGTCGAGGTCAAGGCCGACAGCCGATTGTTCGATTCCACCTGGAAGCCGGGCGAGCGGCACCCGGTCTGGATGAGCCATGGCGACCGCATCACCAAAATGCCGCCGGGCTTTGCGGTGGCCGGCGTCAGCGCCAATGCGCCGTTCGCGATCATTCAGGACGAGAAGCGAAAATATTACGGGCTGATGTTCCATCCCGAGGTGGTGCACACGCCCGACGGCGCCAAGCTGATCCGCAATTTCGTCCGTAAAGTCTCAGGGCTGACCGGCGACTGGACCATGCGCGCCTTCCGCGAGGAGGCGATCGCAAAAATTCGCGCGCAGGTAGGCCAAGGCAAAGTAATCTGCGGCCTGTCCGGCGGCGTCGATTCAGCCGTGGCCGCAGTGCTGATCCACGAGGCGATCGGCGACCAGCTCACTTGTGTGTTCGTCGATCACGGCCTCTTGCGGCTCAACGAGGCCGAGACCGTGGTGGATCTGTTCCGGCGCCACTACAACATTCCGCTGGTTCACGTTGACGCGTCGAAGCAATTTTTGGGCGAGCTATCCGGCGTCACCGATCCCGAACAAAAGCGCAAGACCATCGGACGTCTGTTCATCGATGTGTTCGATGCGGAGGCGAAGAAAATCGGTGGCGCAGAATTTCTCGCACAAGGCACGCTCTATCCCGACGTGATCGAAAGCGTCTCCTTCACCGGCGGCCCTTCGGTGACGATCAAGTCGCACCACAATGTCGGCGGTCTTCCGGCGCGCATGAACATGAAGCTGGTCGAGCCCTTGCGCGAATTGTTCAAGGACGAGGTGCGCGTGCTCGGGCGCGAGCTTGGCCTGCCCGAAATTTTCGTCGGCCGGCACCCGTTCCCAGGACCGGGCCTTGCGATCCGCTGCCCCGGCGAAATCACGCGGGAGAAACTCGACATTCTGCGTAATGCGGACGCGGTTTATATCGACCAGATTCGAAAAGCGGGCCTTTACGATCAAATCTGGCAAGCCTTTGCCGTGCTGTTGCCCGTCAAGACCGTCGGCGTGATGGGCGACGGGCGGACCTATGAATATGTCGTTGGCCTGCGCGCGGTGACCTCGACCGACGGCATGACCGCCGACTTCTATCCCTTCGACATGAAATTTTTGGGCGAAACCGCGACCCGCATCATCAACGAGGTCAAGGGCGTCAACCGCGTGGTGTACGACGTGACGTCAAAACCGCCGGGGACGATCGAGTGGGAGTGAGGGGGGACGGCTAGGTTCGTCGCGGCTTTGCGAGGGTCTACGAGTGGTAAAGCGAAGATGGGTGAGGGTTGAGCCCCTTGCGGCGGAGAAAAAGGGCGCCATCGCGGCCAGATGCGACCAATTCTTTGCGAACAATTTAAAACCTCGATTCTTGCTGGAAGTTCGTCGAACCGAGTTTAACTATCCCGTTGACATCTTGGGCAAATGGCGGGGCAGCAAATACAGCTTCATCACGCGCTACCGGTCGGGCTTCCCCGACAACGAGGGCGAAGAATTTGAGGCGACGTTCACGCGGCTCGACCATGTGGAGGAGAATCTCGCGGAAGCCCGGTGTGATGTGATATGGCACAGGCATACCGGCCAGTACTGGCGCATGCATTCTTCCGTCACGCTCGAACACGCGCCGCACCTGATCGACACCGAGCCGTTGCGGCAACCGAACCTATGAAGGCTGAACAACGCCCACGCTTCGACGTCGATGTCCTGCGCGAATTTGCAGGGGCAAAAGTGTTCGCGCGCGGCGAGGCCTATCATCGAGACGGCCAGGTTGAGATTCTTGTCATCGAGCCAGGGCGCGTGCTGGCAGAAGTCGCAGGCACGGAAGACTACCGGGCGAAATTGACGGGGCATGGCGAGGATTTCGATGGCGAATGTACCTGTCCGGCGTTCGAGGATTGGGGTTTCTGCAAGCATTTGGTGGCCACCGCGCTAACCGTGAACGCCATCCGAACCGACGAGATCGACGGCTTCGGCGCGCTTACGCGGATTCGCCATCACCTGAAGCAGAGAGGTGTCGATGCTCTTGTCGAAATGATCGTGAATTTGGCGGAGCGGGATCCAGCCCTGTTCCGCAAGCTCGACACGGCCGCAGCGGCGATGAACACTGATGACAAGACGTTCGCACAGCGCCTACGCAAGGAGATCGACAGTACCACGCGCATAAGGGAATTTGTCGATTACCATGAAGCGCCGGGCTGGGCAGCTGGCGTGGATTCCGTGCTCGATACCATTGCCGGATTTGCATCTGGCAGCAGCGCCGGGCTTGTACTCGAACTCGCCGAGCGGGCGATCGACCGGATCGAGCAGGCAATTGAGAGCATCGACGATTCCGATGGCCACGCCGGCATGCTGTTGCATCGTGCGCGCGATATACATCTCGCAGCAACCCGCGAAATTCGGCCGGAGCCGATAAAGCTCGCGCGTGACCTTTTTACCCGCGAGACGAAAGACGAGTATGGGACATTCGAGGGTGCCGCAGCGCTTTACGCGGACGTGCTCGGTGAGGTCGGCTTAACCGAATATCGCCGCCTCGCCGCCGAGGCCTGGGAAAAAATTCCGTCGTATTCCGCTGGCCGGATGCAGCGGGAAGAGTTCGTTGGCCATCAGCATCAGCTCATGCGCATTCTCGATTTCTTCGCCGAACGCGCCGGCGAGGTCGACACCCGCATTGCTCTGCGCGCCAAAGACCTATCCTCCCAGTGGAGCTATCTGCAACTGGTGGAATTCTGTCTTTCGCACGGTCGCAAGCAAGAAGCGCTGCGCCGGGCCGAGGAGGGCCTATGGCTGTTCGAGGACCAGCGCCCAGACGAACGGCTTGTGCTCCTCACGGCCGAGCTTCTGTCGAAGGAGGGCCGAAAGGGGGACGCGGAGGCCTGTCTGCAGCGGGCTTTCGAGAAGGCGCCGAGCCTCGAGTACTACGTCCGGCTTCGCAAATTGGGCGGCGACGCCACGCGTGAGCGTATTGTGAGGCTTCTGGAATCCGGCTCGATTTGCGAAAGGCAAAAAAGTTGGCATAACCCCGCTGATCTTCTTGTTCGCATCTGGATGCAAGAAAAGTTGTTCGACAAAGCTTGGGCATCTGTGCGAACGCGCGGTGCGTCGCTGGCCCTGAGGGAGGAACTCGCTGAGAAAACTGAGGCGACTCACCCCAGTGAGGCGCTTGAGGTTTACGCCCAACGCGTCGATCATCTCGCCAGCGCCGGCGGAGCTTCTGCTTACGAGGAAGCCGCGAAGCTCGTCTCGCGGATGGCGAAGTTGCGCGCCAGGGGAGAACATGTCGCTTATGTCCTGACGCTCAAGGAGCGCTTCGGTCGCAGACGCAATTTCATGAAGCTTTTGGGGTAGGGCGATGCGGCGCGCGATCCGCGCGGCGGGAAAGATTGCGTGTGCTCGTTCGGCCGTTTGACAATTGAATTATGAAGTCCAGACCGTGGTTTACGACGTGACGTCAAAACCGCCCGGGCCGATTGAGTGGGAGTGACCCCTCAGGTGGATTTGTTGTAAGAACAGGACGCGCCAAAGCGACCTTGGTTCTCAGGTGGAGCAAAACATGGAAGTCAAAGGTGCAAGCCTTTTGTACACATTGGCTGGCCTGATGGTCACGTTCGCGGGGTTCACGGCGCTCTTGTTGGCGCTCCGACCGGCCGCCGGAGCGAAGTTGTCACGGCTTGACAGATACCTTGCAAAAACGGTCATGACGCACATTATCGTATTGACGGCGGGAGCGCTGCTGCCGGCGCTATTTGCGCTCTACGACATTCGGGAGGAGTGGATTTGGCGAGGCTCAGCCGTGCTTTTCGCGCTGCCGATGCTGTCGCTTCAGCTCACCTATCCGAGCCGCCGCCGCAAGGTGGCCGGCCAAGGACCGCCGCCCGCAATCTTCGCGGTCTTCGTTGTATTGGGCGCCGCTGTGACACTGGCGATGCTTGGCTACGTTTTGGCCGGCCTCCCATACAGCGCGGCAGCCTACATCACGGGGTTGACGATCGACTTCTTTACGGTCGCTTTCGCCTTCGTGATCGCGACCGATGTCATTATGCAACAACCAATGGAAGGGTCGGAGCAAGCGTAGAGCGAAGCGATATCCGGGTCTTTGTAACTTCTCTGAACCCCGGATATCGCCTCGCTCATGCGGGCTGCTCGGCTGGCTGAAGCGAGTTCCGTAAAGCCCAAGCCATTTCGGGAGCCTGCAGCTTGCCACGATCCCAAACGACCCGACGGGCAAATCACCTGAGTTGCGCGGCAATTATCTTATCGGTTGTCCAGCCCCTGCGCGAAAAATATTTCTGTTTTTCAGAAATGCAAATCAGATGTATATCGTAGCCCATCCCGCACCCCTCAGGAGGGGCGTTGCGCATCGTCACGGACGTTGGGTGGGGGATGCGGTGGACGCGGCAGCACACGAGACGAATGCGTCTGCCCGCGGACGGCGAAGTCGTGTGGTCCTGACGCCCCGACGCTGGCGTCAAGTTTGCGGGCGATGATCCGCAAGCGATGGTGGCAAAAAAGCCCGGTCACCAGGGAGAGCGCGAAGGAAACCGTTAAAACCATTGCGCAGGGAAGGCCGGATGATCCGGTGAACCTGTGGTGACTAACTCGTGTGGTTATTTCATTTCCACGCGAGGCTACGGGTGCAACGGGCACCCGGCTTTCCCTGCGCCCTCTGATTTTTTGGGGGGAATGCTTTGCACAACTCGGGCGTATTCGCGCCGCGAGATCGCGGAAGTCTACCCCGACGTCATTGCGAGCCAACGGGTCGCGTAAATGCGCGCCCGATAACAGGCTCCGCGAGGCAATCCATCAAGGCGCGAAAAGACTGGATTGCTTCGTCGCGTTGCTCCTCGCAATGACCGTTTTAAGCGTTAAATCGTCAAAAAAATAGTCCGGCAGCCCTATCACCCTGTCGGTTGCCAGAGGTTCCATTCGTCTTCAATTCAGATCGAGCTACATCGGAGACTGGGAATGGAACAATCTCGCTATCGCTGGGTCATCGTTGGGGCAGGCAGCCTGTTGGGCTGTGTTGCCATCGGCGCCATGTTTTCGCTGCCGGTGCTGCTGCGGCCCATCGCGGCCGATACCGGCTGGTCCGTCACGGGCGTATCGAGCGCCATGACCGTCGGCTTTCTCGCCATGGCGTGCACCAGCATGATCTGGGGCACCTTGTCCGACAGGTTCGGGCCGCTGCCGGTGGTTCTGGCCGGCTCGGTGGTGATCGGGACGAGCCTTTTGCTCGCGAGCCTTGCGACATCGCTGGTCGCATTTCAATTCGCCTTCGGCGTGATGGTCGGCTGCGCCACGGCCGCGATCTTCGCGCCGATGATGGCAACCGTCACCGGCTGGTTCGATACCCATCGCGGCCTTGCCGTGTCGCTGGTCTCGGCCGGCATGGGAATGGCGCCCATGACCATGTCGCCGCTGGTCGCCTGGCTCGCCTCCAGCCATGATTGGCGGACCACGATGCAGATCCTCGCGCTCGTCGTCGCGGGAATCATGATTCCGGTCACGCTTTTGGTACGCCGCGCGCCGGCGCTGGAGGCTTTATCTGCTGCGCCATCCGGTGGCGCCGTGGGGGAAGGCGAGATGTCGCTTTCGCAGGCGCTGCGGTCGCCGCAACTCGTGATCCTGCTTCTGACCAATTTCTTCTGCTGCGCGACGCATTCCGGGCCAATCATCCATACCGTGAGTTACGCCGTCACTTGCGGGATCCCGATGATTGCGGCGGTGACGATCTATAGCGTGGAGGGGCTGGCCGGAATGGGCGGCCGCATCGCCTTTGGTCTGCTGGGCGACCGCCTTGGCGCCAAGCGGGTGCTGGTGACGGGCCTGTTCGCGCAAGCTTTCGGCGCGCTGGCCTACGTCTTCGTGCGCGAGCTTGCCGCGTTCTACGCGGTGGCGGCGCTGTTCGGCTTCATCTACGCGGGCACCATGCCGCTCTATTCGGTGCTGGTGCGCGAAAACTTTCCGTTGCGGATGTTGGGAACCGTGATCGGCGGAACCGCGATGGCCGGCAGTCTTGGCATGGCGACCGGGCCTTTGGCCGGCGGATTGATCTACGACACCTTTGCGAGTTACGCGTGGCTCTATATCGGCTCCTGGGCCGTCGGACTTGGCGCGTTCCTGATCGCGCTGACGTTCAGGCCTTTTGCCCGGCGTGAGGCTCAATCCGCGCGCACCGACGCTGACTCCTTTTGTGTACCTCAATCGTCTTAGCCATATGGGGTCACTGGAACGAGATGATCCGTCCATGATTTTACATGAGGTAGTCGCTCTAATTCGGAGGTTGCCATGGTCACGATGACATCGCCTGAGAAGGCCCGAAAAGAAGGACAGCACGCCATGAACGAACCAAAGATTGTGTCGTCGCAAGAGTGGGAAGCTGCGCGCGAGCAGCTTCTCGTCAAGGAGAAGGCCTTAACCCGCGCCCGTGACGCGCTGGCCGCCGAACGACGGCGGATGCCGTGGGTTGCCGTTGAAAAGGCATATGTGTTCGACGGGCCCAAGGGCAAAGCGAGCCTGCTCGATCTGTTCGTAGGCCGCCGTCAGTTGATTGTCTACCGCGCCTTCTTCGAGCCCGGCGTGCATGGCTGGCCGGAGCATGCCTGCATTGGCTGTTCGCTCGGGGCCGACCAGGTCTCCGACCTGACCCACCTTAACGCGCGCGATACTACGCTGGTATATGCCTCGCGCGCACCGCAGGCCGACATCGCCCGGCTGAAGGCGCGGATGGGCTGGGAAGAAATCCCCTGGTACACGATCACCGACAGCTTCGACGCCGACTTCGGCGTGGATGAATGGCACGGCCATAACGCGTTCATCCGCGACGGCGAGCGCGTTTTCCGCACCTACTTCATCAATAGCCGCGGCGACGAGGCGATGGGCTCCATCTGGAGCTACCTCGACATCACGGCGCTCGGACGTCAGGAGACGTGGGAGGATTCGCCGGACGGCTACCCCCAGAGCCGACCGTACAAGTGGTGGAACTGGCACGACAGTTACGTGCCCGACGCCGCGCCCGACCCGAAATGGGTCGCGGTGTCGGACGCCGGAGAGGCCGCCTTTCGCAACCGCGACGGCTAGAGAGCGTTTTCGAGCGAAGTGGACACCCCGGTTCGCGTGAAGAAAACGCGTCAAAACTAGAATCTAGAGCTTCGGTTCTGATGCAATCAGAACCGATTATGCTCTAGCGCCGCATGGAGGTGGATGGCGTGACTGCGCCGGCGCGACGAGCATCGAACAAACTTCCAGAGCGTCCTTCCGATGAACCGCAACGAAGACAAGCAAGCCTATCCCGAGCGTAGCGCCACTGGGTGGATATCGCTCGCAGCCGCGCCGACGTTCGCAATCATGGCACTGCTTACGGGCATCTTTGATGGGGGCTCGTCGGATCTGCTCTGTTCGGCCGCGCATGGTGCGTCACCGCTGGGCGGAATGGCCCCCATGTATGCGCTGATGAGCGCGTTCCATTCAGCGGCTTGGCTGAAACTGATCTCCCGCCGACGAAGCGCTGACCGCCGGCAGTATTTGAAGCGGTTGGACGGGCCAGGATGCATCCGTCGCCAAATTGTTTGACTCCTTTTCCCGGTCTCGATCGTCCTGTCTGTACCAACACAGGAGAGAAAGATGAGCATCAAGGACAAGAATGTCGTCGTCACCGGCGGAAGCCGCGGCCTTGGCCTCGGATTGGTCGAGGCGCTGGTCGCCCACGGCGCAAGGGTGACGGTCGTCGCCCGCGGCGCAGAAGCACTCGCCTCGGTCGGCGCCAGGCTTGGCGTCGCCACGATCTCCGCTGACGTGACGGAGGAGGCGGCAGCGCAACGCATTCTCGCCGAGATCAGCCCGGACATCCTGGTGCTGAACGCCGGCGCGAAGCCGCGGATGGGCCGGCTCGACCAGGTGAGTTGGGAGGATTTCACCGCGACCTGGGAGACCGACGTCAAAGCCGGGCTCTATTGGCTGCAGGCGGCGCTCAATCTGCCGCTGAAGCCGGCAAGCCGCGTGCTGGTGGGATCGAGCGGCGCGGCCGTGAACGGATCGCCGCTGTCGGGCGGCTATGCCGGCGCCAAGCGGATGCTCTGGTTCATGACGAAATATGCCAACGATGTTTCGGCGCAGAAGAAGCTTGGAATCCGCTTCCAGGCGATCGTGCCGCAGCAGATCGTCGGTGACACGGGGGTCGGTGACGCCGGCGCCGACGCCTATGCGCGCGCCTTGAACCTCAGGCGTGACGAATTCCTGACCCGCTTCGGTAAACCGATGCCGCCGCGGGAGTTCGGCGAGAAAGTCGTTTCCGTGCTCGACGACCCGAAATATGCTGACGGCCTCGCCTTTGGGTTGAAGGGCGACACCGGGATCACCATGCTGGAGGGAGCGGCGGTTTGAGCGCAGCACATTCCTCGCCGGCTCATGACGGCCAGACGCAGCTCCTCGCACTCGCAAGCGAGCTGCGGCCCGAGCTGCATCGCTATTGCGCGCGGCTGATGGGATCGGTCATCGACGGCGAGGACGTCGTGCAGGATACTTTCGCAAAGGCTGTGGTGGCATTGCAGGAGCTGGAGGAGATGCCGCCGCTTCGACCCTGGCTGTTCCGGATCGCCCACAACCGCGCCCTCGACCTGTTGCGTGGCCGCGCCGTGCGCAGGGCCGAGCCGATCGAGGCGGCCGCCGAGGTCGCCGATCCCGAGAGTCCAGATCCCGTGGAGCTACTGATGCGAAGAGAGGCGGTCGAAACGGCGGTGTCGCGGTTCGTGGAGTTGCCGACCGTGCAGCGTAGCGTTGTGATTCTTAAGGATGTGCTCGACCAGTCTCTGGAAGAGATCGCCGGCATGCTCGACCTCACGGTGAACGCGGTGAAGGCCCATCTGGCGCGCGGACGGACAAGGCTCAAGGCAATCAACGCCCAAGCGCCGACGCGGCCCGCGCCGCGCGCGCCATCACCCGACCTCGCCCGCTATGTCGCGATGTTCAATCGGCGCGATTGGGACGGGCTGCGGGCGATGCTGGCCGACGACGTGCAATTGATCCAGTCGACCTATCCGCTGCGCACCGGCGCCGCCGACGTCGGCATGTTCTTCGGTATCTATTCGCGTAGCGCACCGGCACGGCTGGCCTCCGCTTGGTTGGATGGCCGCGAGGTGATCGCGGTCTACGAGGATTCGCGGGCAGTGAAGCCTAGCTATCTCATGTGGCTGAAGTGGAAGGACGGCCGGATCAGCTTCATCCGCGACTACAAATATGTCCGCTACGTCATCGACGATGCCGAGCTGGTCCTGGCGCCAGACGCGCCCGCGGCCGATAGCGCCGCGCCGTGAGGTTTCCGAACATCAGGGCTGTGAAATTGGATTGCGGGCCTGCGCAAAAATCTCATATTGCACAGATGCAGCTTTTCCCCCTGACGAAAGCGAAGGTCACATGACACGCGTGCGTTGTATTACCGAGATGGGTATGGGCGTCGATGTTCACGGCAAGGACGCCACCAAGGCGGCGCGGCGCGCGGTCTCGGATGCCATCCGTCACTCCAGCCTCGGCTTCTTTCGCATGGTGGGCAAGACTTCCAGCGATATGTTCGTGGATGTCACGATCGGCGTGCCGGATCCCGGCGCGGTCGATACCTCGGCGGTGGCCAAGGAATTGCCTTACGGAACCGTGACGGTCACGGCGGTCAAGGGCGGCCTGGAAATTCCGGCCGAGCAGGGCGGAGATTCCATCATCATTGCCAATGCCGCGGTGATCGTCAGTCTGGACGACGGCGCGGTGGGCTAGGTCGTGACGATGGTATCGCCTTCGGAGTCGGTCGCCTTTTCGGTTCGACGCTGCCTACGGCTTAAAACCGTATTCCGCCCAGCGCGACAGCACGCGCGCCTGCAGGTCGGCGGAATAGTTGTGCGCGAACGACGTTCGCTTGGGAAGTTTGCCGGCCCAATCTTCCGGCGGCAGTACGGTTATCGCGGCCTTCACAAACAATCGATCGAAATGGCCATCGCTTACTACGCGTGCTTTGCCAAAGGCGCCGGGTATTTGAAGGTCGTCACAGCCGAGAATGCGGGCTCCTGTCCCGATGCTCTGCAATATTACGGCAAGATCGTCAATGACGTCGATCGCATGGTGCAGTTCGGCGCCTATCGCTTTCCCAAGAACACAGCGATTGGGGATGTCTAGGCACCGGCAAAAAAATTTGCGTTAGAAGCGGCGACGACCTTTTCGACCGACGCGATCCTGTTGGCAAGTGGCGGGATTAGCGGCAAGGCGGATAGTCAGGGGCTCTCTGACGCCATAGTGTCCGCGGCCCACCGTGTTTCAACTCAGGCAAATTGCGCGATGACAAAACCCATCACCATCTACGGCATCAAGAACTGCGACACCATGAAGAAGGCCCGCGCCTGGCTCGACAGCCACGGCGTGGCTTACAACTTTCACGACTACAAGGCCGAAGGCATCGCCAGGGACAAGCTGAAGTATTGGAGCGACGAACTCGGGTGGGAGATACTGCTCAATCGCGCCGGCACGACGTTTCGCCAATTGCCCGATGCCGACAAGGCAGGCCTCAACGAGCGCAAGGCGCTGGCGTTGATGCTGGCGCAGCCTTCGATGATCAAGCGGCCGGTGCTCGATTTCGGGGGCAAATTGCTTGTCGGATTCAAGCCGGAGATCTACGCCGAGGAAGTGGCAGCCTCGGGATCGCGTCGCGCGAAGGCCTGATCCGGTCCCGCAGAAAAGCGCGCGTTGGCTAGTTGAACTCGATGACGTCGCCGGTCGGAACGCGGCCCGGCGCGCGGTGGAAGAGGTCCCGATCGATGACAGCGCGATATTTGGGCGTCGGCAGCGAGTCTTTTCCACGCATCAGATTCTTGATTTCGAAACCGCCGTCTTCGGAGATGGTCTTTAACGATGCGATCACATGCGTGACGCCGCCGCCGTCCGAGAACGGCAGCAACATGCGTTCATAGGCGACGATCCGGCCGTAGATGTCGTCGACGTTGGCGACGGTATAGACGGGAAGCGCGCGTTTCAGGCATTCGTAATAAATCGGCATGACAAGAGGCGCGAGCTTGGTTCCGATATATTCGTCAAGATACCGACCCCTGCCGGTGGTGCCATAGGCGATCGACATCCGTGTGCCGTCGCTCTCGATCATCAAGCGCGGCGGCTCGCCATCTTCGACGGTATAGAACACCAGATCGGGAAGTTCTTCTGCGATCCTCTCCGGCCGGTAGTCTCCGATGCGCGGTATCAGTTGTGCGCGGGCATAAAGCCGCAGCCACGTGTTGAGGAGGTCACGCTGCTTGATCGATTTGACGATTGTCGGATTGGCGCTTTCGAATTCCAAGGTTGTGATCCGTCCCGGGCCCAATGCAAGACAGCCGACCATCGTTCCTTAGCGGAAATATTTGATGAAAAACCGAGCTTGCGACGAAACACCGTTAACGAATGCTTTCGGGTTGCATGTGGCAGGGCGCTCAATCATGCCCCCTTAATCGCTCTAGCCATTCGACTAATGGCGAAGCGGACCCTTTTCTCGCTTGCTCGTTTGCCCAGCTTTCCGCCTTGCGTAAGGAGGGGCGTTGACGGCATATTCCGGCCCGGAGGCGGCCGGTCCAGCGCGAATTCCAAGACGCCTGGGAGAACCTGCCGGAGAGAAGAGATCGGCCAACCGCGGTGGGGCGTCGCGGTGACGGCTGATGGGGGAATTTTGATTGGCTGATGAGTTCATTCTCGAAACCCACGGATTAACCAAGGAATTCGCGGGTTTCTTCGCCGTTCGCGACGTTGACCTGCGGGTCCGCCGCGGCAGCATTCATGCGTTGATCGGCCCGAACGGGGCCGGCAAGACCACTTGCTTTAATTTGCTCACCAAATTTCTCAAGCCGTCGGCGGGGCAAATCCGCTACAAGGGACAAGACATCACCGCGATGGCGCCGGCGGACGTCGCGCGGCTAGGCTTGGTGCGCTCGTTTCAGATCTCGGCCGTATTTCCGCATCTGACGGCGCTCGAGAATGTTCGGGTCGCCCTGCAACGCCAGCACGGTCACTCCTTCGACTTCTGGCGTTCCAAGAGCGTGCTCAATCGCTTCAACGCCCGCGCGCTCGAATTGCTTGACGATGTCGGCCTCAGCGAATTTGCCAAGACGGCTGCGGTCGAAATGCCTTACGGACGCAAGCGTGCGCTCGAAATTGCAACTACGCTAGCACTCGATCCGGAAATGATGCTACTCGATGAGCCGATGGCCGGCATGGGCCACGAAGACATCGACAAGATCGCCGCGCTTATCAAGCGCATCTCCGCCAAATACACCATCCTGATGGTGGAACATAATTTGAGCGTTGTGGCCAATCTGTCCGACATCATCACCGTGCTCACGCGCGGTCACGTGCTGGCGGAGGGTAATTATGCCGAGCTATCCAGGGACGAGCGGGTGAAGGAAGCCTACCTGGGGGCCGGCCATGGTTGACGCGAAAATGGCCGATGCCGTCGCAGCGAAGCCGGTACCGGCATCCGGCACCCCTGTGCTGTCGGTTCAGAATCTCGAAGCCTGGTACGGCGAGTCCCACATCCTGCACGGCGTCAACTTCGAGGTGAACCCCGGCGAGGTCGTCACGCTGCTCGGGCGCAACGGCGCCGGCAAGACCACCACGCTGAAATCGGTGATGGGGATCATCGGCAAGCGCACCGGTTCGGTCCGCTTCGAGGGCCGGGACATAACCCGCGCCGCGTCGGACAGGATTGCGCGCATGGGTATCGCCTTCTGTCCGGAGGAGCGCGGAATTTTCGCAAGCCTCGATGTGCGTGAAAACCTGCTGCTGCCGCCGGCGGTGCGCAGCGGCGGCCTGTCGCTGGATCAGGTGTTCGAGCTGTTCCCCAATCTCAAGGAGCGGCTCGGCAGCCAGGGCACTAAACTGTCGGGCGGCGAGCAGCAGATGCTTGCGATCGGACGAATCCTGCGTACCGGCGCGCGTTTTCTGATGCTGGATGAACCGACCGAAGGGCTTGCACCCGTTATCATCCAGCAAATCGGCCAAACCATCAAACGTCTCAAGAATGAAGGTTTCACCATCCTTCTGGTCGAGCAGAACTTCCGCTTCGCCTCAACCGTTGCGGACCGCTACTACATCGTTGAGCATGGCAAGATCATCGATGGCTTCGCCAACGCGGAATTGCAGGCCAATATGGACAAGCTTCACACCTATCTCGGCGTCTGAAGAAGAGCGGGAAGGACAAAAAGAGGAACCACCATGAAGACCAGAATTGCCGCATCGTTGGTGCTGGGCACGGCGCTCAGCCTCGCCGCCGGAAGCTTCGCTTTTGCGCAGGACAAGAACATCAAGATCGGCGTGCTGACCGATACTTCGGGACTTTACTCCGATCTCGGCGGCGCAGGTTCAACGTTGGCGGCCCAGATGGCGGTCGAAGATTCCGGGCTCGCCGCCAAGGGCTGGAAGATCGACGTGATTTCCGCCGACCACCAGAACAAGCCAGATATTGGCACCGCCATCGCGCGGCAATGGATCGACGTCGAGAAGGTCGACATCTTCATGGACGTGCTGAATTCGGGCGTTGCCCTCGCGGTCAACAATCTGGTGAAAGAGAAGAACGCTATCATGATCAATACCGGCGCGGCGTCGTCGGATCTCACCAACGCCCAATGCTCGCCGAACACTATCCATTGGGTTTATGATACCTACATGCTTGCCAACAGCACTGGTCGGGCGCTGGTGAAGGCCGGCGGCGACACCTGGTTTTTTCTGACCGCCGACTACGCATTCGGTGCGGCGCTAGAACGCGACACCACCGCGGTGGTGGTGAAGTCGGGCGGAAAGGTGCTCGGCGCCGTCAAGCATCCGCTGAATTCGTCTGATTTCTCCTCGTTCCTGCTGCAGGCGCAGGCGTCGAAAGCGAAAATCATCGGACTTGCCAATGCGGGCGGTGACACTACGAACGCGATCAAGCAGGCCGCGGAGTTTGGCATCGTCGCGGGGGGCCAGAAACTCGCCGGCCTTCTGCTGTTCATTACCGACGTTCACGCGCTTGGCTTGAACGTGGCGCAAGGCCTGAATTTTACAGAAACCTTCTATTGGGATCTGAATGATGGAACCCGCGCGTTTTCAAAACGCTTTTCGGATCGCGCCAAGAACAAGGCGGAGCCGAGTATGGTTCAGGCCGGCGTCTATTCCGGTTTGGTCCACTACTTCAAGGCGCTCGAAGCGATGGGCGGCAATCCTCACGATGGCGCAAAGGTCGTCGCGAAAATGAAGGAAATGCCGACCGACGATCCGTTGTTCGGCAAGGGCTCGATCCGCGTGGACGGCCGCAAGATCCATCCGGCCTATCTGTTCGAAGTCAAGAAGCCGTCCGAATCCAAGGGGCCCTGGGACTATTACAAGCTGGTCGGAACGACCCCGGGAGAGCAGGCTTTCAGGCCGCTCTCGGAAAGTGCATGTCCGCTGGTAAAGAAGTAGCAATAGCTACCCGCCGGCCTCGTGCCGGCGGGGCTAACGTTACGTTACGACGAGATTGAGGGTGAAAGATCGATCGATATGCAAGCTCTCTACGCACAGCTCCTGGTGGGATTGATCAACGGCTCGTTCTACGCGCTGCTCAGCCTTGGGCTTGCCGTCATCTTCGGCATGCTCAACATTATCAATTTCGCCCACGGCGCGCTCTACATGATGGGGGCGTTCTGCGCGTATTTCCTGCTCAATCTGACCGGCATCGGCTATTGGTGGGCACTGCTGATCGCTCCCATTGCGGTGGGCATTTTCGGTATGATTCTCGAGCGGACCATGCTGCAATGGCTCTCCGGTCTCGATCACCTCTACGGGCTGTTGTTGACCTTTGGCATCGCGTTGATAGTGCAGGGTGTGTTCCAGAACTACTTCGGTTCGTCCGGCTTGCCCTATGCGATTCCAGATGAGTTGAGGGGCGGCATGAATCTCGGCTTCATGTTCTTACCCGTCTATCGGGGCTGGGTGGTGGTGTTTTCGCTCATCGTATGTCTGCTCACCTGGTTCTTGATCGAGAGAACCCGGCTTGGCGCGTATCTGCGTGCGGCGACCGAAAATCCGACGCTGGTGCGCGCCTTCGGCATTAACGTGCCGCGAATGATCACGCTGACCTACGGCCTTGGCGTCGGACTTGCCGCGCTCGCTGGCGTGCTGTCGGCGCCGATCAACCAGGTACGGCCGCTGATGGGCGCGGATCTGATCATCGTCGTGTTTGCCGTCGTGGTGATCGGCGGCATGGGTTCGATCATGGGCTCGATCATCACAGGATTTGCGCTTGGAGTGATCGAGGGACTGACCAAATACTTTTATCCGGAGGCCTCCAACACGGTCGTATTTGTCCTGATGGTGCTGGTCTTGCTGGTCAAACCCTCAGGACTGACGGGGCGGGCGACATAAAGATGACGGCGATGACCCACGATCGTTTACCTGTGACCGCGCGCACGATCCGCGACGAGATGATCGCGTTTGGCATCATGACCGCGCTGCTGCTGGTCGTGCCGTTTACCGGCATCTACCCGTTCTTCGTGATGCAGGCCCTGTGCTTTGCGCTCTTGGCCTGCGCCTTCAATCTGCTGATTGGCTATGGCGGTCTGTTGTCGTTCGGCCACGCCATGTTCCTGGGGACTGCGGGCTACATCACGGCGCATGCGCTTAAAGTGTGGGGTGTTACGCCCGAGCTCGGCATTGTGATTGGGACAGCGGGCGCGGCCGGACTCGGCGTTATCACCGGTGTCGTCGCGATCCGGCGCCAGGGTATCTACTTCGCCATGATCACGCTGGCGTTGTCGCAACTGCTTTATTTCATCTATCTGCAGGCGCCGTTCACCCATGGCGAGGACGGCATCCAGGGCATTCCGCAAGGATACCTGTTCGGCGTCCTCAACCTCTCCAAGCCGACGGTGCTTTACTACGTCATCGTCGCGGGCTTCCTGTTCGGCTTTCTGGTGATCTTCCGCGCCATCAATTCGCCGTTCGGTGAGGTACTCAAATCGATCCGCGAGAATGAGCAGCGGGCGATCTCGCTCGGTTACAAGACCGACCAATACAAGCTGGTTGCCTTTATTCTGTCGGGAACGCTTGGGGGGTTTGCCGGCGCGCTAAAAGTGTTCGTGGCGCAGAATGCCTCGTTGACCGACGTCCATTGGAGCATGTCCGGCGAGATCGTGCTGATGACGCTGGTTGGCGGTCTCGGTACCGTATTTGGTCCGGTGGTGGGGGCTTTCGTCATCATTGCCATGCAGCAATATCTGGCCGGGTTCGGGCAATGGGTGACCGTGATCCAGGGCGTGATCTTCGTGGTGTGCGTGCTGACCTTCCGCCGCGGCATCATCGGTGAGATCGCGCGCTTTTTTCGGCGGTCGCTCTAGGCCGGCTAGTTTCCACGACATTTTGCGGGTCGTACAAAGCGGTGGATGACCCGACTTCATCGGGCGCCTGCCACGCGCTTTCCACGCAAAATGATCTATGACAGTAATATGACAGGCCACGTCGGCCGGCCAATTTTGCCTTAACGGACATAACCTATGCTGATGCGTTGGTTTCGCACCTTTCTTCCCAAGGAGGAGCGCTTCTTCGACCTATTTGCTCGGCACTCCCAGGCCGTCCTGCAGGGCGCGCTGGCGTTGCAGGGCATGCTGCGCGGCGGTGACGAGACGCCGGTCTTCTGCCAGCGCGTCAACCAGTTCGAAAATGACGCCGACAATATTACGCGCGAGGTACTTACCGCGGTGCGCCGGACCTTCATCACGCCGTTCGACCGCGGCGACATCAAGAACCTGATCACCTCGATGGACGATGCGATCGATCAGATGCAGCAAACCGCGAAGGCGGTGGTGCTGTTCGAGGTGCGCGCCTTCGAGCCTCCGATGCGCGAAATGGGGACGCTTCTGGTCGAGTGCGCCAACCTCGTCGGCCGCGCGCTGCCGTTGATGCAATCGATCGGCAGCAACGTCTCGCTGCTCACGACCATCACCGAGGAGCTCACCAAACTCGAGGGTCGCGTCGACGATCTCCACGACATCGGCCTAAAAGAGCTTTTTCTCAAGCACCGCGACGCCAACGCCATGGACTTCATCGTCGGCGCGGAGATCTACGATCACCTGGAGAAGGTCGCCGATCGGTTCGACGACGTCGCAAACGAGATCAACAGCATCGTGATCGAACAGGTATAGGGCAGGGCCGCGCAGTGGATGCCACGCTTGGTCTTCCGGTACTGGTCGGATTAATCGCCGTCGCGCTCCTGTTCGACTTTCTCAATGGATTGCACGACGCCGCCAACTCGATCGCCACGATCGTATCGACCCGTGTGCTGCGGCCGCAATACGCGGTGGTCTGGGCGGCGTTCTTCAATTTTGTCGCCTTTCTGGTGTTCGGGCTCAACGTCGCCCAGACCATCGGCACCGGGATCATCGAACCGAGCGTGATCGATGTGCAGGTGATCTTCGCAGCCCTGATCGGGGCGATCGTCTGGAACCTGATCACCTGGGGATTGGGAATACCTTCCTCGAGTTCCCACGCGCTGATCGGCGGATTGGTCGGGGGCGGAATGGCCAAAGCCGGACTTTCGGCCGCGGTCTGGAGCGGCTTGTCCAAGACGTTGCTGGCGATCGTGCTGTCGCCGGTGATCGGATTTCTGCTGGCGCTGGCGTTGGTCGCCATCGTGTCCTGGGCGTCGGTGCGCTCGACGCCGTTCGCGGTCGATCGCGCCTTTCGCATCCTGCAATTTGCTTCCGCCTCGCTCTATTCGCTCGGGCATGGCGGCAATGACGCGCAAAAGACCATGGGCATCATCGCCGTGCTCTTGTTCTCGCAAGGCAAACTTGGCGCGGAATTTTCGGTGCCGTTCTGGGTGGTGCTGGCATGTCAGGCGGCGATGGCGTTGGGCACCTTGATGGGTGGCTGGCGCATCGTCCGTACCATGGGCTTGAGAATCACCAAGCTGACGCCGATGCAGGGCTTTTGCGCCGAGACCGGGGGCGCCGCGACGCTGTTCATCGCAACTTTCCTTGGGGTTCCCGTTTCGACGACCCATACCATCACCGGCGCCATTGTCGGCGTTGGCGCCGCGCGACGGGTCTCGGCGGTGCGCTGGAACGTGGCGAGTTCGATCATCTATGCCTGGGTGATCACGATACCGGCCTCGGCCGGCGTCGCGGCGCTGGCATACTGGTCGGTGCTATTGCTGCGCTAGCGACTGCCCCGCACTGGAGGAAAGCAGCGTCGTCCCCATATGAATTGGGCACGAATCCTCCTTGATCCGGTCCCCTTTCCCTGCCAAACGCTCAAGCCCAATGTCCGACCTTGCCCTTGCAACCGATTCTGCCTCCCGCTCGCCGCTCGCCGTGGAAATCGCACGCCGACGAACCTTTGCGATCATCTCACACCCGGACGCCGGCAAGACCACGCTGACCGAGAAGCTCCTGTTGTTTGGTGGCGCGATAAATCTGGCCGGGCAGGTCAAGGCCAAGGGCGAGCGGCGCAACACCCGTTCCGACTGGATGAAGATCGAACGCGAGCGCGGCATCTCCGTCGTCACCTCGGTGATGACGTTCGAATTCGAGGGCCTGGTGTTCAACCTCCTGGATACGCCGGGCCACGAGGATTTCTCCGAGGACACCTACCGGACGCTGACGGCGGTCGATTCCGCCGTCATGGTGATCGACGCCGCCAAGGGTATCGAGGCGCGGACCCGAAAGCTGTTCGAGGTGTGCCGCTTACGCGACATTCCCATCATCACCTTCATCAACAAGATGGACCGCGAGAGCCGCGACACGTTCGAGCTTCTGGACGAGATCGAGAAGACGCTGGCGCTCGATACCGCCCCGATGACATGGCCGGTCGGTCGCGGCCGCGATTTTCTCGGCACTTACGATCTCGCCACCGGCGGCGTGCGTCTGCTGGAAGGCGGCGGCGCCAAGACCGGCGCTGCGCAACAGATCGACATCGCCGAACTAGCAGGGCGCAACGCCAATCTCGACGTCGCGACAATCAAGGACGAACTCGCGCTGGTGTCGGAGGCCTGCAAGCCTTTCGAACTGGAGGCGTTTCGCGAGGGGCATCTCACGCCGGTCTATTTCGGCAGCGCGCTGCGTAATTTCGGCGTCGGCGACCTGCTGGAAGGTCTCGGCCGTTTCGCGCCGCCGCCGCGCGCGCAGGAAAGCAATCTGCGCAAAGTGGAAGCGGCCGAACCGCGCATGAGCGCCTTTGTGTTCAAGATCCAGGCCAATATGGATCCGAACCACCGCGACCGTATCGCTTTCGCGCGGCTCTGTTCGGGCAAACTCATCCGCGGCATGAAGGCGAAGCTGGTACGCACCGCCAAGAACATGTCGCTCTCCAGCCCGCAATTCTTTTTCGCGCAGGATCGCGCGCTCGCGGATGAGGCCTTCGCTGGTGACGTCGTCGGCATTCCCAACCACGGCACGCTGCGGATCGGCGACACCCTGACCGAAGGCGAAGACCTCACCTTCGTCGGCGTCCCTTCCTTCGCGCCGGAAATCGTCCGCCGCGTGCGGCTGACGGACGCGATGAAGGCCAAGAAGCTCAAGGAGGCCCTGCAGCAAATGTCGGAGGAAGGCGTCGTCCAGGTGTTCCGCCCGCGCGACGGCGCGCCGGCACTGGTCGGCGTGGTCGGTCCGTTGCAGCTCGACGTGTTGAAGGCGCGGCTTGAGGCCGAATACGCGCTGCCGGTGGAATTCGAAGTATCCGAGTTCCAGCTCGCGCGCTGGATCTCCTCCGATGACCGCAAGAAGCTGGACGCCTTCATCGCCGCCAATGGTTCGGGCGTCGCCGACGACGTCGACGGCGACCCCGTGTTCCTGGCCAAGAATGAGTTCTATCTCGGCTATACCAGGGAACGTGCGGAAGGCATCGTTTTCTCCAACGTCAAGGACGTGAAGAAGAAGGCGTGAGGCAGCGCCGTGCTCGTCGCAGGCTGCGCCTCTTCGTTTGTCATCGCCGGGCGAAGCCCGGCCGCGATGACCAGGAACCATCCCATGAATGCGCGGTTGTGAATGGCGCGGGCGGCGATGTCGCTCACCGGCGTATCGTTTTCGTCATATAATTTGGTCTGTGTTGCTTCCGAGGGCTACTTGCATGCTCCGTCGCATCGTGACCGGTCTCATCATTGTCATCGCCGGGTCAATGGTTGCGGGAACCGCCGACGCCAGGCGGCGGCACCACATCGACGCCACCCCGTTTTCGCATGAGCCCTGCAGCGTCCTGTCGGGGCGGCCGTGTACGCCGTATTTCTGCAGCGTGCTCAATCGCGGCCCCTGCATTCCCGAGATCGACTATCCCTATGGCGAGAACCTGCAACTGACGATCGAGAGCGTGCCGCCGAAGGATGACGAGGCCAGATACCAGAAGCCCGACCACGATCTCGACAATATCGGCGATCTCTTTGCGGCCCTGCGATCCTGCTGGACGCCGCCGCAGGCGGAGGCCGCGAAAGAGGGTATGCAGATGACGGTGCGTTTCAGTTTCAAGCGATCCGGCGACATGATCGGGCCGCCGCGTGTGACCTACGCGACGGCCGGAGTGCCCGCCGATGTCCGCGATACCTATTTCAAGGCGATCAGTAGTTCGCTTGACGCCTGCGTGCCGCTGAAATTCAGCGGCGGGCTCGGCGGCGCGGTGGCCGGACGGCCGATCGCAGTCCGCTATGTCGATAACCGGGAGCTCGCCAAGCAACCGCCAACCCCGTGAGTTAGCCGCGTCACCGGGTCAGGCCGCTGGGCCCGTCCCGACATGACCGCGGTGTGGGACGACCCTTCATTTTAACGCATTGCCGCCGGTGCCCGTTAAGTGATACCCGGTGCCACGACCAGCTTGGGGGAGGAAGCGATCATGGGATTGGCGGTGATGGTCTTGGGGCTGGCCCTGTTCCTCGGCGCCCACACCTTGTCGACACGACGCGAGCTGCGGGCCCAGACCATCGCCGCATGGGGCGAAGGCGGCTACAAGATCGGTTACTCGCTGGTTTCATTGGCGGGCATTGTGCTCATCGCGTGGGGGTTTGCCCATTACCGCGCAACCGGCTGGATCGACCTCTGGGATCCGCCGAAAGCCTTCAAGCATATCACCGTCGCGCTGATGTTGCCGGCTGTCATCCTCGTCGTGGCGGCCTACATCCGCGGCCGCATCTACCGCGCGGTGAAACATCCGATGCTGGCAGGCGTCAAGCTGTGGGCGGCGGCGCATCTCCTCGCCAACGGCGATCTCGGCTCGATCATCCTGTTCGGTTCGTTCCTGGGGTGGGCGGTGTTCGATCGCGTCTCGCTCAAACGCCGCACCGACGCCGGCGCGCCTCCCATCCCGGTCGGCGGTTGGGGCAACGACCTGATTGCGGTGGCGGTCGGAATCGTCGCGTATCTGGCACTTGCCTTCGCGTTTCATCCCGTCGTGATCGGCGTGCCCGTCGTAGGAGGTTGAAAAATGTCAGTCCAGTCCGCGATCAAGCGCAAGACCGCACCGGAGATTCGCTCGCGCAAGAACGGCGAGCCGATCGTGATGCTGACGTCGTATCACGCTCATACCGCAGCACTGGTCGATCGCTATTGCGACGTCATCCTGGTCGGCGATTCCCTTGGCAATGTGATGCATGGATTCGAAACCACCGTGCCGGTCACGCTCGACATGATGATCCTGCAGGGCCATGCCGTGATGCGGGGCTCTCAGCGCGCGCTCGTCGTGGTGGACATGCCCTTTGGCTCCTACGAAGCCTCCAAGGAGCAGGCGTTCCACTCGGCGGCGAGAATCCTCAAAGAGACCCGCTGCGGCGCGGTCAAGCTCGAGGGCGGCGCGCGGATGGCCGAAACCATCGCCTTTCTCGCCGAGCGCGGCATTCCCGTGATGGGCCATATCGGGTTGACGCCGCAGTCGATCAATGCGCTTGGCTCGTTCCGCGCCCAGGGCCGCGAGCAGGAGGACTGGGGGCCGATCGAGAATGACGCCCGCGCGGTCGCGCAGGCCGGCGCCTTCGCCGTCGTCGTCGAGGCGGTCGCCGAGCCGCTCGCGCGCAAGATCACGGAGACGATCGCCATACCCACCATCGGCATCGGCGCAAGCTCGGCCTGTGATGGTCAGGTGCTGGTGCTTGAAGACATGCTAGGGTTGTCGCCGCGGACACCGAAATTCGTCCGCCGCTACGGCAATCTCGGCCCGATGATCGAGGCCGCGATCGAGGGCTATGCCGCCGACGTGCGCTCGCGCGCGTTTCCGGGGCCTGAACATGTCTACGGCATGAAGGCGAAGAGCTGATCGGAGTGTGCCGGTTGGCCGCCGTGTGGCAGGCGAAGGAACGGGCAACGGCGACGAAGGGTAGGGCTCCGGCAAAGGGTGGATAACCCTTCCGCGGGGTGTTAACGCTTTGAACCGGACTAGCTTTGCCTTGCCACCGCCATACGGCTAGGATAACGCCGCCACCATACAGGATCGGGTTTGGCCGTGCCGGTTCCGGCTTTTTGGCCTATCGGGGATGGGACTTCCTTAAGTGTCTGAATTATTTGACGAAGTAGACGAGGAGGTCCGTCGCGATCAGCTCAAAAAGCTGTGGGACCAATATTCGATCCACATCATCGCCGGCGCGCTCCTGATCATTGCCGCGGTGGGCGGCTGGCGCGGTTACCAATATTTGGAGGCCAAGAAGGCGGCAGAGGCCGGCGCTGCCTTCGATGCGGCCCTCGGTCTCTCCGACCAGAAGAAGCATGCCGAGGCGGAAGCGGCATTCGAGAAGCTCACCGCAACCGCGCCGTCGGGATACCGTTTGCTGGCGCGGCTCCGCACGGCGGCGGAAGCCGGGGTCCGCGATCCGCAAGCGGGCGCGAAGATGTATGATGGAATAGCCTCCGACCGCAGCGTCGGGCCGATCATGCAGGATCTGGCGAGGGTGCGCGCGGCCGGTTTGCTGTTGGATACCGCGAGCTATCCCAACATGCTCGAGCGTCTTGAGCCCGCGACCAAACCGGACTCGACCTTTCGCCATACCGCGCGCGAATTACTGGCTCTGTCGGCCTGGCGCGCCAACGACACCTCCGCCGCGCGACAGTGGCTGGATCTGATCGCGCTTGACGGCGAGACGCCGCAGGCGGTGCGTTCGCGCGCCGAAGCCTTGCAGGCATTGCTTCCACCGGTTGCGAAGAGCTGACGGCGGGGAAATGACCATGCGCCGTATGCAACGTCTGATCTCGGCTTTCGTCCTCATCGCGCTTTCAAGCGCGGTGGCGGGCTGCTCCTCCGGCTTCAATAGCTGGGATCCCATGGACATGCTCGATTGGCTCGACACCAAGAAGAAGCTGCCCGGCGAGCGCAAGCCGGTTTTCCCCGACGGTGTGCCGGGTCTTGAACAGGGCGTGCCGAAGTCGCTTTACAAGGGCACTTCGCAGCAGGAGATCGATCAGAACAACGCGCAAGCCGCGGCCGCCGCCGCCGCCGCGCCACCTCCACAGGACTCAACAAACTCGAAGCGCGCCGCGAAATCGAAGAGCAAGCAGTCCACGACCGCCAGCACGGATGCCGCAGCCCCGCCTGAAGAGGATGCCACCCCTGCCGCGCCGCAGGCTCCAAAGCCCAAGAAGATCGTGCGTCAGCGTACCACCGCACCGCCGCCTGATCAGCCTCCGGCCGACGGGCAACCTGCCGCGGCCCAGCCCGCGGCGGGTCAGCCCACGCAACAATCCGCCGCGCCATTCCCGGCGCCGCTGCCCGGCGGGACGTTCCAGCGCTAGTATCGACCTATCGCTTCATTTGACACGCGCCTCGAGCACGGCATTTTTCGGGCGAGGTTGAGTGTGGTTTTTTCTCAAGAAGACGCTCCGATAGACTACTCGCGCGCCTGGATCGCCTATGTCCTTTACGATTGCCATCATCGGCCGTCCCAATGTCGGAAAATCGACGCTGTTCAATCGGTTGGTTGGGCAGAAACTGGCGCTGGTCGACGACAAGCCCGGTGTCACCCGCGACCGCCGCGAAGGCGCCGCGCGGCTTGGCGACCTCGAATTCACCGCGATCGACACCGCCGGCCTCGATGAAGGCGCCAAGGACTCCCTGACCGCGCGGATGCAGGCGCAAACCGAAACCGCCATCGCGCTTGCCGACGCCGTGATGTTTGTCGTCGACGCGCGCGTGGGGCTGACGCCCAATGACCGCGCGTTTGCCGATTTCGCGCGGCGCGCCGACAAGCCGGTGGTCCTGGTCGCCAACAAGAGCGAGGGCAGCCGCGGCGATGCCGGCGCGATGGAAGCCTACGCCCTCGGCCTTGGCGAGCCGATCCAGATTTCGGCCGAGCATGGCGAGGGCATGAGCGATCTTTACGACGCGCTGCGTGCTTTGATGCCGGAGCCTGCGGAGGAGAACGAGGCGTTCGACGATGACGACATCATCGAAGCCGACGAGGAGCTGGCGAAACGTCCCATACGCGTTGCGGTCGTCGGCCGTCCCAACGCCGGCAAGTCCACGCTGATCAATCGTTTGCTCGGTGAGGAGCGACTGTTGACGAGTGCTGAAGCCGGCACCACGCGCGATTCCATCTCGGTGGAAGTCAACTGGAACGGCCGCGACTTTCGGGTGTTCGATACTGCCGGCCTGCGCCGGCGTTCGCGGATCGAGGAAAAACTCGAGAAGCTTTCGGTCGCCGACGCGCTGCGCGCCGTGCGCTTCGCCGAAGTCGCGGTGCTCTTGATGGACGCACAGAACAGGTTCGAGGAACAGGACCTGCGCATCGCCGACCTGATAGAGCGCGAGGGCCGTGCGCTGGTGATCGCGGTCAACAAGTGGGATTTGGTGGCGACAAAGCCCGGCGCGATCTCCGCACTCCGCGCCGAGGCCGATCACTGGCTTCCTCAGGTCAAGGGCGCACCCGTCGTGGCCGTATCGGGGTTGATGGGCGAGGGCATCGATCGCCTGATGACGGCCATCGAGGGGGCCTACGCGGTATGGAATCGGCGCGTGCCCACGGCCGCCCTCAACCGCTGGTTCGAGCAGGCGGTGGATGCAAACCCGCCGCCCGCGGTTTCAGGAAGGCGGCTGAAGCTGAACTACATCACGCAAGCCAAGGCGCGGCCGCCGAGTTTCATCTTGTTCTGCTCGCGTGCGGACGCCGTGCCGCAATCCTATCTACGCTATCTCGTCAATTCGTTGCGCGAATATTTCGAGCTGCCGGGCACGCCGGTGCGAATTTCGCTGCGTGAAAAGGTCAATCCCTTCGCGCATAAACGCAAGCGGCCGTCATGAGCGAACAGGCGGACATCGGCACGATCGAAGTTTCGCGGGCGGCGTCGCCGTCGCGCCGCGCGGCGGTGGCGTTTATCTTTGTCACAATCCTGCTCGACATGCTTGCGCTTGGCCTGATCATGCCGATCCTGCCGAAGCTCGTGGAAAGTTTCGTCGACAACGACACCGCGCGGGCGGCCCGCATCTTCGGCCTGTTCGGGACAGCATGGGCGTTGATGCAGTTCTTCTCCTCGCCGATCCTCGGCGCCCTGTCGGACCGGTTCGGCCGAAGGCCCGTGGTGCTGTTGTCGAATTTCGGGCTCGGGCTCGATTATGTCCTGATGGCGCTGGCGCCGTCCCTGATCTGGCTGTTCGTCGGCCGGGTGATTTCGGGCATCACCTCGGCGAGCGTTTCAACCGCCTTTGCCTACATTGCCGACATGACGCCTCCGGAGCAGCGCGCCGCCGTGTTCGGCAAGGTCGGCGCTGCCTTTGGCGCCGGTTTCATTCTGGGTCCGGCGATCGGCGGCCTGCTCGGCGGTATCGATCCGCGGCTGCCGTTCTGGGCCGCGGCGGCCTTAAGCTTTGCCAACACGCTCTATGGCCTCTTGATCCTGCCTGAGTCCCTGCCGAACGATCGCCGCTCTCCGTTCCGCTGGAAAAGTGCAAATCCGCTCGGCGCGCTGCATCTGTTGCGCTCGAACCGGGTGCTCGCCGGTCTGTCGCTGGTGAACTTCTTTGCCCAGCTCGCCCACGTGGTCCTGCCCTCGACTTTCGTGCTGTACGCGACCTATCGATATGGCTGGGATGCAACCATCGTTGGCCTAACACTGGCGATGGTCGGCATTTGTGCGATGGCCGTGCAGGGTGCCGGGATCGGACCTATCGTCCGGCGCCTCGGCGAGCGCCGGGCGCTGATGCTCGGACTTGGATGTGGCGCGGCCGGCTTTGTGATTTTCGGCACGGCGTCAACCGGACCGCTCTCCTGGCTCGGCATTCCCGTGATGGCGCTGTGGGGCGTGTCGGGGGCGGCGCTGCAGGCGCTCAACACCCAATTGGTCGAGCCGGGACAGCAGGGTCAGTTGCAAGGCGCCACCTCGAGCGTGCAAAGCCTGTCCCAGCTCTTTGGACCGTTCCTGTTTACGCTGATCTTTGCCTATTTCATCGGCGGAGAGGCGCCGGTACAATTGCCCGGCGCGCCGTTTCTCCTCGCCGCAGCCCTACTGCTGCTGGCGCTCGCAATCGCCGTACGCACGCTGGCGACCGCGCGCGTTCGCTGAAATAGCCCGCCGAGCTTTATCCAGCCGGCCACAAAGGCTCAATCCATTTTCTTCACCAGCGGACATTCGCTCTCGCTGAGCGGCCTTGCGGCTTCTTCGGCCGGGATCGTCGCGACAAGCTTGTAGTAGTCCCAGGGATATTTCGACTCCTCAGGCTTCTTGACCTCGAACAAATAGGCCGGAAGCAGCTTGCGGCCGTCGATGCGGATGGTGCCCTTGCCGAACAGGACATCGTCGGTCGGCAACTCCTTCATCTTGGCGACGACCTTGGCGCCGTCATGCGGATTGCCTCCCATCGCCTCGAGCGTCTTGAGATAGTGCAGCACGCCCGAATAGAGCCCTGCGACCGTCATCGAAGGCATCGTCCCCTTCGGCGAGAGCTTTTGGAAACGCTTCGACCATTCGCGTGTCTGGTCGTTCATGTCCCAGTAGAACGACTCAGTGAAGGTGAGGCCCTGCGCGGTCTTCAGACCGAGCGCATGCACGTCGTTGATGAAAAGCAGAAGCGCTGCGAGTTTCTGGCCGCCTGCGACGATGCCGAACTCCGCCGCCTGTTTGATCGCATTGGTGGTGTCGCCGCCCGCATTGGCCAGCCCGACCACCTTTGCCTTCGATGATTGTGCCTGCAGCAGGAACGACGAGAAATCCGGGGTATTGAGCGGATGCCTGACCTCGCCCAGCACCTTGCCGCCGTTGGCAATAACGACCGCGGCGGTATCGCGTTCCAGCGCGTGGCCGAAGGCGTAATCGGAAGTCAGGAAGAACCAGGTATCGCCGCCCGCCTTGGTCAGCGCCTTGCCGGTGCCGTTGGCGAGCATGTAGGTGTCGTAGGTCACCGACAGCGTGTTCGGGGTGCAGGCCTTGCCGGTAATGTCGGCGCTGGCGCCGCCCGAATTGATCATAATGGCGTTCTTCTCTCTCACCAGATTGGACACCGCGAGCGCGACGCTGGAGGTCGGCGTATCGACGACCGCATCGAGCTTGTCTACGTCGATCCATTGCCGCACGATGTTGACGCCGACATCGGGCTTGTTCTGATGGTCGGCGCTCAGTACGTCGATCTTCCAGCCCTTGGCGAGGAGGCCCGAATCCTCGACCGCCATTTTGACCGCTGCTACCGAATTGGGACCGCCGATGTCGGCGTAAAGGCTCGACATGTCGTTGAGCACGCCGATTTTGGCCGTCTTGTCCTGAGCCAGCGCGGATGTCGCCAAGCCAAGTCCGGCGATCGCAAGGAGTGCGGCGTAGCGCCGCGCGTGTGTCGTTCTCATCGTAAACCCTCCGTGTTGAAACCGGGCAGGCTCTCTTTTTGGAGCCTTACCCAAGTAGTTGCGCGATAGTCCTCGTTATCCAGGCTTGCCGCAATGCGTTATCGCGGCGCATCCGGGGTTAACCTGAATTTCCGCGCTTGGCTTTGCCGCCTCCGGCTTGCCCGCCATGGCTTACGCCGGCGCGCGAAAGCTCATCAGCGTGCGCGTCTTGTAGTCGTAGAACTTGCCGCTCTCATTCCACGAGGGCAGGCACATAGGCACGATGAATTCCGCGGCCTGTTCCGGCGTGTCTAGCGTCGTCGGGTCCTCGCCAGGAAAAACAGTGGCGCGCATGCGCGTGCGGATCGGGCCCGGGTTGAACAAATTGACCCGAAGCGGCGTCGATGCGGTTTCATTGGCCCATACCCGAACGAGGGTTTCGAGGGCAGCCTTGGAGGCGGCGTAAGGGCCGAGATAGGCAGACGCCTTGTTCGCGGCAGCCGAGGTGACGAACACCGCACGGCCGGAATCGGATTTCTTGAGCAAAGGCTCCATGCAGCGGATCAATTGAAAATTGGCGGAGACGTTGACCGCGATCACATCGTTCCACGGCTTCATCTCGATATGGCCGAGCGGCGAAGAGGGGCCGGCGACGCCGGCATTGCCGATGAGAATATCGAGTTTGCCGTGGCGCTCGTGCAGGGCTGCGCCAAGCCGCGCGATGCCGTCGAAATCGGTGAGATTAAGCGGTACCAGCGTCGCGCTACCGCCATCTTTGCGGATCTCGTCGTCGAGTTCCTCCAGGCCGCCCTGGGTTCGCGCCACCGCCACGATATGGGCGCCGGCCTTGGCGAGCGCGCGCGCGGTGGCATAGCCGATGCCGCGCGAGGCGCCGGTGACAAGAGCGACGCGGGAGGCGAGCGGGAGGGTCATGAAGCGATTCCGGATCAACAGCGCGGTGTCATACGCGGGCTTGACCCGCGTATCCATCTTCTTCGCAAGAACGCTTCACGAAGGGATGGATTGCCGGGCCTTCGCCGCGCCGAAGGCGCTTCGGTCCCGCCAGGCGGGTCAAGCCAGGCAATGACGAATTTAGCAAAACAACATCTGGATTCCGGGTTCGCACTGCGCGCGCTCCGGAATGACGCTCGCTCAGCTCGCTTCCGCCAACAGCGACAATTGCCGCGGCTGCGGCTCGACCAGGGTCTGGTCGGTGAGGCTGGTCGGATAGGCGCCGGTGAAGCAGTGGTCGGAGAATTTTGGGTTGGCGGCATCACGGCCAGGATAGCCCATGGCGCGGTACATGCCGTCGATCGACAGGAACGCCAGCGAATCCGCGCCGATGATCTCGCGCATCTGCTCGAGATTGTGGGTCGCCGCCAGCAGGCCGCCGCGGTCGGGCAGGTCGATGCCGTAATAGTCCGGATGGATGATCGGCGGTGAGGCGAGGCGGAAGTGCACCTCGCGGGCGCCGGCGTCGCGCATCATGCGGACGATCTTCTTCGACGTCGTGCCGCGCACCAGCGAATCGTCGATCAGGATGATGCGCTTGCCTTCGATCGCGGCCCGGTTGGCCGAATGCTTCATGCGCACGCCGAGCTCGCGCACGCTCTGGGTCGGCTGGATGAAGGTGCGGCCGACATAATGATTGCGGATGATGCCGAGTTCGAACGGCACTTTAGATTCACTGGAATAGCCGAGCGCCGCCGGCACGCCGGAATCCGGTACCGGCACCACCACATCGACCTCGACATGGCTCTCACGCGCGAGCTGCGCGCCGAAGGCCTTGCGGACCTCGTAGACCGATCGTCCGCCGACGATCGAATCCGGGCGCGAGAAATAGATGTATTCGAAGATGCAGGGCCGCGGCGGCTTCGGTGGAAACGGCTTGTGGCTTTGCGCGCCGCGCTCATCGAACACGATGATCTCGCCGGGCTCGACGTCGCGGACATATTTCGCGCCGATAATTTCGAGCGCGCAGGTTTCCGACGCCAGGATCGGACAACCGTCAAGTTCGCCGAGCACCAGTGGCCGGATGCCGAGCGGGTCGCGCGCGCCGATCAGCTTCTTGTTGGTCAGCGACACCAGCGAGTAGGCGCCCTCGATCGCACGGAGCGCCTCGATGAAACGGTCGATGAAGCGGCCGCGCTTGGATTGCGCGACGAGGTGCAGGATGACCTCGGTGTCGGTGGTCGACTGCATCATGGCACCGCCCCGCACCAATTCCCGGCGTAAGGTCAGGCCGTTGGTGAGGTTGCCGTTATGGCCAACCGCGAAGCCGCCGGCATTGAGCTCGGCAAACAGCGGTTGCACGTTGCGCAGGATGGTCTCGCCGGTGGTGGAGTAGCGGACGTGGCCGATGGCCGCATTGCCGGGCAGGCGCTCAATCACCTCGCGGCGGGAGAAGGTATCGCCGACGAGGCCGAGCCGACGCTCGGAATGGAACCTGCTTCCGTCGAAGGATACGATGCCGGCGGCCTCCTGGCCGCGATGCTGCAGGGCATGCAATCCGAGCGCCGTGATCGCCGCAGCTTCCGGGTGCCCGAAAACGCCGAACACGCCGCACTCCTCGCGCAACGTGTCGCCTTCAAGGTCGGAGTCTTCCAGATAGAGGGGGCCTGGGTCAGGCCCGGATCGTTCGGCGTCGTCGGAAGGGCTCGCTTTAAAGTCCATCGCGCCTCTCTTTTGGCCAATTACCTCTGGCAAAGCACCGCCGGCCAAACATTAACGTCCCGCCGGCTTTTCGATCAGCTTTTTCAGGCTGTCGCGGGCAGGCTTGGTATACCCATCGCCCGAGCCCGGCGCCGCCTGGTCGGCGTCAGTTTGCTCATCTTCTGGTTTATTCTTCTTGAATCTCTTCAAAATGGTGTTCTCGGGGTCGTCCGGCAAGAGCCCCTTTAACCATTCCCCGGTCGAATCGAGCATGGTGCGCGACTTGGCCCCGACCACCCAATCTGGCCGTTGCTTGTCGGGAACCAGCCAGACAAAGAATTCATAGGCCACCACGACGATAAGCAGGCCGCGCGCCAGTCCGAACAGGAACCCGAGCGTGCGGTCCAAAGCTCCGATCCGGGAATCCAGGATCATGTCGGAAATCCGCACGGTGATGACGGAAACCACGATCAACGTGCCGACGAATACCCCGGCGATCACGACGATACTCGCGATCGTATCGCTGTTGAAATAGGCCTTGGCGGTCGGCAGCAGTTTGGAGAAGGAATAGAGCGTAACCAGCGCCGCCGCACCCCACGCCGCGATCGAGAGAATCTCGCGCATGAAGCCGCGGACCATCGCGAGCAGGCCGGAAATCAGCATTACCGAGAGCAGGACGAGATCAAGGATTGTTATCGGCATCGGCTGGTCAGGTCCGCATAAAAAGTCACAACTGCGAATCGGCTTTTAGGCATCGCCTTAGGCGATGGTCCCATCGGGCGGCCCGGCAAGGCCGGAAATCGCGCCATCCAGCCCTGCGCGCGAGGATGTATAGCGGCGAGGGCGGGCAACGTCACGCCCGCCTAGCCTTCCTGACGTCGGAATCTCGCAGGTGTGGCATTTTTTTCCGCTGCGCCGTTCCGGTTAGTGTCCCTGCTGCCTTTGGGCGAGCTGCGCGCTGCGATTTCCGCCACCAAGCTGGTCAATCCGCCCACGGTATTGAGCGAGAGGCCAGAATCGCTGCCGACCTCGCCACGGGCCGATTCGGGCAGCACGGCGCGGCCGAAGCCGAGTTTCGCCGCTTCCTTCAGCCGCGCCGCGGTCTGCGCCACCGGCCTGACCGCGCCCGAGAGTGAAATCTCCCCGAAATAGACCGCATCCGTCGGCAGGGGCGCATTGACCAGCGAGGAGACCAGCGCCGCCGCAGCCGCGAGGTCGGCAGCGGGTTCCTGGATACGCAAGCCTCCCGCGACGTTCAAATAGACGTCGTGGCCGGACAGTTTGACCCCACAATGGGCCTCCAGCACCGCCAGCACCATCGAGAGCCGGCTCGGGTCCCAGCCCACCACGGCGCGGCGGGGGGTTCCGAGCGATGTCGGCGCCACCAGCGCCTGTAGTTCCACCAGCACCGGGCGGGTGCCCTCGATGCCGGCGAACACGGCGGTGCCGGGGCTGCCGAGGTCGCGCTCGGACAGGAACAATTCGGACGGATTGGAGACCTCGCGCAGGCCCAGACCAGTCATTTCGAACACGCCGATCTCGTCGGTCGGGCCGAAGCGGTTCTTGACCGCCCGCAAAATGCGGAATTGCTGCGAGCCTTCTCCCTCGAACGACAGCACCGCGTCCACCATGTGCTCGACGACGCGGGGGCCCGCAATTTGGCCGTCCTTGGTGACATGGCCGACCAGGATGATCGCCGCGCCCGATTTCTTGGCAAACCGAATCAGCGCCTGTGCCGACGCGCGTACCTGCGTCACGGTGCCGGGCGCGGATTCCACCGTGTCGGTCCACATGGTCTGGATTGAATCGATCACGATCAGGCGCGGCACCGCCCCTTCTGAAAGCGTCGAGACGATGTCTTCGACGGAGGTTTCCGCGGCCAATTGCACCGGCGCATCGGCAAGGCCGAGACGTTCGGCGCGCAGCCGCACCTGGGCGACCGCCTCTTCGCCGGAAATGTAGACGGCGCGGTGGCCGGCGCGTGCGAGGAGGCTCGTCGCCTGCGTCAGCAACGTCGATTTGCCGATGCCGGGATCGCCGCCGACAAGGAGCACCGAGCCGCGCACAAAGCCGCCGCCGGTGACGCGGTCGAGTTCGGCCATGCCGGAGGGTAGGCGAGGGGCATCCTGACTTTTGCCGGTGAGGCTTTCCAGCGCGAACTTGCGGCCCTTGCGTTTGCTGCGGATCGAGACCGGCATCGTGGTCGCGCCGGTCACGTCCTCTTCCGCCAGCGTATTCCACTCGCCGCAGGAATCGCATTTGCCCTGCCAGCGGTTATAGGCCGCGCCGCAATTCTGGCAGACGAAGGAGAGGGTGGACTTGGCCATGGGGGGGGGTGCGCCAGATTTGAATGTTCTTATTTTGTTCTATATCTGATTAAAGGTCGGTTCGCGAGAGAAAACTGGCTGGGTGAAGTCGGCTCCGGTACGACGGGAGACCGTTCAATCACGTAACCAATTCTAACCACTTTCTTGCAATTCTACCGGCACGCGAGTGAATCTTATGGCCGAAACATCGATCGAATGGACTGACGCAACTTGGAATCCCGTGGCCGGCTGCAACGTTCTTACTGCAGGCTGCACAAATTGCTACGCCATGCGAATGGCGGCTAGGCTTGAGGCTATGGGGACCGCGAAGTACCGCGGCCTCACCAGGAGAAGCGGGGGGCGAGCGGTCTGGACCGGCAAAATTCGTTTGGATAATGCCTCTCTGGACATGCCGAAAACATGGTCGAAGCCGCGCAAGGTCTTCGTCAACTCGATGTCTGACCTTTTTCATGATGATGTTCCCATTGAATTCATCGCTCGGGTTTGGAACGTGATGAAGGAAACACCTCGACACACATATCAAATCCTTACGAAGCGGCCAGAGCGTATGGCCCAAATTGCGACTCAACCATCATTCGAAATCCTTCCGAACGTCTGGCTCGGCACTAGCGTTGAGGACGGTCGCGTTCTGGATAGGCTTGACGCAATTCGACAGGTGCCCGCTGCGATTAGATTTGTGTCGCTTGAGCCATTGATCGGGTCGGTAGCTGAAGGCGATCTGACAGGTATCCATTGGGCCATCGTCGGTGGTGAAAGCGGTCCGCGCGCTCGCGAAATGAAGCCTGAGTGGGTCGATGAGATCGAACAGATGTGTCGTTCCTCTGGAACGGCCTTCTTCTTCAAGCAGTGGGGTGGAAGAAACAAGAAGGCGGCCGGGCGCATTCTGAACGGCAAGACCTACGATGAGATGCCTGACTTGAGGCCGTGAAGTCACCGATACTTCCTAAAGATGTCGTCGATGATTTTCTGTGCGACGGGCTTCTGCGAAGCAAAGAACAGGTAGTACACAACGGCATTGGTGCTGTTCTTCATCGGTAGAGGATCAGGGACGAACTGGAATCCGGCCACTTTTCGCAACCTTTCGCGAAAGGCGCCTACAATCGCGTCGTTGCTCTGCTTTATTAAATCCGGTGAACCGAATAAGTTTCCTTGCGGATGTTCACCGTAGGCTGCTTCTCTCCAAGATTTATCGCCCCAAAAGCTATTCATGCGATCAATACCGTCCTTTGGAACGCCATCGGGATTTCGCCAAATCGCGTTCCTATTCATATCCATTACCGGAAAATTCAGAAACATGTCGATCGCGCGGGAATGACCTGCCAGGTCCATCGCGCGCCATTCCAAGTGAAGACCATAAGGATCGAAGAGACAAAGCGCTCGCTTGTAGTCCTCGTATTTGATGGTTGGTAGAAGTGTCTGGATAAGATACTTCGAGGCATCCCCCGTCTCGATGTGGACGTCACTGCGACCTGCGCACAGCGTTCTTAGATATGCCGTTTTCTGCGCGTCCATATCGATAAAAAAGAAACCGTCAAAAGGTGGCTTCGTTTTGAGCGCTCGGGCTGGGCTGCCGTCGATCTGTCCACCGCTGCGCTTCGAAATATGGACCCCGGCGCCACTGAAGGCGTCGACGTAGAATTTTTTCAGGCCTTTATGTTTTGCAAAGACACTCGTATAGGCCGAGCCATATTTTTCGACGATCTCAAGCTTTAGCTCCGACCAGATGCCAACTTCATCGAATTTAAATGACATAGGCGCTAATCATAAGCTGCGGCCAGGCCGTCAATATGTCGCTTGTAGCTTGTTTCACGACGCCCGCGACCTCAATTCTGTGAAGGCCGAAGTGCCGAGATCGCTAGGCGCGATCAGAGTCGCCTCAAGCCCCCCAAAGCCCGGACGAAGATCGTACTCAAATCAGTCCGGTCAATGTAGCCTACAACTCTAGGTTTTTTCAACCACCGAACTGATTCCACCATTTCTAGGCACAACCCCTATTTCACCGACACAAACGGCACTCCCGAACCCGGCACCATTGTAGTCGGCAGGACGCCGTTCCAGCGTTCGGCCTGCACCAGGGTCACGAGGTTGGGGTTGGTACCGAGCGCCTTGGCGCCGGCTTCGATGGCGGCAGCCTCCGCTTCACTGGTAACGCGGATCCGGGCCATTCCATCATCGATGGCCAGTTGCCGATGTGACACTTCTCACTTCGTCGGCCATTCGTTCCGGTTGGTTCAGATTTGAACGGCGCCAGGCAGTGGATTGTTAAAAATGCCGCCGCGCCGAAAACTCGTCGGGTGCAATCCTGATCCCGCGAAGCGACTCTTTCATGCGTCGCGTCAAGATTAAGGCGCGATTTGCCGGATGTAGACGGCCATTTCGCAAAGAGCTAGCGTAGCAAGCAAAAAAGGGCGGTCGATGGCGATCGATGACGCCCTTGGAACCACGGGAGGCTTGGATGGCGAGGTCCAAATTCACATCTCAGAATCGCGATATGCGCGCTCAGGCTTTGGAAGCGGTTGCGGGAGGCGGCTTGATCGATCGTCGCGCGCTGTTGGGCCGCGGAATGGTGTTCGCGAGCGCGATGAGTGCGGGTGTGGGACCCGCGGCCGCGGCTGCCGAGCCGCTTACGGACGATCCCTGGAGCCTTGAAATCGGCGAGGCGATGTCGACCTATCAGGTGCCGTCGAAATTCGAGGCGAAGGTCAAGCGCACGCTCAGCAACCCCAACAACGAGCCGCGCAATTCACACGCCCGCACGCCGCACCATTTGCTTGAAGGCACGACCACCCCGAACGGGCTGCACTTCACCATCAATCACGGCGGCGTCCCCAACATCGACCCGGACAAGCATCGGCTGGTGATCCACGGTCTGGTTAAGCAGCCGCTGGAGTTCACGCTCGAGACATTGTCGCGCTATCCCTTGACCTCGCGCGTGTCGTTCCTCGAATGCGGCGGCAACAGCGCGCCGCTGTTTTCGCCCGAGCCGATGCAGGAAACCGTGCAGGCGTTGCACGGGCTCGTTTCCTGCGCGGAGTGGACCGGCGTGAAACTTTCGACGCTGCTTGAGGAAACCGGCATCGATGCCAAAGCCAAATGGCTGATCGCAGAGGGCGCCGACTCACCGCATTTGAGCCGCAGCGTGCCGGTGAAGAAGGCGCTGGATGATGCCATGATCGCGCTCTATCAGAACGGCGAGCGCTTGATGCCCGGCAACGGCTATCCGATGCGCCTGCTGCTGCCCGGTTACGAGGGCAACATGAACGTCAAGTTCCTGCGCCGCATCAAGCTCGTAGAGCAGCCCCAGCTCAGCATGTATGAGGCGCGCACCTATTCGCAGATCCTGCCGAGCGGCAAAGCGTACCGGTTCTACTTCCTGCAGGAGGTGAAATCCTTCATCACCTATCCGTCGCACGGTATGGCGTTGAAGGGACCCGGGCTCTATGAGATTTCGGGGCTCGCTTATTCCGGCACAGGCCGGATCGAAAAGGTCATGGTTTCGGCGGACGGCGGCCAAAGCTGGTCGCAGGCAGCGCTTCAGGAGCCGGTGCTGAGCAAGGCCTTCACCCGTTTCCGTATGCCGTGGCGCTGGAATGGCGGTCCGGCCACGCTGCAGAGCCGAGCGTGGGACGAGGCCGGCAATGTGCAACCGACCCGCAGCGAATTCGTCGCCGCCCGCGGCGAGCTGACGAAACCGCCGCCGATTCTCGGCTTTGCCAACCAGCACTACAACTCGATCACCAGTTGGGGCGTTGGCAGCGGCGGGGAGGTCAAGCATGTTTACGCCTAAGCGCGCGATCCTGGCCGCCTCGCTCCTGCTCGCAACGACTGCCGGTGTCTCGTTGGCCGAGACGCCTCATCTCGGCAAACCTATTGATGAGACCGCGATCGCCAACTGGGACATCAGCATACTGCCGGACGGCACCGGATTGCCAAAAGGCAGCGGTACGCCGGCGCAAGGCGCGCCTATCTTCGCCGAGAAGTGCGCAGCCTGTCATGGCGACTACGGCAAGGGCGGGGGCGCCGCCGCCGCACTCGTGGACGATCGTCAGATCAACGGAATCTCCGCCTCGAACAAGACCATCAAGAACTTCTGGCCATACGCGACGACGATCTTCGATTTCGTTCGTCGCGCGATGCCGTTCCAGATGCCGCATTCGCTGACGGATGACGAGGTCTACGCGCTTACCGCCTACATTCTGGCGGAGAACAAATTGATCGGCGCGAACGACGTCATGAATGCGGAAACCCTGCCGAAGGTGAAGATGCCCAATCGCGACAACTTCATTATCCGCTTTCCGGATCGCATCTAGCGCGCGTTTTCGAGCAAAAGCTTGCCCCGGACTTGATCCGGGGTGGATACCGGTTCGCGTGAAGAAAACGCGTCAAAATAGAAACTAGAGTCTCGGTTCTGATTCAATCAGAACCGAGACTCTGGACGGCGGGCGCTTAACCCACTGCCGCAAATAGAAAGACCGCCTCGCGGCGGTCAAACGGAAACGTGCGATCCGGATTCGAACTGCCTCTTTCAACTGTCAAAATATCGGCTTCGCGCGACCAACTATTTTTGCTTCGAAGCGGCTGCTCGAGGCGCGAGCGCTACCTTGTAAAATGCCTTTACCAGCGATGCTTCCAGCTTGCCGTTCATGTCGCACAGTATCTTGTAGGCGTCTTCACGGCGCATTGCGGGCCGGTATGGCCTTAACTCAATCAATGCCGCGAAGATGTCCGAAATCGTCAGCAATCGCACCAGATCTGAGATCTCTGACGCCTTCAGTCCGTCGGGATAACCTGAACCGTCAAGATATTCGTGGTGATGCCTCACACCGTCGAGGACCTCCTCGCTTATGCCCGGGATCCCCTTCAGCAATTCATACCCGATCTGCGGATGGCGTTTCATGATCTCGTCTTCGCTAGGGTCAAGACGACCGGCCTTGTCGAGAATTGCAAGCGGAATACGGGCCTTCCCGATGTCGTGCAGGGTTGCCGCAATTCCGAGTCGCTTCACGTCGGCACCGCCGAACCCGATCTCCAGCCCGAAGCCCACCGCCACGCCCGTCACCAGCAGGCAATGCTGGAACGTTCCTTCATGATATTTGCGAACGTCGTCGAGCCAGGCGCTAAGTCCGTTTTGAGCGATGGCATTGACGATCTGGGAGGTGGCAAATTCGGCGTCCGCCAGGTTTATCAATTTATCACGCCTGATTGCCGAGAACATGGAGGCGAAGGCGCTGGCGCTATCGGCGATCCCGGGCGGAGCTGCGTCGGAATCGGTTTGTGCGGACTTTGCCGCGAATTCTAACTTTACCAGCTTGGATACGATTTCGCGGGCATTGCGAACCACTGCGGTCGCGCCGAGCGCATACGCCTGCGCGACCATGTGCTGAATATGGCTTTGAACCACGAACAGCTTTTCGTTGACGCTGCGCAGCTCACGCAGGACTAGCTTGATCTGCTCGACACGATCCGCCTCGCGCAAGTCCGCATCGACCATCAACACGCCGTTCGCGCTGCTCTGCGTCTCACTGCTTCCGAGCAACCGGGGGACAATATGGTGCCGCGGCTCCAGCATCGCTCGGATGGCCGGTATTTTGGTCGGTTCGTCCGTGACGAAATGAACCAGCATTTCAGGGCCGATTTAAAAGGGAGTGTGGCCGTTAAGTTGCAAAGGCGAAGCAAGCAATAACCGTCGAGCCTAGGGCGAGTTCATTAAATAAAGGCTAAGCGCTATGTCTCTGGTTCGATTTGGCTAATAGCCCAGCCCCGCGCAGGGAACACAGGGAACTTGAGGCGATATCGCTATTCCGCGCCTTGCCCCGCGGCCGATCCGAAGTGCAGTCAACCGGCTACTTCAACTCGATCCATGCCGGCGCGTGGTCGCTGGCGCCATCTTCGCCGCGCACCGGACGATCGACACCCGCCTTCTTCAGCCGCGGCGCGAGCGCGGGACTCACCAACAGATGATCGAGCCGCAGGCCTGCATCGCGCGGCCAGCGGTTGCGCTTGTAATCCCAGAACGTGAACATCGGTTTTTCCGGATGAAGTTCGCGTATCGCATCCGTCCAGCCTTGCGCGACCAGGGATTTGAACGCGGCGCGGCTCTTCGGCTGGATTAGCGCGTCCCTGTCCCATGATTTCGTCGGATAAATATCGAACCCGGTTGGCGCCACGTTGTAGTCGCCGGCGAGCACAACGGGGATATTCTGCTTAATGAACTTCGCGGCGTGCGTTTTGAGTCGCCTGAACCAATCAAGCTTGTAGTCGAATTTCGGACCCGGCTGCGGATTGCCGTTCGGCAGGTAAAGGCTGGTGACGATGATTCCCATGACGGCGGCCTCGATGTAGCGCGCCTCGTTGTCGGTTGCATCGCCGGGCAATTCTGTCCGGATCAGCACTGGATTGGCCTCGCGCGCAAGGATCGCGACGCCGTTCCACGTTCTTTGTCCACGCCACACCGCGCCGTAGCCGGCCTTCTCGATCGCGGGCATCGGAAAATCGTCGTCGGTCGATTTCAGCTCCTGCAACGCGACGATGTCGGGCTTTTTCTGCTGCAGCCATTGCAACAGGTTGGGCAGGCGCCGGTTGATATTGTTGATGTTGAAGGTCGCGACTTTCATCAGCCGATCAGCTGGGGTCGATCGAACGACACAGGGGGCGGGCAGCGCGACGCGCTTGGCGAAGCCTGCAGGAAGGTGCTCGGTGCGCAGACAGGGCAGTGAGCGGCGGCGCGGCTAGCCGTCACCTGGGTCACCCTTGTAGACCCGCGCGTAACGTTCGCCGAGGCTGGTGAGAACTTCATAACCGATAGTGCCGAAATGATGCGCGAGTTCGTCGACGGTGATGCCGTCGCCGATCAGCGTCACCATTTGGCCGCGGCGAAGCGCGCTCCTCTCGAGATCGGTGACGTCGACCGCCATCAGGTCCATGGAGATACGGCCGGCGACGGGGCAATGTTTGCCGGCGGCCGCCACCTCGGCGCCGCGCGTGCCGTCATTGCTGCCGCCGGCGCGGAAATATCCGTCGGCATAGCCGGCAGAGATGATCGCAAGCCGGGTCGATCTTCGTGCGGTCCAGATCGCGCCATATCCGACGCTTTCGCCGCGCTCGACCTCGCGTATCTGCACGACGCGCGCTTTCAGATCGACAACGCCCTGCATCGGATTATCGGCCTCGGGCGTCGGGTTGACGCCGTAAAGTGCAGCACCGGGCCGCACCATGTCGAACTGGAACGGGTTTCCTAAGAAAATGCCGGATGAATTGGACAGGGACGCGGGCACACCGCTGAACAGGCTTGCAATCTCGCGGAAGGTCGCAAGCTGCCTGGCGTTCATCGGATGATGGAGGCTTTCGGCGCAGGCGAGGTGGCTCATGACCAGCGAAATGCCGTGATCGCCGGCGTTGATCCTGGGGATAAGACCTTGCGCTTCAGCAAGCGTAAGCCCAAGCCGCTGCATGCCGGTGTCGATGTGAATGGCGGCGCCGCCGGCCCAACCGGTGCGGCGGCAAAACACGTCCCATTCGGCCAATTCGTTGAGATCGCCGATCACGGGCTTGGCGTCGATCTTGGCGTAGGCCTCGCCGGTGTTCTGGATGAAGCCATTGAGCACATAGAGCACGGCTGAGTGTGCAGCGGCGCGTGCGGCCTTAGCCTCATCGAGGGTCGCGACGAAGAAGGTCTTGCATCCGGCTTTGGCGAGCGCGCGGGTGACCGGCGCGAGCCCGCAGCCATAGGCATTGGCCTTGATGACGGCGGAGCATTCGGCCGGCACGGCGGTTTTCTCAAGCTTGCGCCAGTTGGCGACGATGGCATCGAGATCGACCGTCAGCACGCCGGTGACGGTAGCCAGTGCCGCCGCCCGGTTTGCTTCGGGCGAGAGCGGGGAGTCGGCGGGAGTGGATTTCGGATCGGAGACGATGTTCATGCTGCATTTTACGCGCGCGCCAGCGGCGGTTCAACCGCCGAGGGCGGCCTCAATACGATCGGTCGGGCAACTGATGGTCTGGAACCGGATCGCTGAAGCGCGTGACGTTAGCGTCGAATTGCAGAGCCACCGAGCCGGTGGGACCGTGACGCTGCTTGCCGATGATCACTTCGGCCTTGCCGTGTACCAGCGACATGTCCAGTTGCCACTTTTCATATTCCGGCGTACCTGCGCGGGGTTCCTTGTTCGCCAGATAATATTCCTCGCGAAACACGAACATCACCACGTCAGCGTCCTGCTCGATCGAACCGGATTCGCGCAAGTCGGACAATTGCGGGCGCTTGTCGTCGCGGCTCTCGACCTGACGCGAAAGTTGCGACAGCGCGATGATCGGAATGTTGAGTTCCTTGGCGAGCGCCTTCAGGCTGGTGGTGATCTCGGTGACTTCCTGCACGCGATTGTCGGCGCGCTTGCCGGCGCCTTGAAGTAGCTGGATGTAATCGACGACCAGGAGGTCGAGCCCCTTCTGCCGCTTGAGCCGGCGGGCGCGCGCGCTGAGTTGCGAGATCGAAAGACCGCCGGTCTCGTCGACATAGAACGGCAATGACTGCAGTTCGATGGAGTAGTCACGGATTTTCTCGAAGTCATTTTCGGTGATGCCGCCGCGGCGGATCGTGCTTGACGGAATGCCCGTGCGTTCGGCGATGATACGGGTGGCGAGCTGCTCGGCCGACATTTCGCAGGAGAAGAAGCCGACAATGCCGCCGTTGACCGACTTCATCGCACCGTCGGCCTGAACTTCCGCGCGATGCGCCTTCGCCACGTTGTAGGCGATGTTGGTGGCAAGCGCCGTCTTGCCCATGCCGGGACGTCCGGCCACGATGATCAGGTCGGACGGCTGCAGGCCTCCCATCTTGATGTCGAGGTCGCGCAAGCCGGTGGCGATGCCCGACAGTTTGCCGTCGCGCTGGAATGCCTTGGCAGCCATATCGACGGCGACGGTGAGGGCCTGGGCAAAACGCTGGAATCCGCCGTCGTAGCGGCCGGATTCGGCGAGTTCGTATAATCGGCGCTCGGCGTCCTCGATCTGCGCGCGTGGCGCAAAATCCACCGGTGCATCGAAGGCGACGTTGACCATGTCCTCGCCAATCCGGATCAGATCGCGGCGGAGCGAAAGTTCATAGATCGTACGCCCGTAATCCTGGGCGTTGATGATGGTGGTTGCTTCGGCGGCAAGCCGCGCAAGGTATTGGCCGACCGTCATACCGCCGATGTCGGTATCGGCGGGCAGGAAGGTTTTCAGCGTGACCGGGGTGGCGACCTTGCCCATCCGGATCAGGCTGCCGGAGGTTTCATAGATCGTCTGATGGATCGGTTCGAAGAAGTGCTTCGGCTCGAGGAAATCGGAAACCCGGTAAAATGCGTCGTTGTTGACCAGAATCGCACCCAGCAGGCTTTGCTCCGCCTCGATATTGTGTGGTGCGCTCCGATAGGCCGGGGTTCCCGGGTCAGGGGCGAGCTTTAGAACGTTCGAATCGAGTGGGGGCATGAGGATCAGTGTTAGCTCATCTTTGGCGGATAAAGGGCAGCGATAAAGCGCCAGTCTTGGGGCGATCGAAAGCGGCAACATGCCTTATGCCCGATTCACACAATGGGGTTGGGGAATTCCGGTGGCTTTGCTGGATTGGCGCTTGACGGTCGCTCAAGGGGGCGGCGGGACCCAGCGATCGCTGCAAAAAACTTAGCCCGAGGGGTGAACCTTTCCCGGCTTGGGGCATACCCAATCGTATCCGACGCGCGCTCCGCGCTGGTCAGATCAGGATGAGGTAAAACAGCGCGAAAAGGGTCGCCCCAACAGCGGTCGCCATCAGGGCGAAGTCGGTACGCATGTCCGCACTCGGGTCGAACGATGGTTGGTGGGTTTTCCGGGTCATGTCGGAGATTTAGGGCAAGCCGGCCGGCTCCTTTGTGAAGCAGGTCACATCCGGCCGATTTTTCTTTGGGCAGGGTGATTGGGAACCAACTGGCGGGCGTCGGGATTGATCAGGGTTCGTCCTTTCGAGGCCGGGGCAGAAGGACAGGTTATGATCCAGCAACTTCCATCATGGCGAACAGGGCAGGCACAATCCCTGTGGCTATCGATGCTGGTGGATGCCATGGAGAAGATTTCACGACCGGAGTGGCGCGCGCTTCGCTGTAGTCAGCTTCAGCTGGCGGCCGTTCGCGCCCAGCTTGCCCGACCTGCGGCCGCGTATCCAGCCTACGGCTCCCGTTTCAGTCTGCGAAACTAAAGCGTTTTGGTTTCGTCATTCGCCGGCAATTCGCAACCGCCGGCTCTTTCCCTGCTCGAGCCCGCGTAGTTTGGTTTCCTCGCGCGCAATGTAATCGCGCGTCATCGGCACCACGCCCTGGCGCTTGGTGAACTGGACCTGGAAGTTCATCAGATTCTGTTTCCGGAACGACATTTCCGAGCACGCGAGGTAGAATTCCCACATGCGCGCGAAGCGCTCGTCATAGAGCTGGACGGCCTCTTCCCTCCGCGCCATGAACCGTTCGCGCCATGCTTTCAGCGTCTCTGCATAATGCAGCCGCAGAATCTCGATATCGCACACCAAGAGACCGGCGCGCTCGATCGCGGGCATCACCTCGGAGAGCGCAGGGATATAGCCGCCCGGGAAAATGTACTTCGCAATCCAGGGATTGGTGACGTCGGGGCCTTCCGAGCGGCCGATCGAGTGCAGCAGCATCACGCCGTCATCGGTGAGAAGCTCGGCGCATCGTTTGAAGTAGATGTCGTAGAAGTCGACGCCGACATGCTCGAACATGCCCACCGATACGATGCGCTCGAACGGGCCGGGAATGTCGCGATAGTCTTCGAGGAAAAACTTCGCCGAGTGTGACAGGTTCTTCTCGGCAGCGCGCGCGTTCGACGTCTGCAATTGCTCGCTCGACAGCGTGACGCCGGTGACATTGGCGTCGGTCATTTCCGCCAAATAAAGACCAAGACCTCCCCAGCCCGAGCCGATGTCGAGCACCTTGTCGCCGCGCCGAACCAAGAGCTTGGCGGCAATATGACGCTTCTTGGCGAGCTGGGCATCCTCAAGCGTCGCGTCCGGCTTTTCGAAATAGGCACAACTGTACTGCTTGTCTGAATCGAGAAAGAGCGAATAGAGCCGCCCGTCCAGATCGTAGTGGTGGGCGACATTTTCCTTCGCGCGACTGCGCGGGTTGAACTGCCTGATGTGTCTCGCCAGATAGCGCAGCCACCATTGCAGCTTGGCCCAGCGAGGCAATATTTCCGGCTGGTCCATCAGGATCGCCAGCGCATCCGCAATCGACCCGTTCTCGATGACGAACGTGCCTTCCACATAGACTTCGCCGAGCGCAAGTTCAGGGTTGATCAGAATCCTGCGTTCGGCATCGGCCGTCAGGAAACGCGCGAGAACGTGCCGTCCGCTTCCATCGCCACAGCTAAACTTGGTCCCGCTCGCGGTGATGAACGTCATTGCACCGCGGCGAATGAACTGCTGCAAAAAATAACGCAACAAACGGTCCATCGAAACCACCGACTTGAGCGATCCCGCAGTGACTTGGTCCAGCCGCCACACTTGACGTCCGGCCGCCACACTTGATGCACGGGGGACAAGATGGTTCCCGCGCCTTAATTAGATCATAAGCATGATGGAACCGAGACGCTAGTCCCCTGCGCACAAAGCGGATATTCCAGAATGATGCATTCACGCAGTTGCGTCATAAGTGCGCTTCCATTCGCGGGATAATCGGCTAAAAGGTGGACCGCCGCCGGCGCCCGACCAAGGAGCGCCGAACGGATTTCCGCATCTGGAGAGCTAGGGAATGTTGAGCCGAGCGCTCAGTTTAGCGGCGGTGGCGCTTCTGATGGCTGGTTTTGCGGCGCCCTCGGCGTGGGCGCAGGCGCAAAACCTCGAAGCCGGCAAAAGCCCTTCCCAGCTTTTCGCCGGTACCTGCAACGCCTGCCACAAGAGCCCACGCGGCCTTTTGAAGACGGTGTCGGCCGGATCTCTGCCGGGCTTCCTGCGGGAGCACTATACGACCAGCAGCGACATGGCCGCGCAGCTCAGCACGTTCCTGATTTCCAACGGTGCCAGCGACACCCGCTCCCAGGCCAGGCAGGGGGCCGACGCGAAACCGGCCGGTGGAGCCGCCGATCAGGCCGACCGGCAGGGCCGCAAAATGCGGCCGCCACAGGAAGCTGCAAGGCCGGGCGCCGATGAACCGGCGCCGCAGGGCCGTAACGCAAAACGGACGGCGCGCCCCGGAGAGGCGCCCGATGCAGCGAAACCAGCGACTGACGGCCAGGTTCCGGCACGGGCGGCCATCGAGCGCGGCCCCGATGGCCGCAAATTGACCTCCAAACAAGGCCTGAGCAAGCGCGGCAGACCGGGAGAGGAACTGCCCACGGCCAAGGAGGAGCCGCCAAAGCTCGAGCCACCGATGGACGAAAAGGCCAAGGCCGAAACCGCGAAGGAAGGCGATGCCAAACCGGAGGAGGCCAAGCCTGCCGGAGAAGGCAAGTCTGAGGCCGCCAGAATGGAGATACCGAAAAGCGGTGGCGGGGAAATGCCCGTTCTGCGGCCCGATCCGGTGCCCCCAGTGACGCCGGCGCCGCCCCCGTCCGCGCCCAAAGCCGCCGCTGACACCGCTGCCACGCGACCGTCCCCCCCGCCGCCTGAGCCTCCGCCTGCGGTAACGGCTTCCGCTCCTCCGCCGGCTGCTGCCGCCGGGCCGCCCGCGCCCCCAATCTCGCAGTAAGGCTTCCCAAGCGCCGGCTGCGGCGTATGAGGTCTCGCTTGACGCAGTGCGCGCGTCATCAAGTCGGGACGGCAGGTCGCTGTCGTCGCAGCGGACGTGTTTTGCTTGATCGACGGCATCGAGAAGCACACCGCGACCGCGTTGGCGTCGATTGCGATGCTGGAAAAGTCGCCGGCCGAATTGCAAAGCCCGGCCTGATGAGGCCGGGCCCGGGCGCGTTCGATCCGCTGAGTGACGTCACTTCTCTTCCGGCACGTTTTCCGGCGTCTCCAGATCGCTGGGGCGAGCTTCGGGATCGAAGAACTCGCCGGCGGCGGCGATTGCCGCGGCGGCGGCATCCTGATCTTCCTGACGCGTCGAGATTTCCTCGCCGCGGTTGATGCGCTCGGCCTCGTCTGCACTTCGCGCGACGGTGACGGTGACTCCGACTTCGACTTCCGGATGCACGGCGATCGCAATCCCGTGCTTGCCAATGGCTTTGATTGGCGTGTCCAGCATAATCTGGCTGCGGCTGATGGTGACGCCGTCGTTCTGGAACGATGCAATGATGTCGCGAACGCTGACCGATCCGAAAAGCTGACCGGTTTCGGATGCCTGACGAAGGATAATGACGTTACGGCCGTTGATCTTCTCTGCGACCTTGCTCGCTTCGCTTTTGGCCTGCAGGTTGCGAGCTTCGAGCTCCGCCTTCATGCCATCGAATTTTGCACGATTATCCGCGGTCGCACGCAAGGCCTTGCCGCGCTTGAGCAGAAAATTGCGGGCAAATCCGTCCCTGACGCGGACGACTTCGCCCATCTGGCCAAGCTTGGCGACGCGTTCCAGCAAGATGACTTCCATGTTCGTTCTCCTTTTGAGGTATTCGGAAATAGGGGGTGGGCTAAACGTTCAGGATGCGGGAAGCGGCGGAGGCCTCGCTCGGAGATAGCGCTGGCGCAGGCCGAAGAGCGCGTCGGCTATGCCGAGAAGCGCGATCGCCAGGATGGCCCACGCGAATACCAGGACAATGACGTAGGCGCAGCCCAGCCAGATTGTCCGATTTTTCAGCGCCAGCGTCAGCGTATGCAGCACCGCAAAACCGGCGAACGCGTAAGCAAGCATCAGCGCCGCGACGAGGATCTGTGCCAACATCGCAAGCAGCCCGCCGGAAAAACAAAATGCGATTGCGGCACACAAGGCCGCAAGTGTCATGGATGGCAGTGTCGTGCCTTTCAGATCGGGCCACGGGCGGTGCAATCGTCCCGACGTCGCGGCTATTTTTGCGGCGAGCCAAAGGTTGAGGGTCAGCGTCATCACCGCGGCAATCGCGCTGGCGATTGGCGCGATCATCACGAGGACCTCAAGCCCTCGATCGCTGAGCTTGATACCGATCGATTCCATAAAATGCGACCAGCCGGACCGCATCGCATTTTCGATCGCCGGGCCGTCGGATCCCATCGTGAGCAACGTTGCGGTCGTGATGATACCTGCAAAAACCACGATCCAGAGCAGGATTCGACCGGCCGGATACCATTCCAGAACAGTCTCATCGTTCGCCGGTACGGGGGCGGCAGCGAGCGGCCGCCCGAGCATGGCAAGATGGGCAAGCCACCAGGCCGGCAAAGCAACGCCTACGGCGAAGACAAGGCAAAAAGGGAGATCGAAGATCAGACCCAGAAGCAGTGCCGCCGTGATGCCGCCTAGCAACGCGCTTAGCGAGCCCCATCCGAGTCCCACCAACATCAGGGGAAGCGGTGCCAGGTTGAACAGCAACAGCGAGATCAGCGCGCCCGAGACGATCGAGCCGAACATCAATGCCGACGCGCAGCCGGCGGCCAAAGCGATAAGTACTGTCGCGATCATCAGCTGTCCCGCTCCTTTCGAGCGGTTAGAGGTCTTACCAACCCCAACCATCGGCAACCGGACGACCCGGAAGCCTTATGAAGAATTGCGATCCGCGGCGCTCGAGCCGCAGATCGCGGCTTTGCCTAACGAATGACGTAAGGCAGCAGACCGAGGAAACGCGAGCGCTTGATGGCGCGCGCAAGCTCACGCTGCTTCTTGGCGGAAACCGCGGTGATGCGGCTCGGCACGATCTTGCCGCGCTCGGATACGTAGCGCATCAGCAGCTTGGAATCCTTGTAGTCGATCTTCGGCGCGTTCGGCCCCGTGAACGGGCAGGTCTTGCGGCGGCGGAAGAACGGACGGCGTGCACCAGCTTCAGCCATGGTTCTCACTCCTCGATTACTGCGTCGACATCGTCACGTCCGCGGCGCGGACGGTCGCCGCGATAACCGCCGCCGTCGCGCTCACCCCGGAATCCACCGTCGCGGTCGCCGCGGAAACCGCCGCCGCGGTCATCGCGTTCACGGTCGCGATCGGCCTTGCGCATCATCGCCGAGGGACCTTCCTCATGCTCCTCGACGCGAACGGTGAGGTAGCGGATCACGTCTTCGCTGATCCGTTCCTGGCGCTCGACCTCGGAAACCGCGGCCGATGGCGCATCGATATTGAGCAGCACGAAATGCGCCTTGCGATTCTTGTTCATGCGGTAGGTGAGCGAGCGCACGCCCCAGTTCTCGGTCTTTGTGACCTTGCCGCCCGCCTGCTCGACGATCCCGGTCATCTGGGCCGTCAGTTCTTCGACCTGTTGGGTGCTCGCATCCTGACGCGCGAGAAAAACATGCTCATAAAGAGGCATGGGTGTCCTTTCCTTGTGTTGACGCGGTCGTCGGCGGCAAGCCCTTCGAACCCTTCGGAAAGGACTCGATATGCTCAGAAGGCGGAAACACGGGACGACGGACCGACTGGCCCTGCCACATCAACATCGCCGAAAAGGTGAAATTGCTGAGACCGTCCGTTCAGCTCCCGGCCGGGACCTACGGATGGCGCGGTTTATACGGATTTTGAGGGTGGAGGCAAGGGAAAGCACGAGTTCGGCGGCGGAGTCCGAAGCCGACTGCAGCTTGACACGGGCGGCCCCGGCGGTGTCTTTCGGCCCGCTTGGGGCAGCGATCGGCGAGGCAAGATTCGGCTCTTGTCCGGTTGCGTATATAAGCCATTGAAAAATATATTAATTTCTTGCCCAGCGTACCGCGCTACAGCGGAACACGGGCGGAAAGTCCACTATCCAGGGGTGTCGATGACGGCAGCATTCACCTTTCCGGGCCAAGGCTCTCAGGCGATCGGCATGGGCAAGGCTTTGGCTGATGCCTTTCCGGCCGCTCGTGCCGTATTTGAAGAGGTCGACGCCGCGCTCGGAGAAAGGCTGACGGCTATCATTTGGGACGGTCCGGCCGAGACCCTTCAGCTCACCGAGAATGCCCAGCCGGCATTGATGGCGGTCTCGCTTGCCACCATGCGTGTGCTGGAAAGCGAAGCCGGGTTTTCGGTTGCAAAGCACGCCGCCTTCGTTGCCGGACACTCGCTCGGCGAATATTCGGCGCTGGCCGCCGCCGGCAGCCTCAGCGTCAGCGACACCGCGCGGCTGTTGCGCATCAGGGGCCTTGCGATGCAGAAAGCGGTGCCGGTCGGGGTCGGCGCTATGGCGGCCCTGCTCGGTCTCGACTACGAGGCAGCGGTCGCGGTCGCAAACGAGGCCGCGCAAGGGCAGGTCTGTCAGGCTGCCAACGACAATGGCGGCGGTCAGGTCGTGGTGTCCGGCGATAAGGCCGCGGTCGAACGTGCGCTCGATATTGCCAAAACCAGAGGGGCCAAGCGCGCCATGTTGCTGCCGGTGTCGGCGCCGTTTCACTGCCGGCTCATGCAGCCCGCCGCCGACGCCATGGCGAAAGCCCTTGCGGGTGTCACGATCAAAAAGCCGGCGTCACCCCTGGTGTCGAATGTGTTGGCCGCTCCGATCACGGAGCCGGACGAGATCCGCCGCCGCCTGATCGAACAGGTCACCGGAACGGTGCGCTGGCGTGAATCCGTTGCTTATATGGCAAACCATGGCGTCACGCGGTTTTTCGAAATCGGCGCAGGCAAGGTGCTAAGCGGTCTGGTCAAACGCATCGCCGAGGGCGCGATCGGTGTTTCGGTCGGTGGACCCAACGATATTGTCCCGGCGAAAGACGCGCTGATTGCAGCGCAGTCGGCCTGAGTGGGAGGTGAATGATGTTCGATCTCACGGGCAGAACGGCACTCGTCACCGGCGCAAGCGGGGGCATCGGCGGCGCAATCGCACAGGCGTTGCACACACAGGGTGCGACGGTGACTATTTCGGGTACACGGCGCGAGGCGCTGGACACGCTGGCCGCCAAACTGGGCGCGCGGGTCCATGTCTTGCCTTGCAATCTTGCTGAGGCCGCGGAGGTCGAGGCGCTCGTGCCGGCCGCGGAACAAGCCATGGGGCAGGTCGATATTCTCGTCGCCAATGCCGGCATCGCGCGGGACAATCTTTTTGTGCAGTTGCGGGATGAAGACTGGGATGAGGTGATCAAGGTTAATCTGACGGCAACCTTCCGCCTGGCTCGCGCTGCGACCAAGCTGATGATGCGCAAGCGCTTCGGCCGCATCATCGCGATTACATCCGTTGTCGGCGTCACCGGCAATCCAGGCCAGGGTAATTACACGGCGTCGAAGGCCGGACTGATCGGCATGATCAAGACGCTGGGCGCCGAATACGCCAAGCGCAACGTGACCGCCAACTGCATTGCGCCGGGGTTTATCGCCACTCCCATGACCGACGCGCTCAACGACAAGCAGCGTGAAGCGATCCTTTCCAGGGTTCCGGCGGCGCGGCTGGGGACACCCGAAGATGTCGCGGCGGCGGCGGTTTATCTGAGCTCGAACGAAGCGGCCTACGTCACCGGACAAACCATTCACGTCAATGGTGGGATGGCCATGATTTGAGGTTGCTGGCAGTCCCCTTGGGGAGGCGAAACGCCGCTTGGGGCAGCCGTTCGAGCCTTATAGTCAAGGCTTTGGAAGTATGATAACCGAACCTCCGACGGAAGGGGCAAAGAACACCATTGCAGGATAACGAAACCCTGTATATTGGCGGTGCGGAGCCAGCCGTCGTTCGCCGGGTCCGCGTCGGCCATGACGGGGCCAAATCAAGACTATGCGCGATTGTGAAGGAAATAAACGACCACGATGGCTCGTACGTCTTGGGTCGGGTCCAATGGAACAAGCACGAGGTTGAACGATGAGTGAGATTGGCGAGCGGGTTAAGAAGATCGTGGTCGAACACCTTGGTGTTGAGCCCGAAAAAGTGGTCGACAACGCGAGCTTCATTGACGACCTCGGCGCCGACAGCCTCGATACCGTCGAGCTTGTGATGGCGTTTGAAGAAGAATTCGGCTGCGAAATTCCCGACGATGCCGCGGAAACGATTTTGACCGTCGGCGACGCGACAAAATTTCTGGAAAAGAACGCGAAGAGCTGACGCCCGAGCGCGGTGCTGACGAAGCCGGAAGGGCCGTGGTCGCGCGGTCCTGTCGCTTGCCGTCTGGGACCGCGAATCGCGGGCTGGAGTGGGCAATATGAGGCGGGTTGTCGTCACGGGCCTCGGCATGGTCTCGCCACTTGGCTGTGGCGTCGAGCCGACCTGGAAGCGTATCCTCAATGGCGAAAGCGGCGCGCGGAAGATCGACACGTTTGATGTCTCCGATCTGCCGAGCCAGATTGCCTGCGTGGTCCCCCGCGGCGACGGCACCAACGGCTCCTTCAATCCCAATCATTGGATGGAGCCGAAAGATCAGCGCAAGGTCGACGATTTCATCATTTTTGCGATGTGCGCGGCGCGCCAGGCGCTCGATGACGCCAATTGGCATCCAGCCAGTGAGGCCGATCGTTGCGCCACCGGCACCATGATCGGCTCCGGAATCGGCGGCTTATCGGGTATCGCCGATACCGCGATTCTCCTGAACGAGCGTGGACCGCGCAAGGTATCGCCATTCTTCATTCCGGGCCGCCTGATCAACCTTGCCTCGGGCTATGTCTCGATCGAGCACGGGCTCAAAGGACCCAATCATTCGGTGGTGACCGCCTGTTCGACCGGGGCGCACGCGATCGGCGATGCGAGCAGGATGATCGCGCTCGGGGACGCGGATGTGATGGTCGCCGGCGGAACCGAATCGCCGATTTGCCGGCTGGGGATGGCAGGCTTCTGCGCGGCGCGCGCGCTGTCGTCGGGGTTCAATGACACACCGGAAAAGGCATCGCGCCCCTACGACAGGGATCGCGACGGCTTCGTGATGGGGGAGGGCGCCGGCGTCGTGGTGTTGGAGGAATACGAGCACGCGAGGAATCGCGGCGCGAAAATCTATGCCGAGGTGGTCGGCTACGGATTGTCCGGCGACGCTTATCATATCACATCGCCATCGCCCGACGGCGACGGTGCATTCCGCAGCATGAGCTCTGCCATCGCGCGGGCCGGAATGTCGACCTCGGATATCGACTACATCAACGCGCACGGCACATCGACGCAGGTCGGCGACGAAATAGAGCTACGGGCCGTGGAGCGGTTATTGGGCAATGCTGCCTCGAGGGTATCGATGTCATCAACCAAATCGTCCACGGGTCATTTGCTCGGTGCGGCGGGCGCCATCGAGGCCATCTTCAGTATCCTTGCGATTCGCGATAATATCGCGCCGCCGACGATCAATCTGGAGAACCCGTCGGTGCAAACAGCGATCGATCTCGTACCGCAAACCCCGCGCAAGCGCGAAATCAATGTCGCGCTGTCGAATTCCTTCGGTTTCGGAGGCACCAACGCTTCCGTGATCTTGCAGCGCGTGGCCAACTGACGCGTGTCGTATCGAGTAGACGTCCACCGTTTCGCCGCATTCGGTGATGATTCCTAGATGCGGGCGCTGACTACCGGCCGATGCAGAGTTGCGAGGCCGCGATTGAACCGACAGGATTCAGGTTGCATCGATGAGTGAGAGGCCGCCCATTTCGCCACGGAGTCCGCGCGCCGCGCTGGAGCCCGAGCAGGTTCCTCCGCCGCCAAAGCGATCCGATCGCGCCCGCAATCCATTTGTCGTGGTCGGCAATGCCGTCATCACCATCATTTTGTTTTTGATGATTGGCATCGGCGGCACCTACATCTACGGAAAACAGAAGATCGAGGCGCCGGGTCCGCTGCAAGAAGAAAAGGTCGTCAATATTCCGACGCGGGCGGGAATGACGGATATTGCCGACATTCTGCAGCGTGAGGGCGTGATCGACAACAACCGCTGGGCCTTTATCGGCGCTGTGTTTGCGCTGAAAGCGCGCTCCGAACTCAAGCCGGGCGAATATTTGTTTCAGAAGAACGCCAGTCTCAGGGATGTCATCGGCACGATTGTGGAAGGCAAGGTGGTTCAACACGCCGTCACTGTCCCCGAAGGCTTGACCTCCGAACAGATCGTGGCGCGGCTTTCGGAAAACGATATTTTCGCCGGTTCGGTACGCGAGTTGCCGCGCGAGGGCACGCTGTTGCCGGAAACCTACAAGTTTCCGCGCGGCACGCCGCGCGAGCAGGTGATAGCGCGCATGCAGCAGGCCCAGAAGCGTGTACTGGCGGAGATATGGGAGCGCCGCAATCCGGACCTTCCGATCAAGACGCCGGAACAGTTAGTCACGCTTGCCTCGATCGTCGAAAAGGAAACCGGAAAGGCGGATGAACGAAGCCGGGTTGCCGCAGTTTTCGTCAATCGGTTGAGGCAGAAGATAAAGCTGCAATCGGATCCCACCATCATCTATGGGCTGGTCGGCGGCAAGGGAACGTTGGGCCGGCCGATCAAGCGCAGCGAAATTCAGCAGCCGTCCCCCTACAATACCTATGTGGTGGACGGCCTTCCTCCCGGACCGATCGCCAATCCGGGGCGGGCTTCACTGGAGGCGGCGGCCAATCCTGCGCGAACCCGCGATCTGTTCTTTGTCGCCGATGGTACTGGAGGCCATGCCTTCAGCGATTCTTACGATCAGCACCAGAAGAACGTCGCCAAGCTTCGGGCGATGGAAAAGCAAATCCAGAACGACACGGTTGAACCGGCCGAAGAATCCGCACCGGCTGCGGCGGCCGCGCCGGCCGATGCGAACGCGACGGCAAAGCCGGCCGCGGCAAAGAAGCCTGCGCGCCCGGCCGCTCCTCCGCCCCGGCAAGGCGCGGCGCAATCGACAGCGGCGCCCCCGGTGGTCCAGCAATAGCGGACGGGTCGCGGCCGCCAGGCAAATTCCACTTTTGCTCAATACGCGCTAAGCTCGCGATATTCGAGCTTGCGAATCTCTGTCCCGTGCTTTTTTGGAGAATTTAGGCGATGGCACTGTCGAGCATGACCGGCTTTGCCCGAAACCATGGCACCAGCGGACCTTACGCGTTCGAATGGGAATTGAAGTCCGTCAACGCCAAGGGCTTCGACCTTCGCGTTCGCCTGCCGCCGGGCTGGGACGAACTCGAGGCATTCGCCAAGAAGCGTGCCGGCGAGGTGCTGTCGCGGGGAACCGTGTACGCCAATTTGAATGTCAAGCGCACCAATGCCGCATCGACCGTCCGCGTCAACGAGGAAGTCCTGGCGTCGGTCGTGCGGGTCGCAGGCCAGCTCGCCGGCAAGATCGATGCGGTGGCACCTTCCATCGACGGGCTGCTGGCGATCAAGGGCGTCATCGAAATTGTCGAACCGGAAAGCGACGAGGCAGAAGACAAGGCGGCAAAGGATGCCGCGGCGGCGGCGTTCGATCAGGCGCTTGGCAACCTCGTCGAAATGCGACGGCGCGAAGGCGTCTCGCTGGGGCAGATTCTGTCGCAGCGAATTGACGAGATCGAGCGGCTGGCCAGGAAGGCCGAGACCGCGCCGGGCCGCAAACCCAATGCGATCAAGGCGAGGCTTGCCGAGCAGATCACGGCCCTGCTTGAATCATCCGACCGGTTTGACCCGGACCGGCTCAACCAGGAAGCGCTGTTGATTGCGACCAAGGCCGATATTCGCGAAGAGCTTGATCGCATCGCCTCGCACATCGCGCAGGCCCGCGAAATGATCGCCAAGGGCGGGCCGGTGGGGCGGCGGCTCGATTTTCTGGCGCAAGAGTTCCATCGCGAAGTCAATACCTGCTGCTCCAAGTCCAACGACATCGAATTGACCAATACGGGCCTCGAAATGAAGAACGTGGTGGAGCAATTTCGCGAACAGGTCCAGAATCTGGAGTGAACCATGGCGGCTGACGGTCGCGGCTTTGACGGCGTTGAGCGGCGTGGATTGATGTTCGTTCTGTCCTCGCCGTCAGGCGCAGGAAAAACCACGCTGTCGCGGCTGTTGATCGATCGCATGCCCGGCCTGAGGATGTCGGTGTCGGCGACGACGCGGCCGATGCGGCCCGGTGAGGTCGATGGCCGCGACTATCTGTTTGTCGGCAAATCCAAGTTCGAGCAGATGGCCAAGCAGAACGAATTGCTGGAATGGGCCACCGTGTTCGACAATCGCTATGGCACGCCGCGTGCGCCGGTCGAGGCGGCGCTATCAGCCGGACAGGACGTGCTGTTCGATATCGACTGGCAGGGCACGCAACAATTGCGTGAAAAGGCCCGGGCCGATGTGGTGAGCGTGTTTATCCTGCCGCCGTCGGCGGCTGATCTGGAAAAGCGGCTACATAGCCGTGCGCAGGATAGCGATGCGGTTATCCGCTCCCGCATGAGCCGCGCGACGCACGAACTCAGCCACTGGGCCGAGTACGACTATATCGTCATCAATCACAACGTCGACGACGCGTTTGCCGAGGTGCAGTCGATCCTGAAGGCTGAACGGCTCAAGCGCGAACGCCGCACCGGCCTGACGACGTTTGTGCGGGAATTGCAGCGGCAGCTCGAGAAATAGCGCGACTTTACCGTCGCGCGCCACGGGATATCCGCGCGTAAAATTCCGAAACCTGGTCATTGCTGTTGCGAGCTTTAGTACCGCCGCTGGCAAATCGAGGCTGACGCACAAGAGGCGGCGCGCTTCGATGATCCGACAGCACGATGCGGTCGTCATCGGTGCGTTCCCACACTGGTCCTCGCCGCGCGCGAACCGGCGGTCGTCGCGACCGTCGCGCACGGCCAAATCTGGTGATCAGCATGCCGGCGATGCCCGCAAGCATCAACGAGCCGACAATGACGGCGAGCAACGTCGGACTCGTCTCACGCTGACGGTGCGACGAGGAATCCGCGGTGGCAAGGGCAACCGCGGCAGCGGCGGGCGCCGGAGCGGCAACGGGATCTGTCGGCGTGCTGGCAGCCAGACTGCTCGTCGCGGGTCGTGGACCCGATGGTGGACTTACCGATGGCTCGGGCCAGCGCGAAGCAACGGTGGCCGGTGAGGGGTTTGCGTCAAACACACTGGCTCGCGGGGCGGCATTGGGCGTCGCCGCGGCCATGGGCGGAGCGGCGTTCGGTCCGTCGTTGCGGTTCGGTTGCGACAGCTCGGCGCGGGCGTTGGCCAACGCACGTTGCGAGGCCGGCTCCGCTTGCGGGGCAGGTGGCTTCGCCGGTGGCAAAATATTCTGAGGAGCTTGCGACAGCCGCTCGCCTCCCTCGCGGAGATACCAGCAATGGCGATTGGTGCTGCGTTCGATGTGGTAGTACCAATGGCTGCCCTGGGGCGCATCGCCGTCGGGAGCAGAAAGGCAATGGTCGGCCGCGGCCGTTTCGCTGTGCGATATTGTTGTGAGCGAGGTGCCTGCGAGAATGCTGGCGAAGATGGCTGACACGAATTTCGCTAACCGCCCTGGCATGGACATCTCCGTGATACGCAATACTTTTTCACGCGCCAAATCTCCCCAAAAACTTGGGTCGCAATGCGCCGCAAATTCGGACAGCATGGGACTTAATTCGGGCTCGGTGCCTCTGCCGGAGAGGCGCGCCGCGTCTCGAAATGGCAACCTTTGGGCTGCCCCGGCGTCCCTTACTCGCTTGCGAGGACTTCGCTGAACAACACGTAGCGCTCGCCATCGAAGCGCACCAGGCGCATCTGTTTGATCGGACGAAGGTCGGTGGGGGTGGTTCTCAGGCGGATCCCGGGCAACAGCATGGGTAATTCCATATCCAGATGGGAGGCTTGCCTCATCACATTCTCGCGCGTCAGATCGTCGCCGCATTGCCTGATGATCTGCACCACGGCGAAGCCGATGTTGTAGCCGTAGGGGGCGTAGTAGTCGCTCTTGTCGATCCGCGGGTTGTACCTGTCCATCCAGATGTTCCAGGCCTTCATGGCCGGGTCGTCCTTCCATTGGGGATCGGCCGGATCCTTTTGATAGGCCGCCGAGATGACGCCCTTCGAGGCTTCAAATCCGGCTGGGCGGATTGCGCCGGCGATCGACGAGCCCACGCCGGCGACGAATTTCAACGGATGCCAATCGACGTCATAGGCTTTGCGAATCGCCTGCGCGGCGAATTTCGGCACCGCGGCAATCAACAGCACGTCCGCGCCGGAGGCCTTCAAGGAGACGATCTGAGAATCGATCGTCGGATCGCTGGTGTTGTAGGTCAGCGCCGACACGATCATCGAGGAGGCCCGGTCGCCAAGTCCCCGCCTGAATCCCAGGAGGTAATCTCGCCCGAGATCGTCATTCTGGGAAATGATCGCTACCTTGGCGTCAGGTCTGACGGAGAGAACGTATCTGGCGTAGATTTCCGCTTCCGACGAATAGTGCGGCGTCCAGCTCATCGTCCACGGAAAATGCTCGGGGTCGTTGAAGATCGTTGCGCCTGAGCCGACAAAGAGATGAGGCACCTTCTTCTGGTTAATGTATTTGAGCACAGCCATGTTGGTCGCGGTGCCCACCGTGTTGACGAGAAACAGCACCTCATCGCTTTCGATCAGACGTCTAATCTGCTCGACTGTCTTGGGCGGACTGTAGGCGTCATCGAGGCTGACGAAATTGATTTTGCGCCCGTTGACGCCGCCCCGGTCGTTCACCATGGCGAAATAGGCCGCGATCGAAACCGCCCCCGCCGAATAGGCTGATGCGGGGCCGCTAAAGGGCGTGGTGGTCCCGATCTTGACTTCGCCGTCGGTCGCACCGGGACCGTACGACTTTTGAGCGGGAGCGGGGGTAGCAGCGATGGCGAGCGCCGCCACGGCGGCCAGTGTCGAATGAACTGCGGAGGCCATGAGAGTCTCCTTCCTTCGCGAACCGGCGAAGCGGCGATACCCTTCGCTTTAGTTCTTCAGCACGATGCGCCCAACGACTTTTCCCGCCCGCAGCGCGTCGATCCATTTCTGCACATCTGCCATCGGCTCTTCCCTCATCGGCGTCGGCCCGATCTTGCCCGCGCGGGCAAGCGCCATCAATTCATGCGCCTCGGCCAGGGTTCCGACCATAAAGCCCTCGATGGTCATGCGTTTGTAGATCCACTGCACCATCGGCAGGCTGAAATTGCCGCCCATCAGGCCGGAGACGACGATCTTGCCGCCGCGCGCGAGAACCGAAACCGCAAAGGACATCGATTTATCGCTGCCGGCGAAATCGACGATTTCGTCGAACCCGCCCTCCGTTTCCTTGATGATCCGTTTGGCCACGTCGGCTTCCGAGGGATCGTAGGCGACGGTCGCGCCATTCTGCAGCGCCGTTTCACGCGCGGCAGCGCTCAAATCCGCGACCGAAATCTTTTGCCCGAACATGGCCTGCGCAAAGGCCAGCCCCATCATGCCGACGCCGCCGAGGCCGATCAGCAGCAGGTTGCGTTGCCGTGGCCGATCGACCAGCCGCTTCAGCGCGCCATAGGCGGTCACGCCCGAGCACATCAGGGTGGCCGCCTGGTTGACCGGTAACGGATCGTAATCCAGCAGGTATTTTACGTCGGGCACCAGCACATGGCTTGCGAATCCGCCATCGATGCTTACCCCGAGAAACCGCTGTTTAGCGCAGAGGTTTTCGTCGCCTTGCAGGCATTCACGGCATTGGCCGCAGCCGATCCACGGAAAGACCGCCTTCCTCTTGCCAATCAGATCCTTTGAAACATCGGGACCGACTTCCTCCACGATCCCCGCGATCTCGTGGCCCAGCGTGAACGGCAATTGCATCCCGCGCGTGGTGTCGAGCTTCTTGCCGCCGCCGAGATCGGCATAGCCGTCCTGGATATGAAGGTCCGAATGACAAAGTCCGCAGCGCTCGATGCGGACCAGCACTTCCCGCGCCACCGGTTTCGGCGTCTCGACGATGGTTTCGCACAGCGGCGCGTCGAATTTCACGAGCGATTGGCGACGCATCGGCGGCATGGCATTTCTCCTGATTGCGATGTTCAGATGTTCAATTGGCGCTGCGTATATTGGTCAATTCGCGCGCCATGGCAACAAAGCCGGCAACCGGAATGGTTTCGGCGCGCCGGGTCAAGTCGATCCGGGCGGGGGCAACCAGCCGCGCCGGATCGACAGCCAGTGATTTGAGGCTCTGCCGCAACATTTTTCGCCGCTGGCCGAATGCGGCCGCCGCGACCTGCTCCAGCGCGCGGCGATCGCAGATTTCCGGCGAGGGGCGGGGCACCAGGCGCACTACCGACGAGGTCACCTTGGGTTGCGGCACGAAGGCGGCTGGAGAAATATCGAACAGGATTTTGGTCTCGGCCCGCCAGTTCGCAAGCACGGCGAGCCGTCCATAAGCTTCGCCATTCTCGCGCGCCACAATGCGTTCGGCCACCTCGCGCTGGAACATCAGGACCATCATGTCGAACCAGGGCGGCCACGGTTCGATCGACAGCCAGTCGATCAACAGCGCGGTCGCGATGTTGTAGGGCAGGTTGGCGACGATTTTCGCGCGGGTCGAGCCGAGCAGGGGTCGTGGATCGAAATGCTGCGCGTCGGTGCAGACGATCTCAAGCCGGCCCGGATACCGTGCCGAAATCTCCTCAAGGGCAGGAAGGGCGCGTTGGTCACGCTCCACCGCGATTACGTGGCGCGCGCCCAGCGCTAGCAATGCGCGCGTCAACCCGCCCGGACCCGGGCCAATCTCGACGATCGTCGCGTCTTCGAGGGGACCGGCGGCGCGCGCGATTCGAGCCGTCAGGTTGAGGTCCAGAAGAAAATTTTGGCCGAGCGATTTGCGGGCCGACAAGGCGTGCCGGCGAATAACTTCGCGAAGCGGCGGGAGATCATCGATTGCACTCATGCCGGCTGGGCCGCAGCCATCCGGGCGGCCAGCCTAAGGGCGGCAATCAGGCTCGACGGATTTGCCTTTCCGGTCCCAGCAATGTCGAAGGCCGTGCCGTGATCGGGCGAGGTGCGGATGAACGGCAATCCCAGCGTGACGTTGACCGCGTCCTCAAACGCCACCGTCTTGACCGGGATCAGCGCTTGATCGTGATACATGCAGATGGCGCAATCATAGGTCCGGCGCGCTGCCTCGTGGAACATGGTGTCCGCAGGCAAGGGTCCCCTGATTGCAATGCCTTCGCGGTGCAGAATCTCGACGGCGGGCGCCACGACGGTCTTCTCTTCGGTGCCGAGCGAGCCGTCTTCGCCGGCATGTGGATTGAGACCGCATACCGCAAGGCGCGGGTTGGCAATGCCGAAGCGGGCCTTCAGCCCCTCGACCACGATGCGCGCAGTTGTGACGATCAGATCGGTGGAGAGCTGGGTGAGTGCGTCGCGCAGCGAAACATGGATCGTGACGGGTACCACGGCGAGGGCGGCGGACCACAGCATCATGACGGGCTGCGGGGTTCGGCCTGCGGTCGTTGCCAGTTCGGCGAGATACTCGGTATGGCCGGGGTGGCGGAATCCGGCGCGGTAAAGAACGTTCTTGGCGATCGGATTGGTCACCACGGCGCTGGCGCGCCCCGCAATGACGTCGCCAACGGCCTGGCGAATCGAGGCCATGGCGGCTCCGGCGCTTGTACCATCGGGCGTGCCGGGCTGCGCGGTTGGTACCTCGCCGGTGGGGACAACTGGCAGCGCGCTCGCGAATATATCGTGTGCCTCCTCGGCGCGAACCCTGGCGATCTTGACGTTGAGTCCAAGGGACCTTGCCCGATCATCGAGCGAATCAGGATCTCCGAGCAAATAAAAGGCCGGGAGCTTGAGTTCATCGCGGCGGAGCCAGGCTTTAATGGTGATGTCGGGCCCGATACCTGCAGGTTCGCCCGATGTCAGCGCAAGAGGCTTTGCCATCCGTCAACGACATTCGATCATCGCGGCCCTGCGGGTTTCCTGCAGGTACGATTTCGACTTTGCCTCGTATTTTTCGGCGAACATCTTGTCGCGGATTTCCCGCTTTTTCGGCGTGTCGACAGTGGTTGGGTCCCTGCTGCACAACGCCACCATCTCCACGCCCTGTTTGGTCAATTCGGGTGGGGTCAAATGTCCGATCGGGGTGTTATCGAGCACGTCGCGAAGCGCGGCCGGAATGTCGGCCGAGGTCTTGGTCACGGACTCGCGGATCGCTGCGTTTTGCATCGACTTGAAGAAGGCGTTCGCCTCGGCGCAGGTCTGAATGCGATTGCGTAGGGCCTCGGCCTCCTTCTTTCTCGTTTCCACAACATCGGGGGCAGATCCCCGCGGAACCACGAGCACGATCGGCTGCATCTTGTACTCGAAGCTCTGGGTGGTCGACTTCTCATCGCTGCCCTGTTCCTGAATCCTTTCGTTGACGTCCTTTTCGTTGATCTGGAGGCTTTCCTTGTATCGGCCCCGGACCAGATTGGTCCACACCATGTCGGCCCTCAAGCGGGTTCTCAAAGTGTCAGGGCGAATGCCCTGACTTTCCAGGGATTTTGTCAGTTGCTCAGCGTTGATTCGCATTCGCGAACTCATTGCGGCGTAGGATTGATCTATATCACTCGTGGAAGGGTCGATTCCGAACTTCTTTCCTTCCTTGATTTTCACCTTTTCATCGATCAGTTCGTCGAGAACCGTCTGCCGCTCGGGCATTTTTTTCAAGCTCAGCAACAGCAACTTGCTGCGCTGTTCAATGTCGAAATTGGTGATGGGCTCGCCGTTGACCATGCAGGCAACTTCCGCATCCGCCGGTGACCAGGTTGCCGTCGCGATCAGGGCCGCGCCGCAGCCCAGGATGAGTGCCGAAAGCCTGCTAAAGAGTGTAGTAGTCATGATCATAATCGCTACGTTAGCCGATCCTGTCTTGGCAACGCCGCGCCGGATATTCGTTTTTCGGGAGCGTTCCCGGTCCCGGTCTTATTGCGTCGAAGAACTGGTGTTGGCAAGGGTCCGCAGGCCGAGCTGTAGCATAAAAGCATGGCCAAGTATCGGCGGCGACGTCGCCGTCGCGTAGGAGAACGACGTGACGTAATTGGCCGCCAGCACGAAGCAGTCGTCCACGTAGCCTGCGCCCACGACATATTGGTTGATCTGGTTGGCCACGAGGTCCCAGCGGGCGGCTCCGGTTGCTACCCAGTTCGAGGCAAGCTTGACTGATCCGGTGACCAGAATGCCTTCGCGGCGCGTCAGATAGCCGATATCCGGCTGTGCGGCGTAGTCACCGTACAAAATGCTAACGGACCAGCGGTCGAAGTTGGCCTTGGCTTCAGCCTCGAAGCGCTGGATATCTCCGGTGTCTTGGTCGAACCGTGCCCGCGTCGAGATCGTATAAGTCCGGTTCGGCGAATAGGCGAGGCTGGCGACGTAATCCGATTTGGGGGTCTGCAGACCGGAATCGACCGCAGTATTGGTCACGTCATGCACCGCGAAGGAATTCAGGCCGAACAGCTGATAGGATTGCCCGAACACGGCCGTGACCGCGCCACCGCGATCGAATTGCGTGGTTGCCTGCACGCCGGCATTGGCGCGGCCGCCGCCCTCGACGCGGTCATAGCCTGAGAATTTGTCAACGCTGAACAGGTTGCTGGAGTCGAAATTAAAGCTCTGCGAGTCCTCATTGGGCAGCTTGCCCGCATAGGTCTCGTTGGGACGGATGATGACCTGCGCGATCGGCTCGACGGTCGTGGTGCCCCACGGCTGAACGTTGATGAAGGGATAGCGATACTCGAAACCTACCGTTGGCATCACGCGCAGTGCCTGGGTCTCGCCGGTCGGCAGGAAGTTCGCAACGCCGGGTTGGTTGGAGATATCGGCGTTGATCGCGTCGGCGCGCACGCTTGCAAACGGCGTCCAGATTTCACCCGCCGAATCGGTGAACGATCGACGCCAATCCACCTCGCCCGACAGCCTCGTGTAGGTGCCGGGGATGCCCCGAAGCAGGCAGTTCGCAGGCAGAATGCTCCTGGCCGGATCGGCCGAAAGTGTTGGCGAGCATGAGCCGTTATTGAGCGCCGTCGTGTTGATCGGATCGAAAACCACGCTCTCGCGAGTGAGGTTGACGAAATTCGTCTTGTAGCTGAACTCGCCACCGAGCACCGAGTGGTTGATCACATTGGAATAGTCGATCACAGGCGCAATGATGGGCACCTGAGACTGATTGCCCGAAAGGCTGAGGTAATAGATCGTTCGCGCATCGAAATAACTGCGATTGCCGACGCCGGTCAGGTAGAGCTGCGAAATAGCCTCCGTCGGCAGCGTCAGGAACGATTGCAGCGGATCCTTGTAAAGGGACAGGCTGTAGTCGAACAACACATTCGGGTCGGTGAGGGCGATGCCTTCCCAGCCCATGACCCACTTGTCGTTCAGCGCGAACTCGCCCTTGGTTTCGACGCCGCCGCGGAACTGGCGGTCTCCCGGCTGGCCTGCGTAAGCGCCCGGATCAAGCTGGTCGATGCCATAGGCACGAATTTGGTAGGACCCATCCATCAGGCGCTGGCGGAATTCGGCCTGCATCAGCACGCCCTGCTGGGTGGTGAAGCGAGGGTTGAAAGTCGCATCGTAGTCGGGAGCGATAGCCCAATAGAACGGGATTTCAACGCCAACTCCGTATCCAACGTTTGAGGTTATGCTCGGCATCAAGAACCCGGTCTTGCGCTTCACGGTAGGATCGGGCGTTGAAAAATACGGGATATACGCCAGCGGAATGCCGAAGAACTCGATCTGGGCATTCTCGAAGTACATCATCTTTTCGATCTGGTCATGGATGATGCGCATGCCCTTGACCTGCCACAGCGGCGGCTTCCGCGGATCGTCCTTGCAAGGGGCGCAGGCGGTGTAGACGCCGTTCTCGAAGACCGTGAAGTTGCCGCTGGAGCGGTCCGCTCGGGTCGCGGCCATTCGAGTTGAGTCGGCGGTGTCGGCGCGCAGCGAGTCGACGAAACCATCGCGGTAGTCGTCGCTCAGATCCATGATGTTGGCGTAGGTGATCCTGCCCTCCGCATCGGTCATGCGGATGTTGCCTTCGGCATAAAGCCGCTTGGTCTTCTGATCGTAGATGACCTTGTCCGCCTCGACACTCGTGCCATTGTAGAACAACTGCACGTTGCCGACCGCCGACACGCGCGAATTGTTGTAGTCGTAGTCCACCTCGGTGGCCTGGACCAGCATCTGCCCGTCGTTGGCAGGCCGGGGTGTTACGGGGCGGGGAGGCCTCGGATTGTAGACAAAGCTCTGCGCAGAGGCCGTGGATGCCGTCGCCAGTCCGAAAGCGCCGGCCAGGAGCAGTCCGACGACGACGGCCAGGAGCGGTTGGCGGGCGCCGGCCAAGCGAACGCCAATGCAGCGCGCAAGGGCGCGCCACCGATACGCAAACAACCTTCCTTGGAGGGCGGCGACAACGGCCACTACCCGTCCTCCTGGTACAACAAGGCCAAAAAGCCGGTGAGGCCGCCCACGCAAACGGGCAGCCACGCCGAAGCTATCGGATGCATCAACTCAGCCTTGCTCAAATCCTCGGTTACTTTTGAGAGAACGTAGAGCAGAAAGCCTGCGCTCACGCCACTCAAAACCATCTTTTGCACGCCGCCGAAACGAAAGAAACGCAGACTTACAGCGGCGGCTAACATCACCATCGCAGCCAGCAAAAACGGCTGAGCGAGCAGCTTGTGGTATTGCAATCGGTAACCGGCGGTCGCGAACCCGGAACTTTCAGACGAGCGGATGTAGTTCGGTAGTTGCCAAAAAGACACAGTCTCGGGCGTAGAGAAGCTATTTCGTACCTGCGCGGGCGTCAGGCTGGTGCTAAGCGAGAAGCTGTCCTGGTCGATCGGCGGTCCGTCCAGCGTGTATCGCCGCACCGATTTGAAAAGCCAGCGTCCCTCTTCGAGCGTCGCCTGCTGCGCTTCGATCCGTTCCTTGAACTGATAGTCGTTGTCGAATCGGAACACCGTCAGCCCGGTCAACCGCACTCCCTGCCGCTCGCTGCGGGCGGCGTTGATGATCGCCTGGCCATCGCTGTTGACCTGGTTGATCCAAAATCCGGATGCATCTTGCACGCCGCCGCCGGGCGCGGCGCCGAATAACTCCGCCTCCATCCGCTTGGAAATTTCCCGCAGGTTCGCAGACATCGGGTTGTAGGCAGCCGTGGCCAGGATTCCGAGCACGATCGCGCTGACCAGCGCCGGCGCGATGAACTGCCACGCGGAAACCCCTGCCGCCCGCGCCACCACGAGTTCCAGTCGCCGCGACAGCGCCAGGTAGCAGGCCATCGCTCCGATCAGGATGCAAAACGGCATCATCTTCTCGAGCAATTGCGGAACGCGGAACAGCGATGTTTCGGCGACCGCGACCGCGGAAACATCGACCAGGCCCGACGTCTTGCGGACCATTTCGATGTAGTCGACCAGCACCAGAAGCATGAAGATGGCGGCAAAGACGCCGAGCGCCGAAACCACGAAGCGGCCTGCGAAATAGCGTCCAAGCGTGTTGGTGATCATGCTCATGCTGCGGCGGGCCGCCCGAACAGCCGCAGCAGCCGCGCGTTCGTGTTGTTGATGGCTTCGAGGAGCGCAGCCGGCGGCTCGATGACGATCCCTTTAGCGATGATCCAGAAGCTTGCGCCAATCGCAGCCGCCAGCATCAGATATTGAGCGATCGGAGCCAGCGGCGATTTCACCGCCAAGACCGAGCAGGCAAACCCCGCCATGCGCAGCCCGAAGACGGCGAGGATTGACCCGCCGATTGAAAAGTTTCGGCTCTGTCGTGTCGTGCGCGGGGCGCCGAGAAAGGCAAAGGTCAGGGCCGCAAATGCAAACGGATAAATCGGCGCCATGAAACGGTCATGCAACTCGGCGCGGAATTGTCCGGGCAATTGTTCGTAGACCGGATCGGAGTCCGCCGGCCACAGCAACTCCCAAAGGTAGCGCTCGCGAATGCCCAACGCGACGTCGTGGCCCTGGTTGGAAAACTTCGACATGTCGAATCCGTAGCGGCCGAACGCCACCAGTGCCGGATCGCGCTTGTCGATTTCGAAGCGCTCGAGATTGCCGTCCTCAAGGATCAGGAACGAGCCACCTTCGTTCTTCAGCACGGTGCCGTGGTCGGCGACAATGCTGACGCGTTCCTTCGGATCGCGGCGGTCATCGATGAAGATGCCAACCAGCAGGCCGCCGGGCTGCCGCTCGCGAATTCGGATGGTGAGGTTCTGATCAAGCTGGGCGAAGCGGCCGGGCTGCAGGATGTTGGCAAGCACGTCCGCGGTGATTTCGGCGTCCCATTGCTTGAGCCGGCGCAGGCCATCGGGCGCGAGATAGGAGGCGATGAAGGCAACCATCAGCGCCACGACCATCGTGGCAAAGATAAACGGGCGAAACAGCCGCGACGGCGAAAGGCCGGCGGCGTTCATCACGATGATTTCCGAATCGGTCGCGAGCTTGTTTAGCGTATGCGAGATGGCGATCATCAGCGCGATCGGGGAGATGATCAGGACCAGCGCCGGAATCACCAGGCTGGTGACGCCGAGGAAGGTCAGGATCGTCTGACCTTGGCTGGTCATCAGGTCGATGCCGCGCAACGCCTGCGTAATCCAGATCACCCCCGTGAGGCTGACCAGAACCACCGCGAACGACGCCAGCGTCGTGCGAAAGATATACCTGTCGATCGACCCCATCGTCACCGCCCGATCCCACCTTGCGCGCCAGACGGGCGGCTCACGACCAATCCCGAAATGGGATCCCCTATGGTCGGGCCGCCAGGGTCAGGCTGGCTTATTTTCGCACTACCATCCCTTTGATCCGTCAACAAAATGGCTGGGCCGTGGCGCGCTTGCGATATGGTTAATAAATCGGGTGATGTTGCCTCCCAGCCACGGGGGACGCTTGGCAGTATGGCGGCGGACGGGCCATAGTGTGCCGAAGCAAGCTCTTGACGGATGTCCAGTGCAACCGGGAAGAGAACAATCGCGACAGCCTGGCGGCCCCCAGCCCAGCGACAGCCCTGATTTCCGGAGGATTTTCCCATGACCGACGCCGTCAAGGTCGGCTTCGTCCCATTTTCCGCCGCCCCGCGTGCGATTCTGGTGGTTTTTTGCGATGAAAAGCTCGATTTCGGCCCCGCGACCCGCAAAATGCTGGGGTCCGCCGTCAGTTTGGTCAAACGGGCGGCCGAAACGAACCAATTCAAGGGAAAAAGCGGGGCGGCGCTGGACCTTCTGGCACCGGAAGGGCTCAAGGCCAAACGCCTGATCGTGGTCGGAATCGGCAAGCCCGGGGAGATCAAGGACAACGACTTTCTCAAACTGGGCGGCACGGCGGCAGGGAGGCTAACGGCCGGCAACGACGCGGTGACGATCGTTGCCGAGTTGCCGGGAGCCGCCATGAATCCCGACCAAGCTGCCGCGGTCGCCTCCGGCATCCGCCTGCGGGCCTATAAGTTCGACCGCTATAAGACCAAGAAGAAGGAGGGGGAGGAAGCCGCATTGCGGGCGGACGTCTCGATCGCCGTCGGCGACGCGCCGGCCGCGCGAAAGGCTTTCGCTCCTCGCGCCTACATTGTCGATGGCGTCATCGCCGCGCGAGACCTCGTCAACGAGCCCCCCAATGTTCTGTTCCCGGTCGAATTTGCCCGCCGCGCCGGCCAGTTGCGCAAGCTCGGCATGGCGGTCGAGGTACTCGACGTCAACGCGATGAAGAAGCTGGGGATGGGTGCATTGCTCGGCGTTGCCCAGGGCTCCAGCCAGCCCGGCCGGACCGTGATCATGCGCTGGAACGGCGGCAGACGCGGCGATCAGCCGGTCGCCTTTATCGGAAAGGGCGTTTGTTTCGATACCGGCGGTATTTCAATCAAGCCGGCAGGAAGCATGGAGGACATGAAGGGCGACATGGGCGGTGCGGCCTGCGTCGTTGGATTGATGCACGCATTGGCCGCGCGCAAGGCGAAGGTCAATGTGGTCGGCGCCATCGGGCTGGTCGAGAACATGCCCGACGGTAGCGCGCAGCGTCCCGGCGATATCGTTACCTCGATGTCCGGCCAGACCATCGAGATCATCAACACCGATGCCGAAGGTCGGCTGGTGCTGGCCGACGTGCTTTGGTACGTGGCCAAGAAGTTCAAACCGAAATTAATGGTCGATCTGGCGACGCTGACCGGCGCCATCATGGTTGCGCTCGGCACTGAGTATGCGGGCTTGTTCTCCAACAATGACGAACTGGCCGAGCGGTTGACCAAGGCCGGGCTTGCAACGGGCGAACGGGTCTGGCGCATGCCGCTTGGCCCGGAATACGACAAGCAAATCGATTCGCAGTTCGCCGACATGAAAAACGCCGGCAACCGCAACGGCGGTTCGATCACCGCGGCGCAGTTTCTGCAGCGCTTTGTCGACGGCACGCCCTGGGCTCACCTCGATATCGCGGGAACCGCGATGGGCGCGCCGAAAACCGAGATCAATCAAAGCTGGGGTTCGGGTTTTGGCGTTCGTCTGCTTGATCGGCTGGTCGCCGACCACTACGAACGCTAGCGCGGCCGATTCGGGATGCCAACGCTAGTGTCGGGACTGGACCGATGACGGAAGTCCTCTTCTATCATTTGCAGGACATGACGCTTGAAAGCGTGTTGCCGCCGCTGCTCGAAAAATCCCTCGAGCGTGGCTGGCGGGTCGTCGTGCAGTCGACGTCGGAAGAGCGCGCTGATGCGCTGGACGCTCATTTGTGGACTTACCGCGACGATTCCTTCCTGCCGCACGCGACCTGGCGTGCCGGCGACGCCCACGACCATCCGGTCGTGCTGGCAGTTGAGGAAGGCAACCCGAATCGTGCAAATGTGCGGTTTCTGGTCGACAATGCCGCCTTGCCTGAGGATTCCAGCGCCTATGATCGGCTCGTTCTGGTTTTCAACGGCGACGACGGCGAAGCGCTCGCCGCCGCGCGCAGCGCCTGGACCGATTGCAAGTTGCGCGGGTTTGAGGTGACCTACTGGCAGGCCGATGAGCGGGGCCGCTGGCAGCGGCGCGATTAGCAGGTTTCGGCGATTAGTGATAAGCTGTAGTTTCGGTCTTTAAGCTTGTATAAGGCCACGGTCGTGCCGCAAAGTGATGGTGGGACAATCGCTTAGAGCGCGGGGTTGGGGATTTAGTTCATCGTGCGAGACAAATACCGTCACGGAAAATCAGTGCTGGCGCTGCTTCTGTTCGCTCCCATGGTGGCGGGCTGTGCGGCTTCGCCATCCGATATTTTTTCTTCCGATCTCTTGTCCAAGGATGCGGAATGGTTTTCGCGCAGCGGCCGGCTTTTTATCAAGAACGTTTCGATTGATACGCCGCCACTGACCCCCGACAAGCCCGTCGCGCATGAGGATCTTGTCAGCGCCGACGGCGCTTGCCCGGGGATGGCGTCGGCCGGCGTTGCCGCGAATGCCAACGCCTCGTCCGACGGCGCAGCCGCCGCGCCTCCGACCCTCGGCAACGTCGCGCTCGGCCACACCGAATGCGACGTCGTGCGCGGAATCGGCGCGCCCGACAGCGTCAACGTTTCCAACAATGCGCGTGGCGACCGGGTTGCGGTCATCAACTTTTCGCGGGGACAACGGGCGGGAATCTACACCTTCACCGCCGGACGGCTGACATCGATCGAACGCGGGTCGGATCCTGTGGCAGAGCCCAAGACCGTCAAGCCGAAGAAGAAAAAGCCGGCCGCGACCTGACGCCGCCGATGGCGTTTCGCCAGGCTAGCCGGCGGCCTCGTCAAACTGCGAACTCGCCGACAGCCATTCGTCCTCGGCCCGTTGCAGGGCTTCCGCCGCACTGGCGCGCGCCTTGCTGAGCTGGGCGGCCTGCCTTGGATCGCGCGTGAACAGGTCCGGTAGCGCCAGCGCGGCATCGATCTTGGCAATAATCCCGGTAATGCGCGCGATTTCGGCTTCGGCATCCGAGATTTTTTGCTTCAGCGGCACGCGCTTTTCCCCGGGATTTCGCGGAGCCTTGTCGCGGCTATCGTTGCGTTCGCTGTCGGCGCGATCGCGCGAACCGGTGCGCGCGCCTCGCGCCGACAATACCAGCCGGCGATAATCGTCGAGATCGCCGTCATAGATCGCAACCGTTTGGTCGGCTACCACCCACAATCGATCGGCGCAAGCCTCGATCAAGTAGCGGTCGTGGGAGACCATGATGACCGCGCCCGGAAATTCATTGATCGCCTCAGTCAGCGCGGCGCGGCTGTCGATATCGAGGTGGTTGGTGGGCTCGTCCAGAATGACCATGTTGGGACCCAAGAACGTCGCAAGCCCCAACAGCAGCCGCGCCTTTTCGCCGCCCGAGAGATTCTTGACCAGCGTGTCGCCAGCCTTGCCGGAGAAGCCGATCGCGCCGGTGCGCCCGCGCACCTTGGTTTCGGGAGCATCCGGCATCAGCCTGCGAATGTGGTCATAGGGTGAAGCGTCGATATCGAGCTCGTCGAGCTGATGCTGGGCGAAATACCCGACCGCGAGCTTCTCGGCACGGGTGATCCGCCCCGAGAAAGGCGCCAACTTGTTGGCGAGCAGTTTCACCAGCGTTGATTTGCCGTTGCCGTTGGCGCCGAGCAACGCGATGCGGTCGTCGGTGTCGATCCGCAGCGTAACGCGATTGAGGACCGGCCGCTTCGCGTCGTAACCCACTGAAACATCATCGACCGCAATGATCGGCGGCGACAGCATCCTCTCTGGAACCGGAAAGGAGATGTCGTGCACGTCTTGCGTCACCAGCGCCGTCACCGGCTTCATTCGTTCCAGCATCTTGACGCGGGATTGGGCCTGACGGGCTTTCGAGGCCTTGGCCTTGAAGCGGTCGACGAATGCCTGCAGCCGCTTTCGCTCGTCGGCCTGGCGTTTGGCATGCCTGGCGTCCAGCATTTCGCGCGTCGCCCGTTGCTCTTCGAACGACGAATAGCTCCCCTTGTAGAGCGTCAGCTTGCCGCGATCGAGATGCAGGATCTGGTCGACCGACGTCTCCAGCAGGTCGCGATCGTGGCTGATGACGATGACGGTGCGTGGATATTTGGCCAGATGGTCCTCGAGCCAAAGCGTGCCCTCAAGATCGAGGTAATTGGTGGGCTCGTCCAGCAGCAGGAGATCGGGCGCTGAGAACAGGGTCGCAGCGAGTGCGACGCGCATTCGCCAGCCGCCGGAAAATTCCGAGCATGGCCGCGCCTGATCGGCCGTGGAGAATCCGAGTCCGCCCAGGATGGCGGCAGCGCGGGCAGGGGCGGAATGGGCGTCGATGTCGACGAGCCGGGTTTGAATGTCGGCGATGCGAACGGGATCGTGCGCGGTCTCGGCTTCGCGCATCAATGCCTCGCGTTCGAGATCGGACTTCAATACGACTTCGATCAGGCTTTCCGGGCCGTCGGGCGCTTCCTGCGCGAGACTGCCGATCCGCCAGCGCGGGGGAGTGGCGATGGTGCCGGTTTCGGTGGGCAGATCGCCGCGGATGGCGTGAAATAGCGTCGACTTGCCGACCCCGTTGCGGCCGACGAAGCCCACGCGTGCTCCCGGCACGATCTGAACCGAGCCATGATCGATCAGAAGCCGCCCGGCAACTCGGACCGAAATGTCTGACATTGACAGCATGCGGGCTTTTCACCGCAGCCGTCGAAAAACGCAACGGGTATGTTGAGGTCGGACGGCGACGACATCGCCGGAACGAGCGATATGCAGCAGATTCCGCCTAATTCGACTTCAGTTCGCCTGCTTCGTCGCGCCGGCGCAATTCGTCCATCAAGTGCTGAAGCAGAGACGATGGGGGCGTGGGTTCGGGGCGGAGGCTCTGTTGAAGCCGCTCGCCGACTGCGTCACAAATCGATCGACTGGTCTTGCGATCGATTGGTTCGGCGTTGTCGGTGTTTGGGCTTTTCATGAGGAGTTCCGCTTCCTGACCATTGATTCGGTCAGGGGACGGCAGACCAAGTCACGAGGAAGGAATTGGTTTCCGGTTGCGGGTCGATGGCGCGACTTTTTGGTGAAATTTTAATGAAAGCCGCAAACAGTTCCCGCACGGGCCCCAGCCGTGACGGGCCGGGGCCTCTAACACCAATGTCCGGACCGGACGCAGGCGATCAATAGCAGCGATTGATCAGTCTCCAGCGCGCTCCCCAGGGCGTTGGAACCAACCGCCGCACATAGCAGCCGCCGTAGCCATCGCCATATCCATAATAGATCGGACCGCCGACAAATACGCGCGGTCCGCCCCAGCCCCAGCCGTGGTGCCATCCGCCATGCCAACCACCCCAAGCGGAGGCGGAGGTGGGCGCCAGCGCCACCACGCCCAGCGAAGCGGCGGCAACGGCAACAAGCGAGAGTTTGCGTAACATGGTCGTCTCCTCAGATTCGGCGCCAATCGGCGCCATCGGTGAAATGCACTTCCCAGGACGCCTTTGCGAAATGGCGAGGCGTTCGGTCGTAGGAGCCTACGGCTTGCGGGCTGAACGACGCCGGGACGACCGTTTCAGAGAGGGTTCATCTTGGTGAAATTGTTGTAATTCCAGGCGACGAGTGCCCGCCAATTGAAGGTACGCGCGGCGCTGGATCGCTTGCCGTGCGGCGACGGCGCCGATATAAGCCCGCAACTTCCATCGGCGCTTCCAAGGACGAATCATGGCGATCGAACGCACCTTTTCAATTATCAAGCCGGACGCGACCAAGCGAAATCTGACCGGAGCCATCAACGCGCTGATCGAGAAGGCCGGGCTTCGCATCGTTGCGCAAAAGCGTATCCGCATGAGCCGTGCAGAGGCCGAAACCTTCTATGCCGTGCACAAGGCGCGTCCCTTCTTCGGCGAGCTGGTTGATTTTATGATTTCGGGGCCCGTTGTCGTTCAGGTTCTCGAGGGCGAAAACGCCATTCTCAGGTATCGTGAGGTGATGGGCGCGACCGATCCATCCAAGGCGGCCGACGGCACGATCCGCAAGCTGCACGCAAATTCGATCGGTGAAAACTCGGTGCATGGCTCCGATGCCCCCGAGACCGCGGCCATCGAGATCGCCCAGTTCTTCTCCGGCAACGAAGTCGTCGGCTGATTGACTTCGGGTGTTGGCGCGCAGTCTGGTCGACGATGGCCGCTGATGACGGCGGCATGCGGCCCAAGGGGGTAGGCTGTGAACTGGCTGTTGCAGATCATCGATCCCGCAAATATCGGGGACTTTTTCACGCAAGTCCAAACCGACATGCAAACGCCCGCGTTCTGGCTGGCGGTCGGCAAGATCATCTGGATCAACGTATTGTTGTCCGGCGACAATGCGCTGGTGATCGCGATGGCCTGCCGCGGCCTGCATGGGCGGCACCGCCTGTGGGGCATGATCATCGGCGCCGGCATCGCCGTTGTATTGCTGATCGCCTTTACAGGGATCGTGGCAACGCTGATGGCGTTGCCCTATCTGAAACTGGTCGGTGGTATCGCGCTGCTCGCGATCGCCGCCAAGCTATTGGTGCCGGAAGACGAGAGCAATGAGATCGCCGCGGGCACCACGCTGTGGCATGCGATCCGCATCGTCGTCATCGCCGACGTCATTATGAGCCTGGATAATGTGATCGCGGTTGCGGCCGCCGCCAACGGTCATTTTTCGCTGTTGATCCTCGGGCTTGCGATCAGCATTCCCATGATTGTTGCCGGTGCTGCGTTGATCATGATGGTGCTCGACCGGTTTCCCATCCTGGTCTGGTTGGGCGCGACCTTGCTCGGCTGGATTGCCGGCGACGTGATCGAGAGCGATCCGGCGGTCCAGCCCTGGCTGCATCGCCTTTTCGACGGCACCATTGCCCTCCACCTCGACGCGAAATTCAATGTCCTTGGCTTATCGCAGCATTTCGCTACGGGAGAACTTGTCGGATATATCGCCTCGGTCCTCGGTGCCGTCACGGTCCTGGTGGCGGGATCGATATGGCGAAAGCGAAAGCTGCAGCAGCTTGAGAACTTCGCGCTGCCGGACGGCGGAGAGGCGGCCCAGCCGACCGAGCGGCCATAGAGGCGATCTCGCGGGACGATCGCCCGCGACTCAGGTGAGCTTCAACGCCTCACGATCGATCCGGATCGGCCGACCAGCCGTGCAAGCTGTTTGAAGCGGCTGCCGACGCGGTCGGCGACCAGATCGACCAGTCTGTGTTCGAACACCAGCATCAGCTTGCGGCCTTGGCTGCGGAAATGGGTGGCGGGCAGCACGCCAGGCCGCGCTGCCGTTATCAGGTGGGCGACACGAAAGGCCGCGCCCAGCAAACGCGCGCGCTCCAGCATCGCCGGCGACACCAGCTCCTGCATGATCGGCGGAGGTTCGTTCTGCTCGCTCAGGCCGGCGTAGCGGTAGAAAACCGACAGCGCGACAAAGACCCGGCCTTGGTGGCTGATCGAGCCGAAATTGCCATTGGTGATGAGGTTGAGGGTTTCCTCGCCGCGGTGATCGGGATGTACGCGCCATCCGATGTCCGACAGCAGGCAAGCCGCATGGCGGAGGCGGCGATCCTCTTCCGTCTCGCGCAACTTGATCACCCGCACCAGACGATCGGTCCACTCGATCAATTCCTGGGCGTGGCGGGAGGATCGCGACAGCAGTTCGTTGAGCTGCTGCGCGGCGCAGATGAAACCGTCGTTGGAGCGCTCGGCCTCAGGCAACATCTCGTAGAGCAGGCCCTCGCGCACCCCGAAGGTGGAGAATACGATGGTCTTCGGCTTGGCGACGCGAATGATGTATTCGAGAACGAGCGCAGCGTAGGCCAATAGCGGCCGTCTTGCGTCGGCGACGACCTCGATATTGGCCAGCATGTTCGCCGCCACCAGACGGCGCAGTCGCCGCGCGAAATCGAGGGCATCCTGCGCCGGTATCGAATAGCCGTGCATTACCCCGAGCGGATATTCGCTTTGGATGATGTGGATACGCGCCAGCGCGCGCCAGGTTCCGCCGACGGCGTAAAAAGTGCGGCCACGACCGGCCCTGATTTGGGCGACCTCGGAAAGCTCGGCCTTGACGATTCGTTCGGCGCGTTTCAGCGACTTGTGCGACAGATCCTGGAGCGCCAGGCTTCCAAGCGGCAGCGTCACCCCGCTGTGGACGCGGCTGCCGCGAACGTCAATCAGTTCAAGCGAGCCGCCGCCGAGGTCGCCGACGATGCCGTTCGGCTTGTGAACGCCCGAGACGACGCCAAGCGCGGACAACTTCGCTTCGCGCGGGCCCGACAGAATTTCGATTCGCACCCCGCAGATGCGCTGGGCCTTGGCGATGAAGTCCGCTCCGTTGCTGGCGTCGCGGCAGGCGGCGGTGGCGATCGCATGCACGCGGCCCACTTTCATCACCCTGCACAGCGCGCGGAAACGCCGCAATGACGTCAGGGCCTTGGTGACCGCGTCGGGAGCCAACAGTCCGGTGGACTGAACCTCGCGGCCGAGGCCACAAAGGGCCTTCTCGTTGAAGATCGTGATCAGGCTGCGCGCCATCGCTTCATAGACGACGAGGCGTACCGAATTGGAGCCGATATCGATCACCGCGACGCTGGAGGCGCGCTTTGGCGGCCGCTTCACAGCCTATTCCCTTTACGACGATTGCTGGCGCTCGGTGCGGCGGGTGAGGCGGCGCGGCGATGATTCCTGAAGTGACTTTCCACGGCCTGATAGACTCGGATTCGTCATGAAATAATTATGCAGGTTGAAGGGCTCCTCGCCCTTCGCGGCCTTCATACGCGTTGACGATCCATCGGGCAACAACTGCCAACTTTGCTCATTATCCTTCAGATTGGCGACCATGATCTGCTCGAGAACCTGCTGATGCACCGTGGGATTCTGCAACGGACAGAGGATCTCGACACGGCGATCGAGGTTGCGCGGCATCATGTCGGCCGAGGAGATATACACAGCCGCTTTGGCGCTTGGCAGGCCCTGTCCCATCCCGAAGCAATAGATTCGGCCATGTTCAAGAAAGCGGCCGATGACCGATTTGACGCGGATGTTCTCGGAAAGCCCCGGTATGCCCGGCCGCAGGCAACAGATACCGCGCACCACGAGTTCGATCGAAACGCCGGCCCGCGAAGCCTCGTAAAGCGAATCGATGATTTCCGGGTCGACCAGCGAGTTCATTTTCAGCCAGATCGCGGCCGGTTTGCCGTGCCGGGCGTAGGCGGTCTCTGCCTGGATATGTTCGAGCATTCGCTTGCGCAGCGTGAGCGGCGATACCGCCATTTTCTCGATGTCGCTCGGCTCCGCATAACCGGTGATGTAATTGAACACCCGCGCAGCGTCCCGCCCGATGATCGGATCGGAGGTGAAATAGGACAGATCGGTGTAGATACGCGCGGTGACAGGATGGTAGTTCCCGGTCCCCGTGTGGACGTAGGTGGTCAAGTTGCCGCCTTCGCGGCGGACGATCAAGGACAGCTTGGCGTGGGTCTTCAGTTCGATAAATCCGTAGACCACCTGCACGCCTGCGCGTTCGAGGTCGCGCGCCCAACGGATGTTGGCTTCCTCATCGAAACGCGCCTTGAGCTCGATCAACGCGGTCACTGATTTTCCCGCTTCGGCCGCTTCGGCAAGCGCCCGCACGATCGGCGAATTGTTCGAGGTCCGGTATAGTGTCTGCTTGATGGCGACGACGTCGGGGTCGCGCGCCGCCTGTTGCAGGAACTGCACGACGACATCGAAGGATTCATAGGGGTGGTGAACGATCAGGTCTTTTTGCCGGATGGCGGCGAATATATCGCCGCCATGATCGCGCACACGCTCGGGATGGCGGGGCACATAGGGGACGAATTCGAGATCGGGCCGGTCAAGGCGGGTCAGTTGCGACAGCTCGTTCATCGCCAGCACGCCGTCAACCAGCAGAACCTCGTCGTCGGCGGTGGAAAGCGCCCGCTGCACGAATGCGCGCAGCTCTTCGGGCATTTTGGCTTCTATCTCCAGCCGAATCACCGAGCCCCTGCGCCGTCGCTTCAGCGCGGTCTCGAACAGGCGCACCAGGTCTTCGGCCTCTTCCTCGATTTCGAGTTCGGAGTCCCTGATGATACGGAACGCGCCCTGGCCCTTGACGGTATAGCCGGGAAACAGCCGGCCGATGAACAGGCCGGTCGCTTGCTCAAGCGTGATCAATCGCACGGCGCCATCCTTGCCGGCGGGCAGGCGGATAAAGCGATCGATCTTGCCGGGCATGCGAATGAGGGCGTTCATCGGCTTGCCGTCGGCGACCCGGGCCAACTGCAGCGCGACGGTAAATCCAAGGCTCGGGATGAAGGGGAAGGGGTGCGCGGGGTCGATCGCGAGCGGCGTCAGCAACGGAAAGATGTTGTGGAGGAAGTGGTCTTCAATCCAGACGCGCTCTGACTTGGTGACATCGCGGCCGTCGACGAGAACGATGCCCACCTCGGCCAGGATACCGCGCAAATCGCGCCAGATTGCCTGTTGGTCAGTAGCGAGGTGGGAGACCGTTTCGTTGATGAGGGCAAGCTGCTCGGCGGGGGTCAGACCATCTGGGCTGCGCTCGGCGATTCCCTCGCGCACCTGGGCCTTGATGCCAGCGACGCGCACCATGAAGAATTCATCAAGGTTATTGGCGGAAATCGACAGAAATCTCACCCGTTCAAGCGCGGGATGGCCGGGATTGACCGATTCTTCCAGCACCCGGCGATTGAAATGCAGCCAGGAAAGCTCGCGATTGATGAAACGCTCGGGGCTTTCAGCGATCGTGGGCCCGATGCTGAAATCGTTCTCTTTTTCTTTAGTTACAATGGTTTGCGCAGATTCCATAAAGCTGTAGTCCATCTCATGTAAGGCTGCGCATCGATCCCGGTAGGAACGACGTAAACCATCCGTGATCGTGGTGACGTTTCAATGACATGATGTTCCCACCATGCGCGCCGTCAAGGTGCGAAGGGGAACATGGATCAGTTATTGCTGCGAAGCAGCTCGGCCGCCAGCGCCCGGGTGACCGGCCGGCCGAGCCGCAACGCTTCGGTGTCGAGAAGCTCCACAGCCTTCCGCAATGCCGCGTAGGAGCGTTCGATCCCGGGTTGCGAGATAGCTCACAACCGCCTCGTCGACCGCGAGCTGACGGTCCGCGCAAAATTTGACGATCAGCGCCCGACACAGATGATCGTCCGGCGGCAGCAGCGACACCGTCGGTACGGCGCGCAAGCGCGAGCGCAGGTCACGCAGTTCGATCTGAAATGCGGACGGCGGCGTGCGCGCGGTGATCAGCACAAACGCACCGTCTTCGCGCGCCAGATTAAGCAAATGGAACAGCGCGCGTTCGTCGACATCCGATGGTTTCAAGTCTTCGACGACGAGCGCCCCGGTCGCGAGCGCACCAGGCACGGCGGTTGCAGTCAGCGCATGCGCCGAGGTTGCGCGCGCGCCGGCTTGCTCCGCCCAGATCGCGGCGAGATGGCTCTTGCCGGAACCCTCCGGCCCGATCAGCAACATGATTCGGTTCGGCCAGTCGGGCCAGCCATCGACCAGCGCGAGGCCCGCGGCGTTCGCCGGACCCTCAAGGAAATCGTCGCGCGTGAAGCTTTCCGCGTGTGGCAGCGCAAATGCCAGCTGACGAGGTCGGACGCGGCTTGCCACGCAAGTCTCCCTACCGGGATCGAGACATACGATCGTTTAAGACCTAACGCGCCTCGATCGTACTCATATGCCGTACCCACTCCACGAGGTAGAGGTATACGGAAGCCAAAGAAAAGACGGTTACAAAACCCATCAGGATCATTTCATACGGCACCGTCCCGAAGCCGAAGCCGAGCGAGGCAAGGATCAGTGCTGCGAGGGCCACCTGCGCCACGGTGTTGAGCTTGGATATCATCAACGGCTTCATCGGGATCGGTTTGTCGAACAGCCAGGACACAATCACTGCGGCTACGATCATGATATCGCGCGAGACCACGAGAATGACAATCCACCGCGGCATCGCGCCCCAGATCCCGAGCGCAATATAGATCGAAACCAGAAGCGCCTTGTCGGCGAGCGGATCGAGCAGTGCCCCCAATTCGCTGGTCATGTTGAAGCGTTTGGCAAGAAAGCCGTCGACGGCGTCGCTTACGCCTGCGATGACGAAGATCGCAAACGCGATCTCCATCTGGTTGGAGGCGATCGCCCAGACGATGATCGGCACCAATATGATGCGACCCAGCGTGATGATATTTGGAATACTCAACTCGGTCGTTTCCCGGCTACCGGCCTGATTTCCCAAAGATCCGGCCCTCTACGAGGGTCAGCCGGCTCCACTCTACATAGTATATGCTGGCAATCCTTGCGAGCCATTGCACCGAGGCGGAATCCGACGTAACCAGCGGCCACTATCTGGGACAGGCCATGGTCGAGCGCAGGAACGGGCTCACTTACGCAGATTCGGGCGTTGATATCGATGCGGGCAACCGCCTGGTCGATCTCATCAAGCCCATGGTTCGCGCCACGGCGCGGGCCGGAACCGAGGCCGAAATCGGCGGGTTCGGCGGCCTGTTCGATCTCAAGGCGGCGGGCTTCAAAGACCCGGTTCTGGTCGCGGCGACCGACGGTGTCGGCACCAAGGTCAAGATCGCCATCGAGACCGGCCTGCATGCCAGCATCGGGATTGACCTGGTTGCCATGTCGGTCAACGACCTTGTCGTGCAGGGTGCAGAGCCGCTGTTCTTTTTGGACTATTTTGCCTGCGGCAAGCTTGATCCGGAGGCGACCGCCGAGATCGTCGCCGGCATCGCCGAGGGCTGCCGGGAATCCGGCTGCGCGCTGATCGGGGGCGAGACCGCCGAGATGCCGGGACTCTACAGGGACGGCGATTACGACCTGGCGGGGTTTGCGGTTGGCGCCGCCGAGCGCGGCACGCTCCTGCCGCGCTCCGATATCGGTGCCGGCGATGCCGTGCTTGGCCTTGCCTCGTCGGGCGTTCACTCCAACGGATTTTCGCTGGTTCGCAAGATCGTCGGGAATTCGGGCCTCTCGTTCGAGGCCCAGGCACCGTTTTCGCCGGTGATGACGCTGGGGGCCGCCTTACTGACGCCGACGCGGCTCTATGTGAAATCGTGCCTGCGCGCGATCCGGCAAACCGGCGCGGTCAAGGGATTTGCGCATATCACGGGCGGCGGGTTCACCGACAATATCCCGCGCGTGCTGCCAAAGCACCTTGGCGTGGGGATCGATCTCGCCCGCCTCCCCGTGCTGCCGGTGTTCAAATGGCTGGCGGGGCAGGGGAGGGTCGCCGAACCCGAATTACTGCGCACCTTCAACTGCGGAATCGGCATGATCGCCATCGTCCAGGCTGAAGCCGTCAAGGCGGTTACCGACGTTCTCGCCGACGCCGGCGAGAGCGTGACCATGTTGGGCGAAGTGATTCCCGCCAAGGGCGAGCACCGCGTCGTCTACAACGGCCATCTCGATCTCTCATGGTGAGCGCTGTTGCCATGGTGGGGCCGTGAAGCGCCGCGTCGCAATCCTGATTTCGGGCCGCGGATCGAACATGGCGGCCCTGATCCAGGCCGCCACGGCCAAGGATTTTCCTGCCGAGATTGCGGTTGTGATTTCCAACAAGGCAGATGCCGGGGGCCTTGAACGGGCCCGTGCAAGCGGCATCCCCACCGTTACCATCGAGAGCAAGCCGTTCGGCAAGGATCGCGCGGCGTTCGAGACGGTGCTGCAGAAGGCGCTCGATCAACACCGGATCGACCTCATCTGCCTCGGGGGCTTCATGCGGCTGCTCACGGCCGAGTTCGTGCAACGCTGGTATGGAAGGATGCTCAACATCCATCCCTCGCTGCTGCCGTCCTTTCGGGGCCTTGACCCGCACGGCCAGGCGCTGAAGGCAGGGGTGAAGATTTCGGGTGCGACAGTTCATTTCGTCGTTGCGCAGACCGACGCGGGACCCATTGTGATGCAGGGCGCGGTTGGGGTGCGCGACGACGATACGCCGGAGACGCTGGCGGCGCGCATCCTTGAAGTCGAGCATCGCATCTATCCGGACGCGCTGCGGCTGGTTGCGAGCGGCAGGATCAGGCTCGACGGAGCTATTTGCAAGCTGGAAGGGGGTGCCGGCCCGGGCGATGCGCTGATTTCGCCTGCGGCAGCTTCGGGAGAGGCCAAGCAATAACAAAATCCCCCGGCAGTGGCCGGGGGTACATCAGGATTGCTTGCGCGGATCGTGACGAAGCTTAGGTGACCTTCAGGTTTTCCGCGGAAGTCTTGCCGCGATTTTCCACAAGGTCGTATTCGATAACCTGATTCTCGTTCAGGGTCGTGAGCCCGGCGCGCTCGACGGCGGAGATGTGGACGAACACGTCCTTATCGCCAACCATCGGCTTAATGAACCCATATCCCTTTGTCGGGTTGAACCACTTGACGGTGCCTTTTTGCATCGCCTGTCTCCTGATCTAGACGTAAAAAAGACGCGGCCACGCTTTTCGCGTGCCACGCCACAAGCGGGCTTTCCGGATGTCTGCTGAATTTCCTAGTCGCGAAACGCACAGCCGATCGGCCTAATTCCGATTGTGAGGCGGATTGCAACACGAAATTTGCGCGTTAGCAAGCTTCTGGCGGGGCTCGTGAAATCGGTAAGGCGGCAAGACCAGGGCTTAACCGCCTGTGGCCTGGGAACAACACGATGCGCCAATCGCCCATATTCGAGGGCCGAGAGCGATTGACGCTCCTTCAGAACTGGGGGCAAATCGCCCGGGCTGACGTCGTTTTGGCATTTATCGGGCTGGACTCCTTTTTTTGGGAATTGCGTTGATGGGCTGCTCATTGCGGTCTTGGCGAGCGGCGGAGACCGCGGCCGGCCGTTGGGCCGGAAGGGCCCTCGCCGTTGTTTTCGCGCTCATCATGGCGTCGTCATCGGCTCAAGCGCAAAACCTGGCACCAACCCCAACGCCCACACCGAGCCGCTCGCCGACGCCTGTCCCGACCTTTATCGATTCGGACCTCTCGGCGGGTGCAGCGGTAGCCAATCTCGGCAGCAATTTCCTGGAGCGGCTCGGCGACCAGGCCACCGGCGGCTTCGGCCGTGCGTCGCGAAGCAATCCTGGAGGTGGCGGAGCCTCGGAGGCCACCGACAGCCCGCAATACCGTACCTGGGGGGAGGCCTACGGAATTTCGACCAGGACCGGCCCGCAGCTCGATTTTGTCGGCGACCGGCGCCAGACGCTCGGCGGCGTTGCGGGATTCGGCGCCCGCATTGCGCCCGGCGTCAACGTCGGCCTTTCGGTCGACCAGAGCCGAACGGCCATCGACGTGCCGCTGGCGCTGCAGACGGCAACACTTGATCTCACCCAGCTCGGCTTCAACGCCTCGGTAGACAGGGGCCCGTGGACCTGGGCACTCGCGCTGGTTCACGGTTTTGCAAAGATCGATTCGAGCCGGGACACCGGCTTTGGTACCGCCAGCGCCGGTTACAGCGGTCAGATCGACGGTGCGCTTACCGAACTCGGATATTACTGGAACATGGACCAGAGCCGGGTCGTGCCGAAGGCCGCGCTCGAATACATTCGTGCCTCGACCGGATCGTTCCAGGAGATGGGCGGCCTCGACCCGGTGGCGGCAACCGGGGCGAGGCTGGAGCGCTCGCGGCTCCTGCTCGGTGGGGAAATCGGCCACTACTGGATCGTGGACCAGAAGGTCCTGGACCTGTCAGCATATGGCAAATTCGTTGACAATTTCGCGCAGAATTTCAACGCGGTCACCGTCAGCCTTGGGCCCGAGAGCATCTCGGTTCAAGGAATTGGCGAAAGCAGATACGGCGCGGACGCGGGCGCCTCGCTCTCGCTCAGCCTAACAAATACAGCGCGCCTCTATCTCAACTATGACGGCAAGTTTCGCAGCGCCTTGCAATCGCATCAGGGAACGGCGGGGCTCGAACTAAGGTGGTAGCGGCGGCGGGCTTCGCTCAGGCTCACCGATCAACCTTAATGACCCGGCCCTTTTCGATCGCAAGCGCCGCCCGGCCGTGCTTGAGCGCCAGCGCGGCCTCGCCGAACAGCTCGCGGCGCCAGCCGTGCAACGCGCCGACATCGGCATGATCGTCGGCCGCGATCTGCTCGAGGTCGTCAACGGTTGCGATCACCTTGCTCGCGACGGCGTGGCGTTCCGACGTCATCCGCAAGAGGACCTTGAGAAGCTCGACAGTCGCAGCACCATTCGAATTGCCGCGGGGCTTTTCAATCTTCGGCAACATCGCAGGGTCGCGTGCGAGACCGCGCTGCACGGCGGCGACGATTTCGCCGCCCCATTTCGATCGGTCAAAGCCCTTTGGCAGCGAGCGCAAATTGGCGAGCCGCTCGAGGCTGGTTGGTGCGTGGGTGGCGATATCGCCGACCGCGTCGTCCTTCAGGACGCGGCCGCGCGGCACATCACGGCTCTGCGCCTCCTGCTCGCGCCAAGCCGCGACCTCCATCAGCACCGCGAGCTCTTTCGGCTTGCGCACCCGCGTCTTCAGCCGTTCCCATGCGCGTTCGGGGTGAAAGTCGTAGGTCCTGGGGCTTGTCAGCACCTCCATTTCCTCGCTCACCCAGTCGTTGCGGCCGCGCTTCTTGAGATCGGCATCCAGCGCAGTGAACACATCGCGCAGATGGGTAACGTCGGCGACCGCATAGTGCATTTGATCTTCGGTCAGCGGCCGGCGCGACCAGTCCGTGAAACGGTGCGTCTTGTCCGGGCGATGGCCGGTAATTCGTTCGACCAGTTGGTCGTAGGCAATGGAATCGCCGTAGCCCAGCACCATGGCCGCGACCTGGGTATCGAAGATGGGGTGCGGAACGACCCCCGCCCGATGCCAGACGATCTCGATATCCTGACGGGCGGCGTGGAAAACCTTGAGCACCCTCTCATTCACCATCAGCTTGAAGAACGGCCCGAGGTCGATGCCTTGGGCCAGGGTGTCGACGACGACCGCCTCTTCCGCGCTTGCCATCTGCACCACGCAAAGCAGCGGGTAGTAGGTTGTCTCGCGCAGGAATTCGGTATCGACGGTGATGACCGGGTGCTCGGAGAGGCGGTCGCAAACGGCGGCGAGCTCGGCGGCGGTGGTGATCAGTTCCATGAACGGTCCATAACGCTTTCGGTCAAGGGCGTTCGGCCGAAAGCGCTGATATGTCAAGGGTCTTGCGGCAAATTCGAGGCTTGAATTTGAGCTCGGCAACATCTTTTTGATGGCGCCCGGGCGCATCGCCGTGAGAGGCGGGCGGCCTTGATCCGGCTAGAGCCGCTGGTTGCTTAAGCGCTAAGTGTTAAGCACGATGAGATTAGGTTGAGCAGTAGCGGCAAAGGAAGTATGCCCCCCTCTCCCTTGGGAGAGGGTTGGGGTGAGGGATGACGGTTTCTCGATAGGGCAGTGCCCCCTCACCCGATTTGCGGAGTTTATCATCGGGCGGCGCTTTGCGCCGACCCGTTGGCAAATCGACCTCTCCCCGATGGGGAGAGGTGAAGCGAACCCCGCTGATAGACCGATTCAATCAAGCAGCATCCCGCTCACAGCTAGATGTCGCTCGCATGCCGGCCGGAGGGTTGCCGTGCGGAGGGAACCGCCAGCACGACGACGCAAAGTGCAAGCATCGCAAGGCCCATATATTCGAAAACCAACGCGTCCACGATAAATCTCCCCAACCAAACCGATAGATTTGTTGGGAAGCGATTGACCGGGTCTTAATTCCGGGGGGCCGCAGCCCGCGGCGTGCAACCATTATTGGATGGAAGGTTAACGATTTACGTGCCGCAAAAGGTCTGAAGCACGCGCTGATGCGGTTTGGGCGGATCGGCGTAGGCCGATAGCGCCGGCTGATCTTCATAGGGCTTCGACAGGACGTTCACGAGCTCTTCGAACGGCGCGAAATCGTCATTGACAACGGCGGCCTGGATCACCGCCTCGATGCGGTGATTGCGGGGAATGAAGGCGGGATTGACCGCCCGCATCGCGCTCGCCCGTTCCGCCGGCGCCCGAGGCTCGTCGTTGAGGCGCTGCCGCCAACGCACAGCCCATCCGTCGTAGGCGGCGGGATCGGCGAATAGCTGCCGTAGCTTTTGGTCGTAAGCGGCATCCAGCGCAGCTTCGCAGAGACCACGGAAGGTGAGGGTGAAGTCCGCCTGGTTTGCGGCCATCGCGTCCAGCAGATCCTGCACCAGCGCCTCGTCGCCGTCGCGTTCACTGAGCAGGCCAATCTTTTGGCGCAAGCCCCTCTGGTAGGCGGCTGCGAACCGCGGCGCGAATTCGCCGAGAATGGACTGAGCCTGTTCGATCGCCTTGTCCTGGTCGTCGCAGAAGAGCGGCAGCAGGCATTCCGCCAGCCGGGTCAGGTTCCACAGCGCAATCCGCGGCTGATTGGCGTAGGCATAGCGGCCTTGCTCGTCGATCGAAGAGAACACCGCCGCCGGATCGTAAGTATCCATGAAAGCGCACGGCCCGTAATCGATGGTTTCGCCTGAGATCGAGGTGTTGTCGGTGTTCATGACGCCGTGAATGAATCCGACCAAAAGCCATTGCGCGATCAGTCGCGCCTGCCGCGCAATCACGCTTTCAAGCAGCGCGCGATAGGGATGTTCGGCGTTCGCGGTTTGCGGGTAATGCCTGGCGATGACGTGATCGGCCAACCGGCGCACGCCCTCGGTGTCGCCCCGGGCGGCGAAATACTGGAACGTCCCGACGCGAATGTGGCTCGACGCAACCCGGGTCAGCACCGCGCCCGGCAGCACGGTCTCGCGCATCACGCTCTCGCCGGTGATGACGGCGGCAAGCGATCGCGTGGTCGGTATCCCCAACGCCGCCATCGCCTCGCTGACGATGTATTCGCGCAGGACCGGCCCGAGCGCGGCGCGGCCATCGCCGCGGCGCGAGAACGGCGTCGGCCCCGATCCCTTGAGCTGAATATCCCGGCGCACGCCGTCCGCGTCGATCACCTCGCCGAGCAGGATGGCGCGGCCGTCGCCGAGCTGCGGCACAAAGTGACCGAACTGGTGGCCGGCATAGGCCATCGCAATCGGCTCGGCGCCGTTGGGAACCCGCTTGCCGGCGAGGATTTCGGCGCCCTCCGGGCTCTCAAGCCGGTCGGGATCGAGGCCAAGCTGGACCGCGAGCGGGCGGTTCAGTTTGATCAGCCGGGGCGCGGCCACGGGCGTCGGCTCAACCCGCGCGAAAAAGCCGTCGGGAAGCGCCGCATAGGTATTTTGGAAGGGGAAGTGCACCGTCATGCCATCAAGATAGGCATGTGGTTCGGTATTTTCGAGCCCAAAACGCCTGCGCGGTGTCTTACTGCGTCGTAAAGAACGTCATTCCGGGGCGATGCAAAGCATCGAACCCGGAATCTCGAGATTCCGGGTCTGGTGCTGCCGCACCATCGCGGAATGACGCCAATATCATGGCCTGCGCCTCCTCACCGCGAGGGATAACTGACACAACAGAGGTCGGTTGCCGCGCCCGAAGGCCTCGGGTAAACCCTCAGCCTCTCCGGGCAGGCCACTAGGCCGCCCGATTCGATCCTCATTCATTCCTGGAATATCCATGCATCGTTACCGGTCCCACACCTGCGGCGCGCTCCGTGAGAGCGACATCGGCGAGACGGTTCGTCTCTCCGGTTGGTGCCATCGTATTCGCGACCATGGCGGTGTGCTGTTTATTGATTTGCGCGACCATTACGGCCTGACGCAATGTGTCGCCGACCCGGATTCGCCGGCGTTCAAGGACGCCGAGAGGCTGCGCTCCGAATGGGTGGTGCGGATGGACGGCAAGTTGCGCCGCCGGCCCGCCGGCACCGACAATCCGGAACTGCCGACCGGCGCGGTCGAGGTTTATGTTACCGAGATCGAGGTTTTGGGCCCAGCCGGCGAGCTGCCGCTGCCGGTCTTCGGCGAGCAGGAATATCCCGAAGACATAAGGCTTAAGTACCGTTTCCTCGACCTTCGCCGCGAGAAACTGCACCAGAATATCATGACCCGCGGCGCCATCGTCGATTCCATGCGCCGCCGCATGAAAGAGCAGGGCTTCTTCGAATTCCAGACGCCGATTCTCACGGCGTCCTCGCCGGAGGGCGCGCGCGATTTTCTGGTGCCCTCGCGGATTCATCCCGGCCGCTTCTATGCGCTGCCGCAGGCGCCGCAGCAGTACAAGCAGCTCCTGATGATGTCCGGCTTCGATCGCTATTTCCAGATCGCGCCGTGTTTTCGCGACGAAGACCCGCGCGCCGATCGGCTGCCGGGCGAATTCTATCAACTCGATCTCGAGATGAGCTTTGTCGAGCAGGAGGACGTCTTCGCAGCCGTCGAGCCGGTGATCACCGGCGTGTTTGAGGAGTTTGCCAAAGGCAAGCACGTCACCAAGAACTGGCCGCGAATTCCATTCGCCGAAGCCTTGCGCAGATACGGCACCGACAAGCCGGACTTGCGCAATCCGATTGTCATGCAGGAGGTCTCCGAGCATTTCCGCGGCTCGGGCTTCAAGGTATTCGCGCGGATGCTGGAAGAGGCGAAGAACCAGGTCTGGGCGATCCCGGCAAAGGGCGGCGGCTCGCGTGCGTTCTGCGACCGGATGAATTCCTGGGCGCAGGGCGAGGGCCAGCCCGGCCTCGGTTATATCATGTGGCGCGAAGGCGGAGAGGGGGCAGGACCGCTCGCCAACAACATCGGCCCGGAGCGGACGGCCGCAATCCGCGCCCAGCTCGGATTGAAGGAAGGCGATGCCGCCTTCTTCGTCGCCGGCGATCCGGAAAAATTCTGGAAATTTTCCGGCCTTGCGCGAGCCAAGCTCGGCGAGGAGTTGAACCTGATCGATAAGGATCGGTTCGAACTTGCCTGGATCGTCGATTTTCCGATGTTCGAGTACAACGAGGAAGACAAGAAGATCGACTTCTCGCACAACCCCTTTTCGATGCCGCAGGGCGGTCTCGATGCCCTCAACGGACAGGACCCGCTGACCATCAAGGCCTTCCAGTACGACATCACCTGCAACGGCTACGAGATCGCTTCCGGCGGTATCCGCAACCATCGGCCCGAGGCCATGGTGAAGGCGTTCGAGATTGCCGGCTATGGCGAGAAGGAGGTCGTCGAGCGTTTTGGCGGCATGTATCGCGCGTTCCAGTACGGCGCGCCGCCGCATGGCGGCATGGCGGCGGGCGTCGATCGGATTGTCATGCTTTTGTGCGGCACGACCAACCTGCGCGAAATCTCGCTGTTTCCGATGAACCAGCAGGCCATGGATTTGCTGATGGGCGCGCCTTCGGAAGCGACGCCGAAGCAGTTGCGCGAGCTTCACATCAGGGTCAATCTGCCGAGCAAGGGGTAGCGCGTAGCGCGTAGGGCGGATTGGAGCCCAAGGCGTAATCCGCCTTCTTCGCGACAAAGACGGCGGATCACGATCCGCCCTACGGACCCGGCGAGTACCGCGGGGCAGCTGTACCTGAACCTGCGGTGTTCAAAAGGGATGGAACAATCCTTCGGACCTCAGCGTGTCAATTGCTTCGGCGAGGGTAAGGCCGCGATGCAGGCGGAACCATTCTCCGGTGTGGCGGTGCCATTGGAGATCGAAGCGATTGCGGCTGATCCAATCGAGGCGGGCGAAGGGCGCGTCAAACTCTTCGCCAAGATTCTCCGGGAAGCCGGAGCGGTAGCGTTGAATGAAGCGATACTTGGTGCCGTGCCACTTGCCTAGGATTTCGACGGGATAGTTGAACTGCGTCGGCTGAATGGTGGGCAGGAAGCGGGGCTTCAGGAATTCGTCGATCAGGTGCTGGCAGGCGGCCGTTACCGCCGATTTTTCTGCCGCGGAAAGACCGCTCAATCTCATGTGTCCTCTTGGCTCACTTCGCTTCGGCACGGCTTGGCATGGGCTTTCGCGCAGCTCGTAGGGCGGATCATGATCCGCCGTTATGAGTCGTCAAGATGGCGGGTTACGCCTTCGGCTCCAACCCGCCCTACGACCTTGTCAAATAGGTGCACCGGAAGGCCCCGTTGACGTCTGGTTGGGGTCAAAGGCGACCTGACGAACCTAAAAAGCGATTTCCGCTATGCCCCCGGAAGCGGACCCAAGTCGGACATCGCGCCATGTCGGAAACGTGCCAATTCCGGACATCGGCGAACCTTCCGTAAGAATTCGTGCCCCGCGCCTCAGATGGGATCAACTACGACTCAAAACCTGGAGCGCCAGAAAACTCTCCGCCTGAAAAGTCTCGTGAATTCACTGCGATCTGCCATCGGGGGACTTTCCCCGGTCCGTCTCGTAAACGATCTTGCCGCCCACCATGGTTAGGAGAGGTTTGATATCTTTGATTTCAGATTCCGGCACAGTGAGGTAGTCGCGATCAAGGACGAGAAGATCAGCGTATTTCCCCGGTGTCAGGCAGCCGATATTGTTTTCCTGAAACAAGAATGCGGCGTTGTTGCGTGTGTGCGCGATCAGCGCCTCTTCGCGCGAAACGTTCTGCCGGTTCACCTTGCGTCCCCCTATCATCTCGCCGGTCACCGCAAATGAAAGAGTATAGAACGGATTCGATGGCGTCACCGCGGTCGCGTCTGAACCCAGACCCCAGCGAATACCCGAATCCTGCACGCGCCGGAACGGCGGCATGTCCCACGCCTTTTCGCCGTGCACCTCGTGCATTAGCGCGCCTTGGATCAAAGGCCGCGAATGGAGCTGCGCTATCATACCGAGGCGTTTCATGCGCGCGAGCTGCGCCTCCGTTACTTGGTCGAGATGCGCGAATGACCAGCGTAGTCCCTTTATGGGATGTGTCTTGTTGACATCGTCGTAGACGTCGAGCATGGCATCAATCACGCTTTCCATCTCGACATGCGAGTTGAAATAGAGGCCACGCTCAGCCAATGCAATGACGAGGCGTTTGAATTCAGCGAGATCCTCTGGGCGCGGCACAGTGGCCGGACGCAGGAGCTGCGTGAAGAGCGGCAGATAACCGACTTCGCCATAGCCGACATTGTCGAAATAATCATTGCCCTGGAACGGCACCAGTTGTTTGATCTCGGCAATGGCGGCATCGAGCTGCGCCGGTGTGCCTGGCATGCGGAAGAAGGTGTAAAACGCGCGGATGTTCAATTCGCCCTTGGCAGCGAGCGTTCGGTAAGGCTCGTAATGCTTCTCGCTTATGCCGCGTCCGCCCGCATCGAGCCAGGCGGTGATGCCAAGAGAATTGAGCGTAGTCACGAGCTGTCGTGTATTGGCAAGCCAACTCTCGAAATCCTTGAGCGGAATTTTCGCCGCGACAAAAGCGACGCCGCCTCCACCAGTGACGAGCCCGCTCGGCTGGCCGTTGGCGTCTCGCTCGATCTTGCCGCCCGGAGGATCGGCGGTAGCCGCGTCGAGGTTCACCGACTTCATTGCAGCCGTATTAAGTATCGTGTGATCGTAAATCGACTGCAGCGCCACCGGGTTGTTGGGTGCGACGGCATCGAGTTCGGCGCGGGTGAACCGCAGCTGGTTGTCAGTAAACTGCTCTTCTGACCAGCCACCCAGCACTGCGATCCATTCGCCAGGCGACGTCCGGACGACCCGTTCGGCAACGAGCGCAAGCGCTCGGGCGCGCGAGGTTACGCCGTCAAATCGCACCTCTTCGTGCTCAGCGGCGCGAACCCAATGGGCATGATTGTCGATCAGCCCCGGGATGACAGTGCGGCCGGCCAAATCGATAACCCGAGTTTGCGGTCCTTTGAGCCGCTCAATCTCGGTGCCAGAGCCGACCGCAACAATACGCTGCCCCTTAATCGCTAACGCCTGCGCGATCGTGAATCGGTCGTCCACGGTAATGACCTTACCATTGATCAGCATCAGATCAGTGGCGTCCTGCGCGACGCTGAGAGATGGCATCAGCGCGAAGGCCAGACCGAGCGTAGGCAGAGGAACCCGGATATGATTGATAATGGCGAATAGCGCACTCAATGCGTGGCGCATTTTATGTTCTCTCCTAACGACGGCGCGCCAAGAAACCCACCGGCGAGGCTGGCTGGACTCCTGCCAAAAGCGGCCACACCGCCGACAAGCGTCATGAACCCGCGCCGCTTCATTTAGCCGTCCCGGTATCTTAGGACCCCCAACTTGTCCAAGGGACCAACACTAGCACTATGCTAGCGGGCAGCCAGAGCGAAATGGCGCTTATTCGGCTTCACGCGACCACGAGGGCCAAGTCCGTTCCGGGTCAATATCGACCCTCGCAGGTTCGAAACGCCACTTCCGAAACAGCCCGATCAACGGACATCATCTGGTCGGCCCGATTGGTCCGGTTCGTGCCAACAGCCGACATCGCTTCAAACAGATTGATCTAAGACAATGATGCCGGCGTAGACTTGTGCCTAGATTCCATTGACGAAGGGTAGGGTCGCAGCCGAAAATTCGGAGCGAACTGCTTGGTCGTTGATGGGTGTGACCGATGGCTACCAGCAGGAAGACCATCACACGCGTTGAGCTATCTGACGCGCTCTACCGGACGAAAGTCGGGCTAACTCGGAAGGAGTCGTGTGCCTTGGTTGATCTCGTTTTGAAGGAGATCACAGGCGCCATTGCGCAAGGCGAAACAGTGAAGTTATCGTCGTTTGGGACATTCACGGTCCGCAAGAAGGGCCAGCGCATTGGCCGAAATCCCAAAACAGGCGTCGCAGTCCCAATTTTTCCGCGTCGCGTGGCGGTCTTCAAGGCTTCGGCCATAATGAAACAGAGAATCCAGAATAAAACCAAATCTAACGCACCAAATGAGGCGACCGTACCGAGTCTTCGGACAACTGCTACCGAACCGGTTTCATGATCGGCGGAAATTTCCGTGTTTCGACAGCAAATTTGATCGGTTCCGCCTTGTGAATAACGTGCATAGCCCGAAGGCAACGCTGACAAGGTGTAGCATGTCACTCCCTGATCGGAGGGTGTGGCCATGGCTCGCTCCGTGATTTACTGCGACCTAGATCGTCCCGACGCCGTTATCGATGAGATTGTCGCCGCCTGTAGCGGCGACATGATTAGTGCGGTAAAAGCCCTGCTGCTTGTCAACGAGACACTAGAGTCCGAACTTCAACAGCTTCGCGCAGGGGCGGCTTACCGCGCGCCGACTAAACGTCAGGCGAAATGTTCGCTGCATTGAGGTTTGCGCAGCAAGCCCAGTTTGACCTGCGCGATACCGGCGCTGGTGTTACATATCGCTATCGCCAATGCCGGGCGGACCTGTCGCCTATGCGACAGCGTATTGATCGAAAGTGTTGATGGCGGGGCGGACCAAACGGCTCTCAGCGGCCACGCTGGGAGGTCGCCCTTGGCGACTGAATGACCAAGAAACCATACGGAAACCGGAGAGACCACCGCGGGGCGGCCTTTCCTTTTTTGGTTGCGATGTCGCCTGTTGGGTCAATGCGTCGCTTTGACTGCGCGCCGCCCACTTCCGGTCTTCCCCGATGAGCAGACATTCGCAGCGTCGGCATGTCTCAAACGTGCCAATAGCTGCCATCGACAGCCGATGTTGCTTTTTTGCGAAGGGTTCAAGTCAGGTTTTTCGGATTAGCCGTTTTGCGGCGCGGGCCGCGGTGTCGGCGTAGCTGCGGTCACCATGAATAAGGATCATCGCGCCCGCACCTTCCGCGAGCAGAGCTAGTTCGCGCGCGCGCTCCCTAGGCAGCGAAATCTGCGCCTTAGAAAATAGCTCCGTGTACCAATCTTCCACCGCTGATTTGTGGCGTCGGGCGACGACACGAGCCGGATGACCCGGCAGATCGGCAAGCTCCATGACGAGACGGGTAAAGCCTGCTCCCGTCCAGCCTGGCTTGGTCGACCATTTGGCGAGTTCGGAGAACAGCGTCTCAATAAGATAGTTGGCGTTGCCAGCATACCGACCTTCGTATTTTCGGACGCGAGCAAGTGCGAGTTCGTGATGGAGTTCGAGCACGGACGCCAGGAGTTCATCCTTGCTCTTGAAATGATAGTAAAGTGTGCGTTTGGTAATTTTTGCCGCCGCAGCAATTTCATCGACACTGACGCGACTGAATCCTTTTCGATAGAACTGCTCATAGGCAGCATCGAGAATGAAATGTCGTGTCTGAGCAGCTGGTCTGCGCATTCCTCAGGATAGCTCAGTCGCATGTATACTGACTAGTGAATTTACTTCAGTAGCCTTTTCACGTTTCCCTACCGCCCGATCAATGCACGAAGGGAGGGAACGGCAATGCAAGACACTATTGAGAATGCGGTCGACATTGCGACATCATCCGTGCCGAAGCCTGCCGATGGCGAAAAGGCTCTCCGAATCCAGCTCGCAAACTTTTATCACCTGGTCGACCATCTCGGCTGGACTGAAATGATCTTCAACCACATCTCCGTGCGTTTGCCCGGATCCGAAGGCCACTATTTGGTGAACCCGTTCGGCCTGTACTACGACGAGATCACGCCCGAGAATCTCATAAGGGTGGACCTGTTCGGCAATATCGTGGGACGTGCGGACTACCCGGCTAATCCGGCTGGTTTTGCGCTGCACGGCGCAATCCACGGCGCCCGTCCGGATGTTCATTGCGTCGCACATACCCACACGACTGCCGTATCGGCCATCGCATTGAAACGGGATGGCTTTGGACACGACGATTTCTATGGCGCGCAGCTTTTCGGTCGCGTCAGCTATCACGCCTTCGAAGGCATCACACTCTTTGCGGACGAAAAGAGCCGCATGGTGACAAGCCTTGGCGACAAACATGTGCTGGTGCTGCGTAACCATGGCGTCGCCGTGTGCGAGCAAGACATTCCACGCACATTCATGCTGCTATGGACGGTTCAGCGGGCCGCTGAAATCCAATGTCAGGCCGGTATGATCCCCGGTCAGAACGTTGGCTTGTCCGATAATGTGCGCTGCCGTTGCTCTGAAAGCATCGAACACCTGATCGAAGGCGCTTCCGTTGCTACTAACCTATTCGATGCGGCGGTTCGGAAGATGCGCCGTGAACGCGGAAAGTTATGGTGATCGATCACGACCATAAGCACGCGAAATCGCGGACCCCGAAATCAGCGAATGTCCGAAGTGGGTCATTTTCAGACCTCGGGCCGCCTCCACGCCAGGTCCGTTCGTCCCTCAATATCGGACATGTCGTGACTGCATCGGCATGTCAGTTTCGTGCCCAATTTCGGAAGCACGTAGGATGGGTTGAGCCTTGCGAAACCCATCATATCCGCAAAATGAAATTGATGGGTATCGCTTCGCTCCACCCATCCTGCGGGCTAAGCTCGATAGGGTTTACCGCCAAAGACAAGGCGGATGGCTTCAAGAAGTCGAGCGACGTAGATCAATGTGAGCAAGGCGCGGAGCTTGATAAGTTGATATGGCGCGATCCCAAGCGCATCGGCTCGATTTGAAATCAGACGCTGACGATGAAAGTATTGGTTGACCTGAATTTTAAATAACGTCCAGGGAGACGATTTTATAAGGCTTAAGGACGTCTTGTCACCGCCAACGCCTCTCAGGCCCTTTTGCAATAGATCGATAAAACGCTTGCGCGCCGGGTGCACAACGACCGCGTCGTCCGCCATTACGATCCCGATTCCACCGGCAGCGAGTCTTTGACCAAATTCCTTGTCGCCACCGCTAAAAAATCGCGCATCAAATTGTCCATAGCTGGAAAACAGAACTCGCGGAACAAAGAGATTTGCCGTTGCTGCGAACCCGTGCTCAAAAATGTACTCGCTCTGCCGATGATGAATGATCGAATCTAGAAGTTCGCAAGCAGTCTGGGCAGAATTGCCGCCGAAACCGAACACTATGGGCCCACCCACGATGACGGCCGTAGTCGCCTCCTCAAGGGCCCTTACGCCGGCGGAAATCCAGGAACGCTGCGGAACACAATCCGAATCCGTAAATGCAATAATATCATCGAAAGATTCGCATACACCTCGATTTCGAGCGGCATATGAACCTGGTAGAGGCTCGTGAAATGGTTTGCAGCGCCCCCCAAACATCGAAGGCGCCAAGCTTACAGTCTCATTATTGTCGATAACAATAATAGTAATGCGATCTTGGAAGTAATCTTGGTTTAACAAGCTCTCAACGCATTTGATAAGCGCTGAAACATCGGCGCCATAAAAGGGAACGACCACGCTTACGGTCGGCTTATCCGGCAGAGAAGCAGGTATTCGATCAATGAAAGTGGTCGCCAACTGCAGCCCGAAACCTGATTCGGAATTTTCAAGCATCAGTTTGGATCGGGTTAGTCATGATATTTTTGGCTCGGGCCGCGCCGTCAAGTGCGCAACACCATGGAAATGAGCATTGCCTGTGAATACCGAAGGAGTTATCCAGTTGATGCGAAGACCTGTCTTTTTGGCCGTATACATGAATGAGATTTGGTCTCGAACGCAATGAGCGCAGTATTCGGCCCACCAAGCATTATTGAATTCAATCACATGATTGGAGTGACGCCGAATGATGACATTTGCTTCGGCCAAACCCAAATTTCTCGGGTAGCCGTCGTTTGCGTATTTCCTCACCTGTCTTTCGATGACCTCGGGGTCATCTGCACCGTATCCGATGCAGTTAATAGCCTCTTCATAGATGCAGTTGCGCTCCGGGTGCCTAAAGACGGCGAAATCGTAGTCTCCTAGCCACATCTCCACGAGACGGACAGGATCAGCGCGCAGGGCTATGTTGCCATCAAGCCAAATCGAATATCCGGTATCACAGTACTGATGTGACAAGATTTTTGGAGCGCGGGAATTGCGCCTGGCGGAGCGGAAGCGGTCGTAGGCTGAGCGCTGCTCCCAAACCTCCGATCGGTGGTCCGCAGACACATATGCGATGAATATTGCCCCCCCAGTGGATTGATCATCGCGCAAATGATCTTTTCCCGCCGTGATGGAGGTCAGGACGGTGATGTTAGACATATCGGTCTCATAATGGGTAAGATCGCTTCATCGGCGGCTCCAAGACGTTCCCGCAATTCAGCGCGGACAACGTTACTATCCAGAGCAGATCATGAAAAACTGGTCAACGTCCGATTCGGGTCAAACTGAGAAGTCCGGGTGGGCCACCGGGAAGTCAGCTTTGCCCTCCATAACGGACTTCGCCAGAGGCCGTCGGCATGTCTCAAGAGTGCCAACAACGGACATCGAAGAGGTGCTAACGACGTTGCTATTCGATCACCTCATCAGCGCGCACGAAGACCGCCGGCGGTACTGCTACGCCAAGAGTGCGCGCAACCTTATTGTTGATTGCCATCTCAAAACGAGTCGGCTGCTCAAATGGCATCTCAGCCGGGTTGCTGCCCGAGAAGATGCGCACAACAAAATCGGCGGTGCGCAAGCGTAGCTCGGCAAGATCGGGGCCGTAGCCGATAAGGCAGCCGTCAGAGGCCATCGCACGCCATTCGCAGATCGTTGGGAGGTGCCGCTCCAGCGCGAGGGACGCTAGTTGTACCGCATCACGGTGGAATACAGGCGAGGCCCCAATGACGACACCGTCAACGCCTGTATTGCGCATGGCATCAAAGGCTGATCGATAATCGGCTGGACCTTTTACCTCGAAGCTGACGATTTCAACACCGATGTTTTCGGCCGTACGTCTGTAGTCGTCCTTTTGCGTTATCCCATGCTCGTCGGCCAAGAGAGCAAACTTATGAGCGCCTGGGATCGCGTCATGCAAAAGCTCAATTCGCTTCTTGTCGCCCTCAAATGCCCGCATGGATATGCCTGTGACCGCACCTCCTGGCCGCGACAAGCTCGCGGCCTCGCCTTCCACGACCGGATCAGTGGTGAATGATGCCACAATAGGTGTTCGAGGAGCCGCCTTCATGGCGGCCGCAATTGCTCTCGGGGAAACGGCGATGATCACGTCGGGTTTGGCCGCAACGAGGTCTTGCGCAAGGCGGGCTAGTTGTTCGGAATCAATGTTGCCGCCCCAGCGCGGAATCACAACGAGGTTCCGGCCCTCGACGAATCCGCGTCGCGCTAGTTCCGGAATCATGACCTTCTGCATCGTCACATCCGCCGGCCAATCAAAGGGTGTCAGCACTCCTAATCGCCAAACGCGCTCTTGGGCGGAACCGGGTCCTGCAAGCACGATTAAACCAAACAAGAGAAGAATTGGTCTCATTCGATCACCTCGTCGGCGCGGGCCAGTAGTGTGGGCGGGATTTCTAAGCCTAGCGCCCCGGCAGTCTTGAGATTGATGACCAGTTCGAACTTGGTCGGCTGAAGTACCGGAAGCTCACCGGCCTTATCCCCTTTGAGAATCCGTCCGACGTAATACCCGGTCTGCCGATACCCGTTGATGATGCTGGTCCCGTAACTTATCAGACCACCGGCATCGACGAACTCGCGTGAAAAATAGATAGTTGGGACGGCGTGACGCGCCGATAACCGCACCAATTGATCGCGTTGACTAAATAGGAATGGGTCGTCTCCGATAAGCAACGCGTGAATTTTTTGCGCGACAATGTTCGCGAACGCCTGCTCGAAGTCGCCTTCACGGCTGGCAGTAAAAACGCTGACCTGCACGCCGATCGAATGCGCGCCCGCCTGCACATCCTTTTGGTCCGCTGAGGACGTTGGATTATTCGGATTAATGAGCATGGCAACGGCGGTGGTGTCGGGAATTAGAAGACGCAGCAATTCCAGTCGTTTTGCTCCCATTTCCGTGAAAAACAGATTGACCCCGGTGATGTTGCCGCCGGGCTTGTTTAAACTCGACACGAGACCGGCCTTGACGGCATCGCCGCCAGCCGTGAACACGATGGGAATCGTCGTCGTCACCGACTTGGCCGCCAAGGCGGATACGTCGCCGCCAGTAGCTGCAATCACCGACACCTGACGATTAACAAGTTCAGCCGCCAACGCGGGTAATCGATCATAGCGACCTTCGGCCCAACGATATTCGATAGTTGCGTTCTTGCCTTCAAAATATCCGACCTCGCCGAGGCCGGCACGGAACGCATTGACGACTGCCGCCGCTTCGGCAGGCGAGCGGCTGCTGAGAAATCCAATGACAGGCAAGGTCGATTGCTGCGCCCGCGTCGCGAGCGGCCACGCCGCCGCTGCACCGCTGATGAGTGTGATGAACTCGCGTCGCTTCATGCCTGCCCTCAGGGATCAGACTGTCGCAGTTTAGCTGGAAACTCGGCATCCGGAAGATGATGGAGGCGGTTCCGTGAGAAAAACTTGCTGGTCGCCGATGTCCGCTCGGGGTCAAACTCGGAAGTCGGACAGCGTCCGGATCAGGTCCGTTGATCCCTCAACTGCGGACATGCAACGACTGCGTCAGCATGTCGGTTTCGTGCCCCAATACCGGAAGTCGGCGAGTATCATTCAATAGCCTCGTCGGTGAGACTGAGTATTGTCGGCGCGATGGATAAACCTAAGGCTGCGAGAGAGCTCGCAGGGCGGATCGTGATCCGCCGTTATGAATCGATACGATGGCGCGTTACGACTTCGGCGACAGGCAGTTCCCGCATACGCGCCATGCGCAAACTACCCGTCGTGTCAATCTGCCGCATGTGTTCGCGCTTGCGGCGTCGGGCAAATCAGAACGATCTTGCCGCGCATCCCGCCTCGATGAAGAGGGACGTACGCGCGAATCGTCACGACACGTGAGGCGGGGATGCGATGGACGCGGAAGGCACGTCAGACGAACGTGCCGTGCGCGGACGGTGAAGTCGCGTGGTCCCGGCCTCCCGACGCTGAGGTCAAGTTGGCGATGATGCTTCGCATCACGCTAGCGACGGGGGCAAGAAAGCCCGGTCCCCGAGGAGATCGCGATATAAGCCGTAAACCATCGCGCAGGGAATGCCGGTTGATCCGGCCAAACCTGTGGTGAACTACCCGCCTGCTTTTTTTATTGCAGGTGGGCCATGGGTGAGGTCGTCACCCGGCATTCCCTGCGCCCTCTTCGATATTCGAGGGCCAAGTTATTTGCACCACTCGGGCGCGAACGCGCCGCGGGATCGCGTCGATGTGTCCACTTCAGGGTGCAATCCTGGCCGAATGCTGCGGGTAGGGGGTGTGTCTAGAGCATGATGAGATTAGGTTAAGTAGTAGCGGCAACGAAGGCGCGCCCCCTCTCCCTTGGGAGAGGGGTGGGGTGAGGGATGACGGTCTCTCGATAGGGCAGTGCCCCCTCACCCGATTTGCACTGGACGATGCTTTCGCATCGCCAGGAGCAAATCGACCTCTCCCCGCCGGGGAGAGGCAAAGCGAACCCGCTGACGGACCGATTCAATCAAAAGGCATCCCGCCCTAAGCGGGCCACCATCATAACCCCTTGGGGCTGTCGATGTGAACCGTTTCAGATGTTGCGCGAAGGCGCCTGTGCGTGCTTCACATGCAACTTCCATCCGCCGGGTGCCCCCAAGCCTGACGGAACGAAATTTCCCGGCCGGTCGGAAACGCTGGAGCGTGTATGTCGTCCTACTCTGAAGATCTCCACGCCGCGGCGCTCGCCTATCACCGGCTGCCGCGGCCAGGCAAGCTCGAGATTCAGGCAACCAAGCCGCTCGCCAATCAGCGCGATCTTGCATTGGCCTATTCGCCCGGCGTTGCCGCGGCCTGCACGGAGATCGCCAACAATCCGGCGGAAGCAGCTTCCCTGACCTCGCGCGCCAATCTGGTCGCGGTGGTCAGTAACGGCACCGCGGTGCTGGGCCTTGGCAATATCGGCCCGCTGGCGTCGAAGCCTGTCATGGAAGGCAAGGCGGTCCTGTTCAAGAAGTTCGCAGGCATCGACGTCTTCGACATTGAAATCGCCGCAGATACGATCGAGCGCGTGGTCGAGACCGTGGCGGCGCTGGAGCCGACCTTCGGCGGCATCAATCTTGAGGACATCAAGGGTCCGGAGTGCTTCGAGATCGAGGCGCAACTCAAGGCGCGGATGAAAATTCCGGTTTTTCACGACGATCAGCACGGCACCGCCATCATCGTCGGCGCCGCCATCACCAATGCGCTGCTGCTGAACGGCAAGAAGCTTGCCGACGTCAAGATCGTTTGTTCCGGCGCTGGTGCCGCGGCGATCGCCTGCCTCAATCTTCTGGTTTCGATGGGCGCCCAACGCAAGAACATCTGGGTTTGCGACATCGACGGGGTCGTGCATGAAGGACGCGCGACGCTGATGGATCGCTGGAAGGCGGTCTATGCGCAGAAGACCGACAAGCGCGTGCTGGCCGAGGTGATCGGCGGCGCCGATATCTTTCTCGGCCTTTCCGCGCCCAACGTGCTCAAGCCCGACATGGTCAAGCAGATGGCGGACCACCCGCTGGTGATGGCGCTGGCCAATCCGAACCCCGAGATCATGCCGGATGAGGCGCGCAAAGCGCGGCCCGATGCGATGATCTGCACCGGGAGAAGCGACTTCCCTAATCAGGTCAACAACGTCTTGTGTTTTCCGTTCATCTTTCGCGGCGCGCTCGACGTCGGCGCCACCGCGATCAACGAGGAAATGAAGAAGGCTGCGGTCGACGCCATCGCCCAGCTCGCGCGCGATCCGCCTGTGGATGCGGCGGCGCCCGGCTTCGACAGCGGCGAGGCGCAGGGCTTTGGTCCGGGATCGCTGATTCCAAGTCCGTTCGATCCGCGGCTGATCCTGCGCATCGCGCCAGCGGTCGCAAGGGCGGCCATGGAGTCGGGCGTCGCAAGCCGGCCGATCGCGAAGTTCGAAGACTACACGGCTCAGCTCGAGCGCTTCGCGTTCCGCTCCGGGCTTGTCATGAAGCCGATGTTCGCCAAAGCCAGGACCCAGCCGGTCCGGGTGATCTACGCCGAAGGCGAGGATGAACGCGTCCTGCATGCGACGCAGGTGGTTCTCGAGGAGAATTTGGCGCGGCCTATCCTGGTTGGGCGTCCGTCGGTGGTCGAAGCGCGGATCAAGCGATTTGGCCTCGCCATCAGGGCCGGGAAGGATTTCGATCTCGTCAATCCCGAGGATGACCCACGCTATCGATCCTATGTGCAGTCTTATATCTCGATCGCCGGCCGCCACGGCGTGACACCCGACGCAGCGCGCACAATGGTGCGCACCAATGCAACCGTGATTGCCGCGCTCGCGGTAAGTCGCGGCGAGGCCGATGCCATGATCTGCGGCGTCGAGGGCGGCTACATGAGCCATCTGCGTCACGTCCGCGAGATCATCGGCTTTCTGCCGGGGGTGAGCGACTTTGCGGCCCTTGCGCTGCTGATCACGCGAAAAGGGGCGTATTTTATCGCGGATACGCAGGTGCGGCCGAACCCGAGCGCCGAAGAGATCGCCGAAATGGCGGCGCTGGCGGCGATCCACGTGCAGCGTTTCAACATCAAGCCGAAAGTCGCGTTCGTGTCACATTCCGATTTCGGTAGCTATGATACGGAATCTTCACGAAAAATGCGCCGCGCCACCGCGCTCCTGAAGCAGAACCATCCGGAGATCGAGGCCGATGGCGAGATGCAGGGCGATACCGCACTTTCCGAAGCGGCGCGGAAGCTGGTCCTGCCACATTCGCAGTTGGAAGGCGAAGCCAATATTCTGGTGATGCCGAACCTCGACACCGCCAACGTGGCCTATCAAATGATCAAGTCGCTAGCCGACGCGGTACCGGTCGGGCCGATTCTCATCGGTCCTTCGCGGCCCGCCCATATTTTGACACCCTCGGTGACCGCGCGCGGGATTCTCAACATGACCGCGGTCGCCGCTGTCGAAGCCCAGGAGCGGGCGGCTCGTCAACAACCGTCGCTGTTCAGCTAGCGGAGGCAAATCCGGCGGACGCGTTGTTGGCCGGGAAATCGATTGACCGTTTGAAAAGCTGGAGCCGAACCCCCATAATCGTCCCGCCATCAGCGAACCCGCGACCCAGTGAGGCCGACCATGCCAGCGTTTATTACCTTCGGGCGAATCCTTTTTGCCGTGCTCTTCGTCGTCTCCGGAGCGTCCAAGCTTCTGGATCTGGCCGCGACGGCCCAAATGACTGAGAAGATCGTTCTTCCCTCGGCACTCTCAACCTACACTTCGCAGCTCGAAACCATGACCGGGATGGCGATGCCGCAAATAATGGCGATCGCGGCGGGAGCGCTCGAAATGATCTGCGGCCTCATGATCGCGCTGAACTTCGGGGCGCGGTTTTTTGCGTTCCTGCTGATCCTGTTTGTGGCAGCGGCGACGTTCTATTTTCACGATTTCTGGAATCAGACCGGCGCCGAGGCCAGGAACAGCATGGTCCACGCGCTGAAAAACCTGTCGCTGATTGGCGCCTTGTTCATGGTCGCCGGATATGGCCGGCCGGCTCCGGCCCACGAACCTGCCTATGACGTCTGAGGCAGTCGACGCCACGGCGTCACGGTGACGCCTTCGCCTGCGTCGAGCGTTTGGCTATCGCCGGCGCTCAGGCCATGCGCAGCCAGAATTTCCTGCGGGGAATGGCGCGGCACGCCGGAGAAGACCGGCTCTCCGCCGGGCAAGTGGACGCGCGGCGCCTGCGACAGCCAGAACGTGTCGTAGCGATCCATGAACATGTCGAACACGTTCGGTCCGCCGATGATCGCAACTGTCCCCGAAGCAATGCCGGCATGGCCGCAGGCGGCCTCGAACGAGGCTCCTGTTGGATTCCACAACGTGGCTTTCGGATTGGACGGATCAGTGGCGACGTCGCCGATCGTGCGGGTCACGATGAGGCGTTTTCTTTGCGGCGAGTTCGGCTGGTCCTCATAGGAGTGGCGGCCGTGCACGATGAGGTCGGCGCGGTCGAGCGCGGCGGTGAAGAAACGTTTGTCACCCTCGAATTTCAGCTCGATCGGCATCACGCGATCGGCATTCGCCAGCATGCCATCGGCGGACACGATGACATAACCTTCAATCCGCAGGGTCGGCACGGGCGTCCTTTGCGCGCCGGCTACTCCGAGATCGTCTGCACCACGCTCGAAACCGGCCGCGAACTTACCGTGGGCAGCTTGACGTCCTTGATCAGCTCTTCGTCATATTGCGGAAGCGTCTGGACCGGGGCTTTCGGCTTCATCTGCACCACTTTGTAGCCGTCGGCCTTCAGTTTGCGCAGCAGTGCCGGTAGAGCCTCCGCGGTATATTTGTGGAAATCGTGCAGCAGGATGATGCCCTTGCCCAGCTTGTCGAGCTTTTTCATGGTGACGTCGATCACCTGCTGCGGGTTACGCGCCTTGAAATCGAAGGAGTCAAGGTCGCAGGAGAACATCGCGATATTCCTGGTGCCGAGATAGGTCACGATCTCTGGCGGGTGTTGCAGTGCCGGGAAGCGGAAGAACGGTGCGGGCGAAGTACCCAGCGCCCATTTCACCGCGGAAAAGCCCTTCTCGATCTCTTCCTTGCGCTGGTCTTCGGTCAGTTTCTTGTTGGTGAGGGTAGCGTGGGACCAAGTATGCGATCCGATGGTGTGGCCGGCGGCTGCAACCTGTTTCAGGATTTCCGGATAGTAGGTCGCATGTTTTCCGATCGGAAAGAAGATGCCGGTCGTGCATTCGTTCGCCAGCGTCTTCAGCACCGAGGGCGTGTTCTGCGGCCACGGGCCGTCGTCGAAGGTGAGCACCACTTCTTTCTCACGCAGGAAGTCGAGCTGCTTGAAATGCTCGAAGCCGAACCCCGGTCCGCCCGTGGTATCGATCTCGACGACGCGGCCGATTCCGAGCGCGTCGGGATTTGTGCAAGGCGGCTTGGCCGGCGCCGGCGTAGCAGCCGCGGCGGGCGCCGTTGTGTTCTTGGCCGCGGGGGTCTGCGACCAGGCGGCGCCTGTCGCATACAGCGAAACCGTGCCTGCAATAATCAAACCTGCCACGATGCGCATTTTGCTTTTCCTTTGACCTGGTCGCGCGCCCCGCAAATACCGCGGCGCTCGAGCGATTTTCCTGTTCCCGTCATCCTAGCCTAGTTGGACCGGTGCGGCCACGGCAAAGGCTTTTTCGAAGTTGGCCGATTTTGTTGGCCTAACCGGTTAATTTCCGAAGATGGCCGCCGATATCGACGTGTGTTTCGTCAGGAGTCCGCAATGACGCGCGCTATCGCGGTCCTGACCCGAGTATCCAGGGGTCGACCGCTACGGGAAAGACCTCGGCAATGTAGCCGTCGCGGCCAATCAGATATTCGTGGAAGTTCCAGTGCGGGACATCATTCGGCCGCGCATTGGCGGCCGATTCGTGGAAGGGATGCGCATTCGCGTCTAACCGGTGCGAGGCCTGGTCTCAACCAACCGTTATGGACGGGGTGGGGGGCACCAGTACAGCGGCAGCAATGGAAGGTAGTGCTGGTTCCATTGGCATATCGGTTCCGGCCCCCGACGCATGAAGGCGTATTTGATGGGCTCCGCCTGTCCTACAGCGATCTGCAATCCGAACAGAGCGACCGCGATGGGGTAGGCCCACTTGTGGGCGCGCAGATCGGCCAGACGATCGAGCAGGATTGCGCCGGCGAGGATGATCAGCGGGTCGGTGAAGATGAAATATTCGGATTTCAATCCGCGCTTCACGCCGAGTGCATCTATCCCGGCCGCGGCCAGCATTAGCACGAGCGCCTGGATCGCAACCTGTCTTTCGCCGCGGCGCCACGCATGCACGATGCCGGGCACGATCAGCCACACTAGAAATACCGTCGGGCGGGGCGAGGAGTGCAGCACGAAGCTGTAGCGCGCGAGAGCCGATCCGATCCCACCGAGCAGGAGCCACAAAACCCGCCACAGGCTTGAGCCGTTTGCCGCGGCGGTCGTGTCCGCATCCGCGAAGGCCAGCATTTTCTCGACAGGATTGACGACCGCGATCACATTGCCGGCGCTGTACTCAAGATTGAGCGCAAGCAGCGCGACCGACGCGCCCGCCGCCACTGCCGCAATTGAAGCCAGCGTCTCGGCGGCGCTGACGCGCCAGATTGCGGCAAAAGCGATCATGCAACTGCCAATTAACGCCAGAAGCGCGGCCTGATAGATGCCGAAGCGGCCGAGCAATATGGGACGCAACTGCGCCGCGTCGAGAAGCGTACGATCAAAGCCGGTGACGACAAGCGGCCACGCGGCCCATGCCGCGGCCATCGCGGCGGCAATGACGATGATCGCCGCGGAAAAGCCTGACCGCCGATAGCGCCAGAATGAAATGCTGGCGCCTTGCGTGCCTCCGAAAGGCAAAACCAGCATTGGCAACGCGCCGACCAGCGAGATGACTTGCACCTTGTTCTCCAGACCAAGCACGCAAAGCGCGGCGGCAAGCGCCATCCAGAGCGGGCGCGCTACGGTTGCGCGGCGTCCAACCACGATCAGGATCATCAGCGCGAAGATCGCCGGGCACGCGGCCAAAAGCTCGGTGCGCAAAATCCGTGAGTGCACGGCGATGCCACCGGAGGCAGCGAACACAAAAGTCGCGATCAGTGCGACGCGCCAGTCGCGTACGATCAAGCGCATCAGCGCTGCAAAGATCAGCACGAAGCCGATCGCGATAAGAAAGGCGAAGACGCGCCCGGCGCGAATCGCGCTGGTCATGGCGGCATCGAACGCCTCCGGTCCGGAGGCCTGCGGAATCGCCGACAGCGAATAGCCGTCGAGCAGGCCGAGACCATGCAGCAGTTGAAACCAGACCTTCACCGATAGGATGGTGAGGTAGCCCGGGTGATCGAAGTACAACTGCGGCTTGCCGTCGTTGAGGGCAAGCGCGTTGTAAACCATAACGAGATCCATGTCGGCGTTGCGCCACCAGATCACCGCGTAACCGCACAGCAGGAACGAGACCGCGAGCCCCGCGACAATCGCCGCCAGCCCTGCGCGCCAGCCGAGAATTGTCAGTTGGTCGAGCGCATCTCGCGCCGCGGGGGACGGCGGTTGGCTTATCGAGGTCCGGGGCGGCGACTGGTCCATGCCGGCGGTCTTTTAGCCCAGCCTATGGTGCAAAGCGACCGACGGCCGCGCCCGCTTTTCCAATGTCTAGCGTAGCGAGACGATGAAATCCGTCCCCTCGCCGGTTTCGCCGGCGGCGATACCCTGATCGGAAACGATGATCGACCCACCCGTCGAAAACGCCTCGTAGATTTTCGCCATGACCTCTGCGGGGAGACTGAGACGATCCAGCGCCTCGGCGGGACTATCAGGCACCGGCAACGGCTTCACCTCGACCGGAGCAGCACTCTTGCGCTTGCGCGCGCTGCGTTGGTCTTCATCACGGCGATCGGCGTATCTACTGGGCGGAGGAAGCGAGACCACCGACCAGTGCAGGACATTGGCGTCCTCCTTGTCGACCTGGGCGGTGAATACATGTGTTCCAAGCAGCCGTTCGTCCGGTGCGATGGTCACATGCGCGTCGAACAGCGGTGAAAAATTCTGCCTGACGTAAAGCTTTGAATCCTTGCGGCTGATGAAAACGGCGATCTGCCCGTTGCGCTTGGGCGCGGCGGCCGGGTCGATCTTCGAGGAGGCTGCTTTCACCGCGTCGCTGGCACGGGTCTGATCCTTCTTGGGCTCAGGCGTTGCCGCAGGGGCTGCTACGGCCTTGACGTCTTCGGCAGGTCTTTCAGCCGATTTCTCGGCAGCAACCATGGGCGGCTCGGCCTTGACTTCCTCCGCCTTGGCTTTTTTGGCCTGCTCGGGCTTGACCGCTTCACTCGCTGCAGGCTCGGCCGTTACAGCCTCGGTCTTTACCGTCTCGGCCGCCGTCGTCTCGGCGGTTACGGCTTCCCTGCCAGCGGCCTCGGCCGGCTTGGCTTCGGCAACCACGGCTTCGGGCGATTTCGCCTCGGCGGATTTTTCCGCCGCTTCGCGCTTTGGCATGCCCCGCTCGGTCGGCGCGCCGGCGCTGGGAGGCGGCGCATCGGACATCGTGATGGGTTGGTTGGTTGCCGGCAGAGCGTAGCTGGCGTCTGCGGTACGCGTCTGCGGCGGCGTATTGTCTTCGTGGCCAATGGTTGAACGCAGTTCGATGTTTGTTTCCGCGAGCGCGGGCTTGGCTGTCGCTTCGACTTCCACTGCCTTCTCAACTTGTGCAACCGCCGGCGTGTCCGGCTTCGGCTCCTCGGCGGCAATCGGCTGCGGGGGGACCTTCAGTGTCGCAAGCAGCGGATGATTGAAGCTGGCGGGGGTAACATCGCCTGGCGTGATGACGACACGCGCGCCCATCTTGGTCCAGTTCCACATCTTCATGGCAAAGGCCATCGGCATGCGGATGCAGCCATGCGAAGCGGGATGGCCCGGCAAGACGCCTGCGTGTATCGCTACGCCAGACCAGGTGATCCGCTGCATATAGGGCATCGGAGCGCCGCTATAGATGTTGGAGTGATGAAGCTTTTGCTTTTGAATGACGCTGAAAACGCCCATCGGCGTTGGATGGCCGGGCATGCCGGTCGAAACCGGCGTCTCCGCAAAAAATCCGTTGGAGTCGTAAATCCGCATTTTTTGTTGGGCGATCGAGATCGAGATGATGAGCGGTCCCTGCGGCTTGGCCTCCTTCTCGGCAATCGCAAGTTTCTTATCCGCACGAAGCCGGGTTTTCTGGCGCCGCTGCGGAACCGGCGGTGCGGGCCGGGAAAGGCCGGGGTCGGAATCTTGCCAGTAATAGACCGCTGCTTCCGCCTGCGCAGTAGCACCAATCGCTCCGGCCGCAGCCAAGACCGCGACCTGCCAAAGCTGTTCGGTTAAGATGCTCACCCTATGCCCGCTCACGCGTTTTACCTTCGAATCCAGCCATTTGAGCTTTAGTGTTGCAGACGGGATACGCGTTCACCAGCGCGACGGTTCCAAAACCCGTGATTTTGGCCCAGAGCGTAGCAAAAAAGCCTCACATTAGATTAACCGCCGGGCAGTACCGAGCCTTTTTGTGCGGGTGGCCAGCGCCTACATCCGTCGGGCGCCAATGGGAGAAATTCATGACACGCCAAGCCGCAAGCCAATATGACACGCGATGGGGAAGGTGGGCCCTGCTGGTGCTTGCGTTGATCGCGTGGCCGGGATCGGCCGCGTTGGCGGCCGACGAACCGGACCTGATCTTCCGCCGCTCGACAGTGTTTAAGTTGCTCAGTCCGAACGACAAACTCGCGACCTACGGTGTCGACGATCCGGAGGTCGAGGGGGTTGCCTGTCACTTCACAGTACCGGAGCGGGGCGGCATCAAGGGCTGGCTGGGGGTTGCTGAGGAGGTGTCGGATGTCTCGCTGGCCTGCCGCCAGATCGGCCCGATCCATTTCAAGAACAAGATGGGGCAGGGCGAGGACATGTTCCGGCAGCGGCGATCGCTTTTCTTCAAGAAGATGCAGATCGTACGCGGCTGCGACGCGAAGCGGAACGTGCTGGTCTACATGGTTTATTCGGACAAGCTGATCGAAGGCTCGCCCAAGAATTCGACGTCGTCGGTGCCGATCATGCCTTGGGGGGCGGGCGACGCCGTCGTTCAGAAGTGTAGCGAGTTCATCCAGTAGGCGGGGCGCCGGCAGGGGCGCCTTAGGGCTTCCGCGCAATCGGACGCGGTCGTTTCCAGGGGGCATTGCGGGCACTCGGGTTACAGCATCCCACCAAACGCACGAGTTTTTGCAGGGCTGGTTCATTGCCGGGGCCGCCTGTGCTGTGCTGCTCCGACATGGCGCCGCAAACTCCCGCCCCCCTATCGTTCGCACGGCGTCCGCCATCAATTTGCAGCTCGGGAAAACCGCCCGTCTCCGCCAAATTTCCAACCTGCGGCCGAACCGTTCTGCCGCCGCGGCCCTTGATACCGGCATAGATGCTGCCGCTGCCCACGATGTTGTCCCTGATGAGATTACGTGCCAACGCGCAACCCCCTACAAAGTTGCCTGCGATCTCCAGGGAAGTCGGCTGATGCGCGGATTTGGTTCACTGCGGCGGCTACCTCTCTGGGCCAATGAACCACAATATTGTTCATTGAACGACGATGAAATGATCCAATGAACGACATATGCTATTGAAAAGGTTTAGAAATAGGATTGGCCGTAGCAAGACACTCACTTGTGCTTGGGCCCGAGGCGCGGGATGCACTTTCGTGTCCGAACGACCCCCGTTGACGTCATATTGGTGCCGGAGATTTCTTTGACCTGGCCTGCGGGGCAGGTTCCGTCATCGACTTTGATGCGCTGGCCCAGCCGCAATTCAACGATGTCCTGCTCGCGCGAAACCTGTTGGGCAAACGCCGGCACCGCGGTCGCGAGCAATCCGCCCAATATGGCAATCCATCCCGCAAGACACGATCCGCGCACGCGCGTCGAGAAGCGGATATTGCGGTTGCCGGTCATCCAGTGTTTCCATGGGGCGTGAGGCCGCGCCGCCGAAGTCTATGGGTGCGGCCGCGATTCTAAAAGCTGTCCAGGCAGAATCATTCGTGCGGTGCGCTTTTGATTCGATGCTGTCAGTCGGGAACAGAGAACGTGACGCCATGAATCCGAGCGATATCAAGACAAGAATCCTCGATGCGGTCGATGCCAATTTCGACGCGCAGCTTGCGACCACCAAAGATATTGTCGCGATCCCCTCGACTCGCGGCGCCGAGGGTCCGTGCCAGGACATGATCGGCGATCTCCTGCGCGAGCGCGGTTACGAGGTCGACGATTGGCATATCGACGTCAACGAGCTCGGGGATTTGCGCGGTTTCGGTCCGATCGAACATGATTTTTCGAAAGCCCGCACCGTGGTCGGCACTTACCGGCCGGCCAACAACCTCGGCAAATCGCTGATCCTGCAAGGCCATTGCGACGTCGTTCCGACTGGACCGATCGAGATGTGGGAGACGCCGCCGTTCTCGCCGGTCATACGCGATGGCAGGATGTACGGCCGCGGCGCCTGCGACATGAAGTCCGGCACCATCGGCGCGCTCTACGCGCTCGATGCCATCAGGGCTGCCGGTCTGAAGCCAACGGCTCGGATTCATTTCCAGTCCGTGATCGAAGAAGAAAGCACCGGCGTTGGCGCGCTCTCGACCCTGCAGCGCGGTTATCGCGCCGAGGCCTGTTTCATTCCCGAGCCAACATCCGGCAAGATGGTGCGCTCGCAGGTCGGCGTGATCTGGTTTCGCCTGAAGGTGCGCGGCCATCCCGTGCATGTGTTCGAGGCCGGCAGCGGCTCCAATGCAATCACCGCGGCCTACTATTTGATTCTTTCCTTGGAGAAACTTGAGGCCGAATGGAACGAGCGCGCGAAAGACGATCGTCATTTTCAGGCCGTGACGCATCCGATCAATTTCAATCCTGGAATTATCAAGGGCGGTGACTGGGCCTCCAGCGTGCCGGCCTGGTGCGACGTCGATTGCCGGATTGCGATCCTGCCGGGCTGGTCGGTTGCTGACTGCCAGGCCGAGATTGTCAGCCACGTCGCGGCGGCGGCGCGCGAACATCGGTTTCTCTCCAACAACCCGCCTGCCGTGGAATGGTCCGGCTTTCTGTCGGAAGGTTACGAACTGAAGGATTCGGCCGAGGCCGAAGCGGCGTTCGGGAAGGCCTATCACGCGGTCTATGGTGGCGCGGTGCAGGATCTCGTTTTCACGGCACTCACCGACACGCGGTTCTATGGACTGAACTATAACATCCCAAGCCTCTGCTTCGGCGCCGGCGGAGCTGCGATGCACGGCTTTAACGAGTATGTCGATCTCGACTCCTTGCGAAAATCGACCAAGACCGCCGCGCTCTTCGTCGCCGAGTGGTGTGGGGTGGAAAAGTTGTGAGTGCGGGCCAAAGCGCTGCGATAATCGCACCGAGCCCGTCCGTTAGTGCGGCCGGACCCGGCTGTGGGATCAGCGTCCGCGCACGATGAAGGAAAACGGGAGCATCGCCAAATGACGCCACTTGAAAAAATTCGCTCGATGAAAATGCCCTTTGCCGAACTGAAGGGCGTCACATTCACCGAAGCCGAAAAAGATCGCGTGGTGGCGCGCATGCTGGTTCGCCCCGACCTCTGCACGCTCAACCATACGATTCACGGCGGAGCGATTATGTCTTTGGCGGATTCCGTCGGTGCCGCAGCCACGCTGATCAACCTGCCAGAGGACGCCAAGGGCACGACCACCATCGAGAGTAAGACCAATTTCGTGGGCGGCGCGAAAGAGGGAGCCACTTTGATCGCGACCGCTACTCCCGTGCACCGGGGTCGGCGTACCCAAGTCTGGCAAACAAGGCTGGAAACCGAGGACGGAAAACTGGTTGCCGTTGTAACCCAGACCCAGATGGTGCTCTGAAAAAGCTGCATTCAGCCGGCTTGTTAACGAAGAGGCCGCAAGCCCGTGCCGCAATTTGAGGCGGCAGGCGGGCTTGAATTCTATGTTGCAATGCACAATATGCTTGGTCTAGGGATTCGACGCCTCCTCGAGGGCTACCAAGAGGAGTGTATTACGTGAGCTATCAGGACGTTCTCAGTTCGACCGTCGCCGGAGGCACGGTTCGAAAGTTGAGTCAGCAAGAAGAATTGCCGATGCTGCGCGATCATCTGTTACGGCTTGACCGGGAAAGCCGGCATGATCGCTTTCACGGCTTCATGGACGACAGCTTCATCGAGCGCTACGCCGCAAAATGCGCAAGCGATGGTACCATCGTCATCGCCTATCTTGAAGATGGCGTGGTTCGAGGTGCAGCCGAGTTGCATCCGCCGGATCGATCCCCGAATTCTCAACCCGAGATCGCGTTCAGCGTGGAGGCTCGGCTGCGCCGGCTGGGCGTCGGCAGCATCCTGTTCCGCAGGTTGATCGCCGAGGCCCGCGCCAAGGGCTACCGCTCGTTGCGGATCACCACGGGCGCTCAGAATGAGGCGATGCGGGCGCTCGCCAACAAGTTCGGCGCGCATCTCACGTTCCGCCACGGCGAATCGACTGGAACTATCGATTTGAAGCCGCAACCGCAGGCCGCGACGGCAAGGCTTGGGATCGCCACGCCGATGGATGCCGCGCGCGCGATGATCAATCTCAATCGCGCTTATTGGAGACTTCTGTTGCGAATGTATGGCTGGGGGCGAACGGCCTGATCGCCGAAGCCGCTAGAGCATAGTCGGTTCTGATTGAATCAGAACCGAGGCTCTAGATTCTTGTCTTGACGCGTCTTCTTCACGCGAACCCGGTATCCACCCCGGATCGGGTCCGGGGCAGGCTTTCGCTCGAAAATGCTCTAATGGCAAGCGCGTCGAAAGCAGTGCCTTAAGTACCGGTCCGCTTATCGTTACCAAATCTGCGGACCACTCGGCGTTCGACGACGACCGAGCGCTGCGCGCCCTGTTCTCCGGCGATCAGGCGCGTTGTAGAACGTGCGAGCGCGCGAGCGGCCTTCTTCACTTCCGCGGTAACGGATTCGATCGGCAATCCCATCAGCGAGGCAGCAATTTCCGCCTGCTCATCCTGATCTTCGGTAATCCCGGTCGCTGCGAAGATGGCCTCCTCCAGCGTCGGCGGATCGCGCCGGACGCGCCGCGGCCCATACTTCGTGTTCCAATCCTGGCTCATCGCGGCCCCCTATCTGCTAAAAGTAACTAGGGACGATTATGTTGCATTGCAATATGAATTTGGTATGGCAATCCAGCTATGCGTTTTCCGATTCTTTGGATTTTCCGTGAGCTCTCACCGCGCTGACTCAACAGCACTTCCGAATTCCGTCGGTCGCTGCGGCCAGCGCTTGAGCGCGGCACGACCGGCATCGGTCAGCAGATAAATGCCGCGTTCGGCACGATCAAACCAGCCATACACGTTGTGCAGCAGGATTTTCGGGGCGTCCGGAATCTCCGGCTTGAGGTCGCGCACCCGGCGTGGCCCCTCCGACAGCGCCAGCGCACAGGCGAGGGCCTGTTGGCGGTAGGCCGTCATGATCGGCGCGCGCGTGCTGCCGCCGAGCGCTGGATCACCTTGGCGCCGTCGATGCTCGGCAACGAGGCGGGAACGTTTCTTCGGGTTGCGGCGCGGGCTCGTCGTAGGCGCGACAATTACCTCGACATCGCCCGATTTGGTGACTGCGAGCATGCCGAAACCGAGCCGGCGGCAGAGGTTGCGAAAGCGCGCGTCGCTCTCGCGCCCCTTGCCACGCTCGGAAAGTTTGGCGGCGAGCCAGACCTCGTCGCAAGCAGCCGCGCGATCGACGGCCTGGAGAATGAGTTCAAGATTGAAAGAGAGCTTCAATTCGCCGATGACCACGATCGGAGGATCGTCATCGCTCAGCGCCACGAGGTCGCAGCCGCCGACTTCGCCCTTGACTGTAAAGCCGAGCTTTTCGAGGAAACGTTTGACAGGCAGGTAAAGCGCGGTTTCCAAGGGGGTTCCCGGTCGTGGCGACTCACCGGCTGAGTTTAGCCCGGATCGCCGCCGGTGCGTTGGGCGTGATTGATCCGGCAGGGTGGAAGCGGCTATTCTGCCACCGGGACGGACTTGGGCGCGATAAGGGATGATCAGAAACGGCCTCTACCATATCACCGTGGAAATGCTTGACGGTATCAAGGGCGGCAACCAGGGGGTTATGGTGGTGCGCGACGGCACGTTGCGCGGCGGCGACTCGTTCTTCTATGCCTACGGCACCTACACGGCGGCGAACGGCAAATGGAAAGGCGAGGTGACCAATCTGGAACATACGCCAAGCTTTGGCGAACGCCCGAATTGGGAGCGCAAGGTCGTGACCATCGGCTTCACCGGAACCTACACAGATGAAATCGCCGATACTGAAGGTATCTCGCTCGCAGGCAAGCAGTGCATCCGGTTCAGATCCAGGTTGCGGCTCCTGGTCCCCGACTAGAGCCCGGTGAGACCTAAACCCGACCGTTCACGGGAAGCAACGCGCCGGTGACGGCGCTCGCCGCATCACTTGCGAGAAACAGGATTACGCTCGCGAGCTCTTCCGGCGTCACCCATTTTGTGAAGTCGGCGTTCGGCATGCTGGCGCGGTTGGCCGCAGTATCGATGGTCGACGGTAGCACGGCATTGACGGTGATCTTGCCCTTCATTTCGGCGGCGACCGCCTCGGTAAGCCGATGTACGCCGGCCTTCGATGCGGCGTAGGCGCCCATGCCGGCGCCGGCCTGCAATGCGCCCATTGCGCCGACATTGACGATCCGCCCGGCGGTGGAGGCGACAAGATGGGCCATCGCCGCGCGCGACGCGTTCAGCGCAGTGAGGACGTTGAGCGCATACATGCGCTGCCAGGTCTTCGGGTCGCCTTCGAAGATCGCCTCGAAGGCAAAGCCACCCGCGATATTGATCAGCACATCGAGCTTGCCGAAATGCTGGGCCGCGGCGTCGATCGCCTTTTTGGCCTGGGCCGCGTCCGTCAGATCGACGCCGCCAAATTCGATCCGGTGCGAGCTCGCCGCGACTTGTGAAGCTGCGTGATCCACACCAGCGACGCGTGCGCCCAGCGCCTCGGCGGATTTCGCGACCACCTTGCCCAGCGCCCCCGAGGCACCGGTCACGACAACGACTTTTCCGTCCATGAGAGTTCTCCCGGCCGGGAAGGGCCACACTAGCGTCAGGCCAAAACCATTGCAATGCCGCGAAATTTGGCGGGCCGAAGGCAATTTGGGCGCGAAACGGTCCTTGCGGTCGACCGTCCCCGTATTCATACGGCCCCAAATTTCTGCCGCCATATCGGCCGATCGATAAAATTTGCAGGAGTTTTGTAAGCGGAATTGAGAACCATCAGGCTATAGCTGCATGTCGCTTACTTCAGGGGCTGTAAACAACATGATGAGACATTTGCCTGACCACGGTTTGCCGCTTGTCCAGCTCAAGGAACAACGGCGCGATTTGGTTGTAGCGCTGCAAAATCGCAACGGCCCGGTGAGCGGCTGGGAGTTGATGCAGATTGCCGCCGTCCAGCAGGCGATTTCCGCCTTCGAGGACGTCATTGCCGATCTCGATGCGGAAATGGAAATGGAAGCGGCCGCGTAAGCGAGTTGTTCGTTCCAAAACACCTCCCATTGCTACCGGAGAAAATGACATCCTGTCCGCGCCGGTCGGGGACTATACGCTCGCCTTTCGCACGGGTATTGCACAGAACCGATCGCCGGGGAGTGCAGGGGGGCGAATATGATTTGTCGTGCGGTACTTTTGATCGCGGGCGCTTTTGCTGTCTTGTCGTCGTCGTCAGCGCAAACTTTTGACAGCTATCGCTGCGCGGATGGCACCCGCTTCATTGCAGGATTTTATCCCTACGATTCCCGCGCCTATTTGCAGATCGACGGCATCGCCGTGACGCTCAAGAAGCGTCTCGCCCTGTCCGGGGCGCGTTATTCCGGCGGCGGCGTGACGCTGGTGATCACCAAGGCCGGCACCACGATCCGACACGTCGGACGGCCGGCGACCGCGTGCGAGCTAACGTAAAAAGTCCGAAATCATTCTCGTTCCGGCCCTTGGAAATTATCGCATTTGGTATGCCAACTTGAGCCCTCACTCGCGTCAAACATCATGCGCCGATTTGGACTCCTGGATGGCGGCTTCGTGATACCAGCCGCCGCTGCACGCTGCTTCGCTCACATGCAGAGAGGCGGCATCGGCGGCAACCTTGGCCTCCTCGTGCTGGTGTTCGCCGAGAGCCGCGCGGCCCCCGGCAGGGAATTGGTAGATCCTGGCAGATCCCTGATTGAAACTCGTATTCATTGATCTCTCCATCGGTCGTGGCGCGTTAGCTCATCCTGCGCCCGACTCGTTCGCGAGTGGTTACTGGAAAGGCGATATCGGTCCTGCCCGCCGGTCGTGCAACCTGATCAAAGAGAAATCAGATGATGAGTAAAATGTGGGCATTTTTGCTCTTGCTCCCTGCGAAGCAATCCCAGCCTCGCTAACGCGCAAGCTATCGCCAAGGTTGCGCGACGGCCGTAACTTCTTGCGGAATGTTGCGGGAAACTGCCGCGCCATTCATCGGGGGCAAAGGACAGGCCGCCTGATGCCGCGGAAACGGGCGTCGTTAAGGTCCAAGCAAGGACTCCGCCACCCTGCTTCCTTCGTCGCCGCGCGCCTTTGCCGCAGCCTCCGAGCGAGCCGAATGCGTGAAAACCCAAGAAAAACCGAAGCCGATTTCAGGCTCGTGGCCACGCTGCAGCGCCGCAACGATTGGCACTTTTATTGCTTGATAACACCCGGCCGATGGTGGCCGGGTACGCGTGTGCGATCAAGGCTTCGTTTTCACACCGTCGCATCGTCAATTCATGAGAGGCTCAATGACCAAGTACAAGCTCGAGTACATTTGGCTCGACGGATACACGCCGACTCCGAATCTGCGCGGCAAAACGCAAATCAAGGAATTCGCTTCTTTCCCGACGCTCGATCAGCTTCCGCTTTGGGGTTTTGATGGAAGCTCGACGATGCAAGCCGAGGGCCACAATTCGGATTGCGTGCTCAAGCCGGTTGCCGTGTACCCCGATGGCGCGCGCACCAACGGCGCGCTGGTGATGTGCGAAGTCATGATGCCCGACGGCAAGACCCCGCATCCCTCGAACAAGCGCGCCACCATTCTCGACGATGAAGGCGCATGGTTCGGCTTCGAACAGGAATATTTCTTCTACAAGGACGGCCGGCCGCTCGGCTTTCCGGCAAGCGGTTATCCCGCGCCGCAGGGACCGTACTACACGGGCGTCGGCTACAAGAATGTCGGCGACATCGCCCGCAAAATGGTCGAAGAACATCTCGACCTTTGCCTCGCCGCCGGCATCAACCATGAGGGCATCAACGCCGAAGTGGCGAAGGGCCAGTGGGAATTCCAGATTTTCGGCAAGGGCAGCAAGCGCGCTGCCGACGAAATGTGGATGGCCCGCTATCTGATGTTGCGCCTGACCGAGAAACACGGCGTCGACATCGAATTCCACTGCAAACCGCTCGGCGATACCGACTGGAACGGCTCGGGCATGCACGCCAACTTCTCCACCAAATACATGCGGGAAGTAGGCGGCAAGGAATATTTCGAGAAGCTCATGGCAGCCTTCAAGGCCAACCGCGCCGAGCACATCGCCGTTTACGGACCGGACAATCACATGCGTCTGACCGGCAAGCACGAGACGGCCTCAATCGATACGTTCAGCTACGGCGTTGCCGATCGCGGGGCTTCGATCCGCGTTCCCCACTCCTTCGTCAATAACGGCTATAAGGGCTATCTGGAAGACCGCCGCCCGAACTCGCAGGGCGACCCCTACCAGATCGCTTCCCAGATACTGAAGACGATTGCTTCGGTGCCGACCGCCAAGGCGGCTGCCGCTTAAGCCGTTCAAACGCGTCCCGGACCGTCTCTTGGTCTGTAAGGCGCGATCGTCGCAAACCCGATCCGCCAAAGCGCACGCTTTGGCGGATCATTGCGTTTTGGACGAGGGTTTGCCGTGCTAGAAGCGGCGGCCGTGGTGACGAGGATTAGGCGAATGGAAAATTCGATACGCCTGCTTTCGACGTTCGCTTTGATGGGGGCAGTTCGTAGCCTTGCGGACAAATTCGAGGCGGCGAGCGGCGTGCACATCGATGCTGATTTTGCGCCGACGCTCGGGCTGCTCGATCGCCTGCGCAATGGCGAGGCTGCCGACGTCCTCATCCTGACCCGCGACGGGCTTGCCGGCCTTGCGACGACAGGCAGCGTCATTCCGGAGAGCTGCGCCGATCTCGCGCGCTCTCATGTCGGCCTTGCGGTGAAGGCGGGCAGCGTTCATCCCGACATCGCAAGCGAGGCAGCGTTGCGCAAGACTTTTTTGGGTGCGCGGTCGATCGCCTATTCCCGGCTCGGCGCCAGCGGCATTTTCTTTGCGCAACTGATCGCGCAATTGGGAATCGCATCTGAAATCAACGCGCGCGCCACGATCGTCCCACAGGGACTTACCGCCGAACGGCTAGTGAGCGGTGAGGCGGATCTCGCGGTTCAGCAGATCAGCGAGCTGAAGCAGGTTGCTGGTATCGAAATCATTGGACCGATCCCGCTTCACCTGCAGGAGCCCACCGTGTTTTCCGCAGGGTGCCTCGCGGCGTCGAAGAAGACCGAGCAAGCGGCAAAACTCTTGAAATTTCTCGCCTCGTCGGAGGCGGCGCCCGCGCTGCGCAAGTCAGGGCTTGAGCCTATTTCTTGAGGCCGAAAAAACGCGCCGCGCTTGTGTCCTTGATCAAGCGCAAGGTGCATGCCGGCGAAAGCCGATAGCCTTATTTAAAAGTCGCGCGGGCAAGAGCCCGCGCAAATAGGGCGTTTGGTAAGGAGCATCCGATGAACTGGCGTGGGTTGATTGCCCTTCTTATTTGTGCTTCGCCACTGGTGGCCGCGGCCCAGACCGGGGTCAACCCGCCGCCGTCCGAACCGTATGTGCCGCGGCTCGGTGACATCATGAACGCGGTGCAAATCCGGCATACGAAACTCTGGTTCGCCGGCAAGGCCGCCAACTGGGATCTGGCGGCCTACGAGATACGCCAACTCAGGGCGGGCCTGGTGGAGGCTGCCATGCTTTATCAGGGCATTCCGGTGACGAATGTCACGACCATGGCGGTGCCGGTTCAGGCGGTGGCCGACGCGGTTGAGGCGAAGGATGCCAAGAAATTCGCCAAGCTCTATGCAGACCTGACGGCCGGATGCAATGGTTGCCATCAGTCGATCGGCCGCGGCTTCATCGTCATGCGGGTGCCGGATGTTTCGCCGTTTGGCGATCAGCAGTTTGCTCCGCAGAAACCATAAGGGTGGAACAAGTTCGCGCGGAGCGCGGTTGGCGGGAAGGTCTGCTCGAAAAGGTTCAGGCGATGATCCGGAAATTGAAATCAGGCGGGTATCGGCTCTATTCCCGCAAGATCAATCCGACGACCGGCAAGCGCCGTAATCTCGGTACCTTCAAGTCGCGCGCGGCCGCCGAAAAGCACGAGCGCGCGGTGCAGTATTTCAAGCGGCATTAGCAGAGCGAAGCCCGTTTATTTCGTGCCGTACATCCGGTCGCCGGCATCACCGAGGCCGGGGAGGATATAGCCGTGATCGTTCAGCTTCTCGTCGACCGCCGCGGTCCAGATCGCAACGTCCGGATGCTCGGCCTGGAAGTGCGCAATGCCCTCGGGTGCCGCGAGTAGGCAGACAAAACGCATATCGCGCGCGCCACGTGCTTTCAGAAGCGAAGCTGCTGCGCAGGCGGAGTTGCCCGTGGCCAGCATCGGGTCCATCAGGATCACGGTGCGATCGGAAAGATCATGCGGCGCCTTAAAATAATATTCGACCGCCTGTAACGTCTGCGGATCGCGGTAGAGACCGACATGGGCGACGCGGGCTGACGGAACGAGGGCCAGCATGCCGTCGAGAAAACCGACACCGGCGCGCAGGATCGGAGCGAAGGTCAGCTTCTTGCCGGCGATCTTAGGCGCCTTCGTCGGCATCAACGGCGTCTCGATGTCGACCATTTCGAGCGGCAGGTCGCGGGTGACCTCGTAGCAGAGCAGCATGCCGATCTCGTTCAGGAGCTCCCGAAAACCCTTGGTCGAACGGTCGCGCTCGCGCATCAGCGTGAGCTTGTGCTGGACGAGGGGGTGGCCGACGAGATGCACGGCGTTTGCTGATGTCGTATTCGTTGATGTCATGAACTCTCCTGGCGACGGGACCCGGGGCCACGAGGAGTGGCTTGCCTACCTTCGGCATGAATCTCTGACCGCGCAAGAGGCACAGTGCCATGCCGCACCGAGCGAAGCATGGATTGCTTCGTCGCAACGACGCAGAGGCGCAGCCGCTCGTTCCCGATGTCCGGATGGATGGTGGTCAGGCCGGCCTGCAAACGTTGTCCGAAATCGTCGTCGTAAAGCTTGCTGTCGCCAAAGGCACGAAATGGCGGCGCATCGGCGACACCATTTTCCTTCGTGATGCGTTTTGCTCGCTACGAGGCCGACTTGATCTTTCCTTCGAGCTGTCGCCCGTCATGATCGCGGTGCAGGTGGCTCAGCGATGCTTCGTCGAATCTGTGGAGTACGGCGCTTAGTTTTTCGTCCTCCCGGCAGCCCGGGGCGAAACCGGGGCCGTAGATCTTTCGCAAAGTCCGCACTTGGGTATTACCGTGCTTGCGGCTGATTTCACCGTCCTTGTCCCGATGCCGTTGGTCTAGTCCTGGCTCTTTCATGACGTTGTCCTCCTGCATGGCCCCTGATGTCGGCAAGCTACGGCGCTTGCGGACCGGTCACGTTCGGCAGGTAAGGGCGAACGCCCGTCAACCGCATTGACCTCCGTCAAGGGCAACATTGGAAGGCAGGTGAGCGAGCGGGTCGAGCCCTGGAGGTCGTTTTCCGGAAAGCCGGCTCAGCGGGTCTCGCCGTCAGGAGCGCGGGTGGCGGACTTGCCGCGGGCCGGGGCTTGTGCGGTCGGGCCGACTTCCTGGCAGGAAAGCTGGACCCACGATCCGTCTGCTGCCTGCTGGTAGGCGCGGCAGCCCTGCGACGCTGGCTGGTCGTCGACCTTCTGCGCATTGGCGTTGGCATGGGAATTCAGGGAGGAGTTCTTCGCCAGCGCCGGCGCCATCAGCGTGGGGAGGGCGGCGATCGAACCGACGAAGATCACGCGTGCGATCCGCATACAAGGTTCTCCGAAGTGAGATGAACTCAATTCAAACAAAAATGATTTTGGCGATTTTTTGATCATAGCACCCGGCGCTGAACGAGTGCTTAACAATTGAAAAAAGCAGGGAGGGCGTTCGAAGCGGCCCAGCCGGCTCACCCCATAAGGCTCATCCACCGTTCGGTTGCGCGTATCGCCGCCGGCCACAGGCGGTCCACAGGCTGACCGCGGTGCAGCGCCTTAGGGCGTCCATGACCTCTTGTGCTGTCTCGAAATTGTTTTGCATCGAGAGCCTGCATGATCGGAGAATTCTAGCAGATCGGGCGCCGTATTTCAAAGCGCGCCGCTCTCGATGCGCCCCCGATGTTTGGCGCGCCACTTCGGGCCGGGCCCGCGCATGTAGTGGAGTTCGGGCCGATACGGATCGCTGGCGATCTGGATCAGTTTTTGCCAGCCGGTCACGATCGTATGCAGGCGCCGGCGAAACGAGGTCGATGAAGCTTGCGTGATCGGCATGTTGCGCCCCCTCAATGCGGTTTGCCAAGCACGGACGAAAACGGCATGACAAATATTTCCTCGCCGAGTTCGTCGCTGACGTGGAGCACCCAATCGCGCCAGTCTTCTGCACCGGGCGCCATGAGAAGAGAGCGCACCACGAGGGCAGCCTGCTCATGCGCCTCGGCCAGATTGCCGACCGCGGCGCCGCATCGGTCGACCCAGACGCCTTCGGTATTGGAGCAATGGAAAAACACCTGAGCCATGTTCCGCCTCCGGCAAATGCAAAGTGTGGCTCCCTCAATAGCAGCAGCGATTGAGTCAGAAAATTCGTGTAGATTGCGTAAGTAGTTGTACGGATGGGGAAGTTACGGAGAAGGAACCCGTTCAGAGGCATCAGGCAGTTCCCCGAAAGCCATCCGCAAGTTCCCGCATTTGTCCTTCCGTGGTCGATTTTGACCTAACGCAAGATCGCTTCTCCGCCGCGAAGTAGTCTGCCAGCGCTCCCCTTGGACGAGGAAAACGCAAATGACGTCTTCGATTTTGACGCTGGCCTTTCTGGTGATCACGGCTTTTCTGTCGTCCACCGCATTGATGCGCGGGCAACAGGCCGAGAGGGTCGTCGTGGGAAACTCGCGGCAGCGCGCCCGGCCGTAAGGGTTAAGCCTGCGCGGAGAGTTGAGCTAGGCTTGCCGTCGGCCTAGGCTTGCCGTCGGCGATAAATGGAAGTCAGGCTTTAGCGCGCGAGGGCAAAGCGGGGCAATATCATGATGACCTTACCGGAGCTGGCGGCAGACGCCCTGGAAAAATTTCTCGGCTCCTTCATGCGCCGCCAGTTCGGCTCGTCGCAGACGCAGTTCGCCGAGATGGTGCCCGCGGCCGCGCGCATCGCGCTCGAATGCATCGGCAACAGCGACGCGCTCTACCATAATGTAGAACACACCCTACTGGTCACGTTGGCCGGACACGACATCCTTCGCGGCCGGGCGCTCTATGTCAACATCACCGCGGAAGACTACGCCCATATCATCATCGCCTGCCTCGCCCACGACATCGGCTATGTGCGCGGGCTTTTCAAGGAAGACGACGAGGACGGCTTTGTGGCTGACGCAACCGGCAAGAAAGTGGTTCTGCCGCGCGGCGCGTCCGACGCCGGGTTGATGCCGAACCATGTCGACCGCTCGAAGCTTTATGTGATGAAGCGCGTCGAAGGCATGGCCGAACTCAACCGGCAACGCATTGCGGATGCGATCGAGGGCACCAGGTTTCCACCCCGCGATGGCCAGGAGTTCGGCGAGGAGGCGTCGATCGTACGCGCGGCCGATTTCATCGGGCAGCTCGGCGATCCCAACTACATCCGCAAGGCCAATGCGCTCTACCACGAATTCGAGGAAGTCGGCATGAACCGGCAGCTCGGCTATGACTCACCCGCCGACATCGTCAACCGTTACCCGCAATTCTATTTCAACTGTGTAGCGCCGCACATCCAGACCGAGATCCGCTATCTCAACATGACCTCGAGCGGACGGCAGTGGATCGCAAGCCTCTACGGCAACGTCTTCCGCGCCGAGCGCGAGATTTCGCTGTCGGGGCCGCAACAGTAGTCGGCGCTGGGTTGTCGATATTGATGTTGTCGACGTTTTCCCAGGGCCGTAGTGCTACGGAATGGCGGCGGCGCTGCAAATCATTTACGAGGGCGGGGCCCTTGGCTCCACCCAAGCTGTGTCGAGCTGTGGGGCGGGGGACCTCACGGGGCCCGGCCTCCTAGGCACGCCGGGCCTCGTTTTTTGACCGCGTCAGTTAGCCGGGGGTTTGCGCGCGGTGGATTGGCCGCCCGGCTTGGATTTTTCCGTGAAGCTGCGGCTGCTCATACCGGTGGTCGTGCCCGGCTTCATGTGGCTTGATTTCATCCTTTCGGATTTCTTCACGTGGCTCGTCGTGGTGCTGGTTTCCTTCGCGCCCGGTTGCACCGCAAAAGCGATGGTGCTTGCTCCGAACAGCGAGGCGATCACGAGCGCCGGGATGGCAATTTTGGATCGCATGGGGATCTCCTGAATCTCGATCCGTGATGCAGGAATAGAAACTTGCGATTTCGATTTGTGTTCCCGGGAACATGCAGACAGAGGGCGCCACATTGCCGGGATTTAATGCCGGTCGCGGCAGGCGTCCCGCGTACGCCTTCTCGAAGAACGAGGGCGCAGGGAACGCCGGGTGCTGGCCGCCGAAAGCTCGCGGTCCACTTGCGCCGCCATGCTTTGCGAAAAAATTCAGCGCCGGGAAGGTAAGGGGCCATGCCTCACTGATGCGGCCCACTTAACGCTCTCCCGGCGTCCCGTTCGTGTGGTTGGCCGCTAAGCGATGATCCGAACGTGTTCCATCAGCCTACGCGGCTTTCTGTGCGGAGGTGGCGTCATCAAAAACCTCCTTTGCTCGCTATTTGTCGCCAGTGGCGACAGAGTGCAATGCTCCTCCGCTTGCCCCGCACTGTCAAGCCGCCTCTCTCGGGATGCTGAAAGATGCGTTTCTCGCCATGCGCCAATTCTCAGGAGGAACCGCAGATTTTACACCGTAACGGATGACGCTCTGAGGCATCTCCGGTAGACTGATGCCGTAACCGGGATTGCTCGGAGTTCGAGCAAAAGTCCGGCCCGGACTTGATCCGGGTGGATCAGGTTCGCGTGAAGAACACGTCAGAACAAGAATCCGACAACTTCGGTTCTGATTCGATCGGCACCGAAGCTCGAGAACCAGAAGGAGGACAGCTATGACAACATACGTCATGCTTGCAAACTGGACCGAGCAAGGCATCCTGAAGGCGAAGGACTCGCCGCGTCGTCTCGACGCCGCCAAGAAAGCTCTCAAGGAAATGAGCGGCGAGTTCAAATCCTTCTATCTCACCATGGGCGACTACGACATGGTGGCGATCTTCGAAGCTCCGGATGACGCCGTGGCGGCACGCTTCAGCCTGCAGCTTGGAATGCAGGGAAGCGTTCGGACGCGCACGCTGAAGGCGTTTCCCGAAGCAGCCTATCGGGAAATCATCAACTCGCTCGGCTAGTGGTCCGGTTGCCCGTGCGGGCATCTTTGCGAATGTCGCGGGCATAGATTATGTTCAGAGAGGAAGCTGGAGCAGGACCATCCTGCTCCAGTCAGGTGCACCGTAGCCGCCGTGCGGCGTGGAGGGTTGTGAGATGCAATTTACCGTGGGGTTCAAGCTGAACGGAAAGACCCATCACGTCGTCGCAGACGCACAAGACGCGCTCGACGCCGCACTGAAGGTCAAGGCTGACCGTCCGAAAGCGGTCATCATGTATGTGCGCCCGCAGAACCGTCGCGGCGACACGCGTCATCCGTCGCTCGCGCTGGTCGAAGATAGCCGTTGTTGAGATCGCAGAATGGACTAAGCCGGCCGTCACGCCGCGATTAAGGAGTTCACCGGCAATCTCGATGTCGCTGCCAACGCGCTGAGTTCGACGGCGAACTTCCTCAAAGCCTACGGCTGGCGGGCCGGCGCGGGTTACCAGCCCGGCGAGCCGAATTTCGCGGCCATCGAGGCCTGGAATTCGGCGTCGGTCTATCAGCGCGCGATTGCGCTCATGGGCCGGCAGATCGATGGCGGCGAGTAGCGGCCGCGCGCAACGCAGCACGCGTCTCTATGCCAGGTTCCATCTTTGGAACCGCAAAAAACAACGATCTGATCCGCACTCAAGAATTCCGGTGTGCATAGCCGCGCGCGAATCTTGATGCGCCGGCGCCCTTCAATACCATCATGAATGATTCCAACGCGGCGAACCGCGTGGCCATTGACCGCAATGTCGGTCTATTTTTTTGGGGGCGACGATGCGAGTTGATCGATTCAAAATCCGAAATTTCACCTATCTCGCCGGCCTGACGCTTTGCCTTGCGATGTTGCCGGCGGCGAGCCGTGCCTTCGCGCGGGAGGATCAGCAGCGCGCTTGCACCGGCGATGTTTTCCGGCTCTGCTCATCGGAAATCCCGAGCGTGGAGCGGATCACCGCCTGCATGATGAGGCGCCATGCCAGCCTGAGCGAGGGGTGCCGCAGGGTTTTCGGCCGGCCGACCGACCGGGCCGCCTCGCTGAGGTGATGCTGCGTCCCTTGCGCTGTGGGGGGAGTGGTTTTGGATTCAAATGTCAAACAGCGATATCCACAACTCCGCGGTCTCGCCGAATTCCCGTTCCCTCCCCCCTTGTGGGGGAGGGTTAGGGAGGGGGGTAGCCACAAGCACCGCCTTCTCGGCTTACCCCTCTCCCCAACCCTCCCCCACAAGGGGGGAGGGAGCAGATTTGAGCGCTCGGCCGCATTTCGTATTTGTTGCACCCACACTTCCGCGATCCCGCGGCGCGAATCCGCCCGAGTTGTGCAAAACATTCCGCCCCGAAATTCAGAGGGCGCAGGGAATGCCGGGCGCTCGATGCGCCCGCAGCCTCGCATGCAAATGAAAGTGAGCATACGAGTGTAGTCACCACGGTCACACCGGAAACACCCGGCATTCCCTACGCAATGGTTTTAACGGCTTATATCGCGCTCTCTCCGGTGACCGGGCTTTTTTGCCACCGTCGCCCCTGAGAAGCTTGCTTCTCAA
>Ga0209167_10000039_pt1 | contig 166560 bp, 134 predicted proteins | sample Coa_R1_9_FD_187154 | JGI IMG/M metagenome (GOLD analysis project Ga0209167, IMG submission 187154) | Surface soil microbial communities from Centralia Pennsylvania, which are recovering from an underground coalmine fire - Coalmine... | ecosystem: Environmental > Terrestrial > Soil >...
TCTCGTGTCGGTAGACGCGGTACCCGGGCCAGTTGAGAATCTTTGTGAAGTCGTTATCGGTTGGCACCCAGCCAGTCTAGCCTAACCCCATGAATCCAGACTTCCTCACAGATTCCTGCGCAGAGCCAGTATTTCTATCGAGGCGAGGATAACCAGCCGATTTACAGTGAGCAGCCCGACTTCGTGCCACGGGTAATCGACGCCAAGGTCGCCGGCATCGACATCGACCCTAGTCAATTTAGCCTCATCGATGAAGTCAGATTGCAGATTATCTTTCAGTACTATCACGACATCACGCGGGGATTTTCGAACAGGGAGCATATTGCTCCGCTCATAAAGCGACTCGACAAAAGAATCGACTACCTAAAGCAAGTTATCGACGTTCGGGAAACAGATGAGGTATGGAATGGTAAGAATCTAATGATTGTCTCCCTGAAAGATGTAAACATGCAGATGCGGAAGGTTCTCCCGCTGCTTTTCTGCAAAAGACTGTACAACGACAAAAAAATAGAATATGACAGCGAAACATACTTGAATATCATTGTCGACGAGGCTCACAACATTCTTTCGGAGAGATCGGAAAGAGAGAGCGAACAGTGGAAAGACTATCGCCTAGAAACATTCGAAGAGATAATTAAGGAAGGTAGGAAATTTGGCGTATTCCTGACCATCGCCAGCCAGAGGCCTTCGGACATTTCTCCCACGATCATCTCGCAGATGCACAACTATTTCTTGCATCGACTGGTCAACAACGAAGACATCCAAGCGGTGAGGCAGACGATCTCGTACCTGGACAAGGTGTCCTTTGAATACGTTCCCTTGCTTCCCACGGGTACTTGCATTCTCGCCGGTCTTCTGGCCAACGTTCCGATCGTGGTTGATATCGGCAGAATCGAACCGAAAAAGCACGAGCCTATGAACAAGACAATCACATTAACCGACAAGTGGAACTAATGCGGCGCAACCGGTCGCCCAGACGCCGCGTTTGCGTCTACGGCTTTCGCGAGGGATTCGTCCACGGACCGCGGACTTACAAAACAAGGTCCGCGCTACCCGGCTGCGGGCGGGACGCCTCCGCACAACACGGCGGCAGAGCCCTCAACTTCGTCAACCCATCGGGTGGAACTCAGCACGGGAGTCCCTCGGCGGAGAAAAGCGGACCCGGTAATTTGGCATTTTCAGGGCGAGATTCCCTTCGACAGGCTCAGGGCAGGCTCTCGCTCGGCTCGGAATGACACGACGCATAACAGCAGTGACGAGTGACAAGTGACGAGCAGGTAGCGCAGAGGTACGCGTCGTTGGCGTTCCTCTGCGGCTTTTCCCTGAAGACCACAAGTGTCTCAAAGGCGTGTACGCTCATCGGCAGGCAGCAACGCGCGGTTGATGGCCGATCCGCGTCTGCGACGGGCACCTCGTTTGCGTGCGGCGAAGGCGCGACATGGGCGCGATTATAGTCCTGGGCGCGGGCGTCCCCCGAAGAACCGCAGAGGAGGGCAAACTGCGCCCACCTCTGCGCTACCTCCTTTTCAGGTCCGCGGCTTTTCACTGAGGCGAGAAGAACCGCAGACCTCAACCCCGGAGGTCTGCGCTACACCTCACCCCTGGCTCCTCCTCCTCCCAAACAACAGTGACGAGTGACGAGCACTCAATGAGTGACGAGCGCCCGGTGGAGTGTTAACCTGAACCGGCGGCGCGGAGGCGAACGTGGGCGTCTGGGGAGTTGGACTCTACTCCGGCGACTTTGCGATGGACTTGCGCGGGACGATCAGGGCGGTGGCTCGACTGCCCTTTGACGCCGACCAGCTTGTCGACATCCTGTGCCAGAGCGAACCCGCGGCCGCGAATAATCCTGACGATGAAGACCACACCGCGTTCTGGCTGGTGGTTGCCGACCAGTTCGCGAAGCGCGGCATCGCGTGCGAGCGCGTCCGCGACCAGGCGCTCGAAATCATCGACACGGGCCGCGATCTCGCTATGCTCGCCAAGCTCGGCATGAATCCCGCGGGCCTCAAGGCGCGCGGCAAGATGCTCGCGGCCCTGCGCGTCGCGGTCGCGGCGCCACCCCGCAGCAAGCCGCGGACGGTTCTCAAAAAGCCGCAGGCGTTCCTGATGAATGTGGGCGACGTTCTCGTTTATCCAACGCGCGGCGGGAAATGCATCAACTCCTACGCCCCGACGAGAGCGCGCGACCTGCATTGGGTGAAAGACGGCGTGGTCTTGAAGGCCGACGGCTGGTCGGCCTTGGTGATTGTCGACCGCGGGCGGGCGTTCGATTTCCTCGCCTGGTACCGGTTCCTGACGCTCGCGACGGCGACGGTTGCAAAGCCGACGCTCGCCGCGCTCCGCGCCGGCGTGTCATGGAAACTGGCGCGCGCCGGCACCTGCTCGCCGGTCCACTTCAGGCGGTTGGAGCTCGAACCCATCGGCACGCTGCCCGTCGACAGCGACAAGCTGCGTAGCCTATTCCCTGGGCTGCGGCCGGGAACGTACTCGGCGATCAACGACATCTCGATTTGCAACGATTTGAGCGTCGGCGCGCCGATTCCCAGGTTCGCGACCCGCCAGCCGCGCGACGCCATCAACTTCGTGCGCCGAGGAGTCTCCACGATTCTGAGCATCGAGCAGATTCTGTCGCGCTAGACGAAGCTCCCTACTGTAGCGGCGCTCTCTGAGCGCCGATCCGGTCGGCGGCCAGAGGCCGCCGCTACAGCCATAAGGACGATAATCGGACTTATGTATAAGCCGAGGTTACACCGGCTCGATTGGACTTTTTCTGATGCACCTATCTATTTCTTGACGGCCGGCACGTTCCGACGACGAAAACTGCTGGCCAGCTCGGAGGCGCACGCCTGCATTGAAGCGTTCGCAGAGAACGCGAAAGCCCGAGGGGTTTGGGTGGGCCGATACGTCCTCATGCCGGATCATTTGCATCTATTTGCAGCATTCGCTCCAGGCGCTCCCCCAATTTCCAGATGGATGGCCGCGCTCAAAGGCACGCTCGCAGCAGCAGCTTGGCGAGCGCAGAGCTATCGCGCGCCATTCTGGCAGAAGGGGTTTTACGACCACATCTTGCGCTCACGAGAGTCGTACGAGAAGAAATGGTTTTACGTTAGAGGGAACCCCGTGCGCGCGGGTCTGGTAATGCGCTGGGAAGCTTGGCCCTATCAAGGCGAAGTCAATCCGCTGGAATATCGCGAATAGCGCTCGTCAGTTTCTGTAGCGGCGCTCTCTGAGCACCGACCCGTTCGGCGGCCAGAGGCCGCCGCTACAGCCCAAGGCTCCTGCGGCTGGTGGCAGTGTCTACAAGGCTCAGTCTGTAGCGGCGCTCTCTGAGCGCCGACCGTCTGTGCTACTCGCTCGTCTTGCGTGTTGGACGCGCCAAAGCGCTGCCGGTTTGGGAAGGCGGCCGCGATTACTTCCTCGGGAACGTCTGGTCCAAGGCCAGATTGAGTTCGAGAACGTTGACGCGCGGCTCTCCCAGGAATCCCAGCGTGCGGCCTTGCGTATGGCTCGCGATAAGCTGCTCGACCTGGTCGAGCTGAACGCCGCGCGCCTTGGCGACGCGGGGCGCCTGGGCGTCAGCGGAGGCGGGGCTGATGTCAGGGTCAAGACCGCTGGCCGACGCGGTCACGAGGTCGGCAGGAATGGGTCCCTGGTAGTCGGGGTTCTCCTTGCGGAACTGCTCGACGGACGCCTTGACGCGGTCAATCAGTTTCTGGTTGGTAGGGCCGTAGTTCGAGCCGTTCGAGGCGGTGGCGTCGTATCCGTCATTGCCGGCGGCGGAGGGCCGAGGATGAAAGTACTCCGGCTTGGCGAAGTTCTGGCCGATGAGGGAGGAGCCTATCGCTTGGCCATCGACCGCGAGGATGCTGCCGTTGGCTCGCCGGGGAAGGACGATCTGGCAAAGCCCCGTCACCACACCCGGATACACCAACCCCGTCAGAATCGTGAAGAAGATCATGATTCGCAGCGCGGGTCCGAACTGTCTCCACATCGTGCTCTCCTTCAGGCCAGCCTGAGCCAGACCAGGAACTGGTCGATCAGCCAAATCCCGGGAAACGGCGCGATGATGCCGCCGATGCCGTAAATCAGCAGATTGCGCCGCAGCAGCGTGGCAGCGCCCACCGGGCGATACCTCACGCCGCGCAGAGCGAGCGGCACCAGCGCGATGATGACCAGCGCGTTGAAGATCACCGCGGCCAGCACGGCGCTCTGCGGCGTATGCAGGTGCATGATGTTCAGATAGGCGAGCGAGGGATAAGTGGCCATGAACATTGCCGGGATGATGGCGAAATACTTGGCGACGTCATTGGCGATGGAAAACGTGGTCAGCGCGCCGCGAGTGATGAGCAACTGCTTGCCGATAGCCACAATCTCGAGCAGCTTGGTCGGGTTGCTGTCGAGGTCGACCATGTTGCCCGCCTCTTTGGCGGCCATGGTTCCGGTGTTCATGGCGACGCCCACGTCGGCCTGCGCCAGCGCCGGAGCGTCGTTGGTGCCGTCTCCCGTCATCGCGACGAGGCGTCCCTGAGCCTGCTCGCGCTTGATGTAATCCATTTTGTCTTTCGGAGTCGCCTGCGCCAGGAAATCATCGACGCCCGCCTCGTTGGCGATGGCGGCCGCAGTCAGCGGATTGTCACCGGTGATCATCACCGAGCGGATTCCCATGGCGCGCAACTGTCCGAGACGCTCGCGCATCCCGCCCTTCACAATGTCCTTCAGGTGAATCAACCCCAGCAGGCGGGCGCCGTCGGCGACGGCAAGCGGAGTGCCGCCGGTCCGCGAAATGCGGTCCGACATCTCGATGAAGTTGGGAGGAACCTTACCGCCGTGCTCCTCGACGAACTTCACGATGGCCTGGGTGGCACCCTTGCGCAGGCTGCGGCTGTCGAGGTCGACGCCGCTCATCCGCGAGTACGCCGAGAAGAGAACGAAGCGCGCCACCTGCTGCGCCATTTCGCGCCCGCGCAGGTTGTACTTCTCCTTCGCCAGCACCACAATCGAGCGCCCCTCGGGAGTCTCGTCCGCCAGACTCGACAACTGCGCCGCGTCGGCGAGTTCCATGCGGGAGACGCCCTCGACGCAGATGAACTCGACGGCCTGGCGATTGCCGAGCGTGATGGTGCCGGTCTTGTCAAGCAATAGCGTGTTGACGTCGCCCGAAGCCTCCACCGCCTTGCCGCTCATCGCCAGCACGTTGTGCTGCATCACGCGATCCATCCCGGCAATGCCGATGGCGGAGAGCAGTCCGCCGATGGTGGTGGGAATCAGGCAGACCAGCAGCGAGACGAGCACCGCCACGCTGGGGATCTGCCCGGCGCCCGCCGACGTCACGGCATAGGACGAAAAGGGCTGGAGCGTCACCACGGCCAGCAGAAAGATGAGGGTCAGGCCGGCAATGAGAATGTTGAGCGCAATCTCGTTCGGAGTCTTCTGGCGCTCGGCGCCTTCCACCAGCGCAATCATGCGGTCGAGAAACGTCTCGCCGGGATTGGAGGTGATTCGGACTTTGATCTGATCCGACAGGACCCTGGTCCCGCCCGTGACCGCGCTGCGGTCGCCGCCCGACTCGCGAATGACCGGCGCGCTTTCACCGGTGATGACCGACTCATCGACGGTGGCGATGCCTTCGATCACCTCGCCGTCGCCCGGGATCAGGTCACCTACCGCGCAGACGACGACGTCTCCGGCGCGCAGCTTGGAAGCCGGCACCACCTCAATCCGGTTCTCCCCGGTGAGCCGCTTGCCCATGGCGTCGGTCTTGGTCTTGCGCAAGGTGTCCGCTTGCGCCTTGCCGCGCGCTTCGGCCATCGCCTCGGCGAAATTTGCGAAGACCACCGTGAACCAGAGCCAGATCGCAATCTGCAGCGAAAAACCGACATGGGAGACGCCGGTGAAGAGATCCCGTACGACGAGCAACGTGGCGAGGGCCGCGCTGACCTCCACCACGAACATCACCGGATTCTTGGCAACGGCGAAGGGATTCAGTTTGAGGAATGATTCTTTCGTCGCACGCCGGACGATCTCCGGGTCAAAGAGCGGGCGCGCGTGCACCAGCTTCTTGGGGAGCAACGTCGTATTGTCGTCGCTCACGGAGGGTTTTCCGGGCTCGCTCAAGATCGTCGGCATGCGGTCAGCTCCAGATCGGAAAGAACAAAGATGAAAACAGCTTGCCCTCGTGCATGAGGAAGTGCTCCACAATCGGTCCGAGCGAAAGGGCCGGGAAATAAGTGAGAGCCCCTACGATAATGATGGTGCCGATGAGCAGGCCCACGAAGAGTGCGCCGTGCGTGGGCAAAGTGCCGCTGGTTTCGGGGATCTTCTTCTTGGCCGCAAGGCTCCCGGCAACGGCCAGCATGGGAATGATGAACAGGAACCGCCCGATGAGCGTCGCCAGTCCGAGGCTCAGGTTGTACCACGGCGTATTACCGCTCAGCCCCGCGAACGCACTGCCGTTGTTGCCGTTGGTGCTGGTGTAGGCGTACAGAATCTCGCTGAAACCATGCGGACCGCTGTTCGTGAGAACCGCCGTGGCCGCACCCGGCGGATTCCAGTAGCCGTCCTTTTTGAACTTGGCGACTGAACTGACGCCGGTGAAGACCAGGACGTTGGCGGCCATAATGATGAGCGCCAGCATGCACATCTTCACCTCTTTCTGCTCGATCTTCTTGCCGATGTACTCGGGCGTCCGGCCCACCATCAGCCCGGCAATGAAGACCGCGACAATGGCGAAGAGCAGCATTCCTTTGAGTCCGGCGCCGACGCCGCCAAACACCAGTTCGCCGAGCTGGATGTTGAAGAGCGGAACCAGACCTCCGAGCGGCGTGTAACTGTCGTGCATGCTGTTGACCGCGCCGCAGCTCGCATCGGTGGTGACCACGGCGAACAGAGCCGAAGACGCAATGCCGAAGCGCACTTCCTTGCCTTCCATGTTGCCGCCCGGCTGCGTGCTCGTGGCCTGCGTCTCGAGCCCGAGACGCGCCAGTTGCGGGTTGCCCGCCTGCTCGGCGGGATAGGCGACGAAGAACCCGGCAAAGAATAGAACGCTCATGGCGGCAAACAATGCCCAGCCCTGCCGCGTGTCGCCCACCATCTTGCCGAACTGGTAGACGAGGCCCGCCGGAATCACGAAGATCATCATCATCTGGACGAAATTGGTCAGCGGTGTGGGATTCTCAAACGGATGCGCGGAGTTGGCGTTGAAGAAACCGCCGCCGTTCGTGCCGACCATCTTGATGGCTTCCTGCGACGCCACCGGACCTTGCGCAATAGTTTGCGTGGCGCCTTCCACCGTCTTCACCGTGGTGTAACCCTTGAAGTTCTGGATGACGCCCTGCGAGCAAAGAAACAAAGCGCCGACGAGAGAGAGCGGCAAGAAGACGTACAGCGTCGCGCGCGTCAGATCAACCCAGAAATTCCCGATGCTGTTCAACTGTTTGCGCGCAAAACCGCGGATCAAAGCCACCGAGACCGCCACTCCGACGGCCGCCGAGACAAAATTCTGCACGGTCAGCGCGGTCATCTGGACCAGATAACTCAAGGTCGACTCGCCGCCGTAGTTCTGCCAGTTGGTGTTGGTTACGAAGCTTACCGCGGTGTTGAACGCCAGATCCGGGGTCATCGCCGTGGCTCCGGAGGGCGCCTTCCCGGAACCAAAGTGCATGGGGTTCAGGGGCAGGAACTGTTGCAGCCGTTGAATCAAATAAGCGAAGACAAAACTGATCAGGCTGAAGGCGATCATGGCGGCAGCGTACTGGGTCCAGCGCTGCTCGGCATCCTCGCGTACGCCGCAGAGGCGGTAGGTCAGCTTCTCGAGGGGTCGCACCACCGGATGGAGGAAGGTTCGCTCGCCCTGGAAGAGCTTCGTCAGGAAGAGGCCCACGGGCTTGGTGAGCGCCAGAATCACCAGAAAGTAGATGATAACGTTCAACAGACCAATTGAGGTCATGAGTCCTCCCTCAGCATCGCTTCCGGTTCAGAAACGCTCCGGACGAAGCAGGGCGTACACCAGATAACCAAACAAGAACAGCGCGGCAATACCCGCAACGATGTAGTCCATTTCGCGTGAACCTCTCTTAAAGGCGGTCGCAGGCCTTGGTAAACGACCAGCAGCCGACGAAAAACAGCACGCCAATCAGGATATAGATGAGATCGAGCACCACCGTCTTATCTCCCTTCTACGAAGATTACCTGATGCCCCAGCTTCTTGAGTTGCTTCTCGAGGCGCTGCTCCCGGGTTGGCCACCAACGCCTGTTCCCGCCCAGGGCCAGAGCCTCTCCGAAGGGAAGCGCATGGACACTCAGCGGCTGCATCGCTTGATCTCTCATGCGTTTGGCTCGCGATGCCCAGGCGATTCTCACAAAACCCTCGAGGCTTCCGCCGTGACTCTGCTTACCCCTTCGTGCGATTTGCGGCACATGGGTGCACGGTAGCGGACTGTCCATAAAGAAGGCATAAGAAGGGCATAAAGAAATCGTAAAGATTTCTCGCCCGTCCGCAGGCCTGCTGTAGCGCCGGTCTGTGACCGGCGTCTTTCGCCGCTCATAGAGCGGCGCTACAGAAGTCGTTCGCCACTCGCTTCCAGGGCAGGCTTCGAGCGGCGCTACAGCGGACCCGCGCATGTGCCACCCTTTTGCGAAACGCAACACCAGGGAGGCTGAATCACCGCACGGCGTGGCGACGCACTCCGGCTTCGGTTTATACTCGGCTTTCTGGGCACCAGGCCGCCTACCGGCCGCATCGCGGCCTCGTGACTCGGAGCGATCCAAGCATTCGACCGTGACAGCGTCGACGAGGTCCACGTTGGCGGAGTTCAGCGCGCTCAAGTCCAAATGGTTTTGGTACTCGGTGTTGTGCATCATCTGCTGGGCAGGGTGGGCGCTGCTCGCCAAAATGGGTTCGTACGAGATCCCGGCCGAAGCCTCGCAATTCTTTTTTGCCTGGGCGGCCGTCCCCGTGGCGGCCGTTCTTCTCGCTGGCCGGCGCTTCAAACTCGAAAAGAATCCCAAGGGTATCTTCTACTCGATCTCGAACGGCGTTCTTTCCGCGATTGGCAGTTGGGCTCTCTTCGCAGCCTACCGGACCAACGGAAACACCTCGGTCATCACTGCGGTTACCGCGATGTACCCGCTGATCAGCGTCGTGCTGGCGATGGCCGTGTTGCGTGAGCGCCTGACCAGGCTCCACCTTATCGGCCTCGGGTTTGCCACGGCGGCGTTCGTTATCTTCTCGCTTTAGATGAGCTGCGCATGCACCTTGCTCCCTGGTTCTGGTATTCGGCCATTGTTCTGATCACGTGGGGAATTGTCGGACTGCTACAGAAGCTGTCCACCAATGAGGTTTCGGCCGAATCGGCGTTGATTTGGCTGGTGGTGGGCTTCATTGTGCTGACACCGGTTTTCTACCCGGGCAAAGCGATGTTTACCTACTCGGCGCGCAGCCTCGCCTATATCCTGGCAAGCAGCGTGTTGAATGCCGTAGGCTCCTGGGCGCTGCTGGCCGCCATGAAAAACGGAGGGAAAGCCGCCATCATCGTCCCGCTGACTGCCCTGTACCCCCTCATGGTCACACTGGCGGCTCCGTTCTTGCTGCACGAATCGATCACCGCGCTACAGGGAGTCGGCGTCGGCTGTGCGCTGATTGCGGTCGTCCTCCTTTCAACTTAGCGCCGGGCAACGGCGGTGCGACGTTCGGGCAGGCCGGTTCACCGGGCGACCCCTTCCAACCTCTCGCCGGACCGCTGCATCTAATCATTTGATTGCGTGAGGATTGAGGTTAAGATGGAGCAAGACTACCTATGAAAGTTCACCGCCACTGGCTCGCCGCCCTTTTTGTTTTCAGCTTACCCGCATTTGCCGCTTCCCAGATTCAAGGAATTCACAACTTCCATCAAGTGGATGATCACGTCTACCGCGGAGGACAACCGACGGACGAAGGATTCAAATACCTCGCCAAGATCGGCGTTAAGACCGTACTCAATCTGCGGGAAGCTGATCAGCGGTCGCTCGAAGAGGAACGGGTTGTCACTAGCCTTGGCATGCACTACGTGAACGTTCCGATGACCGGGCTGACGCCACCGACCGATGCACAGATGGCGAAGATCCTGGCGCTGCTCGCGGACGGCACGACCGGCGGAGTATTCGTCCACTGCAAACGGGGAGCGGACCGTACGGGGGCCGTTATTGGTGCCTACCGGATCGAACAGGACCACTGGGACAATGCCCAGGCTCTTCGGGAAGCGATGGCGGATGGAATGAGCTTCTTCCAAATCCCGCGGCAACGCTACATCCGGACGTTCCAGGCGCGGACTCTTACGGCGACGGCGGCCGCTAACTCGAACGCGGCGGAGACGGGTGCGCCGCCTGTCGCGGCCGCGGGCGTGCCTGCCGTGCCATAAGAACCTTCGTCTTTCCTCCTCCTGTCCCACCCCGAGCTCGCTCCTCCGCTCGGATTCAACCGCCACAATTAACGTCCGCGACCCCTTCCCGGTTATCGGACGCCTGAAGCTCGGCCTGGCGCATGTTCTCACACCGCTCGACCATCGCGCCGATGCCGGATGGAACGGCCGCATCGCAAAAAGGGCCGCTGTCGCTGAGGCACGAAGCATCGAACAATAGAGGAGGTTAATGCGAAACGAGTCCGCGGGTTCGCGCTCGAAGTTCAGCATTACCGATCTGCTCAAGCCTCACTCGACCGCCCTCGTCCTGGGGCTGGTCGCGGCGGTGGGTGAAGGCGTGGCCAATCTGCTCGAGCCTTGGCCGCTCAAGATCGTGTTTGACGATGTTCTGAAGGCACACCGCCCCGTGCACGGCTGGCTGAACCGGTGGGTCACCGCGACGGCCGGCGAGGATCCGGTCGCCATCCTGAAATTCGCCGTGGCGGCAGTCGTCCTCATCGCCTTGCTCGACGCACTGTGCTCCTATAGCGAGAAGTATCTGACGACCAGCGTCAGCCAGTGGGTGATGCACGATCTGCGGCGTACGCTCTATTCCCACATTCAACGGCTCTCGCTTGCCTACCACAATCAGAAACAGACCGGCGACCTGATCAGCCGCGTCACGAGTGACATCGACGCGATCCAGAGCTTTATCGCGTCGGGACTGCTCGGCAGCGTGCTGAGTTGCCTCACCCTGGTGGGGATGATCGGCGTCATGTTTTACATCAACTGGCAATTCACTTTGATCGCGCTTGCCGTTGCCCCCGTCCTCTTCGTGCTCGTCTACTCTTACACCCGGCGAATCAAGAAGGCGGCGCGCGCCGTGCGCCAGAAAGAAGGCGAGATCGTCTCCATCGTCCAGGAAGTTTTCTCTTCGATCCAGGTTGTCAAGGCGTTCGCGCGAGAGGACTACGAGCAGCGGCGCCTCGAGGAGGAAAGCCTGGAGGGCGTGGAGATTGCGCTGCGAGCTCGCAGTCTCAAGGCCAAGCTCTCACCGCTGGTCGAGATCGTGGTGGCGGCCGGCACTTGCCTGGTTCTTTGGTTTGGGGCCCGCATGGTTCTGACAGGCGCGCTGTCCGTCGGATCGCTCGTCGTCTTCATTCTGTACCTGGGCAAGATGTACAAGCCGATGCAGGAGCTCTCCAAGATGACCGACAGCTACTCCAAAGCGGCGGTAGGCTATGAACGGATCCGGGAGGTGCTTGAAACGGACCGGGAGATCAAGGATGTGCGCGGCGCGCGAGCCGCTCCGCATTTCAAGGGCAGAATCGAGTTCGAGGATGTCAACTTCAGCTACACACCGGACCACCCGGTGCTCAAGGACGTGAGCCTGGTCATCGAACCCGGGCAGACGGCGGCGCTGGTCGGTCCGACGGGCGCCGGAAAGACCACCATCGTCAGCCTTATCGCACGTTTCTACGACCCCGACTCCGGAGTGGTTCGAATCGACGGCCGGGATGTCCGGCGCTTCCAGCAGAAATCGCTGCGCGGCCAAATCAGCTTTGTTTTGCAGGAGACTTTGCTGTTTCACGCCTCGGTGTGGCAGAACATCGCTTACGGGAAACCGGAAGCTCGCCGCGCCGAAATCCTGCGGGCGGCGGAGCTGGCGAACGCCCACGAGTTCATCGAAAAACTGCCCGAGACCTATAACACGGTCATCGGCGAGCGTGGCGTGACCTTATCCGGCGGTCAACGGCAGCGACTGGCTATCGCGCGCGCCCTCATTCGCAACTCGCCGCTGCTGATTCTCGACGAGCCCAGCTCGGGACTCGACGCCTCGTCGGAGAAGTTGGTCTTCGAAGGGCTGGACCGGCTGATGGAGAACAAGACAAGCATCGTCATCGCGCATCGCCTGTCAACCATCCGCAAAGCCGACGTCATATTCGTGGTCGACGACGGAAGGATCGCCGAGCGCGGCCGGCATCAGGAACTGCTGAAGTCCGGCGGACTCTACGCTCAGCTCTACGAAACCCAGTTCCGCGAGGAGGATCGGCCCTCCGACGACGGGCTGGTGCAGGCGGCCGAAAGTCGCAAATGAGCGCCGGCGCGGCTCACAGCTCGCTCAGTTCACCGATGCGGTGCTCGATCACCTGGCTGAAGCCTTCCACTTCCTCGGGCGAGTATCCGGCGGCGCGGAAGGCGTCCTGAATCTGCTCGGGCGATAGTTGATCGAGTTCCTGCGTGATCCATCGCACGTCGGCCCGGGGGATACGTTTGCCGATCCAGCGCAATCGCAGGCGGCTGATGAATTCGGGCGGGTTGAAGAGATCGATCAGTCCCGGCCGGCTCGGCGTGGAGAAATCGACGTAGGCGCCGGTTACTTTGGTGATGAACTTCGATCGCTCAAAGGAGTGAAGATTGCCCTTGGAGATGGTGCGCGTCCAGCTTCGTCCGGTGGTTCCGAAGCTGGCGCCGAGATCGCTGACCGCGTAAACCTCTTCTTCCTCGCGACGCGCCGAGCCCTCGGAAAAGCGGTCGTCATAGACCGCGTTATTGTTGTCTTTGAGGTCCCAGTTGTTGATGAGGGCCATCATCACTCTGAGTCCCTCCAATTCTTTCGTGCCGGCAAAACGGTTGCCGCGCCACGGCCATTGGCCGATCTTTTTCTCGTCTTTCGAGTACCGTTTGAGCCGGGCGTTGCGGATCGTGCCACCGGGCCCGATCAGATTTTGTCCGCGATGCAGATGCGGTGGCAAGCCTCTCACGCGCAACACCGGCAGGAAGTAATCCTCGTTGGTGGAGTAGCCTACCGCCCAGACCAGGCGTGTAGCCACCGTCTCAGGACGCGCCTCGGCGCCCAGCTTGACTCTCCACTTGACTCCGTTTTCATCGCGCACGTCGATTTTCGGACTCGTGCCGTGCAAGTCTTCCTGGATGAAGGTAAACACGGAGTGGGGCGCGTGCGCCTTGCCGCCCGGCCCGAAGTACAGATTGCGCGACCGGATGTCGCCTGGATCGCGCCAAAGCACCGCTTGGTCTCCGGCGCCCGGCGCTGCTTCATTTTGCCGCAGTTTGTTACTTTTTTTCACGCCCGCGGCGGTACTTGCGATCAGCGCGCCCAGCGCACCGGCACAGATAAGCAGTCGTATCATCTTAGACATAGCGATTCCTCATGCCTCCTGCTCGGCGCCTCGAGAAAAGGTTCCCCCATATTGTAGGCAATCATGATGCCAGGGGTTTCCATCCTGCCTCACCGTCGACCACGAGGATGGAAACCGATCGACGAGCCTCGATTGATTGGCTTCGCCAAAGGGAGTTAATGTTAGACTCTGCGAAGCCCTTCGGGACTCGAGGAGTGAAGAATCTTGAAGCTGATCATTCAGCCCGGCGACGGTGTGCTGCCGCTGGTCAAAGGGATCGACAACGCCAAAGAACGCATCGAGATCGTGATCTTCCGCTTCGATCGGACGGAGATCGAGCGCGCCCTGAAGAATGCCGTGGGTCGTGGCGTTTTCGTCCACGCTTTGATCGCCTACACCAACCGCGGCGGTGAGGCCAATCTTCGCAAGCTGGAGTCCCGCCTGCTCGAAGATGGAGCCACTGTGGCGCGTACGGGCAGCAATCTGCTGCGCTATCACGACAAACTGATGATCATCGACCGCCGCGAACTTTATCTGGTGGCCTTCAACCTTACCTATCAGGACATCGAACGTAGCCGCAGCTTCGGGATCGTCACTCGACACCGCAGGCTCGTGCAGGAAGCGATCAAGCTGTTCGAGGCGGATACGACGCGCCGGCCGTACAATGCCGGACGGCGTGACTTTGTGGTCAGTCCGGTCAACGCCCGCCGGGAGCTCGCCGCCTTTATTCGTGGCGCCCGCAAGCAACTGCTGATTTACGACCCCAAGATCAGCGATCCGGCAATGTTGCGCCTCTTGGAGGATCGGGCACGAGCCGGCGTCGAAATCAAAGTGATGGGCAGAGTGACTCGCCAACGCGAAAAGCTCGAGGTGTCGAAGCTTTCGCGGTTGCGGCTCCATACGCGCACCATGATCCGCGACCGCCGGTTGGCGTTCATCGGCAGTCAGAGCCTGCGTGAGATTGAGCTGGACGCCCGGCGCGAAGTGGGCGTCATTTTCCGCGATCCCAAAGTCGTGAGCCGCCTGGTCCAGACGTTCGAGGGCGACTGGGCGTTGGCGCAGCGGGCGGCAGCGCCGGCCGAGCCGGCAGGGGCGCCCGCCGGCAGGGCGGCCAAGAAGGTGGTCAAGGCCATTACGAAAGACTTGCCACCCGTTGCACCGGTCCTGCAAGATGCCGTGAGAGAGGTCGTGGGAGAAAAGGCTCAAGTCGATCTCGACGCTAAAGAAGTCGAGGAAACGGTCAAGGAGGCCGTGAAACAGGCTGTCACTGAAGTTGTCAAAGATGTGGTTGAGGAAGTTGTGGAAGAGAACGGAGAGCCCAAGTAGAGTATCAACCTGCCCGCCCATAACCCCGTCCGCTGGGTAACGCGCACGAGTTTTGCGCCGCTGGTTCCGCAAGAGTTCCATTCAGAAAAACCCTGCCCGGTCTTCGCGCACCTTGGGTCCAATCGCCTGGCGGAATTCGCTGAAATCGCCGGCTGCTTATTCCAGACGTCGGCGCATCCAATGAGGGAGAAACAAGCCGAGGCTCGGACGAGAAGGGTTGGAGTCATCGTGTCGTTGGAGTGCTCCACAGCGCGGGTATTCATCAGACACGCGAGGTGAATCATGAACCATAATCTGTTGAGTTGGATTTTGATTGGCCTGCTGGCCGGCTGGCTCAGCGGCAAGGTGACGCGTGGCGGCGGTTTTGGGATTATTGCTGACCTGTGTCTCGGCCTGGTGGGCGCGGTCATCGGCGGGTGGATCTTTGCGCTGTTGCGGATACACAGCTACGGCTTGATTGGTGGCTTGGCGGCAGCGACGGTAGGCGCCATTGTTCTTGTATCGGTGGCGCGACTCTTCCGGAGCGCAGGTTGATCCTTCGCCATGCGCCCGGCAAGAGCCGCAGACCTCAACGCCGTAGGCCTGCGCTACTCGCTCGCGATGCTCAGGAAGACACACGACGGCAAGCACCGCAGATCTCAACGGCGGAGGTCTGCGCTACCAGTTTACTAGCCTACTTCTGTGCGGCGGCGGGTGCACGGGGTGACGACACGGGGTGACGACACCCCCTCACCCGGCGCTTGCGCGCCACCCTCTCCCCCAAGGGGGCGAGGGTAATTTGGCTTTCGTCGTTTTGGAATGAGAAGGGTGGAACCGCTACAGGAGGTTCTTCAGGATCTTCTCCGCGGGGCGGCGCTGGCGTTTTAGGAAGGCAAAAGCCGCGGAGTTAAAACAACTCCGCACTACCCAAGCTCCCTAGGTTGCGGCGGGCGAGACGCCCGCGCTCCCAGGCACGGAATGTGTCGTCGCGAGCGAGACCGGCAGCGGCTCATGGGGCGCTTCCGGCATGACGATCCAGGCGACCAGGTATCCGATGATGCCCCAGCCGACAAAGAGCGCGAGCATCACCCAGATGAGACGCATCACCGTGGGGTCCATGTCAAAGTACTCCGCGAACCCGGCGCACACCCCGCCGATTTTCTTGTCGGTGCGCGACAAGGTCAGTTTCTTGGACTTCGTCGAACCGGCCGCCGGCGTGAACATCGCCGCGCCACAATGGCAGCAGAAGTTGACTTTCTCCTCGTAGGACTTCCCGCACTGCGGACAATACATCGACATGACTCACCTCCGGCGAATGACTCCGTCACTCTCCTTTGCTATCATATACGTGTCCGATGGCCAGAAAGTTGCGGCAGAGCCTTGGGGCGGGGAAACCCGGGCGAGCCGCGAAGCCGGGTGATAATCGCGCCGGAACGTAACTGTGTGGTCATCAAGAAACCTGAGCCGGGGAGGCGGCATTTGGGGTAAGATTCGGGCCATCGACACGTAGGACAGCGTTGGTCCGCTGGGCCGTCTGAGCGGCGTTACGGGTTTGTTGGGGGTCCGACTCATGGTTTGGCGAGTCCGGAAGCCTTTCAGAGTCTTTGCACGCGGGGTCTCCCTGCGGCGAAGAGTCGCCTACAGCCTCGCCATTGTGCGGCTGATCCTGGTTCCCGTTATCTTCCTGGCCATCTATTACCTGTTCCGCATGGGGATGATCGTCGACCGCATCGTCAGCGTGGACGCGCCGGTCGCTACGATGGCCGAACGCGTCTCGATCGAGATGATGGACGCGCGGCGCGCCGAACAGGATTATTTCCTCTCTCACGACCAGGACAAGCTCCATACCAACCAGCAGGATTTGAACGACCTCGAACAGCTTATCGGCACAATTCGCGACCTCCAGCCATCCGAGCAGCCCGCTACCCAGAAGATGCTCGAGGACGTGAAACTCCACCGGGCGCGGCTTGACGAAGCCGTCTCCCGCATGGGCGAGCCTGGACAGGCGCCTGTCGAGCGCATCCAGAGGGTGGTGCGAGCTTACGAAAAGGATCTCGACAACCTGCTGCGGCATGACCGGCGCGAGAATCGCGGCCGCCTGGTCGACGACCTCCGCACCCAGGTGGGCTCGTTCGACGCCCAGATTGCCGAGACCATCCAGACCGAGGACCCGGCCTTGCGCCAGGCCGCCGCCGGACTTCAGACTTCGAGCGACGAGGTCCGCCAGACCGCCTCGGACCTCGAAAAGCGCAGTTGGAACCGGGTACTGCACGACCATCAGGACGCGCGTAGTTTGCTGCACCGCGCCGAATGGGTGCTCAGCATCGTCTCCGGACTCACCCTCATCCTCAGCGTCCTGGTCAGCTTCATCCTGCCACGCCAGGTCGTAAAACCCCTCGTCGACCTCAAGGAAGCCGTCGACCACGCCGCCACCGGCAACTATGAAATCGAGTTTGACGTACAGGGCGAGGGCGAAATCGTCCAGCTCGCCAACAGCCTCCGCCGCCTGCTCGCCCACGTCCGCGAGATGACGCTGGGCGTCGGCGCCGGGTCACGCCACTAGGCCTTGCCGCACTCCAAACGAGACGACGCGATCTGCTATGATGATTGTGGAGTCTTTCCGTGCCCCAGAAGCGGATCAACCTCATCGGCGAGTCGAGGCGGCACTTTCTCCAGACTTCCGGCTTGGCCGTTGGCGCGCTCTGGCTTTCTCCTCAGCAGATCGGACTTCGGTTTCTGACGCTGTTTGATTACGTGTAGGAGCTCGACGGGCCGGTGTCAAAGTGAGGAAAGCCCGCTTCCCGCTACCGCATCGTCGACGAGCTTCCACATGCTCAAGGGCGCGCCGTGCGCGGCACCGAGGCCAGTGCCACCCAATTCCCTCCCGAGTCGTGAAAACGATTTGACGGGTGAGGTAAAGTCTTTGTGGGCCTTGCATGCCAGGCTAGCGATAGAGAGACGATCAAGCAAGAGGCGGCTCCGGGGGCCAAATCTCCTGGGCGAATATAAAGCGAATATAGTATAATAGTAAGGAGGGAGGTCGGCCATGGCCGCGAAACGAAGTAAGCCACTCCTTAAACTCCGAGTCGAGGGACCAGGCATCCATGCGGGCCGGATTAGCATTCCAGACCTGGTTCAGATTTGCCTTAGCGCCCAGAGCATTGTGCACCGGCAGGCAGAAGCCCTATCTGGACAGAGGACGCTTCGCCGTGGCCCGGTTACCGCCGACGTTAAGCAGGAATGTACACTGGAACTCATTGGTGTTTCGAGAGGTAGTGTCGCGCTGTCGTTTGACCTAGCCAAGTCACAGCTTTCGATGACACCAACCTTGGCACTAGCCGCTTTGTCCGAGGTGGCATGCGTAATTGAGGCTTTGGGCGCCGATACTGACCGCGACGTCGATCCGGGTGTACTTGATAGTCTAAACAGTTTGGGAGATGTCTTTGATCGGAATTCCATCCAAAAGATCGAGTGGTTAGTGCCAAAGAGGGACGGCAAGAGAAAACGCCTCACTGCTGAATACAATAAGAAAGTGCGGGAGCGGGTGATTAAGCGACTTAAAGCTCCAGAACATGAGACGCAAACGATAGAGGGCACGCTTGAAATGGCTGATTTTAAGGAAAGCGACGAGAAGTGCAGAGTTCACCCCCCGATCGGGAACCCCGTTAGCTGCACGTTCGACAAGGACATGGAAGATGATATCTATGCAATGCTTCGTCGACCAGTCCAGGTCAGGGGCGAGGCTTCACTGGATCCCCATACAAAGAAGATCGAATTCATTCATATCAGGGAAATCAACCCGCTCGATCCACTCGCCGTGGGCGCGGCCGCTTTCTTGGCTCCGCATTCTCTCGAGGAGTTGGCCAAGCTACAGGGTGTTAAGCCGCTCGAAAACATCAACGTCTTGGCTGGTGGATTCCCCGACGACGAAAATCTCGACGAATTTCTAGATGATGTTTATAAGCACAGGGAGATTGCCTAATTCAGCGCCTTTATGGATGCCGTCCTGCTGGACACCGATGTTTTTTCGTATCTGCTGCGGGCTGGAGATGCTCGCGGAGAACCCTACCGAAAGCACGTTCAAGGAAAGACCATCGCCCTGTCGTTCATCACCGTGGGCGAGTTATATTACGGTGCGATCAAACGGGGTTGGGGCGCCAAGAAAATTGCCAACCTTGCGCAACATCTTAAAGCTGCTGTGATCGTCCCCTACGACGTCGAGATTTGTAAGACGTATGGAAGGCTTAGGGCAACGCTCAAGACCGAATCCGGGTCAGATCGCTGTATCTTTCAAAACGACCTGTGGATCGCCGCCTGTGCGGTCCGGCACAACCTACCGCTTATAACAAACAATCGAAAACATTTTGAAGGAATACCCGGACTTAATGTCATCTCAGAGGCCGTGAAGAAGCCGCAACCTGGGACCCCAAGCCTTTTTCCGCAAGCCGCTCCGCCCGAGACTAAACCCATCCCAGAATAGTCTCAAAGTCCCAGCGCTGTAGGTTCCTGTGACGCTGCCATCCTTGAGGCACCACCAAGCCCTTGATTCCCCCGCCCCGTTTCGGGTTTAATAGTCGTTTCGGCTGCACAACACCCGCAGTGCTCATGACTATCCCAGGGAGCTGCTGAATGATCGGAAAGACTGTTTCGCACTACCACATCGTCGACAAGCTGGGCGGCGGCGGGATGGGCGTCGTCTACCAGGCCGAGGACACCAAGCTCGGACGCCACGTCGCCCTCAAGTTTCTCCCTGAAGACCTGGTGCGCGACCGGCAGGCTCTGGAGCGATTCCAGCGTGAAGCGCGCGCCGCCTCGGCATTGAACCACGCCGGCATCTGCACGATTTACGAGATTGACGAAGCCGACGGCCAGCCCTTCATCGCCATGGAGTTGCTCGAAGGCGAGACGCTGAAGCACCGCGTCGCCGGCAAGGCGCTCAAGCTCGATGAACTGCTCGACTTCTCGATCCAGATTGCCGACGCGCTCGAAGCCGCGCACTCGAAGGGCATCATCCATCGCGACATCAAGCCCGCCAACATCTTCATCACCGAGCGCGGCCGCGCCAAAGTACTCGATTTCGGACTCGCCAAGCTCTCGCCGCTCGCCCGAGGCAGCGAGAGCGCGAGCGGGCGTGAGGAGACCGCCGCGACCCGCGAAGAAATGCTCACCAGCCCCGGCACGGCGATGGGTACGGTCGCCTACATGAGTCCCGAGCAGGCGCTGGGCGAAAACCTCGACGCGCGCACCGACCTGTTCAGCTTCGGCGTGGTGCTCTATGAGATGGCCACCGGCCAGCAGGCTTTTGCGGGATCGACATCAGCCTCGCTGTTTGACGCCATCCTTCACCGCTCACCCGCCGCGCCCTCCAAGGTCAACCGCGATGTGCCCGCCGAGCTCGACCGCATCATCCAGAAGTCGCTCGAGAAGGACCGCCGCCTGCGCTATCAAGTGGCGTCGGAGATGCTTTCGGACCTGCGCCGCCTGAAGCGCGATACCGACTCGGGGCGCTCCGACACCGTGCGCGCGGCGGCCGTCGAGCCTGCCGCCGTCGAGCGCCCGAAAAAATCACTCGCCGTCCTTTACTTTGAAAACCAGAGCGCCAACAAGGACGATGAATACTTCCGTGACGGCATCACCGAAGACATTATCACCGAGCTCTCGAAGATCCAGGACCTCTGGGTGCTTTCGCGCTCCGCCGTGCTCGGCTATCGCGACAAGCGCATGGGCCTGCGCGAGGTGGGCGAGCAATTGAACGCCTCCTACGTGCTCGAAGGCAGCTTGCGGCGCGCCGGCAATCGCCTGCGGATCAGCGCCCAACTGGTTGAGACCGCCACCGCGCGCTCCGTTTGGGCGGAGCGTTACGACCGGCAGATGGAAGATGTCTTCGCCATTCAAGACGAGATCGCGCAGTCGATCGCCAAGGCGCTGCGCCTGATGCTGAGCGGATCGGAAAAGCAGACGCTGGTGAAGCCGCAGACCGCCGACGTCCGCGCCTACGACTGCTACCTGCGCGGCCGCCAGTTCTTCCACCAGTTTCGCGGCAAGAGCTTCAACTTCGCGCGCCAGATGTTCCTGCGCGCCATCGAAATCGATCCCAACTACGCCCGCGCCTACGCCGGCATTGCTGACTGCTGCTCGTTCCTCTACATGTACTTCGAGTCGAGCGACGCGAACCTCCAGCAGGCCGAGGTCGCGAGCCGCAAGGCGCTCGAGCTCGAGCCGGATTTGGCCGAGGCGCACGCCTCGCGCGGACTGGCGCTCATGCTCAGCAAACGGCACGACGAGGCCGCGCTCGAGTTTCAGACCGCCATCAGCCTGAACCCCAAACTTTTCGAGGCCTATTACTTCTACGGGCGCAGTTGCGTCCAGCAAGGCAAGTCGGCCGAGGCCGCGAAGCTCTTTGAACAGGCCTGGCAGGTGAATCCCGATGATTACCAGTCTCCCCGGCTGCTGGCCATGTGCCTGAAGTCGCTCGGCCGCGACGAGGAAGCCAAGGCGATCGACGTGCGCAGCTTGCAGGTGATCGAGAAGCACGTGCAGATGCATCCCGACGACGCGCGCGCCATCCTCTTCGGCGCCGGCGCTTTCATCCAGACCGGCGACCGCGACAAGGCGCACGCCTGGACCGACCGGGCGCTGGCCATTGACTCAACCGACCCGGCGATTCTCTATAACGCGGCCTGCAACCTCGCGGTGATGGGCGAAACCGAGAAAGCCATCGACCTGCTCGAAAAGTCAATCACCAACGGCTTCGGCCAGCGGGAGTGGATCTTGCACGACTCCGACCTCGATCCGCTGCGCAGCCATCCACGCTTTCAGGCGCTGCTGGCGCGGGGATGAGAACCGCACGAGAATCCTCCACGTAATCCTTGCTTGTATTCCCGCATTTCGGCTTTAATGGTTTCTCCGCCACAAAAAGTACTCGCGCGGCGAGGCGGATGAATCGAACGCCGACGGAGCTTAGCGTCATGCGGATCACTGCAGTTGAACCCCTGGTCCTCGGCACGAGCTGGCGCAACCTGATTTTCCTCAAGGTGAAGACCGACGAAGGACTGGTGGGCATCGGTGAGTGTACGCTTCAGAACCGCGAGGAAGGCGTGCTGGGCTACTTGCAAGGCGCGGTGCGCCGCCACGTGATTGGCTCCGACCCGTTCAATATCGAGGACCTGTGGCTGCGCATGTACCGCAACGAGTTCTGGCGCGACGGAGTAATCGCGACGACCGTGATGAGCGGAATCGAAATCGCTTGCTGGGACATTGTCGGCAAGGCGTGCGGCCAGCCGGTATGGAGGCTGCTGGGCGGGCGCTGTCACGAAAAGGTCAAAGCCTACGCCAACGCCTGGTACACGGTGGAGCGCAAGCCGGAGGAATTCGCGAAGCGCGTGAAAGTAGTGCTCGAGAAAGGCTACCGGGCGCTCAAGGTCGACCCGTTCGGGCCGGGCGCGCTTGAGATTTCGCGCGCCGAGAGAGTCCGCTCGGTGGAACTTGTGGCGGCCATCCGCGAGGCCGTCGGACCCGACGTCGAAGTCTTCGTCGAGATGCACGGACGCTTCAGCGCCGCGACCGCCATCGACCTCGGGCACATGCTCGAGCCTTACCATCCCGGCTGGATCGAGGAGCCGTGCCCGCCCGAGGATATTCCGTCGCTCAAGAAGGTGGCGGACCACGTCAACCTGCCGATCGCGACCGGCGAGCGCTGCTTCACGCGCTACGGCTTCCGCGAGGTGCTGGAGTCGGGCGCGCCCGACATCATCCAGGCGGACGTGATCCACGCGGGCGGCATCCTCGAGATGAAGAAGATCGCCGCCATGGCCGACGTGCGTTCCATGTTGATGGCCCCGCACAACTCGAACGGCCCGGTGTGCACGGCAGCCAGCGTGCATTTTGATTTCTGTACGACCAACGTCAAGGTGCAGGAGTGCTTCGACGATTTCTCGGAGACTTGGGTGGTCGAGGCCGTGCCCGGCACGCCGCGTCCGCGCGACGGTTACTTCTATCCGCCCGAGAAACCCGGACTCGGCGTCGAGCTCAACGAGGACCTGATCAAGGAGCATCCTTACAAGGAAGGCTTCTTCAACATGTGGGAGTCCGACTGGCACCTGCGGAACTTCGGCGGCGGGAGATAGCGTGCCCTCGCCCCCTCACCCTTTGCGGGGGAGGGGCAGGGCGTGAGGGGATACGCGAGCCGGCGATGCCATGAAATCTTCGCGACGACAATTCCTCGAGCTTGCAGCGGGCGCGCCACTCGCCGCCGTCGTCGGGCCGCGTGGACTCGAGCTGTTACGCGGCGCGGTGATCCTTCCCGAGCCGGTGCAGGGCGAGGACCAGTTCGCGAATCCCCACATCATCCGCTACGACGCGAATTGTTTCACCATTAACGGCGTCGACACGTTCGTCTACAGTGGCGCGTTCCACTATCCGCGCTGTCCGCGCGCGCTGTGGCGCGATCGCCTCGCGAAGTTCCGCCACGCCGGCTTCAACACCATCGAGACGTACGTCTTCTGGAACTACCACGAGCCCGTCGAAGGCCGCGTCGACCTGAGCGAGTTTGAGGACTTCGTGAAGCTTGTGAAGGAGATGGGATTCTGGATGATCGCGCGTCCCGGGCCTTACGTCTGCGCCGAGTGGGATGCGGGCGGCTTCCCGCACTGGGTCGTCGCCCAGCGCTTTCCGCTGCGCTCGAACAATCCGCAGAGCCTCAAGACGTCACAGCACTGGTACAGCGAAGTGCTGCCCGTTATCCGCCGGCACCTCGTGACCGAGAGCGGTCCCATCATCATGATGCAGATCGAGAACGAATACGATTACTGGAAGCTCGGCGACGCCGACAAGAAGGAGTACATCCGCGCGCTCGCGCAAATGGCCTGGTCGAGCGGCATCGACGTGCCGCTCATCACCTGCTGGACCAAGCAGGTGCGCGAACGCTCCAACGCCGATATGGCGCGCATCATGGATACCTGCAATTTCTATCCGCGCTGGAACGTGGTGAAGCAGGTCGTACCGGCGCTCGAGAAGCTGCGGCGCGAGGAGCCTGCCTGTCCGCTGGGCGTGACGGAGCTCCAGGGTGGGTGGTTCAGCCAATTCGGCGGCAAGCTCTTCGTCGATCAGGACGGCGTGAACGGCGCGCAGCTTAACCTGCTCACCAAAACCGTGATCGAGCAGGGGCTGACCTACCTCAGCTACTACATGGGTTTCGGCGGCACCAACTTCGACTGGGCCGCGAAGCACCTGACCACCACTTACGACTATGCCGCGCCCATCCGCGAGCCGGGCGGCTTGTGGGAGAAGTACTACGCGGCGCGCTCGATCGGCGTCACGCTCGGCATGGTGGGACCGATCCTCGTACGCGCGCGAGCCCCTGAGCATCCCCCGCAGTCGACCAATCCCAGCGTCAACGTTGGCGAGCGGATGAACGCCTCGGCGGGCGTCCTGTTTATCCGCGAGGACGCGAACGCCGAGCAGCATTTCAAGATAACCTTCACCGACCCGTCGAGTCCCACGCATCGGCCCATCAGCGTGCCGCGCGAGGGCGAACTCACCATCGGCGCGCGCGAGATGAAGATGCTGCCCGTCGGGATCCTCATCCCCGGCAGCCAGCTTCGCTATTCAAGTGCCGAAGTCATCGCCAGCGGACTCAATCTCGACCGGCACTTCCTCATCGTCTATGACGAGCCGGGCCGGCTGGCCGAGATCTCACTCGCCACCGAGCAGGAGCCGCAGATCGAAGGCGAGCCGGTTTACCAGTATTGGGACTCGGACTACGAGTCGGTCACGCTCGGCGTGCGCTTCGAGAAGTCTGAGAAGATTCTCTACATCAACGATCACCTGCTGCTGGTGCTGCTGCCGCGCGAGCGCGCCCTCGGCACCTGGACGGCGGACTTTCCCGCGAGCGTCGTCCCGGCGCCGGTCGCGCCCAATGACTATGAACCGCAGCAGCCGCAGAAGCCCGAGCCTATGACGATTCCGTTCGTGGGCGACGTCGCGATGCTCGATGGAACGGGTTCACGTCACAATCGGCTCTGGGCCGATCTCGAGCTTGCGCCCGGCGAGCACGACTTGCTGATGCTCTTGCCTCCGCTTCCCGGCCGGTGCTGGGTGGACGGAGCCGAGACGGAGTTCAAGTACGACCGGCACTGGCGGACGGCGCGCGTCCACCTGACGACGCCTCCGCCGCCCAGTCAGCCGATGAGTCTGACGAACGTTCAAACCTGGGTCGAGAAGTTCGACACCGCTTCGGGCCAGTGGATGAACACAGCATTGCGCGCCCTAGAGGATTTGGGGCCCTTGCCCTACGGCTACGTGAAGTACCGCGCCGAGTTCGCGTACACGAACCAGCCCAAGATGTTCATCTCGAGCTTGGCCGACGACGCGAAGAAGTTTTTCCTCAACGGCAAGGTGGTGACGGAAGCCTCGAACACCGAGAAGCACGTCGAATTCGCGCTCTCGGGCTACGCGCACGCGGGGTCGAACCTGCTCGAAATCGCTTACGAAGCTTTCGGGAGTCCCAACTTCGGTGACAAGCTGGGCGAGCTGAAGGGGATTGAGTCAGTGCGCGTGGGCGCGGATGCGCAGTCGGCTGCGGCCATCGATTCCTGGCAGCTTCAACGATTCCCGGCGGCGATGCGCGGCCGCGGAATCGATCCGGAGTTCCCGGCGGACGGCTGGACGAGCACGCAACTCACCGGTGCCACCAGCGGCGATCTCGTCCCGGCATTCACCTGGTGCCGCGCTCAGTTCAACCTCGTGAAGCCGGACGAAGCGTGGTCGGTCCCGTGGAAGGCGACGCTCGAAGCCGACCGCGACACACTCCTCTACCTGAACGGCCGGTTCGTGGGCCGCTACGTAACCATCGGCCCGCAGAAGGACTTCTATCTGCCCGAGCCGTACCTGAGCTTCGACAGCAAGCGTCCGAACGTCCTGACGGTGGTGCTGGCTTATACTGACCAGCCACAGCACATCCGGACGCTGCGCGTCGGCCCTTACGAAGAGTTCGCAACCCGGCGGACGCGCCTGGAGTTCGAGTGGTGAGCGCGAGATGCGGTGCGATGGGTGTTGACTCGCGGCGTGAGAGTGGCTGTTAGTAGACGAGTCATCGTGACCCGCGCAGTTCGACGAGCCCCAGCAGGGGCGGAAGATGAGTAGCCCAGGGCGTGAGCCCTGGGTCCGCGGCCCTCACCCCGCCTTCGGCACCCCTCTCCCGCGCGGGCGGGAGAGGGGCATGGGGAGAGGGTCGGTTCGGAAACCCACGGCTTGCGCCGTGGGCCACCATTATGCCGCCCACCACGGCGGGCTAAACTGTGGAATGGCATCTCTAAGAGCTACTGACACGCTTTAGACTACCAGCGCCGGTTGAGAGAAATGATCAAACCTAAATCCATTGTGTCTGCGAGCCAGGCTCATCGGGGCCGCCGGAGGATTCGCGTCGGCGTCATCGGCCTGGGGACGGTGGGCACGGGGACGGTGAAGGTCCTACTCGAGCATCAGCGCGAAGTCGAGCGTCGCCTGGGATGCCGGCTCGAGCTCCGGTACATCTGCTCGCGTAGCATCCACAAACGCGACCTCTCGTGGATCAAGCAGCGCGTCCAAATCACCAGCGACTGGAAGCAGGTGGTCCACGATCCCGAGGTGGATATCGTGGTCGAGCTGGTGGGCGAGCTCCGGACCGCGCACGCTATTGCGCGGGCAGCCCTCGCGGCGGGCAAGCATCTGGTGACCGCCAACAAGCAGCTCGTGGCCGAGTACGGCAAGGAGCTGGTCGAGCGCAGCCGCGCTTCGGGCGCTGCGCTCGGCATCGAGGCGTGCGTCGCGGGCGGCACGCCCATTCTGCACGCCATCCGCGAAGGTCTGGCGGGCGAACACTTCAAAGCCGTTTACGGCATCTTGAACGGAACCACTAACTACATTCTGACGGAGATGGAGCGGCGAGGTTGCACGTTTGCCGCGGCGCTTGCCGAGGCACAGGAAAAGGGCTACGCCGAGCCCGATCCAACCTTCGACGTCGAGGGCTACGACGCGCGCTACAAGATCGCGATTCTGGCAATGATCTGCTTCGGCCAGCCGGTTCGCGTGGAGGAGATTCCGGCCGAGGGCATCACGCGCATCGACCAGGTGGACTTCGCCTACGCGCATCGCCTGAACCACACCATCCGGCTGATTGCCGGCGCGCGGCGCAGTCGCGCCGGCGGACTCGAGATTTTCGTCCGGCCCATGATGATCCCGCAAGGCGCGCAGCTCGCCGCCGTGCAAGGCGCCGTCAACGGCATCCTGCTCGTGGGCAGCAAAGGCGGCAACACGCTGCTCACCGGACGCGGAGCGGGCGGCGAGCCGACCGGCGTCGCGGTGCTCTCCGATGTGGTCGAGATTGCACGCGACATCATGGCCGGCGGGCACAGCACGTCGCCGCTCGGCTACGCGACCTGGCATCCGGCGAAGATCGCCGCGGGCGGCGCGAACGTGATCGCCGCCTATCTGCGCCTGGTGGTAAGGGATCATCCGGGGATTCTGGCGCGCGTCTGCCGGATCCTGGCGCGCCACCGCATCAATATCGATTCGGTGCTGCAAGAACCCGCCCACTCGAAGCGGCGTCTGCCTTTTGTTATGACCCTCGAGCCCACGCGCGAGCGCCTGGTCGACCGCGCGGTCCGTGAGATCGCGCGTCTGCCCTTCCTCGCCGCGCCCCCCCTGATGCTGCCGTTCGCCGACCTTCCGTAGAATAGAAAACTCTAGTGTGGCGTGCCGGGGGGATTCGTCGCGGGCGGCGCTGACGGCGGAGCCGCATTCGGAGCCGGAACGGGACTCGGCGGCGGGCCAGCGACCTGGAATGTGAATACCGTGTCGGAGTCGATCCGGCTTCCGGCATCGGGTGTCTGGCCGACGATGGTGTTCAGCGGCACACCCGGTTTCTCGACCGGAGTGACGGTGCCGACCTGGAATTTGTGGTCTTCGAGAAAACGCCGCACGTCGGCAAGCGGCCTGCCCTCGAAACTCGGACACTCGTAGGCAGGCGGCTGCGGCCCGAGCGAGACCAGGAAGTTAACCGACGGGCTGTGGACCTCGGCGGCGGAGGCGGGCGGCTCCTGCGCCATCACCTGGTCGACGTCCGATCCCGTGAAGTGCACCGCGACCAGGTCGCCGACGCTGAGTCCCCTCTGGATGGCTTCAATCTGGGCCGCGCGAGCGCTCGACCCGACGACGTTCGGCACCTTGACCTGCGGCACGCCCAGGCTGACCAGCACGTGGACGTGCTGACCCACCTTGATGCGCGTTCCCGGCGGCGGTACCTGCGACACAATCTGGTTGGCAGGATACTGGGCGCTGAACATTCGCCCTTCAATCTTGACCTCGAGTCCGAGTCCGCTCGAGATGCGCTCGCCGGTCTCGAGCGAGCGGCCCACGAGGTCCGGCATGGTCTCCTGATGGCCGTGAATCGTGAGGCGAATCGTCGTGATGGCACTGATGAGCGCTACCGCCACCAGCACGGTGAAGAGCAGGAACAGCCGGAACAGCGTGACGATGCGCTCGCGAATGCCCATCCTGAAGGGATGATGACCGATGACGCGGCAATAGGCAAGCGACGCCGTGACCGGCCCCTGTCCTGACTCGGCCTGCGTTTGTGAAGTGTGTCATCCCGAGCGAAGCGAGGGACCTCGCTCTGACTCTGCACTGCGAGATTCCTCGTCGCCTTCGGCTCCTCGGAATGACACCGTCAGCGGAGGAGGTTATACTCTCCTCGCCGGAGAAGGTTGCGGTCTCAAACGCGTGACTTCGCAGCTTCACATCCCTGGCGCTCGCACCGGCTGGCTGCTCCTGCCGAGCGCGATCTTCGTTCTTCTCTTCGCGCGCCTTTCCCTCGCTCAGACGCCGGAGGCCGCCGGCCAAGCTCAGGCTCCTCGCGCCTCGAGCGCTGCGTCCAATCCCTGCGCTCGCGCCAGCGCCGTCTACATCCACATTGCGACGGAGACCGGCGGACTGCCCTGGTTCTTGCAGCGCTCTGAAGCCAGCAAGGTCAGCCACTTCATGCGCGAGTCGAGCGGCAACGATCGCGAGACATTGCTTTGGGCAACGGGGACGATCGAGCGCGCCACGCCTCACAGTTTCGCCATTCCCGTCGACTCGACGGTCGAACGGATGACGTTCTCGCTCTCGGTGGATGCGCCGGGAAGCACGCTGACGCTCACACGTCCGTCGGGCACGCCGGTGGTCGTCAACGACCCGAACACCGAGACCACGGAGTTGGTGTGCGGACGCGCCGTGACCGTTGTATCGCCCGAACCAGGAGACTGGCGGGCCGACATCTCGGGCTCAGGGAGATTCTGGTTCCAGGACAGCGGCAAGACGGAGATTTTTCTCTCCGGCGTCGAATTCGTGAAGCTCGGCGGACGTCCCGGCCATGAAGGTATGTTTCGTATTTCGGGACAGCCGCTGGCGGGCGCGCCGGCGACGCTCGAACTCAACCTCTCGGGCCCGGTTCGCAGCGCGAGTTTCAAACTGGTCACGCTGGGCGGAGAGACGATCAAGCCCATCCCGCTGAAGACGGTGTCGACGAGCGCCGACGAGAGCGAATACGCCGGGGATTTTGAACTGCCTCACGAGCCGTTCCGCGTCGTAGCGAGCGGAGAGGACAACAAGGGAAACGCGTACCAACGCTTCTATGCCGGCCTTTTCCACGCCGAAACTGTGGAAGTCACCCGTCTCGGCGATCCTTTCGACGACCTCCCGCCCGGCCAGACCACGCCCGTCAGGTTCACGGTACACAACATCGGGCCACCCTCCAATTTCCACGTCGTGGTTGCCGACAGCAAGCGATTCGTGAGCCATGTGGATCCTGAAGCCCTCAGCCTGGAGAAGGGAGCTTCAGCCACGGTGACCGTCGACGTGAGTGTACCGCCCGGGACGCGGTCCGGCACGGGTCTCGACCTCACCATCACCGCCACCAGCACGTCCAGCCCGGTGACGACCAACGGGGCCGTGGCGCACCTTTCGGTGTTTGAAAAGCGGAATCCCTAGGCTAGCAGTTTGTTGAATAGCACGTCACGATGTCATTCCGAGGAGCCCAAGGCGACGAGGAATCTCGCCGGTCCTTTATGTTCAGAGCGAGATTCCTCGGCGGCGCTCGGAATGACAAAGCCCGGACGAGCTACTTCGTGGTGGAAAACTTATAGACGGTCGTTTCGTGGTAAGTCTGGCCGGGCTTGAGTTCGGCCGTAGGAAACTCGGGCTTGTTGGGCGAGTCGGGGAAATGCTGCGTCTCGAGGCAGAAGGCGGAGCGGCGTCCGTACGCCTTGCCGCCTTTGCCGTGGACGCTGCCATCGAGGAAATTTCCGGTATAGAACTGCACACCGGGCTGCGTGGTGAGCACCTCGAGCACGCGTCCGGATCCCGGGTCGAGGGCGCGCGCCGCGAGCGCCAGGCCGGGTCCTTTACGGTTGATGACGAAGTTGTGGTCGTAGCCCTTGCCGAACTTCAACTGCTCGTCATCCGCATTGATGCGGGCGCCGATGGCGGTGGGCTTGCGAAAATCGAGCGGCGTACCCGCGACGCTGCGCAGCTCGCCCGTTGGAATCAGCGTTGCGTCGATGGGCGTGAAGCGGTCGGCGTTGATCATCATTTCCTGCTTGAGGATGTCGCCGTTTCCCTCGCCCGCCAGGTTGAAGTAGGAGTGGTTGGTCAGATTGAGCACCGTATCCTTGTCGGTGGTCGCGGTGTAATCGATGCGCAGTTCGTTCGAGTCGGTCAGCGTGTAAACCACCTTCACTGACAAGTTGCCGGGATAATCCTCTTCGCCGTCCTTCGAGAGGTAAGTCAGTTCGAGGGCAGGATGCGGATGCGAGACTTCATGCGCCTTCCAGACTCGCTTGTCGAAACCCTTGAGTCCTCCGTGCAGGCTGTTCGGACCGTCGTTCTTCGCCAGCTTGTACTCGACCCCGTCCAGCTTGAACTCCGCCTTGCCAATGCGGTTGGCGTAGCGTCCGACCAGCGCGCCGAAGAAAGGGTTGGTGGCGAGGTATCCATCGAGGTGGTCGAAGCCGAGGACGACGTCCGCCATCTTGCCGTGCCGGTCAGGGACGATGATCGAGACCACGTGCCCGCCATAGTTGGTCAGGGTGACTTTCATGCCGCCCGAGTTGGTGAGCGTGTACAGATCGATCGCTTGTCCGTCTGCCATTTTTCCGAAAGCGCTCCTCTCGATGCCCGGCTTGGCCTTCGCTCCCGCCGCTCCTGCGACGCCTGCCGCGCCGATTACCAGAGCCAGCGCCCAAGCCCAGGTCCTAAGGTGTGTCATGCCGCCCCCATCCTAATGTCGCCGTCGCCGATGATGATATCACAGCGGCGATTCCTTAAGACCTTCGCACACACGCACTCTCACACCTTAGGAATCGGGGCTGTGCTCTGCTCGGTCCGCCCTTTGGGAGTTACCGAGCGGCCCTCAGTTCAGCGGTTGGGGTTGCACGCAAGTATCGGTGTCGTAGATCGGGGCATTAACCCCATTGCGTAGCCACCAGACATGCCAACGCATGTACTCGTCGGCCGATGGAGGTTCGTTCCAGGGCTCCTTGGTTATGGAATGGTGAGTGAGTTGGGCAAGACTCTGGGTTGCGACATCGAACACCTGCGGGTCGCGATTCAGCAACACTCCGATCACGATGCTGACCGCCGAGCGACTCTTCGTCAGACCCAAGCCGCGCACGGCGGCGATGCGGGCGTTGACGTCCGGATCACTCAACGTCGACAGAAGAAAGGGGACGGCGTCGTCGCCGAACAGACCGATACTCTGGATCGCGAGGTCGCGAGTCCCGTCCGTCGATTTGTCGGCGATACGGATCAATACCGGCAGGAAGCTCGGGTCGCGCGTTTCCGCGAGGACTTGGAGCGCTTCCTGGGCGCGGTAGGTCGAGCCTTCCGCCATCTCCCTGAGTTTCTGCTTGGCCCGGGGTGTGTTCAGCCGGAGCAACGCCCGCGGGCTGGCTCGATTGGGCACGTCCGCGAGCTTGAGGATGAGGTCCTCGAGGAAGGGTGGAGCCATCTCCTCGATGGCCCCGACAGCCTGCCAGTGATCGCCCTCGTCGGGTGTCTTGGCGTCATTAACGTAAGGCTGATACACCGCCTCCAATTCCTGTTCGCTGCCCTGACGCAGCGTGATCGAGAAATCGGTGGAGAAGTCCTTGGTCACGGCTGTCGGCGACGTCTCCCAGTCCTCTGACAAGTAAACGGGCACGCTGCGGCGCGCGTGGACCTGGTAAGTGCCGGCATGGTCCAGGCGGAAACGGGCATTGAGGAAGATGCGCCCCGTAAACTTCGCGCCTGGCTTCACCTCCTTTGTGCCAGACGCGCAGCTTCCTCCCACGCCGCCGAAGCATCCAGAGCTGGTATCCCATCCGAATCCGTGATGCTTCGCTCCAACCACCTCGATCGGATCAGGTTCAATACAGGGCTGCCCCATGCGCTGATCGATCCAGACAGGCTGGTCGCCGGTGTTGGTGATTTCGAAGTCGATGAAGACCGGCTCTCCGACGAGGTAGGTCTGCTTTTCGGGATAGAACCGGCCGGCAAGCTCCTGACTTTGGCCGACGGCCGGCCACAGGACTCCGGCGAACAAGGCAAGAACCGTCGCCGAGCGTGCGGCCCCTCGTATCATGCGGTGCCCACTGTGATGAGGTGCACTCAGGCTGCTAGCTAATGTAAAACGTCCATCCGACAAAACGCAATGTCCGAATGCCGCAGACGCGGCAAACGGCGCCCGCGCCACCCGTCGAGTCGGGGCTGAGCGGCTGTCACAGCCACGTCCTCGCCTTATATCGGCGATACTCGTCGCCAAACGCCTTTTCGAGGACTTCCGATTCTTTTCGGACTCGCAAATACTGGTAAACCGGATAGAAGAGAAGAAAGAAGGCCAAGGGAATGACGTTGCCCCAGGCGATCAGCAGGCCGCCGTAGGCCAATCCGCCGAAGAGATAGATGGGATTGCGAACCTTCGAGTAAAGCCCGTTGGTCACGAGTGCTCGCGCTTGGGGACGCACCGCAAACGACTTCCCGAGCTGGAGCCGCGCCGTAAGCCATAGCGCGAACCCGGCGGCAGCGATGGCCATGCCGGTCACGTGTCGCGCATCCCATGCCCAGGCGTACAGCACGACAGCCGCGGCGAACCCGAGGAGAAGCGGCAGGTCAAACCAGAGCAGCCATTTCATCGCCCACCTTCGCCTGGAAGTCTGCGCTACTCACTCTGGGTGCTAGACAATATCTTCGCGGTCCGTATCCCACCTGACGCGTCGCCCTTCGCGATAGGAAACGAGCGCCATCTGGCAGGCGATCGCAGAGCGGAAGCCGAGATCGAGCGGGCAGTTGGGTTCTTTGCGGCTGCGCACACAGTCAAAGAAATTCTGCATGTGTGCCAGGGTTTCATCGCCGCCGCCCACGATGTCCGCCGCCTTGCTGGCCGACGGTATCTCGGCAGCGGCGGCTTGCTGCCGGTGGTGGTGACGATCCTCCTCCGGCAGATAGCGGACACTCTGATCGTCCCGCCAGATGGTGCCCTTGTCGCCCAGCACCAGGTCGTCATCGTCGCCGTAATGGGCATTGCCAAACCCGGAGTTCCAGGTGAAGAGGATGTTCTCAGGCTGATCCATGCTGACGTTCATCGTGTCGGGCACTTCCATTTCCGGCGAAAGATAATTGCCGCCGTGCATGTCGACGCTGCGTGGAATCTTGAGATCCAGCAGCTTGTACCAGAAACCCACCTGATGGACCATATTCTCGAAGACGTTGCCGCCCGAATAGCTCCAGAAGAACCGCCAGTTGATGACGCGGTTGGGATCGAAATCGTGAGGAGCCGCTTCGCCCTGGAACATCTTCCAGTCCACGTGCTCGGGATCGCAGTCGGCCGGAATCGCGCGCTTCCAGCCGCCATAAGGAGCGTTGCGGTACATGTGGGTGTGGACGGCGGTGATTTTGCCCAGGTTCCCGGATCCCAGATGCTCGCGCACCTTCTCGACCACGTCGCCGCTGGTCGACTGGATGCCCACCTGAACGACGCGTCCTGAACCCTCGAGCGCGCGGCGCATGCGCTTGGCGTGGTCGGGATTAAAGGCCATCGTCTTTTCCTGGTAGACGTCCTTGCCCGCCTGAATTGCGGGAACGAAGCACAAGGCGTGCTGATGTTGCGGTGTCGCGATCAGCACCGCGTCAATGCTCTTGTCGTCGAGCAGCCGGTGGAAGTCCCGGTAGGTTTTCACCTCGGGCGCGATCTTCTTCGCTTGCTCCAGGCGAAGCGTGTAAACGTCGGCGACCGCCACCGCTTCGACATTGGGACACTTGAGCGCCGTTCGGAAGATTTCGCGTCCACGGCCTCCCGCGCCAATCAGTCCGATGCGAACTCGATCATTCGCTCCCAGCACGCGGCTGGAAGGATACAAGCCGCTCGAAGCTGCGAGCGCCGCCGCGCCCCCCAGCACCTGTCCCATGAACTTGCGCCGGCTCGGCATAAATCACCTCCTCAGAATTTCTTTAGAAACAGAAGTATATAACTTGATGCGGGTAGAGCCCAAACGGAAATGCTGAGTAGGCAAGGCTGAAGTACAAACGACCGGCAGGCGAGCGTCTGAGATGATTGGTCGGGACGGCCAGATTTGAACTGGCGACCCCTTGCACCCCAAGCAAGTGCGCTACCAGGCTGCGCCACGTCCCGACAAAAACAGGGGTCGGGACCAGGATTCAGGAGCCAGCCCAAGTCCGCCTGACCCCTAGCTCCTGGTCCTGACCCCTTGAAAGCTCACGCTAGCACTTCCGCGAAAGCATTGTCAATATACTGTGGAGCTCGCGCCGGATACCGCGCAACTCAGCCCCGTCAGGCAGAGCGCGAAAGAGGGGCGGGGGCGCGGCGGCGCCGTCCTTCGACTCGGACTCGAGCTGCTTGCGCGCTCCTTCGATGGTGAATCCTTCCTGATAGAGGAGTTGCTTGATGCGGAACACCGTCTCCACGTCCTTGCGCCGGTAGAGCCGCTGGCCCGACTTGCGCTCCGGCTTGAGCGTGGGAAACTCCGACTCCCAGTAGCGCAGCACGTAGGACTTGGTGTCGGTCAGGTCGCTCACCTCCCCGATGCGGAAGTACAGCTTGTCGGGAATGGCGAGCGACCCCGGGCGTCCAGCGCGTGATTTCTGACGTCGTGCCATGTGTGTTCGCGACGCGTTTGAGCTTGAGTCATTGAAAGACTCACCTTTGACGGCGCGCCGTTCGCTCTTCAGCGGCTTTGCCGCTTCGCTGTGCGGAAAGGCTCTGCCTTTCCGACAGCGCGCCAAAGCCCATGGTTTTCTTTTGTCCTAGCCCGTGGTGCGGGAAGTCGGAGCCTTCCCGTACAGCAGGGCGGCGCAGCCGCTACTGTCCCAAGCTCAAAAGAACCGGCCGTGAGGGGTTGTGACCCAAATTGTCAGTTACGGCCCCGTCCTTGCTGGACTCCCACCGCCTCGTCAGGATTCGCCTGCACTTGCGTATACCCGGCCGGAATATCGAACAGGCTGGATGGCAGGCTGTCGCTCGAATACGACGTCACCTGGACGGTCATGTCCATCAAGGATCCAGGAGTCGACGCGCCCGGCGGGGGCGCCGTGCTCGCCTGACCGTTGTCCGCCGTCTCTTCTTGCTTCTTCTTGCGCCCGAACAACTTGCCGCCAATCGCCTTCTCTATAGCCACCTGCGGCATCATCAGATCAGTGGGCTTCACCTGAGATTGTTGCTGCTGTTGTTGTTGTTGACCTGAGGACGCCGTCTGCCCTCCTTGCGGCTGGGCTCCGGGATTCGCACCCATCTGTCCTGGCGCGCCCATGCCCATGCTGACGTACTGGAGCAAAGGGAGGCCTTGCAGGTTGGCGCTCTGCTTCTGGAACTCCGACATTGCAGTGGGGTTCATTTGCATGGGGCTGGCGCTACCGAACATGGTCCTGGGAATGAAATCCAGTTCCTTGCTCATGCGCTGGTAGAATTCGCGGATTTCACCGTAGCCCGGAACGTCGGCCGCAAGCCAGGAGTCGGTGGTGAACCAGGTGTCCATCGTCTGCCCCTTCGCCCTAGGATCGTCGGACGTCATCTCCATATCCAACCGCATCTTCACTTCCTTGGTCGACAGGTTGAGAAGGTTGCGCGAGGCGCCGGTTGGCGTGACTTGGACCTTGGGGGTAATCTGCACGTTGGGAGGCGGCTGGTTGGGATTCTTGGCTCGCTCCTCGGCGAGCTTAGCCTGCGCCTGGGCCTGGCCCTGCTGCATCGCCTGGCGCATCTGGTCGAACGTAATGACCGAGTAGGTATGCTGCGTGGTGTCGATGTCGATCATGCGGCGGCCGTCGAGATCGATGATGTGAACCTTGCCCATAGACTCGTCGCGCCGCAGACGACTGCCCTTCACGTAGATGGTGCTCTCCATCGGACCATTCGCTTGGCGGGCATTCTTACTGAAGGCGCCGGCGAACTTCATCATGCCGTGCATCATTCCGCCCGTCACCTGGCTGGTCTCGCTGTACTTGAAGTCGGCGAAGACCAGGGACGAGGCCGCGAATACTGCGACGGCGGTGAGAACTGCGAGCTTCCTGCCCATGACTATCCTCCTCGGTTCTCCCCCCTCCTAGTGTTCGGCCTATCCTAATCTGGTCGCGGCAGGCCGTCAACCGCCGCCGTCCGGAGCGGCGTTCTTTGGGCTCCGAGTCCTTGACCGTCGCCAAGGTTCAGTTTCATGAGATACTCGGACTCTATGGTGTCATCCCAAGGCGAAGCCCTTCGATGAGCGAGCCGGGCGCATCCGTCCAGGTGAACGGAGCGGTCAACGGCGGAGCGGGCGAACCGCGGCTGAGGCGCGTCCTCGGACTGTGGGACCTGATCTTCTATGGGCTGGTGCTCATCCAGCCCATTGCCGCCGTACCGCTGTTCGGAGTCGCCCAGGACTTGTCCCTGGGACATGCAACCACCACGGTACTGATCGGCGCGGTGCCGATGCTCTTCACCGCCATCAGCTATGGACGGATGGCCGCGCTCTACCCGGCGGCGGGCTCCGCCTACACCTACGTGGGACGGGGCATCAATCCGCACGTAGGCTTTCTCGCCGGCTGGGCGATGTTCCTCGGCTACCTGGTGCTCCCGCTCATCAACGTGATTTACGTCGCCGTGACCATCCAACGGGAGCTTCCGCAGATTTCCTACCTCGCGGGCTGCGCCGGCTTTGCGATCCTCATCACCGGACTCAACCTGGCGGGCATCCGCTGGACGGCGCGCTCCAACCAGGTGCTGCTCGTCTTCATGTGCGCGGTCATCGGCATCTTCCTAATGCTGGCGGTGCGCTATCTTTTCCACTCCCAGGGTTGGGGCGGGCTTTTCTCCACCCAGCCCCTCTATAATCCTCGCACCTGGGACTTCCACACCATGGCGACCGCGACGTCTTTCGCCGCGCTCACCTACATCGGCTTTGATGGACTGACCACCCTGGCCGAGGACGTCCACAATCCGCGCCGCAACGTGCTGCTGGCGATCGTCGCGGTCGTGGTGCTGACGGCGCTCTTCAGCGGAACCCAGTGTTATCTCGCGCAGCGCGTCTGGCCGCAGTACTGGCCGTGCAGCCATCCGGCGGGACCCGGTCCGTGCTTCCCCGATCCCGATACCGCCTTCATGGACGTATGCCGGCGCGTGGGTGGGATGCTGCTCTACCACTCGATGTGGCTGGTGCTCATCGTCGCGAGCTTCGGCAGTGGACTTTCGGGCCAGGTAGGCGCGGCGCGCATCCTCTTTGGCATGGGCCGCGACAAAGTGCTTCCGCACGGCATCTTTTCCTACCTCAATCCCCGCCGTAACACGCCGGTGATCAACATTGCCCTCATCGGAATCCTCTCGTTCGTGTTCGCCCTGGTGCTGAACCGCGATGGCCGAGGCTACGAAGTAGGCGGCGAAATCCTCAATTCCGGTGCGCTCATCGCCTTCATGGGCGTGAACCTGTCGGCCTTCTGGCAGTTCTACATGCGGAAGCAGGAGGGCCGTAAGAAGCGCTGGTTCGCTGACGCGGCCGTGCCGCTGTTCGGACTCCTGAGCTGCCTGGCGATTTGGCTGAGCCTGCCCCGGCTTGCCATGTCGGTGGGCGGCGTCTGGCTGGTAGGAGGGTTCCTCATCGCTGGCATGAAGACTCGCTGGTTCCGCACCCGTCCGGTGATGATTGACTTCAGCGAGTAGCTCTCCACCCGAGGATCGCACCATGGCCTGGATCAAAACCGTTGAGCCCGGGGAGGCGACGGGCGAACTGAAGGCCGAATACAAGAAAGCCGTGGTCCGCGCCGGCAAGGTGTTCAACATCCTCAAGGTGCAGAGCCTCAACCCGGCGGCGCTCCACGCCTCGATGGAGCTTTACCTCACGACGATGTTCGGCCCCTCAGGGCTCTCGCGCGCCGAGCGCGAGCTGCTGGCCACCGTGGTCTCCTGGGCCAACCACTGCTTCTATTGAATCGAGGCGCACGGGGAGGATCTCCGTCAAGAAACAAAGAGCAAGCCGCGGGCCGAGGCCGTCAAGCAGAATTATCGCCGGGCCAAATTGTCGCGGCGCGAGAAGGCGCTCGCGAAGTTCGCCGAACTAGTGACCCGCACCCCCTCCGCCGTCCGTCGCCAGGATTTGGAAACGCTGCACCGGCACGGCTTGAGCGACCGCGACATCCTGGACGCGGTCGAAGTCGTCTCCTATTTCAACTACATCAACCGCGTCGCCGACGCGCTGGGCATCGACCCTGAGCCTGAAATGCAGGAAGCGTGGAAGCGCTGGCACGCCACGTGACTCGGCCCCCCCCCATCTTGTCTCCCTCATTCTTAGCCTGTACTCTGTAGGCTGAGTATGGCGGAGCAGGAAAGCACGACGTTCGCCTGGACGGACTTTGTCTGGCTGGTGTTGCTCGCGGGATTGGCGCTGCTTGCGCCCATTCGCGAATACCACAAGCAGCTCGTGCTGCTCGGCATCGGTCTCTTCCAGATTTTTGAAGCCCGCCTCTTGGCCCCGATTCCGCTCTCACGGCGCGGCCCTTATAGTGTAACGATCAAAATCCTGCTCGCCACGCTGCTGGTGGCTCACACTGGCGATATCGAGTCGAGCTACTATCTGATTTACTATCTGCCGGTGGTTTCGGCGGCTATGTATTTCGACATCCTGGGCACGCTGCTGTGGACGCTGGTCGCCTCGCTCGCCTATTGCTCGTTCCTGATACCCGCCCTACGGGAGTTCCAACTGGCGCCCGGCGGTGCGAACGAACTGGCGATCCGCAACCTGTTTTTTTTTCCGGTCGCCATCGTCGTAAACCGCTTTGTGGTCGAGAACCGCCGCCAAATGTGGCGCTCCCAGAAGCTGGCCGAAACGCTGGCGGAGACGAACCGCCGGCTCGAACAGGCGCAGGCCGACGCGCGGCGCTCGGAGCGGCTCGCGGCGCTCGGCCAGCTCTCGGCAGGACTGGCCCACGAAATCAGGAACCCACTGGGGGTCATCAAAGGCTCGGCTGAGACACTGGCGAAGAAACTGCCGCCGTCGGACCCGCTCGCCGCCGAGCTCGCCGGATACATCTCGAGTGAGGTCAACCGGCTCAACGCGCTGGTAAGCCGCTTCCTCGATTTTGCGCGGCCGCTGCGCCTCGAGCGCCGTCCCACGGAGATTCCCCCACTGGTCGACCGCGCGCTGAAATCGGCGCACGCTCGCTGGCCGGACGCGAAAATCGAAGTGGAGCGCGTGGACGGCGCCAGTCTGCCTCAGGTGCCGGTCGACGCCGAGCTTTGCGAGCAGGTGTTCACCAACCTGGCGTTCAACGCTTACCAAGCCATGTCCGACAAAGGAGGTAAACTGCAAGTTCGAGTGGCGTCCGCCCAAGCTGACGGGCGGCGCGGAGTCGAAGTGAGCTTCGAGGATTCAGGAACCGGTATCGCGGCCGACGTGCGCGAGCAGATCTTCAATCCCTTCTTCACCACCAAGAAGGAAGGGGTAGGTCTGGGCCTCTCGATCGTCTCGAAGATTGTTGACGAACACCGTGGAATGATTCAGGTGTCGAGCGAGCCCGGCCACGGCGCCTGCTTCCGCGTATTTCTGCCGGCGGAGTAAACAGGATCGTAGAGGCGCCCTTCAGGGCGGCACTTCAAACGAACAATCTGCCCGCCTAAAGGCGGCCGCTACTGGACAGCCGAATCGCCAAGAGAGAATCCAACAAGATTATGCCAACCCTGCTGATTGTCGAAGATGAACCCAGGATGCAGCGCCTGCTCGAACTGAACCTCGCCGACGAGGGCTTTACGATCCACACGGCGCCGAGCGCCGAAGCAGCCCTCGACCGCCTGCGTCAGGAGAAGGTCGATTTAGTCCTGACCGACCTCCGCTTACCGGGCATGAGCGGGCTCGACTTCCTGCAAGCGGTAAAGCGCGCGAGCGCCAGTCTGCCGGTCGTTGTCATGACGGCCTACGGCAGCGTTGAAACCGCCGTCGACGCCATGAAGGCAGGCGCCAGCGACTACGTCCTCAAGCCGTTCTCGATGGACGAGATCAAGCTCATCATCCACAAGGAGCTCGACGTTCACCGGCTGCGCGAGGAGAACCGCTCGCTGCGCGAGGCGCTGGGCCACCGCTACGAGTTCAAGAACATCATCGCGCGCTCGCCCAAGATGCAGGAGGTGCTGGCGACGGTCGAGCGCATCGCGCCCACCAACTCGACGGTACTCTTGGGCGGCGAAAGTGGCGTGGGCAAGGACTTGATCGCGCGCGCTATCCACCAGCATTCGCGGCGCGCTTCCGGCCCCTTCGTCAAGATCAATTCCACCGCCATCCCCGAAAACCTGCTCGAGAGTGAACTCTTCGGCTACGAGAAAGGCGCCTTCACCGGCGCCGTCAGCTCGAAGCCCGGAAAGTTCGAGCTGGCCGACAAGGGCACGATCTTTCTCGATGAGATTGGCGACGTGCCTCCCGCGACGCAGGTGAAGCTGCTGCGCGTCCTGCAAGAACGCGAGTTCGAGCGCCTGGGCGGGACCAAAACGCTTAAGGTGGACGTTCGCCTCGTCGCCGCCACCAACCGCGATTTGCGCGCCGCACTCGAAGACGGTACCTTCCGCGAAGACCTCTACTATCGCCTGAACGTCGTGCCCATCGATATCCCGCCGCTGCGCGAGCACAAGGAGGATATCCCCTACCTCGCCGACTACTTCGTGGCCCACTTCGCGCGTGAAGCCGCGAAACCCGTCACCGGGATTACGCCCGCCGCCATGAAGCTCCTCACCGACTTCCACTGGCCGGGCAACGTGCGCGAGCTCGAGAACATCATCGAGCGCGCCGTGGCGCTGTCTACACGTCCGGTGATTGATGTGGGCGACATCCAGCTCGACTCCGCGCGGCGCAAGCCCGTGGCCGCCGAGGGTGGTGGCTCCGCCGCGCCGTTTCTCCCCGAAGGCACCACGCTCGAGCAGTACGAGGACGAGCTCATTCAGGAGGCGCTGCGCCGCTCGAACGGCAACAAGAGCCAGGCCGCGCGCCTCCTCGGCCTTTCGCGCAACGCTTTGCGCTATCGATTGTCGAAGATCGGCGTCCCTGACGATCCGGAAGCGTAGGGCCTTCGACTCCCTCTAGGAGCCCGAGCCGCGCAGGCGAAGGCGCTTGGCTCACGAGTTTCACAACGGCGGCGTTGCCGTCTTGCGCGGAGGATTGAAGAACGGCAGCGGTACGACCGTCGCTCGCACGGTGTGGCGCACGGCTTCGACGGTGAGTTCCAATCCCAGCTTAATACCAGGAGCCGAATGCTCGGAGGCGACGCTCGCGAGCGCGATCATCTTCTTCAGGGTCGGCGACCAGGTTGTGGACGTGGCCTTGCCGACCTGCTTTCCCCAGCGGTAGACCGGCACGGCGGCGCGCGAGGCGATGCTCGGCACCTGGGGCGCGAGGCCCGCGGCTTCGTAGCGCCGCTCGATGTCGTTCCAGTCGATCTCGAGTCCGACCAGCTTACGCACCGGCCCGCGCTCGTGTTCGGCGAGCAGCGCCGAGCGCCCGATGAAGTTCTCCTTCTCGAGATGCACCAGGCGACCGAGGCCGATTTCATAAGGCGAAAAGCGCTGCGACTCGATGAGCGCCTTCTTCGACGACGTGTAATCGACCTCGATGAGCAATAGGCCCGCCTCGATGCGCGCCACGTCGAGCGCCAGCATGCCCGCGGCGTGCACGTCGAACTCGCGTCCGCTGTCCATCACCGCGTCCCACACGCGCACAGCCTGCTCCCAGGGCATCCAAAGTTCGTAGCCCAGATCGCCGGTGTAGCCGGTGCGTGAGATGTCGACCGCGACGCCGGCGATGCGGCCGTGCGTCACGCGGAAATACTTGAGCCTGGCGATGTCCGCATCGGCAATCTTGCGCAGCAGCCGCGCCGACGTTGGACCCTGGAGCGCCAGCGCGGCAACTTTTTCCGAGATGTCCTCAATCGCGACGTCGAGGCCGGCGGCGTTCTGACGGAACCAGCGGAGACTGGGGTCGGCAGCGGTCCAGCGGTAGGTGTTCTGCTCGAGCCGGGTGACGGTGCCATCGTCGATCACCTTGCCGCGCTCGTCGCACCAGCAGGTGTAGATAACCTGGTCGACCGCGACCTTGTTGATGTCGCGCGCGATGATGCGGTTGACGAGCCGGGTCGCGTCCGGCCCACTGACGCGATACTTGTAGAGCGGCGTAATGTCGATGAGCGCGGCGGCATTGCGAATGGCGTTGTACTCGTGCTCGTGGTGCGTCTCATAGACGCTGACCGTGTAATAGCCCGACCACTCGCGATAGCTCAGGCTTTCGCAGAGTGCGAACGTTCGTTCGTGGAGCGCAGTTCCGACCGGCACCAGACACCTCCGAGTTCAGTCTTGCCGAGCGCGTACGATTCTATACCGCGGAACCCCTGCTGACAAAAGCGATGACCTCGCCCTCGACTTCGCATAGAATGTCGGCTCATTTCGGTAGCGACGAAGTATTTCCTTTCCGTGGCTCCAGAAGGCTGATTTCATGGGCGCCGCGTACGACGCGATCGTCATCGGTGGCGGACACAACGGTTTGGTCAACGCCGCGTATCTGGCGCGCGCCGGGAAGAAGGTTCTGGTGCTCGAGCGCCGGCACGTGCTGGGCGGCGCGGCGGTCACCGAAGAGGTGTTTCCCGGCTTCAAGTTTTCCGTCTGCTCCTATGTCGTCTCCCTGCTTCGGCCCGAGATCATCCGCGAGCTCGACCTGCCGCGCCACGGTCTCGAAATACTTCCGCTGGATGGCACGTTCACGCCACTCGACGGCGACTATCTCTGGCGCGTCGACGACCACTGGAAGACGCGGCGCGAGATCGCGCGCCATTCGCGCGTCGACGCCGAGGCTTACGAAGAATACGGCCAGGCGATGGTGCGCATGGCGAAGTTCGTCAAGCCCATTCTGGCCATGACTCCGCCCGATCCCACGCGGCTGGCTCCCGGCGATTTGAGCAAGCTGGCCTTCCTGGCGCGCCATTTCCGTTCCCTGCCCGCCCGCGACCAGTACAACCTGGTGCAGCTCATGACCATGAGCGCCGCCGACTTTCTCGACCAGTGGTTCGAGACCGATGTGCTCAAGGCGACGATGTCCGCCTCGGGCATTATCGGCACCTTTCTCGGCGTACGCTCGCCCGGCACCGCCTACGTGCTGCTGCACCACTACATGGGCGAGATTGACGGCGCCTTCCGCGCCTGGGGATTCGCGCGCGGCGGCACCGGCGCCATCTCAAACGCCATTGCGGACGCGGCCCGCGAGGCCGGCGCCGAGATTCGCACTCAGACGGCGGTCGCGAAAATCCTGGTCAAGGAGGGCCGCGCGACGGGAGTCGTGCTCGCCAACGGCGATGAGCTGGAGGCTGGCGTGATCTCCTCCAGCCTCGACCCGCATCAGACTTTTCTCCGCATGATCGAGCCGGGTCATCTGCCCGAGGATTTTCTCGCTGAGGTCGGACATTACAAGTTTCGCGGCTCGTCAGGAAAAGTCAACCTGGCTCTCGACGCGCTGCCGGAGTTCAAGTGCCTGCCCGGCGCGGGCGCTCACCTGCGAGGCGCCGTCTCCATCTCACCCTCGATGGAGTACATGGAGCGCGCCTACGATGACGCGAAGTACGGCCGCTTCTCGCGCCGTCCTTACATCGACATCGTCATCCCCACGCTGACCGACCCGAGCGTTGCGCCACCCGGCAAGCACATCATGTCGTGCTTCGTACAATATGCGCCCTACCAACTGAAGCAAGGCACGTGGGACGACGAGCGCGAAGCATTTGGTGACACGGTCGTCGAGACGCTCGCCCAGCACGCCCCGAATCTGAAGAACCTCATCCTCGGGCGCCAAGTGCTCACCCCGCTCGACCTCGAACGCGAGTGGGGTCTGACCGAGGGAAACATTTTCCAGGGTGAACTTTCGCTCGAGCAGTTGTTCTTCCTGCGACCCGTGCCCGGCTGGGCGCGCTACCGGACGCCGGTGCGCAACCTCTATCTGTGCGGCTCGGCGACGCATCCTGGCGGGGGAATCATGGGCGCGCCAGGACGCCTCGCGGCGATGGAGATACTGCATCACGGCAAGGGATAAATCCGCGGCCCTTCCACATATATGCCTGACAAACACGATGTCGTTATTATCGGCGCAGGACACAACGGACTCATCACTGCTTTCTATCTCGCCCGGGCGGGCCTGAAACCGCTGCTCGTCGAGCGCCGCCCCGTGGCGGGCGGAGCGGCGGCGACGGACGAATTCGCTCCGGGCTTCAAGTGTTCCACCCTGGCGCATTCGACGGGGCCGCTCGATCCGGAGGTCGTCCGCGATCTCCCGCTCGACCGGCACGGTCTCGAAATCATCCAGCCGGAGACGAGCGTCTTCGCTCCCACGCTCGACGGCCCCGCTCTGGTTCTTTATCGAGATGCCGCACGCTCGGCTCAGGAAATTGGGGCGTTCTCTCAAAAGGACGCCAGCCAGTACGTCGAGTTCGAGGGCGTAGTCGGCCGCCTCGTGGGGGTTGTAGCGCAGTTGATATCGGAGGCGCCGCCCTCCATCGACCAACCGAGCGCTACGGATTTGTGGCATCTCGTCAAAGTCGGCCGTCGATTCCGCAGTCTCGGAAAGAAGGACATGTTACGCCTGCTGCGTTGGGGGCCAATGCCTGTCGCCGACCTCGCGGCGGAGTGGTTTGACTCGGAGATTCTGCGCTCGCTGATCGCGGCACGCGGCATCTTCGGGACTTTCCTCGGACCTCGTTCACCGGGTACGAGCGCGGTGCTCCTTTGGCGCGCCTCCACAGATACCCATCCTGCGGGCGCGGCGTCGTTCGTGAAGGGAGGCATGGGCGCGCTGGCTCAGGCGTTGGTGAAGGCAGCCACGAAGGCAGGAGCGGAGTTGAGGACGGATGCCGAGGTGTCGCGCATCGCGGTGAAGGGCGGGACGACGGCGGGCGTCGTGCTGTCGACGGGTGAGGAAATCGCTGCGAAGATAGTAATCTCGAACGCCGACCCACGCCGCACTTTCCTGCGGCTCATCGACGCTGTCCACCTCGATCCCGATTTCGTCCTCAAGATGCAGAACTACAGATGCGTGGGAACGGTGGCTAAGGTCAACCTCGCGCTTGCCGGCCTGCCCTCGTTTGCCGCGCTGAAGACCAGCGGTCAAGGCAGCGGCGCTTCTGCGGGACTGACGGGCCGCATCGTCATCGCGCCCGAAATCGACTACCTCGAGCGCGCCTTTGACGACGCGAAATACGGTAACTTTTCACGACAGCCGTTTCTCGAGGTTGCCATCCCCTCGCTGACCGACCCGACGCTGGCTCCCGCCGGCCAGCACGTCATGTCGATCTACGTGCAGTACGCGCCCTTTAACCTTAAGACCGGCGACTGGAACTCACAGCGTGACGCCCTGGGCGACACCGTCATCAAGACACTCGCCGACTATGCGCCCGATCTGCCGGGCCTGATCCTTCAGCGCCAGGTGATCACGCCGCGCGACCTGGAGGACATCTACGGGCTGACGGGCGGGCACATCTTCCACGGCGAACTGGCGCTCGACCAACTTTTCACGATGCGCCCCCTTCTCGGCTGGGCGCGTTATCGTACGCCGCTCGCTGGGCTCTACCTCTGCGGCTCAGGAACACATCCAGGTACGGGGCTCACCGGCGTCTCAGGCCGCAATGCCGCACGGGAGATTCTGAGTGACTGGAAGAAGTTGGGACGCGGCTGAAGCTCCTGGAAGTCTGCGCCGTGCTATTCCCTCGTTACGCCACGGGCAAATAGCGGAGCGAACCCTCGCCCTCAATCCGAAAGTGACACGCGCAGAGGTCTGAACAACAGATCACCGGCACGACGCCGAAGTACTGTGCCGGGCTGATGGGTGTCAGCGTTCCGCAGCCTGGACACGCGAGCACGGCGTGGAAGACCGAGTCGAATTGCGCCTTGGAGAACCTGCCGCTGGGCAGCAGCAGAACGTCTCCCGGCTCAAGCGAGTCCATCGAAGCGTCCTCGACATGATGCAGGGTCGCCATAGGCTCGTCGGCGCGGTCTTGCAGGCCCGCCTCGGCTCGCGCCGCGCATTCCGGTTGCGAAGTCACACTCTTCGAGTTCGGTCGGTGTTTTGCCATTCTCGCCAATCCTTCCCGCTTAGGCCCTAGCCTAGAGCGCCAGCAGCGCTGTCATGGGGCTCGCGCGGCGCCGTCACAAGAGACTATCGGCACCGGCAGCAAGAAGCTTGAAAGAAAGGCGGGCGTTGACTTCGAACCGGCGCGAGCCGGGTCTTCGAGTCCCACAAAGGGCCGCTTTTCCCGAATTGGAACCACGACGCCACTGGAATCAGGCCTCCAGCTTGACCAGCACCGGCTGAGACGTGACACCAAGGTACTAGGCTCGCTCGTGCGGTCGGACAGTACCCGCCACCTCAAAAGTCGGAGCGTGAAGCAGCGAGTGCCGCGCTTGGCCGCCCTTGCCGCCACGTAATTCTCAGAAATCACGCTACTTTGTATGCCTGCCTGTCAAAGCTGACCGTTCTGACGCCTCGATCGAGCGGCGCGCTGGTTGAACAACGCGCCAGTGCGCCCTCGTCGTCGCGCACGTCGACCGACCCCGACACGCGCACGATGACTTGACTGGCAGGGTACTTGCTCCCCTCAAGGTCGAGCAGCGAAAGCGCAGACGCTGACGCAGGCCGCAAGCGCCGCCCGCACGCCTCCGGTGAAGTGTACGCGGTCGTCCCGCGGCCCCAAGCACTGAAAGTCTTGCTCGTTCTGCTGCCCTGGGGTAGGCTAGCGCGATTTGTAGCCTCTCCTCTCTCTCTAGTGAGGTTTGAAATGAACATGCAAGCTGTGACCGATGTCCGAACGACCGAATTCGCCCCCGCCCGAGTAGGCCGGAACCACGTCCCGCACCAGCCCGCCAAGGCCGAGCGTCAACTGCGCCCGGCGAGAACACGGTCGCTCGGCCGTGATTGCGCTTTGAAAGCGGAGCACGACCGGTTGATCGTAGAGCTTCTGCCGCTCGTAAGGCGCACGGCTTTTCAACTGCGCGAACACCTGCCGGCCCACGTCGGTGTGGATGATTTGGTGGGCGCCGGCATGCTGGGTCTGATCGACGCGGTACGCAAGTTTGACGCTCGCAAGCGCGTCAAGCTCGAAAGCTACGCGCGCTATCGCATCCGCGGCGCCATTCTGGACGGGCTGCGCGGTCTGGACACAGCGTCGCGCGACATGAGAAAGAAGGCTAAGAAAGCCGAGCAAGTCTACCGGCAACTCGAAACCAGGCTGGGCCGTCCCGTCGACGATGGCGAGATGGCCGCCGGACTCAGCATGAGCCTGAAAAAGTGGTACGGCACGGTACGTGAGCTTCAGCCCGTGGGCGTCGACTGGCTACGGCCGATGGAGGCAACGTTGTTCCGCGAGCCCGATCAGGAAGCCTTGCCCGACCGGGTTGGCGCAAGCGCCTTCGATCTGTGCTACCGGAGCGAGCGCCTTGGAATCCTCAACCGTGCCTTGAGCTGCGTTTCCGAACGCGACCGCGACTTGATGTCGCTCTACTACGAGCACGACCTGACGATGAAAGAGATCGGAAACCGGCTGGGAATTGATGAATCGCGCGTTTCCCAGATCCACACTGCGGTGCTCGAACGGCTGAAGTCGCGGGTTAAGAACATCCTGAATCCGCCGCGTCCGATGATTCCTCCGGCTTATGTGGTCGCCGAGATCTCGCGGCCGGCCAATTCGTACCTCGGCGTGACGGCTGGCGTCCAGTAAGTCTCTCGATCCCCGCGAGCGACGCCGAATCGCTCTGATCCCGTAGGTTTCCACACTGCTTCCCTCCCCTGGCGCGGCCCGGACCCAGTCCGGGCGCGCCCCATTGAACCGCGCCGCGGCCTCGGTTAGCATCTAAGTATCCAGGGTAAAGAACATGCCGTGGCGTCGCCGTAACTTTGTCGCAGATCTCGTCCTTGCTGGCGCGGCTCTCGTCGCGTTGTTGATCATGGCGCGCACGAGTTGGGCGGACACCAAGCTCTATCTTAAGGACGGCACCTACCAGCTCGTGAAGAGCTACGATGTCAGGGGCGATCGGGTCCGCTTTTACAGCGTGGAGCGTTCCGAATGGGAGGAAGTTCCGGCGGCGCTCGTCGACTTCGACACGACCAAGCGCGTCGCTGGACAGGAGAAGGCGGAACAGAGCCAGGAACTGGAGCAGGCTCGCGAGCTCGGCAAAGAGCGCTTCGAGGTAGCGGCCAACACCGGATTCCAGATTGCTCCCGGAGTTCGGCTGCCCCAGGAGGAAGGTGTTTACGCCTTCGACGGGACGAGGGTTATTCGCATGCTTCAGTCGTCGGGCGAAGTCGTGACCGACAAGAAGCGTCGCGCGCTGTCGCTCGCCCTGCCCGCACCACTGCTCAAGAGCCGATCGCTCGTCCTGCTCGCAGGCGCTAAAGCGGCCGTACGACTCTCCGCACTGCAGCCGGCGTTCTACATCCAAGCGGCCGACGGATGGGGTGCTCGCGCCGAACTGGTTCCCGTCAAAACTCACAAGGACTCGCGCCTTGTCGAGAAGGTGCAATCCGGCATCGGTGTCGGCAAGTCTGGCGAACTTCACTCGAGTATTCCCGTTGAACGCGAGCAACTGGCCCCAGGTCTCTTCCGGCTGAGACCCGTGCAGCCGCTCGAACTCGGCGAGTACGCGCTCGCGGAGCTCATTGAGGACAAACTCAACCTCAACGTGTGGGATTTCGGAATCGACGGCGCACCGGCCGGCATCACGGCTCCGGCGAGCGATCGCCCGCCCGTACTTACGGAACAACCACCCATCCAGGGTCCGACGCAGCCTACGGTGCGCGTGCCCCGGCCGCAGCCTGGACTGCCGCCCGACGCGCCACCCGTACAGCCCCAGCTCTGAGGGCGTTGAGCCTGTCGCCGGCCCAACATCGCCCCAGCGTTGACAATGCTTTCCACTCCCTTGATAATCCGCCGTTCTGAACTTCCACCGGGACGCGATTGATGATGCCCACTCCAGCCCGAGCCGTAGCCGTTGCCGGGGCGCTCATTCTTCTGCCATCCCTTGCAGCGACCTCACCACCCGGCTCGCAGGAAGAAACCGCACGGACGGCGAGCCTCGCGGTTGGGAACGCCCAGGTTCCGCTCGGCTTCACCGCGCAGAGTTTCGAGTCTGAACGCCGTCTCGAACAGCGCTACCTGAAGATCCCGAACCCTGCTCGCGCGCGAAAATACCTGCGACGCCTGACAGGAGAGCCGCACGTCGCGGGCACGCCCGCCGATCGGCGCGTCACCCAGTTCATCTACGACGAGTTCAAACGCGATGGGTTGAATCCCGAGATCGTCGAGTACCGCGTACTGCTCTCCTATCCCAAGAAGGTCGCGGTCGATTTGGTGGCGCCGGTGGCGATCAAACTCGCGCATCCCGAGCCGCCGATTCGTGGCGACAAGCAGACACGCGTATCAGATCCTTTGGCGACGATGCCGTGGAACGGCTACTCGCCTTCCGCCGACTTCACGCGGCCGGTGGTCTACGCGAACTACGGCACGCCTGAGGACTACGACCGGCTTCAAAAGCTCCACGTGAGCGTGCGCGACAAGCTCGTGCTGGTGCGTTATTTTCACGGCTATCGCGGCGGCAAGAACCTCGAGGCGGAGAAGCGCGGCGCGGCCGGCGTCATCGTCTACTCCGATCCCGCTGAGGACGGCGCGGCGCAGGGCAAGACGTATCCCGCCGGACCCTGGGGGCCGCTCGGGCATTTTCAGCGCGGCGCCGTAGTCTACGACTTCCTCGTGCCCGGCGATCCCCTGACGCCGGGCTGGGCGTCGACCGAGGGCGCGCGACGCATCCCGGAATCCCAGTCGAGGATTCTGCCCAAGATTCCCATGGTGCCGATGGCGGCGGCGGACGCGCGCGAAATCCTCAGCCGACTCCGAGGCCCCGACGCCCCGCCATCCTGGCAAGGCGGGCTCGGGTTCACCTATCACCTGGGCGACGGCACGACGCGGGTCCACCTGGCGCTCGAGATGGAAAACCGCGTCACGCCCATCTGGGACGTCATCGGGCGGATTCGCGGTTCAGTCGAGCCGGAGAAGCTCGTCGTGCTCTCGAACCATCATGACGCCTGGGTATACGGCGCCGTCGATCCGTCCAGCGGCACCGCCGCGATGCTCGAGACGGCGCGCGCCTTCGGCAAGCTTCTGAAGCGCGGATTTCGTCCGCGCCGCACCCTACTCTTCGGGAGCTGGGACGCGGAGGAATACACTTTGACGGGTTCGACCGAGTGGGGCGAGCAGTTCGCCGACGACCTCGAGCGCAACGCCGTGGTTTGCCTGAACGTCGACGCCGCGACGAGCGGCCCCAACTTTACTCTGAGCGCCGTACCGGCGCTCGTGCCCGCGGTCATCGAGGCGACCGAGGCGGTGCAGGATCCCACCGTCCCGCAGAGCATCTACCAACGCTGGAGCACGCACCGTACGGTCGCGGACGTGCGCAGCTACGCGGTTCCCGGCGCGACCGGCGGGCCGGTCGCCTTCGGCGTGCTGGGCGGCGGCTCGGACTTCATGGTGTTTCTCCAGCACGATGGCGTGCCGTCGCTTGATATGATTTTCGACGGCCCGTATGGCGTCTACCACTCGCTTTACGACGATTTCGATTGGATGGCGCGCTATGGCGATCCGGGGTTTCGCTACCACGCGGCCATGAGCCGCGTCTGGGGACTACTCGCGTTACGCTTCGCCAGCGCCGACGTCCTGCCGCTCGACTACTCGGTCTACGCGAGCGAGGTCAGCGCTTACCTGCGCGATCTCGAGAAGCTGGCGCCGCCCGAATTCACGCGCACCGAGATCCAGCCGCTGATCGAGAAGTGCCAAGCCTGGCACGGCGCGGCGCTGCGCGTCCGCCAAAAGATGAGCGCGCTTCAATCGGCGGATTCCGCCCTGGCGGCGATGAACGCCGCGCTGATCGCCGAGGAACGCGACCTCCTCATACCCCAGGGCATTCCAGGCCGGCCGTGGTTCCGCCATCTGGTGTACGCGCCGCTCGCGACTTACGAAGCAGAAACGTTGCCCGGCTTGCGCGAAGCGCTGCTTGCGAAAGACCTCGAGCCGGCGCACGTCCAAGCGCGGGAGTTGGGGGCAGCGCTCGACCGGGCCATCGCCACACTCAACCGGATCCCCTGACCCGAGTCCGCAGCCCTACGTCGCGACCTTCTCGCTCACTGTCTTCGCCTGCGTGAACAGCAGCAGATAGTCGCGGCCGCCGGCCTTCGAGTCGGTGCCCGACATGTTGAATCCGCCGAAGGGATGTGCGCCCACCAGCGCCCCGGTGCACTTGCGGTTGAGATACAGGTTGCCGACGTGGAACTGCTCGGCGGCCTGCTCCAGCTTGCGCCGGTTCTTGGTGTAGACGGCGCCCGTCAGTCCGTACTCGGTGTTGTTGGCAATCTCGAGCGCGTCATCGAAATTCTTCGCCTTGATGACGGCCAGCACGGGGCCGAAGATTTCCTCCTGCGAGATTTTGCCCTGGGGTGGCACGTCGGCGATCACCGTCGGCTCGACGAAGTGGCCGGTGCTCGAACCTGCCCCGCCACCCGCGATCAAGCGCCCTTCTTTCTTCCCCGCTTCGATGTAACCAAGGATCGATTTCTTGGCCGCTGCATTGATGACCGGCCCCATGTCGACGCTGTCGTAGGTCGTCGCGCCGACCTTGATTTTCTCGACGCGATCTTTCAGCTTCTCGAGGAAAGCGTCGTAGACCTTTTCGACCACGATGGCGCGCGAGCAGGCGGAGCACTTCTGTCCCTGAAAGCCGAAAGCGGAGGCTGCGACGCCGTCCACGGCCGCGTCGAGATCGGTCTCGCTATCCACCACGATCGAATCCTTGCCGCCCATCTCCGCCACCACGCGTTTCACCCAGATCTGTCCGGGAACGGGCTTCGCGGCGAGCTCGTTGATCCGGAGTCCGACTTCTTTCGAGCCGGTGAACGCCACGTAGCGCGTGCGGGGATGCGTGACCAGGACGTCGCCCACAGTCGCGCCCGGCCCCGGCAGAAAATTCGCGACTCCCGCCGGCATGCCCGCCTCTTCGAGCGCCTCGAAAAACTTATAGGCGATGGTCGGCGAGTCGCTCGAGGGCTTCATAACCGCGGTGTTGCCGGCGACGATCGAGGCCAGCGTCATGCCTGCAAGTATGGCCAGCGGAAAATTCCACGGCGGGATCACGACGCCGACGCCGAGCGGGATGTACTCGAGATGATTCTTCTCGCCGCGCACCGGAACCAGCGGCTGTGGTTTCGCGAGGCGCAGCATCTCGCGCGCATAGAACTCGCAGAAGTCGATACCCTCGGCGATGTCGGCATCAGCCTCGGGCCACGACTTGCCGACTTCGTAGACCATCCACGCGGCGTACGTGTATTTCCGCTCGCGCAGGATTTTGCCGGTGTCGAGTAGCAATTGGATACGCTTCTCGGCGGACGTGCGGCTCCACGTCTTGAACGCGCCGTCGGCGGCGCGGATGGCGCGATCAGCGAGCTCCGGCGTGCCCTTGGAGAAGACGCCGATCACCTGGTCCTTCGCGGAAGGATTATAGGAGCGCAGCTTCTCCTTCGTCGTGATGCGCTCGCCGCCGATCACCAGCGGGTATTCACGCCCTAACTCCTTCTCCACTTCGGCGAGCGCCGCCTTCATGCGTCGCGCATGCTCGGGATTGCCCTTGAAGTCGCTGGGCGGCTCATTCCTGAACTCAGGCAGTTGCATAGTTCCTCTCAGTTGTCGCGTGATGACACCTGATTATAACGAGTTCGTCTGGAGAAAGGTAGCCGGCTTGGAACTCCTCGAACCTGGGAGCGGGCAAGGCACTTCGCGCCACGTGGAGTGACGCCGAGCTCGTTTCGCGGAAGCTAGTCATCTAGCCTGCGCGGCGAGATCGCCCGAGGAGTTCGTTTTTTCGCAACTCATTCGTTTATTTTCAACCACATCCACATCGAAGAAGTAACCATCGACCTTTCGTTCCAGTTCGTTCCTGACCTGTTAACTATTTACATTCAATCAGATGCGCGGTCGCCAGCCCCGCGGGGGAGTTCGTTTTTGAGTTCGTTCCTCGAGACTTCCTTTGTTTACTTAGACTTACATGAGTAGGAAGGGCAAAAAACTATCTTTTTCTGCTCCGCCGCCTTTCCTTTCGTGACGACAAGAATCGCCGCAAAAGAACACATAACTAGGCCAGGCCGTCGCGCTCGCCAAGCCGTTGCGCGTCAACGAACGCCCAGGCGCCAGGCGGGGTGGCGAAGAATTATTCAGCACGATGATAACTTAATGGTAATACAACGACGGCGATTGTCAAGCCGCCGGCCCATGCGACAACCCACGGTTTAGCCAGGAAGCGGCGGATGGCGCGCCGCTTCCCCCGTACGTAGTAAGAACAGCGACCACCGCCAGGAACCGTCTTATCTCTACGGTCCCACCACGGTATTCGTCAGCTCGCCGAGTTTTTCCACCGCGACGGTCATCGTATCGCCCGCCTTCAGGAACACCTGCGGCTTGCGGAAGACGCCGACGCCGGGCGGCGTGCCGGTCGAGATCACGTCGCCAGGCTGCAAGGTGATCGACTGCGAGAGGTAGCTCACGAGATACGGCACCTTGAAGATGAGGTTCGAGGTGTTCGAGTCCTGCATGGTCGCGCCGTTCAAGGTGAGCGAGATGTGCAGGTTATGGGGATCGGGGACTTCATCGCGGGTCGCAATCCAGGGACCGGTGGGCGCGAAAGTATCGCCGCTCTTGCCGCGGAACCACTGCTTGTCGGAGAACTGGAAGTCGCGCGCCGTCACGTCATTCAGGATCATGTAGCCCGCGATGTGCTCGAGGGCGCGCTCCTCGGGAATCCGTGAGCCGCCCTTGCCGATGACCACCGCGAACTCGGCTTCGTAGTCCACCTGGGCGGAGTTAGGCGGAATCCGCACCTTGTCGCCCGGGCCGCAGATGGTGTTCTCGGACTTGAGAAAAAAGATGGGCGAGGTAGGCGGCTCGATGCCCTGCTCGTGCGCGTGGTCGGCGTAGTTGAGTCCGACGCAGGTGATCTTTCCCGGACGCGCGATGGGCGCGCGCAGCCGCGCTGACGCGAGCGGCGTCAGGAATCCGCGCGGCGCTTTCTCGGGATCAAGAGCTTTAGCGAGACTGCTCGAGACCACGCCCAGCGCGCGCCGCCACGTGTCGCCGCGTTCCAGCAGCTCGATCATGTCGCGCGGGGCGAATCCCGACTCGAGCAGAGTGCGCGCCGCCGCTTTGAACGCCGGGCGCGAGGCGAGCAAGCGCGGGACGCGGCGCCGCGAGACGAGGTCCACGACGACCCGCACGTCGACGATCGAGTCGCCTTCGACCACGCCCACTCGTGGCTGCTTGCCGGATTCGTAGGTTACGAGTTTCATGTTGTACTCCAGTTGGGATGACGTTGTGGCAGCGTGTCATTCTGAGGAGCCGAAGGCGACGAAGAATCTCGCACTGTCTTCCGAAGGACAAAACAGATTCTTCGCTGCGCTCGGGGCAAACCCTCGCTCCGCTCAGAATGACACGATCCGGGCACCCTGCTAAGAACGGCTAACGCTTTTTCCACCGCTCGCGAAACGGTTTGGACGCGAGCGCCGGCAGATCGCGGCCTTCCGTCCAGCCGGAGAGCGGAAACATCGAGGCGCGCCGGATCCAGCCTCCGTCCGACACGAAACGCTGCGCCAGGCGCGCCAGGCGTCCGCCGAGCGAGTACGCCCAAGGCCGACGCATCGCCCAGGCCCACAGGCGCATCGCGGTGCGCTCACCGACCATTGAGCCTTTAGGCTTGGGCGCCGGCGTTTCAGCCTGCGCCCGGCTGCGCAGATGCAGCAACAGATCGGGAATGTTGATGCGCACCGGGCAGACTTCGCGGCAGGCTCCGCAGAGCGATGAGGCAAAAGGCAGTTCGCGCGTGTGCTCGAGCCCGGCAAGCTGCGGCGTGATGAGCGCGCCGATCGGCCCGCTGTAGACCCATCCATAGGCGTGTCCGCCGATCTTGCGATACACGGGACAGGCGTTGAGACACGCTCCGCAGCGGATGCAGTAGAGCGCCTCGCGCATCTTGGGATCGGCGAGCGTGCGGACACGGCCGTTGTCGAGCAGCACGACGTGCATCTCCTCCGGGCCGTCTTCGCCGGGACGGCGCGCGCCGGTAAGCAGCGAGGTGTACGTCGTCAGCTTCTGCCCGGTGGCCGAGCGGCCCAGCAGGCGGAGGAAAATCGCGAGGTCGCTGAAGCGCGGAATAATCTTTTCGATTCCCACGAGCGCCACGTGAACGCGCGGCGCGGTGGTTGAAAAGCGGATGTTGCCTTCGTTCTCGATGACGACGACGGTGCCGGTCTCGGCGACGGCGAAGTTGGCGCCGCTCAATCCCATCCCCGCCTTCCGAAACATCTCGCGCAACGCCCGGCGCGCGATGGCCGTGAGCCGCTCGGGCTCTTCGCTGCGCTCCGGGTCCACTTGCGCGGCGAAAAGGTCAGCCACGTCGCCGCGCGTCTTGTGAATGGCCGGCGCCACGATGTGAGCAGGCCGCTCGTGAGCCAGCTGTACGATGAACTCACCGAGGTCGGTCTCGACGCCGCGAATCCCCGCCGCTTCGAGCGCGTGATTGAGCTCGATCTCCTCGCTCACCATCGTCTTGCCCTTGACGACCTCGCGGGCGCCCGAGCGCTGTGCGATCTCGACAATCATCCGGCATGCTTCCTCGCCCGTCTCCGCCCAGTGGACATGGCCGCCGCGCCGCTCGACTTCGGTCGCGAACTGGTCGAGGTAGCGGTCGAGGTGTTCCATCACGTCGTGCTTGATGGCGCGGGCGCGATCCCGCAATCGTTCGAAGCCCGGGACCTCGGCGACCGACTCGATCCGATGGCCGTAAAGGCGCAGGGTCGAAGAGCGATACGCCTCTTCGAGGTGCGCGTCAGCCATGGCGCGATGCGCGAGTTCGTGGATCTGTTCGCTCTGGACTTCCGGGTGGCTCATGGGTTTCGAGATCGCGAAACGCGGGAGGAGGAGCCCTCCCCTACTCGCGCTTCGCCAGCAGCTCCGCCAGGTGCATCGTCCGGACCGGCAATCCCTGGCGATGAATCACGCCCGCGAGGTGCATCAGGCAGCCGGAGTCATTGGCCACCAGATACTCGGCCCGCGCTTCGGTTGCAGCGCGAATCTTGTCTTCACCCATGGCGACCGAGACCTCCGGAAATTTCACGGAGAATGTCCCGCCGAACCCGCAGCAAAGCCGGTAGTCCTGCATCTCGACGAAGTCGATCCCGCGCACGGCGCGGATCAGGCGTCGCGGCTCGCTTTCGATTCCCAGTTCGCGCAACAAGTGGCAGGAGTCATGATAAGTCACGCGACCGTGAAAGCTCGCGCCGACGTCCTCCACTTTCAGAACCTTGACCAGGAACTCCGAGAACTCGAACAGCCGGCGGCGCAGGCGTTCGACCTTCTCGAGGCGCTTGGCGTCCTCCGCAAACAGTTCAGGATAGAAGACGCGCACCATGGTGGTGCAGGAACCCGAGGGCGCGACCACGTAGTCCGCGTCGTCAAACAGGTCGAGCATGCGTGCCGCAACAGCGCGCGCCTCATCGCGATACCCGGTGTTGAACGCGGGCTGGCCGCAGCAGGTTTGGGCGGGATTGAAAACCACCTCGACGCCCAGCCGCCGCAGCACCTCAACGGCGCACTCCCCGACTTGCGGGAAGAACTGGTCAGCCAGACACGTGATGAAAAGCGCGACGCGGAATCGAGGCGTGCTCATAGGCGTGAACGCTAAGCGCCAACCTACTTGAATTCCGCGAGCGGGTCAAGGTCAGGCGAGACCTGATGTCAGGCGAGACCTGACACGGCGCTGATTGAACGAGGTAAAACCCAGAGTGTTCTGTCCGACAAAGCTGTGGCCGGAGCGCCGGCAGGCACAGCCGTCTCCTCAGCCACGCGTCAATCTGTGCTAAGATAGCCGTTGGCATTAGTACCTGCCGTGCTTTCCTTATCGGGGCGTAGCGTAGCCTGGTAGCGCGCTTGGTTCGGGACCAAGAGGTCGGAGGTTCAAATCCTCTCGCCCCGATTTTCTTCTCGTTCCGTTCCACGGGTTTGAACACCAACGCTAACACCTCGCAACACCCATTTACTACGCACTCGCCAGCTTCCAGCCGTCGCGATATTCGCGTGTCAGGTACTGGTTGGCATCGGCGATGTTGGTGAACTTCATGCCCGCCGGGTCCCAAAGTAGTGCCGGCGCACAGCGCTCCGGAACGAATACCTTGCGGCTGTACCGAATTGCCGCCATTGCCAGAGCGATAGCCTCCGAGCAGTTGGCAGCGTTGAGGAAGTTGCCTTGCGAAGCCAGACCTCCTTTGAACGCCGCCAACCACTCGGCATCGGCGGCCCCGTAACCGCCACGTCGTTGACCTCCTTGGGGCTGCGGAAGCCCCTTCTGGGTGCGGTACTCCTGCATCCTCTTGGCCGGGATGATCTCGTTGTTCAGGATCACTCCCCGATCTCCGACGAACATGCTTCCCGTTGCGGGGATCGACTTGCCGTCCTCCAACAGCTCGTCGGGCGTGAAGGGGCGCATTCCGCCGTCGTACCAATACAGTTTCAGCGCCGGCCACTGGCCATGCGCTCGAAACTTGAAGCACACGCGGTTGGCGTACGGGAATGAGAAGTCATTCATCTTGATGTTGCTGACCTGATCCGTGATTTCGCAACTGGAGCTGGTTTGAGCTTCGATGCTGTACGGGACCGGCAGGTCGAGCGCCATGAAGATGGGCCAGAGGCTGTAGTTCCCCATGTCGGCGATGCTGCCGCCTCCAAACTCGTACCAGCCGCGAAAGACCGCATGGGTATAGCTGGGATGATAGGGCCGGGGGAGCGACGGTCCCAGCCACAGGTCCCAGTCGAAGCCCGGGGGTACCGGCGGCGTGTCAGTGGGAAGACTCAGAGCCTGCGGCCAGTACGGGCGATCCGTCCAATTGTGCACTTCCCGGAGCGTTCCGATGGCGCCGTCCAGGATCATGTCTCGGACGGGGTTGATCGGCCCGTGCCAAGCGAGCAGATGGGTGGACACTCCGGTCTTCCGAGCGGTCTCGACGACCATCCGAACCTCCGCCACTCGGTTGGCGAGGGGCTTGTGCACCAGAACGTGTTTCTTCTGCTTCATGGCGGCAATCGAAATCGTGGCATGCTGGTGGTCGGGGGTCATAATCTTGACGGAGTCAAGGTCTTTCTCTTTCTCCAGCAGTTCGCGGAAATCCGCGTAGGAGGCGACACCCTTGAAGTTCTCCGCTGCCCGCTTCTTCGCGTAATACGTCTCGATGATCTCCTTCGCCATGTCACGGCCGGCGCGGATGCCGACAACTCCCGTTCCCCAATCGGGGTCCTCCAGAGCTTTGCGGACTCTGTCGCGGACGTCGTTCTTCTCCCAGTCGACGTAGTTCGTGCCGTCCTTGACGGGGTCGCATACGGCCGTAATCTGTACGTCGGGGATGGCCATCATTCGCAGCAACTCTCTCGTTCCCTGAGTACCGCATCCGATGTAGGCCAGGGTAATCTTATCGCTGGGTGGAACATATCCGGGCCCGCCCAGCACGTGTCTCGGGACGATACTCAGTGCCAGTCCCGCTGCGGCGGGAGCCAGGAATTCGCGACGGCTAATGTCACGTTTGGTTCTCATACTGAACCTCCTTTGCCGACCTTGAAAGCAGTAGCCACAGGTTTTCCTGCGTCAGCGCGCAAACACGGTGACCCACGGCAGAATGGCAGCGGTCGCTATTGAGCAGGCCGCGTCAGTACCATTTACCGAAGGCATAGGATTGTACCCCGGCCGTCCGCGCCGATTTCGAGCCACGTCCCAGCAGAACCGCCGCTGTCTGCCGACTCCCCCGGGGACCCTTCGCAGCGCTCAACCCTCGAAACGCCGGCGCCCGCTTATGCGCTGTCGAAAAAGCGCGATCGCCTGATCAAAATCTATCATGAGCGCCGCGCTTACTCGTAACGTAGCGCCGTGATCGGGTCGACTTCGGTGGCACGCCGCGCCGGTATGGCGTGGCGCAGGCAGACAACGGATACGTAGCTTAACAGAAGTGACCTGCCCCCCTTTTCATTCCCCGCGAAGCTCGACCTGTAACAATATGAAAAAGCATAACTTAGTGTTTCTATTAAATTATGATACCTTCAACATATGGTGACTTGACATAGTGTGTTATAGTCTTGGCTGGGGATTTTTGCTGAACAAGTTGCGAGCGACTTAGTCCTGGCGGGGAGTCTATTACGTCTCCTTGCACCGTTTCTCAACCCTCTCTTTAGGGGGACGGTATGTTGACCGGTCGACGGTTAAGAGAGTTCCGCCTTCGCAATGGGCTGTCGCTCGAACAGCTCGATGATCTTTCCGGCCTCGGACTAGTCTATCTGTCACGCCTGGAGCAGGGACTCGACGTTCCCTCATACGCAGACCTGGAAGTCCTGAGTCATGTTCTCGGCTGCCCCCTAGGGCAGTTCGTCCACGACGACGGTGACAAGGCGGTTCCCACTCCAAAACTGACTCCGCGTCTGACTCTGCAAGAACTCGCTGCGGACATGCCGGCCTCCGCCCACACCCGAGCCCGGCCTAACGGCCGACATTCCCTCGAAGGGAACCCTGCCTTCTCGCACGCCACTCGGAATGCCGAAGGTACAGATGACCCGTCCGAAAGGAGCATGTCGGGTTGGGCCCAGACTCGAATCGGACAGGCGGCGCTCTTCTGGGGAGTACTGCAACTCGTCCTGAAGGTGCTCGACATCGTGGCCAAGGTCGACATGCTGAAGATGCTGCGCGAGTCCCTGGTCTCAGAACTTCAATTCCTGGTTGATCCACGCGTCGCCCTTCTTTTTGTGGCTGTGGCGATGTTTCTTCTCTGGCAAAACAGCCACACGCGGAAATCTCCCAAGCCGGCAGTTGCCGACGACTCTGACGAGCCCGAGCCGAAACGGAATCCGGTCTTGGGAGTTAGCGCCGTACCCCTCTTCTTGGCGCTGGTCTGTGGCATCAGCCTGGTGGCGGTTGATCGGAAGGCTGCGAGCACTGACCAGGCGCCACACTTGAGCGCGTCGGCGCCCGCCATTGATCTGTCCTTGCAAGAAAACGCCTCGTCTCCCGCAAAAAAGCGGTCGGCGCGCGTCCCGGCCCTCTCGAGCGGTCAGTCAAGCAGTTCTGGACGGGCTGAACCACTGGCGCGTTCACTTCCGCCGTTGACTCCCGAGCTCGATCAGCCTGACCAGCGCGCTACGATCACGGGTAACTTGAGTCAGTTTGCCAAGGATCTAGGTGCTGCTGTGGCGAGCCATGATTCTCGGCCCGAAGAAAGCAGTCTGACGCCCAGACCAAATGCCACTAGCGCCGGCGGTGCGCGGAAGAAGACTCTTGACCAGATCGAGCAAGCGCGACGGGAGCAGAACTGGCGACTGATGGCCACGCTCTCCGAAGACGCGATCGCCAGAAATCCGCAATGGATGACTCCTTACGAGCTGGCGGGGGAAGCCTACGTTCACCTTGGCGACATCGACCGAGCCATCGCCCGCTTGGAGTACGTGAAGATGAGCGGCGCAGGAAGCCTGGGCGACGGCTGGGCCGTCATACAGGCCGCGCGGCTTCGCGAGTCCATCCGACACCAATACGGGAAGTGAATCCTTGCGTCTGCTTCTCCTCCTCCACCTTACCCTTGCACTCCTCCCGCTGGCAGCAGCAAGTAACCCAAGATCCCATCGTGGTTGACGCGCGTCACCACCAGGTCATAAGGACGCCCGGCCTCTTTCGAGTAGAAGGGCACTGCCTGCTGCGCGCCCACGTTGCGCAGCCAGAGCGTTCGCCCGTCGGTGGTCAACGACAGGTAACCCTGGAACCGCTGGTAGCTGACATCGGTTTTGGAAACGGTCAGTGAGATGCCCGGCACGACTTCCACGGTGGAATTTCTGGCGACTTCGAAGTTCACCCGCTCGCGGGTCATTTGCTGGGCGAGCGCATGGACATCGCCCTGGTTGCGCGCCACCTGCTGGTGCAAGTCGGCCAGATCCCGGCCCGCGCTGTCCTGGCCGGTGGCCATCGCCTGGCGCAGATCCGTCACCTGCTTCCCAAGTTGACCCTGAACCTCGGCGATGCGTGACCTGTCCTGCACCTCATTGGATTCGACGCGGGCCAGGCGGGCGTCCGTCTCCTGAGCGCGCTGATCCAGTTGTGCCTGCATACGCTTTTCAGCCTGCGCCACCAGTTCCTCCGATTGCTTGCGGGACGCGACTAAGCTTCCGCTTACCTTGTGCTCGAGCGTTGACAGGCGGTCTGAGAGGCCGGACCAATTGGCGCTCAGGTCGCGCAACTTGGCTTCCGTGGCGTCCATGCGGCCGCCCAGCGTCGTAACCACGCTCTGAAGGCCCGGCAGTTGCGCGAGCGACATGTTGTTCTTGCGAAATGCGAGATAACTGTAGGCAGCGATGCCGATCAGCAGGAGGAACAGCACGAGCACCGTCAGCCACGACGCGCCCGTCTTGCGCGGGTAGTAGCGCACTTCGCGCGGACCTCCCAGGTCGAAGTCGGCAACTTTCCTTGTTCCCAAGTCTCCGTCGCCTCCATTCTTTGGCTTGGCGGCGGGCGGCGGGTCGGTGACTGCAGCATGGGTTTCGGTCCGCTCGGCGTGGTTCAAGGGGACATCCCCGATGTTCGCTGGCGTGTTGATAGGGGGCTTCGCGGCGTTGGCGTCAGTCGTCTTCCCAGTCAGATCGCCCAATATGCGCATTAGAGTAGACCTCCTGAATTTCTATAGAGTGCTGAAGATTCCGTCTCGCGTTCTTCTTCTAACCCGATTCTGAACAAGATATCCCCTCTCCAGCGGGCAAGCGCTGTGCCAAGACGTCGCTAGGTTGCATAAGTATTGCAGACTCTTGTGGTTAGTCGTTATGACGCGGCGGCCCTGATTTCCAGCCTTGGCCTTCGATTCCCAGGGTAATGGAAGAAATTACCCAGGCGCGACTGTTACGGGCAGTCGGCGCTTGGCGCTCATCAATGGCCTCGACGCGCGTTGACTTGCCCATCCGTGCGGACTACGATGCCCTACGCAGCGAGGCGCCCTGCAATGGTTGGCAAGACGGTCTCCCACTATCGCATCCTCGAGAAGCTCGGCGGCGGCGGGATGGGTGTCGTCTACAAGGCCGAGGACACCAAACTCCATCGCTTCGTGGCGTTGAAATTCCTGCCCGAGGGGCTCGCGAAAGATCACCAGGCGCTGGAACGTTTTCAGCGTGAAGCGCAGGCGGCGTCGGCACTCAATCATCCCAACATCTGCACGATTCATGACATCGACGAGTACGAGGGGCAGCCGTTCATCGCCATGGAATTGCTCGAGGGCCAGACGCTGCGCGAGCGGTTGGCCGTAGCGGCGGGTTCATCCCGCCACGGCGAGGCTGGCGGCGTAAAGCCGCCGCTACTGACGGACACACTGCTCGACCTCGGCATCCAGATTGCAGACGCGCTGGACGCGGCGCACGCGAAGGGGATCATCCACCGCGACATCAAGCCCGCGAACATCTTTGTGACGCAGCGCGGCCAGGCCAAGATTCTGGATTTCGGCCTGGCGAAGTTGGCGCAACCCCTCACCCCCAGCCCTTCTCCCCAGGGGAGAGGGTGGCGCGAAGCGCCGGGTGAGGGGGCGACTGCGATGCCCACGGGCTCGATCGATCCCGCGCATCTCACCAGTCCCGGAGTAGCGATGGGGACGGTAGCCTACATGTCGCCCGAGCAGGCACGTGGTGAGGAACTCGACCCACGCACGGACCTGTTCAGTTTCGGTGTAGTGCTCTACGAGATGGCCACGGGCCGACCGGCGTTCCCAGGCGCGACCACGGCGGTGATCCACGACGCGATTCTGAACCGCACGCCGGTGTCGCTGTCGCGCGTGAATCCTGACTTGCCGCCGGACCTCGAACGCATCATCAACAAGGCACTGGAAAAGGACCGTGATGTCCGCTGCCAAACTGCTTCGGAGCTGCGGGCCGACCTGAAGCGCCTGAAGCGCGACACGGAATCGGGGAGGACCGCGGCAACGGCGGCTTCCTCACCGCCGAGCGGCGTAGAGGCGGTTCGCGAACCGCCCCTACAGGACTCCGATTCGCAGGTGATCGCGAGCCTGGTCAAGCGCCACAAGAAAGCCTTGACGGGAGTCATCGCTGCCGGGATGGTGATCGTTGCGGCTGCCGCTGTTGCCTATTGGCTGATGCGCCCGCTGCCGCCCCCGAAGGTTAGCGGCTCCACCCAGCTCACCCACGACGGCCGTCCGAAGAGCGGGGCGGGCACCGTCGTGACCGACGGCGCTCGCCTCTATTTCAGCGAGTGGGTGGCCGACCACGGCGTCCTGGCCCAGGTTTCCACGGGCGGCGGAGAAGTGGTTTCTATTCCCACGCCGTTTCCAAACGCCTGGGTTGAGGATATCTCGCCTGACCGTACCGAGCTTGTGGTGAGAAACACACACGGCCCTCCCCAGGGGCCCGGCGCGCTTTGGGCCGTGCCCACGCTGGGAGGGTCGCCGCGCCGCCTAGGGAACATCTCGACCCACGCGGCTGCCTGGGCCCCCGACGGCAAGACTATTGTCTATACCGATCGTACCGAGCGGGACTTATTTCTTGCCCACAGCGACGGCTCCAACCCGCGCAAATTAGTGACCCTTCCCGGTGAAGCCTGGTGGATTCGCTTCTCCCAGGATGGAGCGCGGCTGCGCTTTACACTGTTTGACCCGAATAATAACTCCAACTCACTCTGGGAAGTCTTGGCTGACGGAAGTCACCTACACCCGTTGCTTCCTGGCTGGAACACTCCTCCCGCCGAATGCTGCGGCAACTGGACGGCCGACGGAAAGTACTACGTCTTCCAGTCGACGCGCGGCAACGTGTCAAACGTCTGGGCGCTTGGCGAGGCGTCGGGACTCCTCGGTAGGGCAAGCCGTGAGCCGGTGCAGTTGACCTCGGGAACCACAAGCATCCAACTGCCCGTCCCCAGCCGCGACGGCAAGAAGCTCTTCGTGGTGGGGGGAGAGGTGCGCGGCGAGCTGGTGGCCTACGATGCAAGGTCGCAGCAGTGGTTGCCTTATCTCTCTGGGATTTCAGCCGAGGGGGTGAGTTTCTCGAAGGACGGCCAGTGGGCTACGTACGTCGCGTTTCCAGAAGGAACTCTGTGGCGCAGCAAGCTGGACGGCAGCGAGCGCATGCAGCTCACCTACCCTCCGATGCGGGTCTATCAGCCCAAGTGGTCGCCGGACGGGAAGCAGGTCGCCTTTATGGGCAGAGGCCCCGGTCCGAACTGGCACGTCAGTCTGGTGTCGGCGGAGGGCGGCAGCCCGGAGCAACTGACGTCCGGCGATAGCGATCAAGGCGACCCTTCCTGGTCTCCGGATCAGAACTCTCTGGCGTTTGGAGACCAACCAGCGGATCTCGATAAATCTTGGGTCCGCCTGCTGGACATGAAGACGCGCCACGTCACGGAAGTGACGGGCTCCGCCGGGATATGTTGCCCTCGCTGGTCGCCCGACGGGCGCTATATCGCGGCCATTCAAAATACGGGGCAGAACCTGATGCTCTTCGATTTCACGACGCAGAAATGGCAGACGCTAGCCAAGGAGACCATCAACTTTGTGATGTGGTCCCACGACGGGAAGACGCTTTACTTTGATACGTTCTTGCAGGCCGAGCCGGCCTTTTATCGCGTGCGGATGAGCGACCTCAAAGTGGAGCGCCTGGTCAACCTAACGGGTCTGCGGCGTGCCCTGGGAGTTTTTGGACCTTGGGCCGGGCTGACGCCCGACGACTCGCCGATGACGCTGCGCGACGCCGGCGCCGAGGACGTCTACGCCCTCGACTGGCAGGCCCCGTAGACCGTGCGGATGCTGCTGCCGTCCTTGGCGGGCCGGAGAGCAGTCAGCGAGGAGGCTATCGTGAACCGGCGACCTGAGCACCTGCTTCGCGTCCTGACGCTGCTGATCATGGGTTGCATGGCGCTCGCGGCAATCGTGATCGCTTCCGATCCCGTCGGGCACTATAGCGAGCTCTCAAGCGGGACTCGCGCTTACTACACCGTGTCCTGGGTTGGGGGAATAGCGCTGCTGCTCTGTCTGGTCGCGGCCCTGGGATTCCCCTCACGGCTACACAAGATGGTGGCAGCCGGAGCCTTCGCGGCGCTCGCTCTTGCCATCAACCACGCCGTGGGACTCCACCGGGGCACGATTCTCTGCCACACACCGAGTTGACACCGGCACAACGTGGTCCTAGGTTGGACCTTCTTTATCATCGCGGGGCTAGTCGGGATTGCGGCAGCGCGGTCCCGCGCGAAACGACAAGGTTAGAGACGGTCGTCTGCGCTCAGAGTGGAATTGGCCAGCAGAAGTGCCGGGTGATACAATCCTCCGCGCGTTCGTCCAGGAGACAACTCCATGCCTCTGGCTACCGGGAGCAAATTGGGCCCCTACGAGATCCTTGCGCCACTCGGCGCGGGCGGCATGGGCGAAGTCTATCGCGCCCGCGACACCCGTCTGGACCGTACGGTAGCCGTCAAAATCCTGCCCTCGCGACTGGCCGGCGACGCTGCCGTCCGCGAGCGCTTCGAGCGCGAGGCGAAGACCATCTCGAGCCTCAATCATTCTCACATCTGCACGGTTTACGACGTCGGCCAGCAGAACGAGCTCGCCTATCTGGTGATGGAGTACCTGGAAGGCGAGACGCTGGCCGCGCGCCTCGAGCGCGGTCCTCTGCCCCTCGACCAGCTCCTGCGAATCGGAATCGAAATCGCCGACGCGCTCGAGAAAGCGCATCAGCAGGGAGTCGTCCACCGGGATCTGAAGCCCGGCAACATTATGCTGACGAAGACTGGGGCGAAGCTTCTGGACTTCGGCCTGGCGAAACCCACGCTGCGTTCCGACACGGCCCTCACGACCATGGCGACCGCCGCCAAGCCCCTGACGATGGAAGGCGCGATCGTCGGGACGTTCCTCTACATGGCTCCGGAGCTGTTCGAAGGCAAGGAAGCTGATGTCCGCTCGGACCTCTTCGCTTTCGGCGCAGTGCTGTACGAGATGGCCACGGGCAAGCGGGCGTTTGAAGGGAAGACCAGCGCCAGCGTGATCGCCGCGATTATGGAGCGCGAGCCGGCTCCGATCACGTCAATGCAACCCATGACGCCGCCCGCGCTCGAGCGCGTCATCAAGACTTGTCTCGCGAAAGACCCCGAGGAGCGCTTCCAATCGGCCCACGATTTGAAGTTACAACTCCAATGGATCGCCGAGGCGGGCTCGCAGGCGGGCGTACCCGCGCCGGTCGTGGCGCGACGCAAGAATCGCGAGCGCGTGGCTTGGATCGTGGCCGGAGCGCTGGCCGTCCTCGCGGCGTTGCTCGCGGTGGGCTTCATCCTGCGCGCCCCCCAGCCTCAATCGCCGATCCGCGCCTCGATAAGTCTTCCTCCCCAGACCACGGCTCCGCCCCTCGGCTTTTTCTCGATCTCCCCGGATGGGCACCGCTTGGCGTTCGTCGCCGCTTCCACCGGTGGGAAGTCGCAGCTTTGGGTGCGGCCTCTCGATTCACTGACCGCTCAGCCCCTCGCCGGGACCGAGGGCGCGATCTACCCGTTTTGGTCGCCCGACAGCCGCTACATCGGGTTTTTCGCTGAAAGCAAGCTGAAGAAGATCGACGCCTCAGGTGGCCCAGCCCAATCCGTGTGTGATGCTCCCGAAGGTCGCGGCGGCACGTGGAGCAGCGATGGCGTGATCGCGTTCGCGCCGGGCGTATTTACGGGAATCTACCGCGTTCCGGCCATTGGCGGGACGCCGGCGCAATTGACCACTCCCGCGACGCCCGGAACCTCGGACCGCTTTCCTAGCTTTCTGCCCGACGGCAAGCACGTCTTGTACTTGTCCCTGGCCGGCTCAGGGAAGAAGGACGTCGTCAACGTCGTGTCGCTGGACTCGAAAGCGGTCACGAGGGTGGGCGAGATCAGCAGCAACGCGGCTTACGACCCTTCGGGCTTCCTGCTCTATCAGCGCGACGGGAACCTGGTGGCGCAACATTTCGACACAGGGAGATTCACCTTGAGCGGAGACGCTTTCCCGGTGGTCGAGCAGATTCAACTCGTCACGGACCGCGGCAACGCCTTCTTCTGCATATCCTCGGGTGGCATGTTGGTTTATCAGGCGGGCGGCGTCGGCACCAAGGCTCAACTGACCTGGTTTGACCGTGACGGCAAGCAACTTGGAACCTTGGGCGGACCTGGACAAGTCTTCAGCCCCGTCCTTTCGCCGGACGGGAAGCGCGTCGTCGCGTCGATGAGCGGTCCTACGGGAAAGGCGAGCCTTTGGATGCTCGACGTGGCGCGCGGCATTTCCAGCCGCTTCACTTTCACCGATTCCTCCGACGGCTGGCCGGTCTGGTCCCCCGACGGAAAAGAGATAGCCTACTCCAGTAACCGCGCCGGCCGTTTGGAGATTTACCTCAAGCCCGCGAGCGGCGTGGAGAGCGAGCAGCCCATCGTCACGGGCGAGGGCGAGAGTATGCCCACCGACTGGTCGCGCGACGGCCGCTTTATTGCCTATCAAACGCAGAGCCAGAGTACGAAGAAATTCGACATCTGGATCCTGCCCATAACTGGGGATCGCAAGCCTTTTCCATTTATTGCCACCGAGGCCGATGAAGTGGAAGGCGCGTTCTCACCAGATGGCCGCTGGTTCGCGTTCGACTCCGATGAGTCAGGACGCCGGGAAGTTTACGTGGTGCCGTTTCCGGGGCGCGGCGGCAAATGGCAGGTGTCGAGCTCCGGTGGGGATTTTCCGGTCTGGGTTGCCAACGGGACGGAACTCGATTACCAGTCGCTCGACCACAAGTGGATGGCCGTGGAGGTGAATGGCAAGGGCACCGATTTCTCCATCGGCGCCACCCAAACCCTTCTTGGCGGCAAGCCGCTGCCCAGCGGCTCGCCGCTCGGTGTGAACGTGACGCCGGACGGGAAAAGGCTGCTGATGCCGGTGGAGACGGAAGGTGCTGCTGTCCCGTTCACCCTGGTGACGGACTGGAAAGCGGATCTCAAGAAGTAACGAGTGCAGTCGTCCAAGCCTTGGCAACGGTCCTAGTTTTGCGCCCGAGTGGAGCATCAGTTTCCCTGCGACTTGGCTTCCCCTGTAATACGCTGAAAGATCGCGCGGGCTTGGCGATATCGAGACTGCGCCGCGTTGCGGTCGTGAGCAAGGAAACTGCTCCAGGCGCCCGTTGGTGACGTCTTTTCAAGCAGGTTGTCGATCCATTGGACGAAAAACTCCGCGTCGCTCGAGCTGGCGCGAATGGGATCGGAGCCTACCATGACGAACACCGCGCCGGTGTGCGTCCGATGGCCGCTCTGCCAGTCCATCCGGCGGGCGGCGAGCCATCCGCTGTGCGCGATCTCGACCGACGTCTCAAAGACGGTTGGGACACCGGGCCCGGCGGACGCCGTCTGCGATGCGACCACCGCACCGTTGTGAACCAACTCGATTCGGCCCTCGGCATTCGACCGCGACCGCCATTCGATCCTCACGCGGACAGGGCCGGCCTTTTCCAGGCGAATCTCATCCCCCGGCTGCGCCGCACGGTTCACTTGGAGGTCCAGAAACTCGTTGTGCCCGTTGCGCGAGACCACGATTCGTCCTTTGGCGATGCCGTCAATCCACTTGTCATAGGTCAGTTGGCCGTCAGGAATCCGCACATAAGTCAGCAGCGTTCCGAGAGGCTCCAGATCATTGCAGGAATAGTCGGTGCTGGCCACCAAGCCCGGCCGGAACCCGCAGTTCAGTACCCGGTAATAAGCCTGAATCGCCGCGTCGCTGCCGTGCACGTCTTCCATCAGAAACGCCACCGTTCCGAGCGCCGTTTCCACCGGGTACTCCAGCGGCGCGCAGCAGTCAAGCGACTCGAGGATGCCGTCGGGCGGCGCGTAGAAGCCGAACGGCAGATATTGCAGGTGCGCGAAGCCGCCGATCGCGCCGCGATCTCGCGCCCACGCAAGAATGGGGTAAGTGTACTCGGCGTAGGGCTGTCCGCCCTGCTTCAGGCCGAGCAGAATCAAATGGCCGCCGATGACTTTCCGCTCAAAGGTGACGCCCTCCGGATCATAGTGCCACTCGGCGTCCCAATGAATGATCCGCTCGGGGGTGGAGGCAGGGTTGTCCTTTCCCGTGATGAGGGGGATGTCCTGGCTGGCATATTTGATTTCACCATTGCCGATGTCCGCCAGGACCGAGATCACCGCGAGGTCGTTCGGCTTCATCATCTCCAGGAGTTCATGCGGCGTGAGCATCTCCTTCTCGTTAGCACGGCCACACCCGATGCCGCGGTGGACGTGGGCGTCGCCGGCAAACCAATTGGGCGGTTCAGGTTTTATGGCGGACTGAGCCAGACACGCGACGGCGCTCGCCACTGACATCACGAGCGCCACCGGCCAGACGGGACGGGAAGATCTCAAAGCATTTGATCGACGCATCAACTCAGCGCTGTTGGAACAAACCTCAACTTCAGAGAGCGGAAGTTGCGCTACACCACGGAATAAGCCTTGACGGTCTCCTGGTTAATCTCGATCCCGAGACCCGGTCCGCTCGGCACTCGAACGTATCCTTTCACAACTTGGAACGGCTCGACGAGCAGCCCGCGGCGGAGTGGCGAGTCCGTGACCGAAAACTCCAGAAAGGCGGAGTTCGGGATGGCGGCAATCAGGTGCAGACAGGCTGCCACCAACACACCGGTTCGAAACGCGTGCGGCACACAAACCCGGTTCATCTCGTGCGCCATGTAGGCAATCCGCTTGGCCTCGGTGAGTCCGCCGACGCGCGAGATATCGGGTTGGAGGACGTCAAGGTGGGCGTCCCAAATCAGCCGGCGGAACGTCCAACGGCCCACGTCCTGCTCTCCCGCCGCGATTCGCAACGCCGTGGAATCGCAGAGCCGCTGGTAATCGTGGATCGCCTCGGGCGGGAAGGGCTCTTCCATCCAGTAGATTCCCAGGCGCTCGAACTCCTGCGCCGCCTGGAGAGCCATCTTCAACGTGTATCCATGACCGATGTCGATCATCACTTCGATGTCGTGTCCCGCCGCTTCCTTCGCGGCCGACGCGAGCCGGACGTCCCTTCGCACATCTTTCCCGAGCGGCCCGTAACCGAGCTTCATCGCGGTGAAGCCTTGCTCGGCGTAGCGGGTGACCAATTCGCGCACTTCCTGTTCGGTCTGGGGCATCAACATGCTTGCATAAGCCCGGACTTCGTCGCAGAAGCTTCCGCCGAGGAGCTTGTGCACCGGCTTGCCCGCGGCTTTGCCGAGGATGTCCCACAGCGCTATATCCACGCCGCTCATGGCGTGCAGCACGACGCCCAGGCGTCCGTAGTAATTGGTCTTGCGATACATGAGCTCCCAGATCTGCTCAATGTCGAAGGGATCCCGGCCGATCAGGACCTCGCGCAACCCGTAGCAGGTGCCGTGCGACATTTCGGCCGTGACCACCGCCCTGCCGACCTCCGGCGACGTATCGACCTCGCCGTATCCAGTGATCCCCTCGTCGGTTTCAACGCGGATCAGCAGATCGTCTTGAGTCCCGTCCGCAACGGCTCGCCGCTCGGGAAGCCGCAGGATGATTCCCTCGACGTCGGTGATTTTCATGAGAGCTTACCCTCCCACGGTGACTGGCTCGATGTCAACTGAACGAGGCGGCGAACTTGACTTGACAACGACCGCGCGTCTACTCTGCTCAGCGTCGCGCCGAACAAGTGAGATACCAATGACTCAGAATCGAGCAGCCTACGTCCTGTCGGTGGTCATGCTGGGAAGCGTCTTGCCGGCCGCCGCACAGAACAAGCAGACCGCGGCGCGAATCACCATTGATCCGGGTCAGAAATATCAGGCGATCCAGGGATTCGGCATCAACTTCACCGGGCCGTACTTCCGCGACGACCAGAGGAAGATGTTCGACGCCCTGATTGATGATCTGGGCGTCACGATGTTTCGCGTGGTTCCTTACCTGGTCTATTCGAACTGGGAGGAATACAACGACAACGACGACCCGAACGTCATGAATTGGGAGTATTACAACAACCGCTACTCTCACCCGATCTTTGAGGCGGCTTGGAAGGCGCTCCGCTACCTGAACTCCCGCGGAATTCGCCCCGTGGTCGCGTTGATGGGACCGGTTCCCACCTGGATGACGGACGAGCAAGCGCCTCCGCCGCGCCACAAGGTATGCCAGGAGAATGTTCCGGCCAAGCTGCAAGGGCACCTGAGCCCCGCGATGTACGACGAGTTCGCCGAGGAAGTGGTGTCAATGGTGGAGTACGCACGCACCAAAGAACATCTCGATTTTGACTACTTCAGCCCGTTCAATGAAACCGACTGCTATACGCCGGAGGGGCCACGGATTGATCCCGACGAGGCTCCAAAGGTACTCGAGGCGGTGGCGCGAATGCTCAAGAAAGAAGGACTGAGTGACATTCGACTGGCTGTTCCTGATAATGCCGTCATCACCAACGATTACACGGATCCTATTCTGCACGACGACGAATTGATGAAACACGTGGGCGCTTTCACCTTTCACAGCTACGGGGAGAATTCGGTGGGCCCGCAGGTGCAGCGAGTAAAATCCAGCCAGTATCCGCAAGCCCCGGTATGGCTGACCGAGTACGGCGATCTGAACGACCAGGACAAGACGTTTGAAAATCAATGGAAGCATTTCTCTCTCGCCGCCAACCGGCGGGCTCTGAGGGCGCTCAACCAAGGCGCGAGCGCCATCTTCTATTTCGACGCTTTCGACGATTACGAAGAGTGCATGAAGCGCCTCTGCTATTACGGGTTGTTCACCAGCGCCAGCCAGGTCTATTCGCCCAAGAAGAGCTATTACGCCACCCGGCAGCTTTACCATTTCGTGCGTCCGGGCTGGCGGAGGATCGCGGCGACGACGGAAGCGCCTGATCTGACGCTGTCCGCCTTTCAGGGTCCCTCGCCCGATGCGTTGGTGGTCGTGGGAGTGAAGGAAGGCGGCCCCAATCATTTCCGCATCGAGCTGCCGCAGACTGACGCCCGGCCAGCGAGCTGGGATCTTTACGAAACCACCCGCGAACTCGACTGCCAGAGAGTGATGACTGTTCCGGCACGAGGCGATCATGCGGAGATCGACCTCCCTGACGAGGCGGTGTTCACTCTGGTAGGCAAGCCCGGCAAGGCGCAATAACTTAAAAGACGGAAAAGCTCTTGACAGCCGGACTATTCCGCGTCGTAATCGCCACAGCCGCACTTCAGTCGGATGGGCGCGTGGCCTCTGTGGCTTGAGTCGGGTGTTGGCGGAGACGAGGCCTACCTGCATCGCAAAGAGGGGGGTTCTTCGAACGCGGGTTACTGGTATCGCCGGGCGAACAAGCCTCCCGCCCAGAGTCCGCTCGACCAGGAGTGGCTCCAGATCGCCGAGTCGCTGTTGGGCGACGCCTAGCCTGATCTACAACATAACCTCGCCCACGCAGCCGTTGGTCCGAATCGGCTTTGAGCTGACAATTTTCTGAACCCGGGTGCGCCTCCTAACGTAACAAGCTTCAGGCGGGGCCGTAGAAGGGGACGCCCTCGCCGGCGCGGTTTCAAGCGGGAGATGTTCGCTGAAGTCCGGGAGGGGCGGTTATGGGATCGTTAACGAGTCATCTCAGGCAGGTCCTACGGAGGTTCGGGCGCGCGCCCCTGTTCACGGCGGTGACGCTCGTGACGCTGGCCGTCGGCATCGGCGCGAACACGGCAATTTTTAGTGTCATCAATGGGGTTCTTCTAAAGCCGCTGCCCTATCCCCATCCGGAGGAGTTGGTTGCCGTCCACCTCACGGCTCCGGGGCTCAAACTTGAGGATTTGAGTCCATCGCCGGCAGACTACTTCATCGATCGCGACGAGAACCACACTTTCCAGGACATTGGTGTGTACACGCGCGAGTCCGTGAACATCACCGGTCTCGCGGAACCCGAGCACGTCGGGGCACTGGACGTAACCGATGGCCTCCTTCGGATTTTGGGCGTCACGCCGTTGGCCGGCCGCGCCTTCACGCGGGCGGACGACGCTCCAGACGCGCCCAAGACGGTGATGCTGACTTACGGCTATTGGTGGCGCAGGTTCGGCGGCGATCCCTCCGCAGTCGGCAGGACGATCACCGTGGATGGAGACCTGCGGCAAATCATCGGAGTCCTGCCGCGGGATTTTCACCTCGGCGGTCGCGACCTTGCCTTGCTGGTTCCCTTGCAGTTCGATCGCTCCAAGACGACTCTCGGGCGCTACAGCTTTGACGCGATCGCCAGGCTCAAGCCGGGAGTCACATTGGCTGAGGCCAATGCTGATGTGAGCCGGATGCTCCCAATCGTACTCAGAAGCTTTCCGCCGCCGCCCGGCTACACGGTCAAGCTCTTCCAAGACGCCCGCATCGGGCCGAACCTCCGCACGCTGAAGCAAGACGTGGTGGGCGACGTGGGTAAGGTCTTGTGGGTGCTGATGGGCGGGATCGGGCTGGTGCTGCTCATCGCCTGCGCCAACGTGGCCAACCTGCTCCTGGTCCGGGCCGAGGGCCGCCAGCAGGAGCTGGCCATCCGCGCTGCGCTGGGCGCCAGCCGAGGCCGGATTACGGCGGAAATGTTGTTCGAGAGCTTCATTCTGGCGCTTTTCGCGAGCGCTCTTGGCCTCGGTCTGGCTTACGTTGCACTTCGCATCCTGGTGGGTATGGCGCCCGCCGGCCTGCCTCGGCTTGATGAGATCGGCATTCACGGGACCGCAGTGCTTTTCACTCTGGCCGCATCGCTCGTCGCCAGCCTGCTTTCCGGTTCCGTCTCCGTCCTGAAATATGCGGGCAGGCGCCTGGGAACCGGACTGCGCGAAGGCGGACGTTCCATGAGCGAGAGCCGCGAACGGCACCGGGCGCGCAGCGCCCTGGTGGTCGTGCAGGTGGCGCTGGCGCTGGTTCTGCTGGTGAGCTCGGGACTGATGATTCGGACGTTCCGAGCATTGACCCGCGTCGATCCCGGATTCGTCAATCCTTCGGAGCTCCAGACGTTTCGCATCGACATCCCCGAAGCCCAAGTGAAGGACGCCGAGGGGGTGGTTCGCAGGCAACAAGAGATTTTGCAAAAGATCGAAGCTATCCCGGGCGTCTCCTCGGCCGCCGTCTCCATGAGTGTCCCTATGGACGGTAACGGGTGGCACGATCCGGTGCTCGCCAAGGACCGCGCCGACATTCCTGGTGACGTTTCGCTCCACCTCTACGGATTCGTCGCACCAGGCTATTTCAAAACCGTGGGCACGCCGCTGGTCGCCGGCCGGGACCTCACCTGGAGCGATCTCTATAACAAGGTTCCGGTGGCCATCGTCTCTGCGAGACTGGCGCGCGAGTACTGGCGCGACCCCTCGAACGCTCTCGGCAAGCAAATCCGCTCGACCACCAAGGACGACTGGCGGGAGGTGATCGGCGTGGTGGGGGACGTCCATAACGATGGCGTGGACAAGGAGGCGCCGAGCTCGGTGTACTGGCCTATCCTGGCGGCGAAGTTTGAGAGCAATGACATCGATGTGCGCCGCTACGTCACCTTCTCGATTCGCACGCCGCGGGCCGGGTCAGGCAGCCTGATGAACGACGTGCAGCGGGCGGTGTGGTCGGTGGACCCCAATCTTCCGCTGGCCGACGTCCACACGTTGGGCTACTACTACACACGGTCCATGGCGCGGACTTCGTTCACCCTCGTGATGTTGGCGGCCGCCGGGGGAATGGCGCTGCTGCTCGGCGTCGTGGGCCTCTACGGCGTGATCGCCTATTCGGTGTCACAGCGCCGGCGTGAGATCGGCATTCGCATGGCGCTCGGCGCCAGGCACGGGGAGCTCGTGGGCATGTTCGTTGGTCAAGCCTTATGGCTGACGGGGGTCGGCGTGGTCTGCGGACTGGCGGGGGCCTTGGCGCTGACGCGCCTGATGGCGTCCTTGCTCTTCGGGGTGCGACCCATCGATCCAGTGACCTACGGAACGGTGTCGCTCGGGCTCATCGCGACAGCCGCGCTCGCGAGCTATTTGCCCGCCCGCCGGACCGCCGCGGTGAATCCCGTCGAGGCCCTGCGCTCGGAGTGAGGTCAAGCGTATTTTGCGGGAACCGCTGGACGGGGATTGGGTGCTGGTTCGCGACCCGTCGCCGCGCCCGGTGCGAACCCGGCTCCGCCCTATTGGAACTGAACAATCGCCAACGAGTAAGTTTTCAAGCTCGGGACGCTGAAGCTCACGCGGCCGTTTTTCGGCAAGAAGGGCAGCGAAAGCGTGCCAGCCTCATCGGGCGAAACCAGAGATACCTTCGTCGCCTTTTTCCCTTCCGGAAGTCGCAGGTCGATACCAATCTGGCGTACGGAGGGGGTTCTAGCCACGTCATAGTTGAGCAAGTGAACGATCATCTCGCCCTTTTGCTTCTGCTCCACCAATTCCGCGGCCACGGTCAGAGGTGCGGCTACTTCGAGTGCAAGACGACCGCCCTCGGCCCATCGAACGTCGTCGACCAGCTCCCTCGAGTTCAGCGGAAGCTTCCAATACTGGCTGGTCATGCGCGCTCCGGGAGGTTTCGGAATCGCGGGTTTTACCTCGGGAATGTAGACCACACGGCCCCGTCCAACTTGGCGCCGGATCGTGGCGATCTTCAGGATATCCTCGGGCTCGCGCGCGCCTCTCCAGCGGGGCGCATCCACTTTCCAAAGGTCCACAAGGCCGAAATTACGCCGCCTTTGACGCCACTCGTTGTACAAGGTCGAATGTTCCGTGGCCACGAGGCTTCCGCCACCCTCCACGAATTTCCGGATGAGATCGAGTTTGTCATCGTTCAAGCATTCCTGATCGGCCAAAACTAGCACGCGATACTTCTCGAGGTTTTTCAGGTTGCCGTCAAAGATGATGTCAAAGGGCACTCGGGCCTGGATCATCGCCTGTTCGAACAACATCGCGCTGACCGCCGCGCGATCGTTGTCGTAAGCCAGGCTCGCGTACGAATGCAGTGACGCGACGTCCGCGACATTGTCGATGTCCCGGTAGTGTTCGAAGTTCCGGTGGAAAAACCGGATGTACTTCCGCTGGCCTTCCGGCAGGTCGTAGCCGGCCAGCACTCCACCGACGTCTCCGAGGCATTGGCGGCCGAAGGCCATCGCCTCGGCCATCTGCAAGGTGTTGCCATCCTCACCTCCCGTCGCGAGAAACAGCGTGTTGCCGAGAGTGTTGGTCATCTTGAAGGTTCTGATCTTGCTCACCAGGATTCCGTTCGCGGTGACTCCCGCCGGATCTCCTTCCTCGGTCCACACGGCGTCCAGGTGGGCCAGAAGCCGCGGATAGTCCACGCCTTGTTCCCAAACCGTGTTGCGCCCTGAAATCCCTGAATGAGGATTTGTTTCGACGGCGACTTCGGGGTTCAGCCCACGAAGCAGCTTCTCCATCTCCGCGTAATAGGCCGCCAACTGGACGCACCGAAAGTCGGCCCATTCCTGAAACAGCGGGTCGATGATGAAACTCATCGGACGGTCATAGCGCGGGGGCAGCACGTAGTGGACGTCGGAGAAGCCGAGCCGATTCTTCAGTTCCTCGGGAGTGTACTTGTCCTTGAGGAAGTCGCGGAATTGCTCGACGGCCAGCGGGTGCTGAAAGATCGACGGCTCCGCCTGCATGCTCGTATTATCAAAGTGGATCAGGTCGGCGTGGAAATCCTCCTCGGCGATTCGCAGGACCCGCTTGATGTAATCCCGGTAGCCTGGATGCATGAAGTACACACGCTTGCGAAACGTCTGGTCGTCATAAAAGACCGGCCGGCCCATGAAGTCCGGGACGAACCACTCCTGAGCTTCCGGCTTCTCCGCGAGAAAAGTCTCGTAAGCGATCGTGCTACCGACGTAGACGCCCACCCTCATTCCGTACTTGTGTACCAGCGCCGCGAGCGCCTTGCCCTTCTCCATGTGGTCGTGCTCCGCTTCGAGCCCGAACCCTTTGTAGAAGTGAACGATCACCACCGTGACGCCGAGGGCCTTAAGCTTTCTGATTGACTCCTCGCTGTGCTCCTTTTCGTAGTCCTCCTCCTGCCAGGTCGGGTTACCGCCCACGCGCCGCCGGAAAATGGGCATACTGTCGTGGTTCGAAACCATGACAATGGGAGTCTCGTGCAGCCACGCTGGCCGATTCTCTGGGGAATGCGTCGTTGGCCCAGAAGCGACTTGCGCGGAACACGGCCGAACGCTCAGTGCGATGATTGCCAATGTAACGGCCCACCTGCTCGACCACTTGCAGTATGTTGCGACGCGGAGTTTCATTGGCGCTCCTGGTGGGCGGCGAACTGCCCCGGCGACTACGGCCGGGCAGCAAATATACACTCTTTTACCCGCCACCGTGTAGAATGTCCCTCCGTCCGGCAGCGGATTGAACAGTTCAGAAATGGTGAAGCTGCGATGAGTCCAACGAATCGGCGTCAGTTCTTGAAGCAGGCCGCGACGCTGCCCTTGGCTGCAGGATTGCGGCCGGCTCTGTTGCCTGCTGATTTCACCGATTTCGGTGCACAAGCGGACGCCGTCCGTTCCTACAGCGAAGAACTGCCGGACATGCTGCTGTCCTACATCGCCAGGAAAACCAATGCACTCGCGAAACATTGGGATGGAGTGAGGAGCGGAATCCGCACGCCTGTCGAACTTGGGGATCGCAACCGATTCGTACGCGAGAAGATTACTGCCATGCTGGGCGGCTTTCCTGACCGCAATCCGCTGGATCCCGTCATCGCCAGAGTCACGGAACGAGACGGCTATCGCATCGAGAATGTGATGTTCCAGAGCCGGCCCAACTTCTGGGTGACGGGTAATCTTTACGTCCCCACAAGCGGCGGCGCCGGCCCTTTTCCAGGGATAATCTCACCTTGCGGACACTACTCGAGTGCGCGAATTTATCCGGCTTATCAGTTCTTGTACTTGGACTTGGTGAGGAACGGATTCGTCGTTCTGGCTTACGATCCGATCGGGCAAGGTGAGAGGCGATACTTCTGGAATCCGCATACAAACAAGAACGAGCTCGGTGGGCCGGTCACGTGGGAACACGATATGCCCGGCCATCTGTTGTTCTTGATCGGCGAGAACCTGACTCAGTACCGCATCTGGGACGGCATGCGCGCGATTGATTACCTGTTGACGAGACCCGAGGTGGATCCCAAGCGCATCGGATGCACCGGCCATTCGGGCGGTGGAACTCTCACACTCTTCATCAGCGCCTTGGACGAGCGGGTGCAGTGCGCCGCGATGCACGAGGGAGGAACGCGTCATCGCTGGCCACTCCAGATCCGGCCTGAGACTCCGATCGGGACGGGGGATGTGGAGCAGCACTTCTTCCCGGCTGCAATCTATGGCATCGACCTCTGCGACGTGCACGTGGCTGTCGCACCGCGGCCGCTGCTCTCGACGATCGAGAACTATTCGCCGGAGTTCAACGAAGCGGCGCAGCACATCAAGGATCGCTATCGGCTGCTCGACGCGCCCGACCGCTTTGCCACGGTCGAGGCGACCGACCCGCACGCCCTGACGGTGAAGCTCAGGCTGGCAACCGTGGATTGGTTCGGTCGGTGGTTCTACAACCGGCGCGGCCCGGAGCGCGAGCCCGAATACACGCCTGAATCGCGTCAGACGCTCGACTCGACACCCGACGGCTCGCTTCGCTATTCGCAGCAGGGCGACACGATCTTCTCGCGGATCCTGAAGACGCAGGCGAGCCTTCCGCCTTCGCGGGAACGTCCCTCGAGTGGTGCCGAGCTCGAGTCGTTCCGAGCCGCGCTTCGCGAGGAAATCGCGCCGCTCTTGAAGATGAACAGGTACGGCGATCCCTTGGGCGTTCGCCACATCGTCACGACGCCGCGCCAGGGGTACCACATCGAGAAAACGGAATTCATTTCCGAGCCAGGCGTCTACATTCCCACTTGGGTTTTCGTGCCGGAAGACCCCAAACACGATTCTTCTCCGGTAGTTTATGTTCACGAGGCGGGCAAGGAAGAAGAGGGGATGGAGTTTGGCGTGCTCGAGAAGCTGGCGCGCCAAGGCCTCCTGGTATTCGCGGTGGATGTCCGCGGCATTGGAGCAACGAAACCGCCCCATGCGGACGAGAAGAGTCCCGGGGCCTTCCAGAATCTCGATAATGCCGAAACCGCGATGTCGTATTGGGCTTGGGAAATCAACCAATCCCTGTTCGGCTGGCGAGTGCAGGACGTCATCCGCAGCGTCGACTATGCGACGAGCCGCAGCGGCGCGAGCCAGGCCGGCGTCCAGGTCATCGGCAAGGGCATGGGGGCGTTGTGGTCGCTCTACGCCGCCGCACTCGACACTCGAATACGTTCGGTCGTCTGCGACGGTGGACTGCTTTCCTACGGTTGCCTCGCCAGGTCGGACCGCTACCTGCACGGCGCGAACATCATAGTCCCGGACGTGCTGAAGCATTTTGATTTGCCGCAGGTGGCGGCGGCCGTTGCGAACCGGCCACTCGCCCTGATGGCGCCGGTCGATGAGATGAAGCAGGGTGTGAAGTTGCAAGTCGCCCAACAGGTGTTCGAGTGGACAAGAGCCGCCTACGCCGCAGCGGGAGCGGAAAGCCAATTCGTCGTCACAGGCCCCAACGAAGAGTTCGATTCTCCCGGCCAGTATCTTTCACTGCTCAGCCGTTTCAGCGGCTGAGTTGCAGGAGGCCATGAAGTCCCCAAAGCATCGGTGCGCGCTATCAGTCGTACTGTCCGGTGCGATGATCTCCGCTGTGGCATGGGCTGCCCGCCCGCCAGGGACGGTGCGGGTGGACTTCCGCGTCTTTCCCGGCCTCGCGATGATGGATGGCAATTGGGCGGCGCTGTTCGCTGCTTCCGACGGTAAGGTCTACGCCGGACTCGCGTACCACGGGGGCGATGGGCACTTTGTCTACTACGATTCAAAGACCGACCGCATGCACGACGTCGGCAACCTGACGGCGCTCTGCGGCGAGTCGTTAGTGAAGCGCGGGCCACAGTCGAAAATTCACGCCAAGTTCGGCGAGGGTAAGAACGGAAGAATCTATTTTGGCACGCACGGCGGATACTGGTGGGACTACGCGCGGTTCGGCACCAAGGAAGGGTATCCGGGCGCGCACTGGATGGCCTACGATCCGAAGTCAGAGCGGGTGGAAGACTTCGGCTTGTGTTGCCGGAACGAGGGAATCAACACCGGGGCGTACGATCCGGTGTGGAACCGCATTTATGGGTTGACGCATCCGCGCGGTCACTTCGTTTACTACGACGTCGCGAAACGCATGAGCGTCGACAAAGGCCGCATCAACAACTTCGAATCGATCTGCCGCACGATCGGGATCGACGACCGGGGAAACGCCTATGGCAGTTTCGGACAGGGGCAAATCTTCAAATATGATCCGCTTACCGATCGCATCACTGAACCTGTGGTCCGGCTGCCCATCCGCCCCAAAGGGATTTCGCTGGGTCGTGACTACGACAAGTCGGAAACCGCCTGGCGGGTCGTCGTTTGGGACAACGAGACCGGCAAGTTTTATGGCGTCGAGGAGAGCGCGACGATCCTGTTTTCGTTTGATCCCCGGCGTGACGAAGTCCTCCGCCTGGGGCAGCTCTGCATTTCCGGATTCGAAGAACGCCGCGACGTCCCGTACGCGACGCTGAGTCTCACGCTGGGACGCGACCGCAAGCTCTATTACGCCGCCGCGGGCCGCGAGTTCGACTACGGCGGAAGCGCAGAATCGGCCACGTCGCACCTGATGACTTACGACTTGAACACGGGCAAGACCGAGGATCACGGGGAGATGCTTCTGCCCGACGGCCGCCGCGTCCTCGGAACCAATGCGGCCACGACCGGTCCTGACGGCACGGTCTACTTTGTGGGCGCGATCGAAGTCCGGCCGGAGACGGGCCAGCCCGTCGAGGCCGCGGGAAAGATCGGGAATGTCTACTACCGATTGGCAATGCTCATCTATCATCCCGGCGCGTGACTTCGCCCGCTGGATGATGCGAAGACGGCAATCGTCGTGGGCCTTGTTGGCCGCGGCCGTGCTTGTTGTATCCACGCCGCTCAGTGCGCAGCGCGACCGCAGCTATGACTTCTCCGTCGTGTCACAGGTCAGGATCGACTTGCGCGATCTGGGATATCCTCCGGTCGATGTAATTCCGTCGGACCAATCGGCGATCCGCGCGCTCACCGTGGCTCCCGACGGAACCCTTTTCGGAGCGACCAGCGGCGAACACAGCCACTTGTTCCTGCTCGACCCGCGTCACGGCTACGTTGAGCCCTTGGGCAGGCTGGCGGATGCGAAGACGGTGTACCACTCCCTGGTCGTAGACGAGCGAGGCGACGTGTACATCGGGACGGCGCTTGCCGTGGACAATAACGGTGAAGGCTACGACCATTACGCTGGCGGCCACTTGCTCAAATACGTCCCTGCCCGAGACAAGTCGCGAAAAGGGATTCGCATCGAGCAAGACTGCCCCGTCGTCGACCTTGCCATTCCTGTAAAGGGCCAGGGCATTTACACCCTCGCGATCGACCGGTCGCGCGGCATGATCTACGGCCTGACTTATCCCGACGGAGAGTTCTTTCGTTACGAGATTAAGCCTGGCGTTGTGAAGACCTACGGACGGGTGGCAGCCAACCTCATCCCGGGCGAGAAGTTCGAGTACGAAAAGGCGATCGGCCGCGCCGTGGCGCTCGACCAGGACGGGAATGTCTTCACCAGCGGCGAGGGCGGAAGATTCTACCGGTTCAACATCAAGACGCAGCAACTCGAGCGCCTGGAGATCGGGCTGCCGTCCGTTCCGGGACGGGAGGTTTACAACCGCGTCGATGCGTGGACGGCCGATGCGGACGGCAACCTCTACGGAGGCACCTCGGACGGCTACCTGTTTCGGCTGAATCCAGCCAACCTGACCGTGGTCAACTTGGGCAAGCCGCTGAACCAGTATCGAATTCGCGGGCTCGTGCTGGCGCACAATGGCAAGCTTTACGGAATCGGCGGCGCGGATGACGAGATGGCGCGCCTCTTCTCGTATGATCCGGCGAGCGGGCTTTACGAGCTTTTGGGCATGATCGATGTCAACCACCGGCCTTACTACTCGTGGCAAGGATACGTCTTCGACTCGATGGTCGTGGGACTGGGCGGCACGGTCTACATGGGCCAGGCGGAACGAAAATCGAAACTGTATTTGTACTACCCACAATGAATATGCGCAGCCACCAGGCGGCTCGATTCACTCGGGGTATCGCGTCCTCGTCAGCTCATCGTTTCGGGCGGCGTTCGGTGATGTCCGTCTGCGCACTTGCTCTGGTCCTCTTGTACCTGCCCGCCGCGCACGCCGAGCAACGCGCCACGGTGTTCTATCACGGCAAGATCGTTACCGTGGACTCGCGGTTCCGCATCGTGGACTCCATGGCGATCCGCGGCGATCGCATCGTCGCCGTCGGCGCGCGCCGCGACGTGCAGAAGCTTGCCGGATCGAACGCCATCCAGATTGACCTCAACGGCAAGACAGTCCTGCCCGGGCTGATCGATTCGCACACTCATGCAGCGGATGCCTCGATGTATGAATTCGATCATCCCGTGCACGAGATGGAAACCATCGCCGACGTGCTCCGGTATATCAGGCAACGCGCCGCCGTTTCGAAGCCGGGCGAGTGGATCGAGCTGACGCAGGTCTTCATCACTCGCCTGCGCGACCAGCGATTCCCGACGCGCGCCGAACTTGATGCGGCGGCGCCACGCAATCCCGTCTACTTCGGCACCGGACCTGACGGGTCCGTGAACTCGATGGCGCTTAGACTCAGCGGCATCGACAAGAACTTCCGCATTACCGATGGAAAGCCAGGACGGATCGAGCGTGACGCGAACGGCGAGCCGACAGGCATCCTCCGCAGTTGCAGCCGTCTTGTCAAGATCCAGCCCAGCGGCGGGACTCCCACGACCGCGGATCGCCTCCAACGCCTGAAGTTGTTGCTCGCCGACTACAACTCGGTCGGCATCACGAGCATTTCCGAGCGCGACCTGGGCGACGCCGGCATCGAGCTCTATCGGCGACTGCACGAGTCGGGCGAGCTGACTTGCCGCGTCTACGTGATGTACAGCGTGGACGCGCAGATGCCGCTCGACCAGGTCGAGGCGCGGATTCTCGCCGCGGCGCACAGCCCCCTGCACGAGTACAACAACATGCTCTGGGTACGCGGGATCAAGACGTACATGGACGGCGGCATGCTGACCGGCAGCGCCTACATGCTCCAGCCCTGGGGCATCAGCAAAGTGTATTCCATCGACGACCCGGACTATCGCGGTATGCGCTTCATCCCGCCCGACAAGGTGTATCAGATTGCGCGCTTCACCTTGCAGAACGGATTGCAATACACGGCGCACTCCGTCGGCGATGGCGCGGTTCAGGCCATGGTCGACGCCTACTCGGAGGTCAACAAGGAATTCCCCGTCCGTCCGATGCGGCCGTGCATCACGCACGCCAACTTCCTGACCGCCGAGGCGATCCAGAAGATCAAGGAACTGGGAATCGTGCTCGATTGTCAGCCGGACTGGTTGTGGCTCGACGGCGCCACGCTCCGGAAGCAGTTCGGCAACGCGCGCCTCACTTACTTCCAGCCCTACAAGACTCTGTTCGAGAACGGTATCGTGGTCGGCGGCGGCTCGGATCACATGCAGAAGATCGGCAGCCTGCGGTCGATCAATCCCTACAATCCGTTTCTCGGGATGTGGATAACGCTCACGCGCCAGCCGCGCTGGACGGATCAGCCGCTGCACCCGGAACAGCGCATCTCGCGCGAGCAGGCGATCCGGCTCTACACGATCAATAACGCCTACCTGATGTTCGAGGAGAAGCAGAAGGGCTCGCTCGAGCCGGGCAAACTTGCCGACTTCATCGTCCTCGACCGCGATATCCTGACCTGCCCGGTGGACGAGGTCCGGCAAATCCAAGTGGAGCGCACGTACCTCGGCGGCAGGCTCGTCTACCCATCTGATCGGCATCGGCCGCGGCCGGTCCGGTAGCCCGAACTGTCATCGCTTGCGGACTTTTTTGCTGCCGCGGGGGCATGGCCCGGGGGCGGCGCCGTCATTTCGCGCCGAGGGTGAACTCTTTCCCCTTTTCTCCGACCTCAAAAATCAGCAGCTTCGCAGCCTTCGTGCCGCTCAGATTCCGCAGGACACGGTGCACGTGCATTGGAGGCTCGTAGAAAAACTCGCCCGCCTTGTATCTCTGCGGCCGATTCGGGTCGACCTGATTCTCGATCTGGCCCTCGAGCAGATAGGCGAAAACCGGACCCGTATGCTCATGCGGCGATGACGTGCCGCTGGGAGCGACAGTAAGCGTGATTACTCTCACTTCCGGATTGGCCATTTCAGCCAAAGGCTCCTGCATCAGGGTCTGAACTGCGATGGACGACATATTCCGCGCATGATCCTGGGAGTTTTGTTGGGCCGGCGCCTCCGCCGCCCCCAAGCGTACGCCAGAGCTTGCGGGGATAAGAGCGGCCAGCAGGCTGGTAAGCGTCCCGTTCATTTCACGTCGAGTCATCACGTTGTAGTTCTCCTTTCGCCAAGTTGCCATGAGCCGTTCATTCGGCGCGCGCTTCGACCGCGCGTCAACAGCACCGCGGGGTCAAACGTTAGTGCGCGGCTCCTTCGCCGTACAGACCCGTCGTCGGGTGAAACTCCGACCAAGCGAACCAGAATTCCGGCTCGAGAATCACCGGCTTCAATCGGGTTCCCTTGAGACGCCCTGCAACGCACACACCGTACGCGTTCCACATCGAATGCGTTTCCAGGTCGACAATTTTGTCTGCCTCCGGATCGGCGGCCTGGAATCTCAGCCTTTTGCCGTCCGCCTGTGCGACAAACGCCGTGGTGGTATCCGAGGCTGGTTGATGCACCATCAAGACCGCACTGCCTCCTACCGTGTCGTTCACCACGCGCGCCCGTCGCAGCGCAGATATCGGGTACGCTTTGGCCTCTCCGCCCACCTCAAGTCCCACGATCGTGTCCCTCGGACGCAAGCGGGCGTCGCGGCTGAAAGCGCCCTCGGGCGCCGGGCCACTCCTCCCAACTATTCCTTGGTTGATAATGTTGTTCATGGCGGCCAGCCGCTCCGCGTATCCGGGCAGTGGCTTAAGCACCAGGGTGTCCGGGTGCTGCTTTCGCCATTCGGCCCAAGTGGTCAGCAGGAAAGGATAGAGCGTCAGGTGAGTGCCCTTAAGCGGTCCGGAGAGCGCCTCGAGCGACGACTGCTGCCAGCGGGTGCCGGTCTCGCGGTCCTTGAACACTTCATTGCCACCGACCAGGCCGGCGGTATCGAACACAAGCGCCCTGCCTTGCGCTGCGGCCCTGAACACGAGGGCCGTATTGCAGTACGATCACCACGTAACCGCGATCGGCCCGTCCGACATCTGGTCCTGCACAACGCCGTGCTGCGCCAGGATTGCCGCCGGATAAGCCTTAGCGGTTTGGCCGTCGGCCACGCCGATCAACAGGTCGCGGGGAGACAGAAACGCGGCTTCGGAAGCGGAGATGAATTGCGGGTGGTCGATAGTGACGTACGGCAAACTCGGCTTCTTCGCCTGCGCCGTCGTCAACTGCGACGCGAATCCGATTGCCATCGCCGCCGCGAGCAGTGTCATCAGTCGGACGGTGCCACCCGGTTGCCGCGGGGACCGAGCGTCGTCTGGCAGGCCAACGCCGGGTTCCGCTTCGCCGATTCGGGCTTGGGCGCGAATCATTTCTGAACACCTCAAATCCTTTTGACGCGAGGCGCTCCGTGCGTCTCGCTCAAGTTTACATCATCGCCGCGGGCTGGAGGTCCGGATCTGCTGCCAGCGTGAGGCCGTTGCGCCTGAGGTTGCCATCTCGCAGAGGGAGCGTGGTTCAGTCAAGGTCCCCTCGGGCACCCTCACTCTTCGCCGCGCCGGTGTAGGCTGATGTCGAGTTGCTGGCACTTCTTATACAAGTAGCTGCGCTCCAGGCCCAGTGCCTTGGCGGTACGAGTCATGTGATGGTCATTGCGTTCCAGCTCGCGCAGGATGGTTTCGCGTTCGAAGGCGTCAACGCGCTCGGCGAGCGTTCCCAGGGGCGCTCCACCTCCCGGCGCGAAACGCGGCCCCGCAGCGAGCACCGACTCGACCGCGCTGCGCGTCACGCCGTCCTCGGACGCAAGCAGTAGCAGCCGTTCGACGACGTTGCGCAGCTCGCGGACGTTGCCCGGCCACGAATAGCGCGCCAATTCTTCGAGCGCGTCAGGAGCGAAGCGGACGGGCTTCCAGGCGTTCTGCGTTTCAAACTGCCGCGCGAAGTGTGCGACGAGTGTTGGGATGTCTTCAGCGCGCTCGCGCAGTGGCGGAAGCCGCAGCGGAAAGACGTAAATTCGATGGAAAAGGTCCTGCCGAAACTTTTCGCGGCGGACCTGTTCTTCGAGGTCGCGATGGGTGGCGACGATGACGCGCACGTCCACGCGTACCGGCTGGTCGCCGCCTACGCGCTCGACCTCGTCTTCCTCGAGGACGCGCAGCAGCTTGGCCTGCATGGCAAGCGGCATGTCGCCGATCTCGTCGAGGAAGAGCGTACCGCCGTGCGCCTGTTCGAACTTGCCGCGATGCCGCGCCGCGGCACCCGTGAACGCGCCCTTCTCGTGTCCGAAGAGCTCGGATTCGATGAGCTCGGCGGGTACAGCGGCGCAGTTTAAGGTGACGAAGCGGCCCGCGCGTCGTGGACTCCTGTCGTGCAGCGTGCGCGCCACCAATTCCTTGCCGGTGCCCGTTTCGCCCACGATGCAGACGCGGGTTTCGCTCGCGGCCACGCGCTCGATCTGGGCCATCAGCCGGCGCATGGTTTCACCCGACCAGATGAGTTCATGCTTGCCCAGCCGTCCGAGCAGTTGCCGGTTTTCCTCCTCCAGGCGTTCGAGACGCAGCACCTTCTCGACCGTCAACAGCAGCTTTTCGGTCGAGAGCGGTTTCTCCAGGAAATCGACCGCGCCGAGACGTGTGGCCCGCACGGCCATCTCGATGTGCGCCTGCCCGGAAATCATGATGACCGGCACGGGGATTTCGAGCCCTTTCAGGTCCTCAAGCAACGCCAGGCCGTCTTTGCCAGGCATCACCACATCCGAGAGGATCAGGTCGAAGGGCTGGCTCTTTGCGAGCTCGAGCGCGCGCGCCGCGTTGTCGGCGACGGTGGCCTCGTATCCGGCCAGGCGGAAGGCTCGTGCCAGCGAGGCGAGCGTGTTGGCCTCGTCGTCTACGATCAGAACATGGCCTTTCGAAGGCATACAGACTCTCACTGAGCCGGCGTGTCGGGCGGCGTCGCCGGCCCTTCGGGCTGCGCAGCGGACTTGGGATGCGCCGGCAGCTCGATGCGAAATGTCGTGCCGCGTCCCGGCTCGCTCTCCACACTGACTCGTCCGCCGTGGTCACTCACGACCGACTGTACGATTGCCAGACCCAGCCCCGTGCCGTGCTGCTTGCTCGTATAGTAGGGCGTGAACAGGCGCTCGCGCTCTTCCGGCGTCAGACCCTGGCCGGTATCGCTGACTTCCAGCCACACGCCGCCCGGCATCGCGCCGCAGCGCACGAGCAGCGTACCACCGGCGGGCATGGCGTCCAAGGCATTCAGCAGGAGGTTCTGCACCGCCCTGTGCAGCAGGTCAGGATCCGCCTGAATCGTCTGGTCGCGTCCTCCAAGCTCGAGCTTCAGCGTGACGGGTGGTCTTCCGGGCGCCTGAATCTGCGCTTCGCAGGGCCGAACGGCGCGGCGAATCACCGCGTCGATATCGACAGCTTGAAGCTGCGGGGCGGGCATCTTGGCGAAATCGCTGAAGCGCCCGATGATGGTACGCAGGTTCGCGAGTTCGGCGAGCAGCGTCTCAGTCCCCTCGCGAAAGACCTCTTCGAACTGCTCGGGATGGCCGGATTGCGCGCGCACCATGTTCTCGACCGTAATCTGAAGAGGGAAGAGCGGGTTCTTGAGTTCGTGCGCCAGCCGTCGCGCCAGCTCACGCCACGCGGCAACGCGCTCGGCTTGCATCAGGCGATCGCGCTGCTCGATGAGCTGCCGGGTCATGAGGTTGAACGCCTGAGCCAGGTGTCCCAGCTCGTCCGAGGATGAAGCCTCGACGTGCGTATCCCATCGGCCGCTTGCGACTTCGCGCGCCGCCGAAGCCAGTTGCTCGACCGGGCGCGTGACTCGTCCTGCCGCCCAGCCGCTCAGCGCGATGGAGACGAGGACGCCCGAACCGGCTGTCAGCAGCGCCGCCAGGCGAATCCGCCGTTCGAGTTCGACGCGCGCGCGTCGCGAACTGCCCACCAGGAACATCCCGAGAATGCCGCCCTGCCGGCCTTCCAGAGGAATGATCTCGAAGCTTTCCGCGCTCGCCGCGTCGCCAGACCAGTTGATGACGGCGGATTGCTCGCGCGGGTCGCGCCGAGCTTGCGCGATGACGGGCAGCAAGCGCGCCGCCTCGGAGTCACTCAGCATGCCGATGATCGACCCGCCGGCCGCGCCCGCGTCACGGAAGAGCAGGGCGCGCATCCCCTGCGGGAGGACCAGCGACGCCAGGAATTCGCGATCGAGCTTCCGTGCTCCGGCGACCAGGATCTTCCCGTCGCCCGCCGGCACGCTGCGCACCGATTCGAGCGCCAGCGCCGAGCCGCCTTCCGGAAGGTCGACGCGCCGGAGAAACGCGCCCGGCGCCGCGGACGCGGAGTCTGCCAGCCATTGCTCCTTGTAGCCGAAGCGTGCCGTCCACTCCGCCGAGGAGATAATCGTGCCGTCATCGGCGGCGATCTCCAGGAAGTCGAGGCCATAAGTCGCCGCCAGACCCGCGGCATCGTTGACGAAGGCCGAGTAATCCGGCGTCGAGCGGCGAATATCCGCCGCCAGTCGAAGCGTTGCGTCGGCGCCAGCCAGGTTGTCCACGCGCTCTTCGACTTCCAGCCCGCGCCGCGCGAATTCGCGCCGGAACTGTGCCACCAGCGCCGCCGTACGCTCGGAGTCCAAGCGCTCGAAGGCGCGACGCGTGAAGGCGGTCACCGACCAGGTGACCAACGCCGTCACCAGGATCACCACTCCAGCGAACAGGGCAACGAGTTTGGCGCGCAGGTTCATGGTTCGGTTGGCGCTACCCAGACGTCAGAGACGTCCAGGGCGCCCCAGCGCTGGGGCGCCCAGTTGCGCACGCGCGAGCTGAGTCCGAAGAGTTCCGGCACGTAAGCAATCGGAATGACCACGCCCGAGTCGAGAAACGCGCGTTCATCTTCGTAGATCGCCTCGGCCTGTGCGTCGCGCGGGGCAGGGAAGCCGAGTTGCTCGGAGGCCTCTCGAGCCGCGCGCTCGAGGGTGGGCCCTTCGATGCGGCATCGAACCAGGCGAGCATTCACGGCGTCTCCAGCGTGCGACGGGCTTGTGAGCGCGACTACCTGGACTTCGAGGCCCGCTTCGCGCGCGTTGAGAGCGACGCGCTCGGCGACGACGTGGGCAAGTGTGTCCCTCGCGTCGTAGCCCAGCGTCCATTTCGCAACACGACTCGGATCGTTCACCAGCTTTCGCGCCTGGGCAAGGCCGGCTTGCGTGGGGAAGAGAAACGCGTAGCCGCTCACCCATGAGGGGAAAAGGCTGGCTGTCGATTCCCCGAAATTCTGCAATAGTACTTTCTGGATGGCGCCGCGGTCGAGCGACAGTGAGAGCGCCTGACGCAGGCCGCGTTCATCGGGACTCGCTTGAGCGGCGGAAAACTGGATCGCCAGCAACTCGTTCGGAGCCGACGCCCAGACGGTCCTGTTTTCCTGCTGCGCCCGCCGCGCATTCGCCGGATCGAGCGCCACGACGTCGCCGCGATTGAGTTCCAGGTCGAGCAGTGCGTCACGGCTCGACCTGTTCAGTTGGACATCCAGGTGATCGAGGTAGGGCCGGCCGTCCCAGTAGTCGTCATTCGCATCGAGGACCGCATGGCGTCCTGAGTGCCAGTCGGTGACGCGAAAGGGGCCGGTTCCGATGGGCGCCTCGGCAGATCCCGCGGTGGACGGCCGTCGGACCAGGCAAGCGGGCGAAGTCGCGAGCCGCATCGGCAAGGTGTTACTCGGAGGTTCCAGGATCAGCTCGACCGCGTCGCCCGCGGCCGCAACTCGTGCGCCGGGCACGCACCCCTCGAGAGCCGCCGCGACCTGATCGTTGGTGAGATCTGAGCCGTCGTGCCACTTCACACCCATCCGCAGCTTGAACGTCCAGTGCGAACCACTCTGATCCTGCTCCCAGGAAGTCGCCAGCGCCGACTCGACGCGGCCGTTGGCGTCGAGCCGAACTAGGCCGTCGAAGACCCAGGGCGCGACGCTGGCGAATTCGTCGCGCCCGGCATCCTCGGGGGTTGGCGCCTGCAGCTCGATGCGCAGCGTTCCGCCATAATGCGGACGCGTGGAAGCCAGGGCCACTCCGAGCGCCGCGAGGAGGCTAATCGCTGCAAGTGATCGATAGACGATACGCTTCATAGAGACCTGACGGAAGCGCGTGTACGACCGCGAAAGCCGAGCCTTCTTCGCTCGAGTTGCGGAGCAGCGTGATGGGACCCGAGAACTCGGCCGGCGCGTTCACCGTCCCGGCGGCTCGACCGCGGATATCGAGGAGTTGGACCGCGTCGGGCGTGACAAAGTCACTCGGACGAGTCACGAGGATCAGAGCGCCTCTTCCGCATGACGACTTGGGCGCGGCCAGTTGGCTGCCCCAGCCATGGAACTCCGCCCTGTCGCGGCTTGCGTCCAGCAGCCGCGCTTGCCCGTCCGTCGCGGCGACGAGCCACGGCGACTCTTTGCGGTTCTCGAGCGGCACCGCGGCATAGAAATCGGGGAAGGTGAGGGCCTGATTGTTTGGCGCGAGTACCGGGCCGATGAAATAGTTCCGGTCGGCCGCGAAATGCGCGGTGGGGGCGCCGTCCGCAGTATCGGCGACCGGCCATGGCTCGTCGCTCGCGCGGCATTCGACGCTGGCGAGGAGGTTGATCGATCCGGCGCATCGCTCGCCCGGCAGACTCGCCTCAAACGTTCCGTCGGGACGCGCCGTTAGGCGACCGCGCACATCCCGCGGCCAGATATGCAGGGCCGCGATGGGAGTTGATTGACTGGCCTGCCACGTCGCGCCCGACGTTTCGTAAACGGCAATACTCGAAGGCCCGAGGACGAGCAAGCGCGGCGACGACTGTCCGGACGCTGGAATCATCGTCAAATCGAGGATGGGCTCGTCGCGGGCGATCAGCAGCTTCTTGCTGATGACAAGGTCCGAAGTTTCGCGCGGCGGAGCGGCGGGCGTGCGTGGAATGGCGAGCATGATCACGGACGTCGTCTCACCACGCACGACCTGCGCCACCCACAAGTAATCCTCGAAATTCTCGCTGACGCCGATCCGCACTTGCACGACTGAGGGCTGCGGGCGGCTGGGGTGATAACCGGCACTCCGCAGCTCCGAGGAGATGGCGCGACGGATCGAAGCGATATTGTCTTCCGAGAGCGTCGAGCGGTTTTGGACGATCCAAGTGAGACGCGCCGGGGGCGGCACTTGACGGCGTAGCTGGCTGGCCAAGTCGTGCGCCGCGCCAGTCCAGTCCTGCGCGTGGGGGGACGCAGCGGGCCAGCAGAGTCCGAGGGCGGCAAGGATTCCGGCAAGCAGCCTGGTACGCCTGGTATGGGGAAAAACCTGCGCGAATGCGCCTCGCATCGTGGCGGTGAGGAATTATAGCACGCGCGCCGAAATCGCGTGGGAGGCAGGCCCATAGCGCAGAGCCACAACGGCTCATCGTGGTGGCGGCTTCCTCCGGGTGTAAATCTTCGGGAGACCTCCCAGTGCCGGTGCGAAGCCTCCCGGTCAGGTGCGCGGTCAGTGCGAACGGCGCGCGCTCCTGGAAGCGGTTTCGGGCGGGTCGTCGGGATCGGTGGGTTCGCTGGCGGGCGTGGCGAAGCGCCGCACAGGTGCGACCACGCGAAAGAAGGTCTCGAACCACAGCCAGGCCATCAGGAGCCCGGTCAGGACGGACACCATCAGCGCGCCGATGATGCCTGCGAATTCGATCAGGGAAGCCATGGTTGAAATCCTCCTCAGTACGACTCTCGACTTCCTTCGCGCGCCGTGAAGTCAGGTTCGGTCGCGATCCCTCAAAACGCTCCCGTCATCGCCGCACTCGCCACTGCAGCAACCTGGTTCGCCGGGCTTGCGGAGCTGCCCGAGCGTGACACTTGCAATTCGTCAGGGAAGAAGCGGGACACTACTTCGTCGCGCGAACTGTGAATCTCGACCGAGTCGCCGACCTGGACAAGCTTGAAAAGCTGCTCGGCGTCCGCGCTTCTCATGCGAATGCATCCGTGGGACGCGGCCTTGCCGATGGACTTCGGTTCGTTCGTTCCGTGGATGCCGTAGCCGGGACGACTCAGACCCATCCAGCGCGGCCCGAGGGGATTGCTTTTGCCCGGCCGGATGACGCGTCCGCGGTGGTAATACGCCGGCTGGACCACCTTGTTGATGATGCGCAGGTCGCCGGTCGGGCTGGGTGTTTGCGGCGTGCCGACCGCGACGTCGTAGAGGTTCACCACCCGGCCATCTTCGATCAGGGCCAGCTTCCGGTCGGCCAGGCTGACGACCAGGGTACGGTGGGACCCGCTCGCCGTCGCGGGTTCAGCGGCAGCAGCGCCGGGTACGGTAAGCAGTGAACTCAGTAACGCCAGCGCCAGGTAGCGCAGGTGCTGAAGGTCGCTCAGGCTGCTCGGTCGTAGGTGGTTGCTTCGCCGCATCTTCAGCCTCCTCGTTTCGCATACTCGCCTCGGGATACTGCACGGCCCCCGCCACGGGCTAGCGTATTGATACGGCGTGGCTTAGCTAGTGGCTGGAGACTTCAGAACGTGTGCTTTTGGAGGAGGCGTGTTCTGGAGAACACAATCGAGGCTTGGCGTCTACGCACGGCCAACACGCGACGGAGCCAGGCTAGCCCTCGGCAACAGTGGTATGCTGCTAAACCAACGATGCTTTAATACAACAGCCGCTGACGCGGCCGAGTTATGGGTTGGCGAATCGGCCGCTTCGGTGAGCTTCGGAGGTTCAATGCGATTGTTCCGCGTCTATAGAACTCTGTTCGCTCTCGTTGCCGTTTTCATGGCGTTGTGCGTTTTCGACTCAATCCCGTTGGCTCGAGGCCGGTCGAATTCAGGCAAAGCAAGCAACAACTCCCCGTGCCCAAGCGATGACAGCGGGTTGAAGTTGCCGCCCGGTTTCTGTGCGACCTTATTTGCAGACGGCATTGGTCACGCTCGTCACATGGTCGTGGGAGCGAACGGAGTGGTCTACGTCAACACCTGGTCGGGCGCCTACTACAACAACAGTCCATCGCATCCGGGCGGATTTCTGGTTGCCCTCGAAGACAAGAGGGGCGCGGGAAAGGCGGACGTGATTGAGCGCTTCGGTGAAACCGCCCAGGCGGGCGGAACCGGTGGCACGGGCATCGGCATGTACAAAGGGTGGCTCTACGCGGAGAGCGGCGATCGCATCGTCCGCTATGCGCTTCCTGCCGGCGCGATGGTGCCGAGCGGCGCTCCCGAAACCATCGTCTCCGGACTCCCGCTGGGCGGCGACCATCCGATGCATCCCTTCGTGATCAACGCCGAAGGGTCGATGTATGTGGATGTCGCTACCGCGACCAATGCCTGCCAGCCGCAGAACCGGCAACCTCGAGTGCCCGGCGCGGACCCGTGTACTGAACTCGAGACTCGCGGTGGCGTGTGGCTTTATGACGCCAACAAAACGAACCAGACGTTTTCGCCTGCCCAGCGCTTCGCAACTGGGATTCGCAATGCGGAAGGACTTGCTATCGACCCCGCGGGCCGCGTCTTCGCCACGCAGCACGGGCGCGATCAACTCTATTCCAATTGGCCCGCTCTCTACAAACCCACCGAGGAAGCCACGCAGCCGGCGGAGGAGTTGCTGCTCCTGAAGTCCGGAGGCGACTATGGGTGGCCGGAGTGTTACTACGACGGTGTGCGGGAGAGGCTGGTCCTGGCGCCGGAGTACGGCGGCGACGGCGGCAAGAAGGTGGGCGTCTGCGCGCACAAAACCGCTTCGGTGGCCGGATTTCCTGCCCATTGGGCGCCGAATGGAATGGCGCTTTACGACCAGAAACAGTTTCCGGCCCGCTATCATGACGGCGTGTTCATCGCCTTTCACGGTTCGTGGAACCGGGCGCCCTACCCGCAAGGCGGATACAACGTGGTCTTTCAACCCCTCGCAGACGGCCACGCAGCGGGCGGTTGCGAGATCTTCGCTGACGGCTTCGCTGGCGCGGTAAAGACTCCGGACGGCGCCGCATATCGTCCCTCCGGAGTCGCCGTCGGTCCGGATGGCGCGCTCTATGTGTCGGACGACGTGCGGGGGCGGATCTATCGCATCTTCTACCAGGGAGGTTCCGCAGATTCGGACGCGGCGGGCACGCCCTGTCCAAGCGCTTCGGCGCCGGCGGGCGAAATCGCGGAAGCGCACGCCAAACCTCCCGAGGACACGCATTCCGACGCGGCCGCGGCGGCAAACCTTCACCTTCCCGAAGGAGTGACGAAAGAGATGGTGGCGCTAGGCGACCGCATCTTCCACGGTCAGGTGGGCGGAGCAGCTTGTGCGGCTTGCCACGGCGCGAACGGTAAGGGCTCGCCCATGGGTCCCGATTTGACGAGCCGGAAACGGCTGTGGACCGATGGCAGTTACCCCGAACTGCTCAACGTGATCACTAACGGCGTCAAGCAGCCCAAGCAATATCGCAGCCCGATGCCGCCGATGGGAGGCGCACAACTCACCCCTGACCAGCGAGCGGCGGTTGCGGCATACGTCTGGAGTCTCAGTCATTGATGGCCGAGGCAAGAGAGCGCCGGAGCCGGACGTTTCGGTTCGGTCGAGAACATCCCTTCTCTGAGCTTGACTCGTGGTAAGATGCGACTTATTGGAGGTAACCCTCATGGCTCACTTCACCCGGCGAGATTTCCTGAAGACCAGCCTGGCCGCGGCGGCCGTCGCCGGCGCTGGAAGCCTGTCGCTCCGCGCCGCGCGCGAAACCGCAACGGATTGGGTGACGCTCGGGAAATCCGGCGTCAAGGTGACACGGCTCGCCTTCGGCACCGGGACTATTAGCGGACGGGTGCAGCGCGAGCTGGGACAAGACGAGTTTACGCGGCAAGTTCGCTACGCCTACGACCGCGGCATCCGATTCTTTGAGACCGCTGAGTCCTACGGCGACATGCACCGGATGCTCGGCATCGCGCTGAAGGGCATTCCGCGCGACAGCTACCGGCTGATGTCGAAGGTGACGACGCGCGAAGGCGTCGATCCGCAGCAGAAGATCGACGAGTTGCGCAAACTCGTCAACACCGACTACTTCGACATCATGCTGCTGCACTGGCAACACACTTCAACCTGGCCGGCCGACAGCCTCCGCTGGCAGGACGCCATCATGCAGGCCCAGGAGCGGCACGCCGTGATCTCGCACGGCGCCTCGGTGCACGGACTCCCGGCGCTGCGCCGCGTTCCTGAAACCAATTGGCTCCAAATCGCGATGATCCGGATGAATCACAAGGGCAGCCACATGGACGCCGAGGACTACAACACGGGCGGACCGGGCAACGTCAGCGAAGTCGTCGCCCATGTGAAACAGGCCCGCCAGGACAGAATGGGCGTGATCAGCATGAAACTGGTGGGCGAGGGTTCGTTCACCACCCGTGACGACCGCCAGGCGGCGCTGAAGTTCGCGTTCCGCAACGCCGGCGTCGATAGCGTGACGCTCGGCTACAAGAGTACGGCGGAAATCGACGAAGCCATCGAGAATCTGAATTTGGCGCTCGCCTAAATCGCCGGTGCCGGTCCACGGATCAGCCGTCGGCGCGATTAAGCTTCCATTGCTCACTCTGCCTGGCGTCGCGATGCGATGAGGAACGAATACGCGTTCGAGATGGCCACGTCCGCTATCCGGGTCGGCTCCGGAGTGACCAGCGAAGTGGGCGCGGAACTCGCGGACCTCGGCAAGCACTACGCACTGGTCTTTACCGATCCCAATCTGCGCTCCCTGCCTCCTGTTGCCCGCGTCCTCGACTCGCTCCAAACCCACAAGATCCGTTTTTCGGTGTTCGATCGCGTCCGCGTGGAGCCGACCGACGAATCGTTCCTCGACGCCACATCAGCCGCTCAAGCTGGCGATTTCGACGCCTTCGTCGCCGTAGGCGGTGGCTCGACGATCGACACGGCGAAGGCTGCGAACCTCTTCAGTTGTTATCCTGCGGATTTCCTCGACTACGTCAATCCGCCCATCGGGAAGGGCCGGCCCGTTCCCGGTCCGACTAAGCCTCTGATCGCGATTCCCACCACGGCGGGCACGGGCAGTGAAACGACCGGAGTGGCTATCTTTGACTTCGTTCGCATGCACGCCAAGACAGGGATCGCGCACCGGCGGCTTAAACCGACGCTGGGCCTCATCGACCCCGAGAATACGCGCACGCTGCCCGCCGCCGTAGCGGCGTCCGCGGGCCTCGACGTGTTGAGCCACGCGATCGAGTCCTACACCGCGCTTCCGTTTACCCAGCGTCCGCGGCCGGAGCGGCCGATCCTGCGGCCTGCCTATCAAGGCTCGAATCCCATCAGCGATGTCTGGAGTCTCGAGGCGTTGCGGCTGGTGGCGGCCTACCTGAGGCGGGCGGTGGCGGACCCGGCGGATGACGAAGCGCGTGCGTCGATGCTGCGAGCCGCCTCCTACGCCGGCATCGGATTCGGCAACGCGGGCGTCCACCTTCCGCATGGCCTGTCCTATCCAATATCCGGTCTGGTGCGAAAGCATCGCGCCCCTGGCTACTCCGTCGATCATCCGCTGATACCGCACGGCATCTCAGTGATCATGTGCGCGCCGGCGGTCTATCGATTCACCGCGCCGGCGTGTCCGGAGCGGCATCTTCATGCGGCGGAGCTCCTCGGAGCCAAGGTGAACGGTGCCCGGCCGTCGGATGCCGGGAAGATTCTCTCCGATAAGATCATCGAGTTGATGCGCGACCTCGGGATCCCCAGCGGGCTGCGCGCGCTCGGCTATCAATCGGAAGACATCCCGGCGCTCGTGGAAGGCACGATGCCGCAACACCGTGTGACCAAGCTTTCGCCTCGTCCCGCCGGGCCGGATGACCTGACCCGGATTCTCGAAGAATCGATGGTAATCTGGTAGACCACGGATGCTCAAGCCAGGATCACCGTTGCTGCTGCTCGAATCCTACCGGTAAGTCCAGTCGTCGATCCTCTTGAAGTCGAGTCTGTCGTCCAGCACGCCTAAAGTGACCACCGCGAAGGTGAAGACGGTAGTATCCGGTTCAAGGTGGCCGCCGAACGCCTTGTCGGCATTGGCCAGCGTAATGTGAGGGTGCACTCTTCCGTCGATCACAAAGCCGCTCATACCGGCGATGTCGGCGGGGGCGGTGGGATTCTTCGTGAAGACGTCCTTGGGCGGGAAGTCGCGGTTCCCGACCTGGTGGACCTGATAATTCCGCACGGAACCGAACGCCGAGAGAATGACGGCGTTGCGGATCTTCTCTTGCCTGATCATCTTCTTCAGTCCGGCAAGCAAGTCAGTGTTGTACTTGAAGCGCAGTACAACGATGCGCTGGAAGTGTCCAGTCACCGCGTACCCGTCGGGGACTTGATTGCTGTTGGGCCGGCTGGCCTCGGCGGGATTGGCGGCGGAGTGCACGACCGCATGGCGGGTCTCCTGAGCCGTCAGCGGCAGTGATATTGCGAGAATCGAAACGATGATGAGCTTCTTCATGCAGGATCCTCCCCGTGGGAAATTGGAGACACAGTTGGAACCACTCTGCTGTGCCGCCGCTCTCTGAACGGCGACAGCACGATTGTAACTGGCGGGTCGAGGGAGAACATCGGAGATGGGATTACGAAGGCTGATGACGCGGCACGCCCTTCGCATCGACGGCCACGCCAAGCAATTGTTTCAACGCCTCGACGTAGTCGGCAAGCGCTCGGCGTCCGGCTTCGGTAATGCGGTAGAGCGTCTGTGGCTTGCGCAACACGAATTTCTTCTCGACTGACACGTATCCGGCGTCTTCGAGCTTGAGCAGTTGCGCGCCCAGATTGCCGTCGGTGGCCGCAGTCTTGGCGCGCAGCCACGTGAACTCCGCCTCTTCCACGCCGCTGAGAAGCGAAAGCAGCGCGAGGCGCAGCCTGCCATGAACCACCGGATTGAGCTCAGGCAAATCAGGCATGGGCCCGATCCTGCTGCCGGCGCGCCCGCGCGCCAGCGATCATGCCGTAGATACCGAATACGATCTGGCCGAGAAAGATGGCCACCAGAAACACGATCATGCTCTCCTTATCCGTGCCAAAGCACGAAGCGACCGCCGCCGTCCACCACACCAGAGCACACGCCAACTGAACCTTCCAGCGAAGCATCAGGCCCGAGGCGCCGTTCGCCATGCCCAGTATGGCGGAGACCACGGCGGCGAAGAGATGCTGATCGGTCAGCCGTCCCGCCACGCCGAGGGACAGAAAGAGCAGAAACATCGAGATTCCCAAAGCAATCCAGATGCAACCGATGGCCCGGCCCAGCGTCGTCTCCGGATGATGGCCCGCCTTTAAAGAGGCAACCACCACGGTGACGATGACCGCAATCAACATCGTGACCGGCCAGGCCCACGCGCTGTGACACGACGCGGACCAGGTGAGCGCGAGGTAGTAGACAACGCCCCACAAAATGAAGGTCCATCCCCAGCTTTCGGTGTCGCGACGCCCTTGGGCGATCATGTTCTCGATCAGGCTCAGCCTGTCTTTCAACTCCTGCTCAGTGGTGTTCTCTGGCATGGCAGTTCTCCTTTCAGAAATCTCGACGGGGCTCTGCGGCCCACGCGGCACGGGCGCTTCACGGTTGACGCTGAAGCAGCATGTCGACGCTGCGATGCGGAGGATTGCTGCCCACCGTGACCTCGGTGGCTTCCGCCCATTCGCCTTTATCCGTCAGGTGCATGGTATTCACAATGTGCGCCGGCCCGGCGGTAAAGCCCCACGAAAAGCCGTTGGCGGGCACCGAAAGCTCCGTGTCGAGGTAATGGCCGTTATTGTAGGCGCGGAAGCGATAGCTGTGGGAGGCATCGTCGTAGGTGATTGTGGCCAGGGCGCTGAACAGGACTTTGCTGTCGACGCTGACGCTTTTGCCCTCGACGAGCAGGACGAGCCCGTCAAGCTTATACTCGACGTCTTCCGTCTGGATAAGATGCAGCGGTTCGCCCGGTCCACGAACGATCGTGACCGGCCCCGACCAGTGGCCGGCAAGAAAAGCAAGCTTGTGCATCGCGGCGCGCTCGGCGTCGGCGCTCGCTGGACCGGGCTGCTGTGAGGCCAGCAAAAGACTGAACGAAATGGTGAAAGTTGCTGCGAGCAACGTTGTGGAAAGAAGGCCCGGAAAAGTAAAGGTGGAAACGGCGGTTTTCATTTGGCACACTCCTTTGGCGCAGAAATCAGGGTACGAGGAGGTCGCGCTCATGAGCGCCATGTACGTAGAGTACTCTATAATCTAGAGTACTGTCGACACATTTCTTGCGGCAATGATTCACCGGGGGATTATGAACGCTCGTTCTTGGAGGCCAGCATTGCTCCGGCCGGCGGTTGTTGCGACGCTGATTGCCGCGTCATGGGCCACTGCGGCTTCTGGAACCGTTCATGTATGGGAAAAGCAGGAGCTCACTTTCACCTCCGCTGCCTCTTTCACGAATCCTTACACCGACGCAGCGGTTTGGGTGGACCTCGACGGACCCCATTTCCACAAGCGCGTGTACGGATTCTGGGACGGAGGCCGTACCTTCCGGGTGCGCGTGGTCGCCACCGCACCCGGTTTGTGGAAGTGGACCAGCGGATCGAGTCCGCGGGACGCAGGACTCGCCGGCAAAACAGGTTCGTTTAATGCCGTCGGGTGGAGCGAGGCGGAGAAGCAAGAGAATCCGCTGCGGCGCGGATTCCTGCGCGCCACCGCGAACGGTCACGCTCTGGAAACGGCGGATGGCACGCCCTTCTTCGTCCTCGGCGATACGTGGTGGGCGACGGGAACGAATCGCTACCGCTGGTATGACGACGACCAGGAACGCCCCATCGGGCCCACCGCCGGATTCAAGGACTACGTACGTTTTCGCAAAGCCCAGGGATACAACTGGATCAACATGATTGCGGCTTTTCCCAACTGGATGACGGACGGCGCTCCCTGGCATGTGGTGATGAACGACCCGGAGAAAACGACGGTGCGTTCTGCGTGGCTCGAGTTCGGCACTGGCAGCGCGAAGAACATGGACAACGAGGGTGGGCGTCCGTTTCTGTTCCCCGGAAAAGTTCCCGGCTACCCCAACATGTTCCCCGATGTCGACCGCATCAACCCGGAGTATTTCCATTACGTTGATCGCAAGATCGACTACCTGAATCAGCAGGGATTCGTACCCTTCATTGAAGTTTCGCGCCGCGACGCCAGCCTGTGCTGGAAGAAGTATTACCAGTGGCCGGATTCCTACGCGCGGTTCATCCAGTATATCTGGTCGCGCTACCAGGCCAACAACGTGGTCCTCAGCCCCATCCACCTCGACATCATCAGCGAAACCGTCGGGCCCGACGATTACATGAAGGCGATCAACTACGTGATGGACAAGTTCGGGCCGCCACCCTTTGGCACGCTGCTCTCCGCCAACGCCGATCCCTCGACGCTCGAGAACTGGGGCGAGAACTCCTGGGTGACGATCCAGCAGATCGGCAACATGCGCGAGCACAACAATTACTGGTACCTCACGGAGATTTTCCGTTTGCTGCACCCCGCGCCCGCGATCAACGGCGAGCCGTATTACTCCGGCTACGTCGACGCGCGCGGTCTCGGCGGGGGCGGTTACAAGTACGGGGCTCCCGGCGGGACTGAAAGGGACGCCCAGTTTGTGCGCTCTTCGATGTACGGCAGCTTCCTGTCGGGCGGACTCGGCGGATACGTGTACGGAGCGGAAGGTATCTGGGGAGCTGACATTGAGCCGGCAGCGCCCATCAAGATGTGGGACGCCTTCCGGTGGATCTCCGGCGCCGAGGTGAAGTACTTGCGCGACTTTGCGGTTTCGATGGGCAGGCGTTATCAGGAATTGCAACCGAACGCCGACTTGGTGTCGCCCGACAAGGACCACAACTTGAGGGCGTACGAAGGTTGGGCCTACTGCGCTCGCACGCCCGACAAGGAGATCTTTCTCGCCTACTTCGAGAAGGGAATGCCGCGCGCCCAGATTCGCGGTGCCAGGCTGAACAGCGCATATCGGGCACAGTGGTTTGATCCCCGCGACGGTACCTGGCGCAACGTGGGCGTCGGAACCGTGCGCTCGAGTCAAATCGGAATCATCCAGTTACCTGATTTCCCCGGCGATACGGATTGGGGATTGCGGTTGATCATGAGAACACCTCGACGGCCGCTCACGCCGGCGAGCCGAATTGAGTGCTTGCCACTCATGCCTGGAGGGCCCCTATGCTTCCATCGACGCTCACCGCGAGCCCGGTGAAGCGCGCCATCGCTCGATGCACCGCGACGCTGGGCGCATTGTTTCTGGTCTGGCATGGCGCGACTGGTGCGGCGAGCGTCGTGCTGGCGGTCTCGGCTTCTGGAGGAACTGCGAGAACCTACACGACGCGCTTCCCGCTTACCGAGAATCCGATTTCGGAAGGCGGCAACTGGATCAACGGCAAGAAGGATGCTCTCGACTGGACCGACGTCCGGACAACGCCCGGATTCGCCTTCGGGACCGAGTTGGGCGGGGATCGGCCGGAGTTACAAAAGTACGACGACTCCACGGCGCTGCTGACGGGCGCTTGGGGGCCGGACCAGACGGCGCAAGCGACGGTCCACCGAACCAACAAAGACGACGATCACATCTACCAGGAGGTCGAACTGCGCCTGCGAAGCCGTCTGGCGCCTCACAATGCCACGGGCTATGAGGTGATGTTCCGATGCTCGAAGAGCGCCAAAGCATACTGCAATATCGCCCGCTGGGACGGAATCCTCGGAGCCTGGATGATGCTGAAAACTACGGAAGGCTCGCAATACGGCGTGGCGGACGGTGACGTGGTCAAGGCCAGCATCGTCGGACAAGTGATCACGGTCTACATCAACGGCGTCCAGGTTACCCAAGTCCGGGACTACCTCTTTACGAGCGGTAACCCGGGTATGGGGTTCTATCTCGAAAAGGCAACCGGCGTGAACGGCGAGTGCGGGTTATCAGCTTTCACCGCGACAAGCGAATAATGAACCGCTCATCTCGGCGAACAGGTTTATTGACAACTTCTCGATCTTGCCCCTCATCGCATGCTTGGCGTCTGAAGCGCTGTGCCGGCACACGCTGTTCAAAGCGCGCCGAACCCCGGGGAAACAGGAGGATCAGCATGGACTGGAAAGAACATGGCGTAAAGATCGTGCATGCCGGGGAACTGGACCCCAACACGCCTCAGACCCCTGGAATGACACGGGCCGCTGCCATTACTCACGCGCGCACCGGCGCAAGTAAGTTGTGGGCCGGAACCGTAGTGGTTCAGCCGCGCGCCAAAATGGGTCCCCACCATCATGGCGAGCTGGAGACGGTACTTTACATCGTCCGAGGTCGGGCACGCATGCGCTGGGGTGAACGGTTGGAGTTCTGTGATGAGGCCGACCCCGGAGATTTCATCTACGTTCCACCCTACGTGCCGCATCAGGAAATCAATGCCCGTCCAGATGTGCCGTGTGAGGCTGTGGTCGTCAGAGGCGGGCAGGATCCGGTGGTCGTGAATCTGGATATCGAGAGTCCCGAGCCGGTAAGCGAGAGTAGCGGCGAGGAACCATTCCACCCCCATCGTTAGGGTTCTGAGGGTGGGCCAGCCGGAGATATCCGCTTGGCTGGGCCGACCGGAGGTTCCGATCTGACGAGACGCAAACCATGTTCTCAGAAGTGCAACCCGCATGCGATCATGGACGCCATCGACCGCGAGGAGTGAGTATGCAGACGGTGTTGCGGGATGTTTAGGCCCTGGCTCTCGCGGCGGTGGGTCTTTACAGCGCGGTGTCCTACACGGTAGCGCAACGGACCAACGAGTTCGGGATTCGTATGGCGCTGGGAGCTCAGCGCGGGCATGTGATGCGAGTCGTCTTTCAGTCAACGCTAAGGAGTGTGGGCACCGGGATTCTGGCTGGTCTGGCGCTCACACTGGCCATGAACACGATGCTCGCCAAGTGGGCGCAAGGCAACGCGCACGATCCGAGGCTTCTGCTGGCGGGATGAAAAAGGAGACGTGACCGAGTGCGTTGAACCCAACAGCCTGACCGAAGACGAATCAGAAGCCCGCCCCCAGTCGGCCAGTCAGTTCTTTGGTCTATGGCTTTCAAGGCCGTGACGTCATTCGCCAAAACACTGGATAGGGGGAGTCGGGTATCTTAACCGGCATCCCCGCTTTGGCGCTCGAGTGGCCTCCGGACCTTCGGGGTTGCCTTATTTCTAATCTTGTCCGCGCCTTACATCGACGGTCGGCCAAAGCTGACTTTGGCTTACCAGATGCCTTATGTCTTGCCGGATGACGGGTGCGAAATGTTGAGGGTCAGAGTTGTCGCTTCTTCAGCCACACAGAGGGTCGTGGTGGAAGGTAAGTTGGTAGCGCCTTATGTATCAGAACTCCAATCCGCATGGGAAGAGGCTCGGCAGGCATGCCGCGGCAGGATTGTGGTCGATCTGAGCGGGATGACGTTGATCGACTCGAGCGGGAAAGCAGCGCTTCGGGCCATGATTGGGGCGGGGGCGCGGCTGACGGCCACGGGCGTCTACAACAAACACTTGACGGAAGAGCTCATTGCACAAATTGGTTGCTCTTTGAGTGTTCGAGACCGAGCAAGGGTTGTGAAACAGCGTTCAGCCCAAGGATCAAAGGCGCGAGTCTACGTAGCCTGCCATTGTAACTCCATGGAATCTCAATAAGTCTGCCTAACTGTCGTGGCCCGGTTGTTGCCTACACTTCGTGGATGCCGGTTGCTCTTATCACGTACGCTGCTCATCTACATTCGCATCGGCGTTGTTGCGCTGGATGACGGGACCGTGTATGGGGAAAACAGCTCCCGCGCGTTTGGGGATTACGTGGACAACATCTCCACCCAACAGGCCATTGACCAGGGGATTCTATCGATGCTCGAACGCCGCGGCCTCCGGGCAACCAACGGGACCTAAAGGAGCGGCTTGCTTACCTCGACCGCCCAGTTGCCAAGTTCACGTCCCCGGACTGGAAGAACTCAAGCTCTCGGAGTGGTGTCTCGCGGTTAAGAACAGGTTTCCCTTAGTGTGTCTGCGCGACCGTCTCACCGGTCTCAGGCGCGTGCGATGCGAGCGTGAGCGCCATCGTCGCCCAGCTTGTCCCGGCGGCTGAAATCCACTGATCGACGCCGTGCGGGAAGCCGGCATCGAAATAGGGCTGCAAGGCGAGCGCTCGCGTCTTGACGTACCACGAGCCGTCCTCCATTTGAGTCTTCAGCAGAAACTCCACGCCGCGCTGGTAAGCGGGGTCGGAGACGGGGAGCCCCGCCGTCTGCAAGGCTACTAGTGCTCTGCCGGTCGTATAGGTAGTACTTTCCATCGAGGGGAGATCGGACCAGCCGCCGTCCGATCGCTGGAGCGTTAGCAATTCACGCAAGGCTTTCTCGGCTGCCGCCTTGTCGCTTGCGGCCCACGCCAAACCGAGCAGCCGCCAGATCCGATCCTGATTGGTTCTCGGCTCCACCCTGGCAAGCCAGCTTGCCGCACGCTCAATCGATTGCCCGTATTCCGCCTTGTCGACTTCCGGCGCAAAGAGCTGAAGCGCGCGCATGGCGAGAGCAGTCTGCCCGATGTAATCGGCGCAGAGCGGCGGCCGTGAATCGCCCCGGTCGTAGGCCCAACGCCCGTCGGGCATTTGGCGGACCTTGAGGTACATGGCGACCGCATCGGTATTCAGGTCAGGTTTGTAGTGCTCGGCAGCGAGTCCCACCATGATGTAGCTGAGCACCACCGGACCAAAAGTATCTCCAAACGTCTCGGCGCCAGCCTGGGCGGAGAAAAAATACTGGTGCAAAGTGTCGCGGTGATGCGCCAGGAACGCCGCATTAGCTTTCACCTGCTCGGCGGCCATCTGCTCGTCGACGCGGAAGCCATTTTTTCGTGCCAGGCCAATCGTGATCGCCTCGAGGCTGTCGTTGTGACAGGAGATGCAGCCCGATTTCTTGGTAAAGCCGCTGTCGGCGCGTTGCAACAAGGGAAGGCTGCGCTCGATGGCGTTCTGGATCGAGTGGGCGCTTGCCGGCTTCAGCTCAGGAGCCGGCCGGCCGACGCTGGCGGCGCCGGACCTGACCAGCAGATCGACGATAGGCGTCTCACCGTGCTGTCGAGCGATATCGAGCACGCTCTGGCCGCTGTCTCCGGCCTGGGTGCGTTGGCTTTTCTCGTTGACGTTGGCCCCGTGCTCGATGAGCAACTTTATGGTGTCGAGCGGCAGCGCGTCCGAGACGGCCGAGTACATGAGCGGGCTACGGCCTTGCGCCTCACCGAAGTGGACGTCGGCGCCGTGTTCGAGCGCCAGGCGCGTCATCGGGACGTTCCCTAACGGGGCGGCCTCGAGCAGCGCCAGCGTGTAGGCTTTCTTATCGAGGTTCCGGGCCACCAGAAGGTCCACGCACTTGGGGCAATTCTGCATGATGGCGACTAGCAGCGCCGGGCCTCCTGCCTTTTCCACCTCGGCGCCGCGATCGAGCAGCATCTGCATCGCTTCGGAGTCGGCGGCCACCGCGGCTTGAATGAGCGGTGAGCCCTCGCTGGCCGGATTTTGGTTGGGATTCGGATCGGCACCGTGACCGAGCAGAAGCTTGACGATCGGCGCGCCACCCGGGTAGCCTGCCGCGATCATCAGCGGAGTTCGGAGGTCATCCGACCGCGCATTGACCTGGGCGCCGTGCGCCAGCAGCACGCGAGTTTTCTCAAGATTGGTCGCCGCCCACATCAGCGCCGTCGCCTTGGCGTCGTTGGCGCGGTTGGGATCGGCGCCCTGCTTCAGCAACTGTTCGAGCGTCGCCGCGTCAGAATAGAGCACTGCGTACATGAACGGCGTCGAGCCTTCCGGTCCGCGCGCGTTCAGGAGCTTTGGGTCGGTGGCCACCAGCTTCATGAACCGCTGCCGGTCGCCGGCGCGCAACGCGTCAACCATCGCGACCGCCTTCGGATCGAGCGGCGGCAGGTCGGCTTCATTGGCGAGAGCATCGGGCCACTCGGCGCCCTCGTCGATCCAGGCTTTGATCGTTTCAATTTGCTCGGGACGGAGCGGGCCGGTGAGAGGCATCTGCGGTCCGTATTCGGTTCCGATCAGCCGGTGGTAAAGGAAGCTGTTCTCGCTGCTGCCCGGCACGACGCGGCGGAGACCTTGCTTGAAGACGGAGCTTCTCCGGTCGAGCCGCAGTCCGTTCATTTGCTGCGCCGGCCCGTGGCAGGCAAAGCAGTTCTGCCGGAGAATCGGCAGGACGTCGCGGCCGAAGTCGACCTTGGGGGGAGCCTGGGCGGATAAGACTCCGCCGAACACACACGTCTCAAGAATCGCGATCGCCAGACATCTTCTGAACATGCGCCACTCCTGAAAAGGACTCTCAGACGGATTTGGGCTAGAATTCGGAATTTCCATTTATTTCCATTGTAGATCCCGGGGCCGATGGACATAGTGCCACCAGACCGCCCCGAATGCAACCCGTCGAATCGAGACGTGTTAACGGGTCGTAGGTGTATTGAGTCTGGATGCAGCCAGCCGAATCGCTCAGCGCCAAGGTGCTGCCAAGGGCGTCGGTTAGGAAGTTGCGGGCTGTTGCCGAGTCTGTGCGAGTAACGATTTCGTCCGTGCCCAGCCCAGTTAGCACGTTCGCGGTGGACGTTGGGGTGTTCCCGGCGAAAGCTCTTGCCACCAATTTTGCACGATCATAGAGAAATAAGGTTGTGGAACCAGCAACTGTCTTGCTCCACCGCCGCCCAAAAGGGTCGTATTGAAGTCAGGTATTCCGCCGCGCACACACCGCGGGAGGACAAGGCCTGAGCAATGATGCTTGGTCTTAAATGAGCAGGCGCCGCCGTACGTGTGCACGCGACTTTTCGAAGGACAGAAACAGGAGCCCCACAACGCACATGGGCATGTCAGAAAGGCATGTCCAAAAAGACTTTTGAAAAGAATCCGAGCCAGTGCTAACCTTTGGCGATTGGCGTAGTCTAACTATGCTAAGAGGCCATTGAATGCATCGAGACGAGATCCCGCCCGGCACGCTTTACCTGTTGATCCTCAAAGCTCTGGCCCGGAGCGGCGAACTACACGGCTTTGAGATCGTCCGCTGGATTGAGCAGGTATCCGACGAGATTCTGCAAGTCGAGGAAGGCTCGCTCTATCCCGCGCTTCAACGCATGCTGATCAAAGGCTGGGTCAAAGCAAAGTGGGGCGTGACGACGGGGAATCGCCGCGCGCGCTACTACCGGCTGACACCGCTAGGTCGCAAACAGTTGGAGGTGGAAGTTTCCGAATTCAATCGCGTCGTCGCGGCGATCACGCGGGCAATTCAGACTGCTTAAGAGCAGCGACATGTGGTGAGCGGGCAAGTGATAGACGCGGAGCGACCGGGCAATTGAAATGATGGACGCAATGGGTTGGATGACCCGATTCGGCAGTCGAATGTTGATGGTGATCCGCCATGGAAGATTCGATGCCGATCTCGAAGAAGAGATGCGGCTACATCAGGAATTGCGCGAGGGGGAACAGGTGGAACATGGAGTTTCGCCCGAGGAAGCGCATTACGCCGTCAAACGGCGCTTCGGTAACAACCTTGTGCTGAGAGAGGAGAGCCGCGACATGTGGGGTTGGAACTGGCTCCAAACATTTCTTCAAGACCTTCGATACGGGTTGCGCACGCTTGCGAAGTCGCCCGGCTTCGCTGCCGTCGCGCTCCTTACACTGGCCCTGGGCATTGGCGCGAACGCCGCCATTTTCCAGCTCGTAGACGCGGTCCGGCTGCGAACTTTGCCCGTGAAAGATCCCCAAAGCTTGGCCATCGTCCACCTGACGAGAGATCTCTGGGTGAGCGGGAACTTCAACGGTCCGTATGCCGAATTCACTTATCCCCTCTGGCAGCAGGTTCGGCAGCAGCAGCAGGCGTTTTCGTCCATCGCCGTCTGGAGTGGCGACCAAACAAATCTGGCTACCGGCGGCGAAATGGATATTGCACAGACCATCTGGGTCAGCGGTGACTTCTTCACCGTCCTTGGCGTGAACCCATTTCTCGGCCGGCTGATTTCGCCGAGTGACGACCAGCCAGGCTGCGCGGGCGGCGTGGACCTGAGCTATGCCTTCTGGCAGCGGCGATACGGCGGCGCCGCTTCGGCGATCGGGAAGACGCTCACGCTCGATGGTCACCCTGTTCCGATCTTGGGCGTCACGCCGCCCGGGTTTTACGGCGTCTCGGTCGGCGACCAGTTCGACCTTGCAGTTCCGGTCTGCGCGGATGCCATCGTCTATGGCGAGTACAGCCGGATCACCAGCCCGGATGCCCGCCGCGACTGGTGGCTAGCGATGATAGGACGGCTCGAGCCCGGCTGGTCGCTGGCGCGCGCGACGGCGCAGCTTGGGGCGATCGCTCCAGCTGCGCTCCAGGAAACGATTCCGCCGCAATATGACGCCGACCATGTTAAACATTACCTTTCGTACAAACTCGAAGCGCTGCCCACCGCGAACGGCTTCTCAAACTTGCGGCAGAGGAGTTCGACCTCGCTCTGGCTGCTCCTGGGCCTTTCCGGGCTGGTTCTTTTGATTGCCTGCGCCAATCTCGCCAACTTGATGCTGGCGCGGGCGAGTACTCGCGGGCCCGAAATCGCCGTGCGGCTTGCCCTAGGCGCCTCGCGCGGGCGACTAATCCGGCAATTGCTTTCTGAGAGCGCATTGCTCGCCGTTGCCGGCGCGGTGTGCGGAGGCGTACTGGCCGCCATTCTCAGCCGGTCTCTCGTCGCGTTTATCAGCACGCCTAATAACCCGGTTTTTCTCGATATGTCTATAGATTGGCGCGTCCTCGGATTTGTGGCGGGACTGGCTATCCTGACGACTATTCTCTTTGGCCTAGCGCCTGCCTTGCGCACCGGAAGCGCGCCGCCCAGCTCAGTCCTGAAAACTGCGGGGCGCGGAATGACTTCCGGGCGCGAGCGGTTCCGGCTGCAGCGCCTTCTGGTGGCGGCGCAAGTGGCGCTTTCGGTGGTGCTGCTCGCCGGAGCCTTGCTCTTCGCCCACAGCCTCTATAATTTGATGACGCGCCCTCTGGGATTCCAGCAGAACGGGGTGCTAGTCGCGAATGTTGATTTTCCACGCATGAATTTGCCTGAGGCACGCCGGAACGGATTCGTTCGCGAGTTGCTCGATCGCGTCCGCGCCGTTCCGGGCGTAGCCGGAGCCGCAGCTTCGAACCGTTCTCCGGTGAACGGAAATTCGTCAAATAACGAGATCCTCGCCGAAAACGATATCACCGGGGGCCAGTCGTGGGAGGAGCGCATCAGCCCCGGGTACTTCCAAACCATGGAAATTCCCGTTCTTGCCGGCCGGGATTTCAACGGGAACGACTCGGTCGAATCGCCCAAGGTAGCGATCGTGAACCAGGTGTTCGTGAAGAAGTTCCTCTCCGGGTCGAAGAATGCCATTGGCCAACAGTTTCGCCTGCAAGCGCCCCCGGGGAAGCCGGAACCCTACTACAGCGTCGTCGGAGTAGTCGAGAACTCGGTGTACAACGACATGCACGAGCCGTTTGTGCCGGTGATGTATCTTCCGGGCAACCAAGACGAAAAACCGACCTTCTACGTCACATTTCTGATTCGCTCGCGGGTGAGCACGGCGAGCCTGGCCAGCAGCGTCAAGAACGCTATTGCCGGTGTGAACCCGGAAATTGATGTCCAGTTTGAAGTGCTGCGAACCCAGATTCGCGATTCCCTGGTTCAGGATGAATTGATGGCGACGCTTTGTGGATTCTTCGGCGGGCTCGCCGTGCTGCTGGCCGCGATTGGACTGTACGGCGTAATTTCGTACACCGTTGCACAGCGCACAAACGAAATCGGAATCCGCATGGCGCTAGGCGCGCAGCGCTCCGGAATTGTCGGGCTGATCGTGCGCGAAGTCGCAGTGCTGATCGGGATCGGGATAGCGATTGGTGCGGGCTTGGCGCTCGGCGGTGGCAGAGCTGCCAGCTCGCTGCTTTACGGCCTCAGAGCAAACGACCCGTTGACCCTTGCCCTGGCAGTCATTCTGCTCGCGGCCATTGGCCTTGCCGCAATTTTCGTGCCGGCGCGACGCGCCTCGCGCCTCGACCCGATGGTTGCCCTGAGATACGAATGAGGTTCGGCGGCTGAACGATTGAGAGATTAGGGTTTCGGATTGGACGATAACCATGATTAGCCGATTCGTACGCCTCCGCGACGATTACGTTCCCCACTGGTTTCAAGCCTTACGTCGCGAAGACCTACGCGGTGAAGGGCCATCCCTTAGGGCTTGACCTCAACGCCGAGCCCAAAAGGGGCTGATCGCTTTCCTGAAAACACTGTAGTCACGTGGGGCACATGGCCAGGCGTCCCAACACATTCCAATTACCCGGGTGATGCCCAAGTGCTGAGCTGCACGAGCTGGTCGCGAGTATGGCCATCCGGCGCCCGAACGGCTGCCAGGCGCTCTGCGAGCTTCGTGAGCGCCTGGATGCCAAGCGGCGCCGATCATGGCAGGATGACTCTCGTTTAGCTTGGAGGTCCTCGATCGGGGCCCCAATGAAAAACCCTCTCAGGGCGGAGAGTCGGGTCTCCCTCCTGATATCATCACCGGGCGTGGCTTCTCACCTCGGTTGCTCACTGCCCTCCTGGTCAGAGCTCGACGAAAGCTGTGATATGAGCCCTTCCGCGTGCTTGTTTGCCGATGCGTCGGCTGAGTTTCAGGGCCCCGCCGGCGGCGGGCGTCACAAGGCACGTATTGTGGAAAGCGGCGTTCAAGCGGCGCCTGCAGCGCGGGCCGAACGAAGAAGGCTGCCGCAAAAAGTCTGACCAGATGAACTATAAAGTCTCCGCGCCGAACGACCACAAACCTTTGTCTTTGCAGTGAGCCAGTTCCGAAAAAGGAAAAATAATTCCGTCGCAAGCCGCACATCGGTAGTTCACTCTGGATTTCGGACACAGTCACGATATATTGGAACAACCCGGACGTTGGGCGCCGGGCCGAATAGTCTTATGGCGGTAGAACACCAGCACACTAACGACTTCAGTCTCGAGAGATCCGCCGGATTCGTTGGCGTCTTGACGCTCGCCTGTCTCCTCGTCTGCTCGGCGGGGGCGCAATCACAGACGAAGAACGCGGGGTCCGCACAAGGTTTTTCGTCTGCTCCCTTGCCGAATTGGTCGCCCGAAAAACTGGGTGAGCCCCTGCTGCGCGATCCGATTTGGGTCTACAACGACTGGTCGGCTTACGACGAATTGTCTGACCGGATACCGCTGACCGAAGACCTCGCGATGCGCGAGCTCGACCAGGTCCTGCGGCTCCAGAAGTTCGGCGTCCGCTTCGACTACTACATGATGGACGCTTTCTGGTTTGCGCCCGACGGCGCCTATCGCACTGGCGCAAGCCCAACTGGCCGAGCGGTCCCGACCGCTGGATCGCCGAGTGCCGCAGGAACGGAATTCAGCCTGGGCTTTGGTTCGGCTCGAACGGCCTGGTGAAGATCGACGCGGCGCCCCAGTGGCGCGACTCGCTCAACGCCAAGGGCAGCGCGATGTCGTTCTCCGAGGGCGGATTCCTGCCCGACCTCATGAAGGCGTTCGAATACTGGTATGAGCGCGGCATCCGTATGTTCGAGTTCGATTTCGCGGACTTCAGCGTCGCGACCCCACAGCAGGAGAAGACCCTGACGCCGGACGAGATTCGCAGGCGGAATGAGACGGCGTTGCGCGACGCGCTGAAAGCCTTCCGGCGAAAGCATCTGGACGTGGTATTTGTGGCGTTCAATGGTTTCGGCGGTGACCTCGAGTCCACCGCCGGCCCCTTCCCTTTCCACAGTCCCATTGATCTGCGCTGGCCCGAGGTCTTCGATTCGCTTTATTGCGGTGATCCGCGCCCGAGCGACGTGCCCGAAACAAGCTTCTGGCGGTCGATGGACATCTACAGCGACCACATGGTCCGGCGGTTCGAGCAGAGCTTTGTGCCGCTCGAGCGCATCGACCCCACCAGCGTCATGTTTGGCCACACGGGCACCATCTATTACCGCAAGACCCACGCGTGGAAGGGTGAGTTGCTGCTGATGGTCTCACGCGGCGGCTGGGTCAACACCATTCACGGCAACCTGGAGTCCCTGACGGATGATGACGCGCGGTGGTTCGCCAAGGTGCAGCGGATTTATCAAGCTTTCAAAGCCGAAGGCAGGACCAAGACCTTTGGCGGAATTCCCGGCGACGTACAGCCCTATGGCTTCGGCTCGCTCACGGACGGAGGAGCCATCTATACGGTTGTGAATCCGGCTCAAGCGGTGCTCGATCTCGAGATGCCGTTGCTCTCGCGCGTCGAGGAACCACTGCGCGACGGCCGCGTGATCTTCCGCGACGCGGGGTTCGTGCCGGTTCTGCGCGGCGACACGATCACACTCGGCCCCGGACAGATGGCCGCCGTAGGATTCGGCCGTTACGCCGCTCCCGAGTTCGACCTCGGCGTGCAGCAGGACGTGGTCATCCCGCGCTCGATCGCGCCACTCAGCGCGTCGTTCACACCAGAAGGCTCGAATACCATCCAGGCCACGGTTTCCGCGCCGACGCATGGTGACCTGCGCATCATCTTCCAGCAGCGGGGTACCGATGGCAGCATCCAGCGGAGCTGGCCCGGCGGCCCTCCAAACGGCACCTCGATGGGCAAGTTTCTCAAGATCACCGCGGAGCAGGACGGCAAGCCCGTACCGGTTGACATCGACTACGACCGGCAGATTTGGAGCGGACTGTCCTGGGGCGCGGGCGAAATCAAGCGTAAGAACCTCGCGAGCGGGCGTCCGGTGGTCATACGCTGCTCGTCAGCGGAGAAGGGGGCGGTCGTCCTCGAGGGACATGTGTTCGCCGTAGAACACTAGGTTTAGAGAATCCCCGCGCGCGCATCCCGCTCCTTCCTGCCAATCCTCATCGCCACTACCACCGCCATCGTTACGAAAAGCCACGGGTTATCCCACCATTCTTCGTGTATCATCGGACTAAGCTGTCGGGTGCAGGAGGTAGAGCGATGGTTCGAGCAGTTACCCGTACGTTGATCGGCGGAATGAACATCTAGGTCGATTCTGGACTAAACCCCACCGCCCGCCGCGCCCCAGGCTTTCTTGAAGAAGCGGATCCAGTTCCCGTGCATCACGCCTTCGATGTCGGGTTCGGGATAGCCTCGCGCGCGGAGGATCTGGGCCACTCGCTGAAGATCGGCGATGGTGTCGAGGTCGGAGGGCGACTGTTCGCGGCCGAAGCCGCCGTCGAGATCGCTGCCGATGGCGGCGTGGCGTGCGTTGCCGGCGATCTGGCAGACGTGGTCGATGTGGTTGACAACGGTCTCGATCTTGACCTGCGTATTGGGCGTTTTCTCGGGCACATAATCGGGAAGCAGCATCCAGCAATCGAAGGCGGAGCCGATCACCGAGTCGCGTTCGATGAGGCGCCGGATCTGGTCGTCCGAGAGCTGCCGCTGGTTGCGGACCAGGGCTCGGCAGTTGCTGTGGCTCGCGAGCACGGGCAACTGGAAGTGCTCGACGACTTGCGAGAACGCGTCGTCGGCCAGATGCGTGACGTCGAGGATCATGCCGACCTCGTCCATGGCTTTCAGCAGCTCGACGCCGCGCGGAGTCAGTCCGCCGGTGGTTCCGGTGCCGTGGGCGTAGGCGCTGACGCCGTAGTGCGCCAAGCCGACGACGCGCAGTCCATCCTCCCACCACTGGAAGACGCCCTTGGGATCGAGGATGGGGTCCGCGCCCTCCATACTGAGGATATAGCCGAGCGGCGCGGATGCTTTGGCGCTCGATTGCCACTCGGCGATGTGAGCCTCGAGATCCTGCGGCTTCCTCAGCATCCGCATCTGTCCCGCGTCTTCCATGATGCGGTAGTAGGCGCACTGGCCCCTGGCCATGGCGGAGGCGATTTGCTGATTGGGATAGTCGATCTGGGGATCCTTCAGACTGCTGGCGCGCGCCAGGACCGTCGCCAGGCAGACGGCGACCTCACCCTTGCGCATCGCGGGGAAGGAGACGGTGTTCTGCCCGCGGTGGTACTCCTTCATGCCGGCTTCGCTGCGCCGAATCTCCTCGACCGGCAGCGTCAGGTCGCGATGCCAGTTGAGCGCGTTCCAGGAAACGTCGAGATGGCTGTCGATGACAATCATGTTTGTTGCCCGCCCATCAGCCGGAGAGTGTTTGCGCGGGCTCCGGGCCTCCGGCCATCTCGGCTTTCTCACCCCGAAGCGTGATCAGCAACGTGCTTCCCAGCACCATGATTCCGCCCACAATGGCGATCAGGTTCAATCGCTCGCCCAACCAGATGGCGGCGATGGGAATCCCGAAGAACGAAATCAGATAATTGGAGAGCGCCGCCTGGATCGCCTCGAGATGCTTGAGCGCCTTCAAGAACAGGACCATCGAGAGGTAATTGTGGAAGAAGGTCAGTAGCGCCATGCCGGTCCACGTGCGGCCGGTGAAGTGCGGGATGGCGGCGAACACCTTCCATTCTTGCGCAAGGGTCAGCGGCGTCATGATGGCGAACATCGCCACGTAAGTATAGAAGAGCATCTCCATCGGCGAGTAGCGCTCCAGCACTTTCTTGCCGTAGGAATTGTAGAAGGCGCTTCCCAGCGTGCCCACGAAGATCAGTAGATTGCCGTAGAGGTATCCCGATCCGAAGTTGAGGCTGTGGAAGTCAATGTCGGAGCAGAGGAGGACGCCGGCAATTGCCAGCGCAAAACTGATCCAGCGCAGGCGCGTCATCCTCTCGCCGAGGAAGACGAACGCGAGCAAGGCCGTCGACACCGGAAGTGTCAAGGTCAAGAGTGCCGCGTTGCTCGCGAGCGACATACGCGTTCCCCAAGTGATGATCACCTGTCCCGGAAACACGCCAAGCAGCGCGAGCACGAGATACACCCAGATGTCGCTCAGCCGGCGGTCGTGGCTGCGTTCGCCCGAGGCGCGCTCGTGGCGAATGAGCGGATAAAGCATTATGGTCGCGAGCGTCATCGGACCCCAGACCGTGAACAGCGGTCCCACCTGGTCCTGAACCAGCTTGATGCAGGTGAATTGCAGCGCCCACATCAGGTTGCAACTGAAGAGAAAGAACCACGAGCGCAGCGACATGCCACGCCTCGCGTTCGAGTTGATCGCCAACGTTTCTGACATATTTCTAGCTGCCGTGATGCATGCCGTCGACGTCCTCAGCCGGTGCGATCACCAATGTCTCCAGGATACTTCTCGGCGAGCGCGCGGATCTCATAGCTGAACTTCATGAAGAGCTTTTCCCAGCGCCTGGCCTGAGCCGGTGAGTAACGGTAAAACCCCGTCGCGTTCGAGACGCCCTGGGCGCCCGAGTCCACGACCTGCTGCATCAGCTTGGGTACTTCCTTCGAGCAATCGAGATCAGGGAAAAGATCGCGCATGACCGTCGCGTAGGCCGGGATACCGGTGAGGTCCATGAAGCGGAAGAGTCCGGCGAAGGTGATCCAATATCCATAGTCGTTGCGCACGGAACGGTCCACGTCCTCGATCGTGGCGTAGCCCGCCTCGACCAGATGAAACGCCTCGCGCAACATCGCGTACATAATCCGGTTGGTGATGAACCCGCGAATGTCGCGGCGCAGGACGGACGGTTCCTTGCCCCAGCCCTCGGCCAGCTTTCTAGCGCGCTCCGCGAATCTCTGTTCCGTCTGGTCGCCGCAGATGATTTCCATGAAGCGCGTGGTTTGTGCAGGCTCCGCCCAGTGTATTCCCAGGACGCGCTCGGGATGAGCCATGCCTCGCTGCAGGACGGTCACCGGGATGGCCGAGGTGTTGCTGCCGATGATGGCGTCGGTCGAGACGGAGTCCTCAATTCGCTTCAGGACTTCCTTCTTGTTCTCCACGTTCTCATAAATAGACTCGATGACGGCGTCGCAGTCGCGCAGCGACGCATAATCCTCCGACGCCCGGAAGCCTTCGATGACCTGCGAGGGATTCGCGCGCAAGACCTTCTCCGCTTTCATTTCGCGAAGAAACGCCAGCACGCGGCGGCGGGCGCTGCGGCGCCGTGCGGCATCCGAGTCGATCCCGATGACCCCGTGTCCCCTCGCGAGCAGGCACGTCGCGATGCTGGTTCCCATCAGCCCCATGCCGATGACGCCCACTCGACCCCGCTCATGGTTCTGAACCGATCCGGCTTTATTGACCGGCCGCTTACGCGAGGAAGAGCGATGTTGGGTTTTCATAGCTCACTCGATTCCGCTCACTTCGCGAGCCCGAAGGATTCGAGCGGCGGAAGGGTGTCGCCTTCGTGCGAGGCATCCGAGAAGGCGTGCAGCCGCGCCTGGAGCTGGCGCCAGTATTCGTACTCGGCGTCCCAGCGTCCGAGAGCCGATGGGAGCCGGTAGGGCGTGTATTCCTCGAGCCACTCCGAGCGATACGCGCCGCGCAGCTCGCTGATGGCGTCCATCAGGTCGACTAGCCGGGAGTGGTCCTGGTAGATCACCTGGGAGTCCCATTCGTTCCACCACAGGTCGCCCTTCGGCCGCCGTGGTCCGAGCTTGCGCCACACCACCTCGAGCTCGGGCGCAGTCTGGAACTTCTGCCCGGCGTAATCGAGCAGCCGGCTGCCGAAGAGCAGGCTGCCGAGCGTGGCAGGATCGCCGCCGCCGGAAAGCGCGCGGTCCAGATGCTCTTCGGCGTCTTCCGCCAAAAGGCGGACCTGACGGAGTTCCGCCTGATGCTGAGTGGATTTCTGCAGGGTGGAAGGAATGAAAGGATTTCCCCAGAGGGCGACCATGGATTCATCGCCCGTCAGTTTCTCTAGTTCGACCTCCGACCGCGACAGATCGTCGAGCGCGGTGGCTACTTGGGGCGCCACGTTCGCGGAATACATAAGGCGCGCGTACTCGCCGACAAAGGACCCCGAATCCATGGGCGACGTTTGCCAGGCGGCAGCGGCGCCATACGCCATTCCCGGCAACGCCATCCGCATTAACATCTGTCCGTCGTCCGTCCAGATGGTATTAATGAGGCCCAGAGCGCCCGACTTGCGGCCGGCCGCCAGAAAAGTATCGATATTGGCGTAGCTGCGGAGGAAGTCAGGAGTCACCGAATTCCAACTCGTGACGCCGGAGGCGATCATGTGCGGCACGTGGTGGGCGGGCAGAGGGCCGAGCCGCTGCGCGTAGTGCTCAGGCGGTCCCGGGTCGTACTCCCAAGCGATGGCGATCAAGCCGGGCGGAAGCTCGGCCAGAATCGCCGGGTACTTGACCATGATGTCGCCCCACGCCATCACCGTCTTGCCCTGTTGCTGGAAGGCGCCGGCCACGCGCCGCAATTGCTCGACAAACAGTTTGGCGGGCTCGGCCGCGCCTCCCGACGCATGCGCCGCTTCCTCGATCTGAAATGTCTCGTCGAACCCGATATGCACGAAGCGGCTCGGGAAAAGCTGGACGAATTGGCTGATCCAATCATCCAGCAGCTCCGCAACCTTGGGATGGCGCGGATTGAACTCGGTCCCGTGCGGCACGTCGGCCAGGTCCGCGTACTTTTCCACGCGGAACAAGTCGTGCAGGTGTCCGTAGAGTTCGAGGCAGGGAACCACATCGATGTGTCGTTCGCGCCCATAGGCAACGATTTGCCGAATTTCTTCCTGAGTGAAGCGCCCCGTAGGGTTGATCAGCGGATACCCTTTGAGCTCGATGCTGGCTTCGCTGTAGAAGTAATACTGGTTGTTCTTGAAACGGGAGAGAAAGTCGAGCTGGCGCTCCACCTCTTTCTCGGTAGGCAGCGGCCCATGGCTCATGTCCACCATGGTGCCGCGGTAGGCGAGCGACGGCCAGTCGCGAATCTCGACCACCGGCAAAGCAGCGCTGGCGCCCTCGCCTTCGACCAGTTGACGAAGGGTCTGGACCGCATAGAACAGCCCGCGGGATGAGGCCGCGCGCACTTCAGCGCGGCGGGTGGTGATCCGGATGGAATAGGCTTCCGGCGAATCCGGACCCGGATGTTCGCCCGGTGGCGCGAGGTCAGGGGCAGAACCGGTCCGGTTCAATTGAATGCCGAGTGAAGGACTGCGCTCCGTCACGACTGGAACGGCGGTTTGCGCCTTCTCGGAAAGCGCCGAGGAAAGCTCTTGTGCGGCGAACTGGTCTTCGGCAGTTGGAGACGCGCTGAAGCTGATGGCAAGACCGCGCACTAAGAGCTGCCCGGTTCCGTAATGAACCTCCTGCGGCCGCGGGAGCAACGGACTATGCCCTTCGGCGAACGCCGGCAAGCTGGCCAGCAATACGCAAAACGCAGTGCATCCAAACCAGCGCACGTTGGTCCTCCTGGAAGACACGCCAGTGCGGGGGATCATAACACTCCGTACCGTTTATACACGTCTTTAAGATACGCGCCGTCCATCAATTCTTTCCGGCTATGGTTCTCGCGAGACACTTTCTCGCTCGCCAGGCGGATCGTCTCATCGAGAATGCCAGCCGGAATCGTGACGACGCCGTCGTAGTCGGCGAAAACGAGGTCACCCGGTTGCACCAGAATTCCGCCGCATCGAACGGGCACATTGTAGTCAACCACCAGTCCTCTCCCTTTCGAGTCCACCGGCTTCACGCCGGCCGCGAAGACCGGGAAGCCCAGCTGTTGAATCTTTCTCACGTCTCGCACCAACCCGTCGACAACCGCGCCGCGTGCTCCCCGGGCGCGCGCCGCGGTGGAGAGCAATTCACCCCAGGGTGCATTATGGGTGGACTCTTGCGTCGCAACCACCACCACCTCTCCAGGCAAGATGCTGTCCACCGCTTCAATTTCCGGACCGTAGGGGTCCGCAGGAACGTAGGATACGTCCATGCACAGGATGGTCCGCGCCCTACCCGCGAAGGTGCATTCGGGGAAAAGGGGGCGGAGGTATTCGCGCATGGCCCGATCGTGCTCACCCAACTCATCCAGCGAGTCAGCCACCACCGCCGTATAAAGCGTCCGCTCGATCCGCTCGAATAGTCCCAGATCAGTTCTTGTTGCCGGCTTGCCTGCAGTTCGCGAGCCAAGATTTGTTGTGGTTTTCACAGTGTTCGTGCTCCTTAGGGTCTTGGATCTCCATTCTTTCTGTCACAACGCCCTTCGCCATCCCGCCGAGATAGTACTGCTGAGGGAAGGAGGCTGCAAACACATAAACTCCGTTGGCAGCGGCGCTCATCCAGTACGCTGGATGGTTTTTCAATCTGCGTCGTTTGACACCCTATGCAAACCATCGCTGAAAGGGCAGCAAACCAGCAAGACTCCGGAGGTCAGCCGCCGCCTCTCTCTACCCAAGAGTTCAACCCACTGTCTGCTCTTGACGCTTGAGCGGCGGGGCTATCTTATTCGCGATGCCCGTACGCGCCGCTATGCGTTCGGGCTGAAGCTGCTCTTATTGGCCAAGATGACTCCGAACGGGATGAAACTGCGGGAAGAAGCTGTGCCGTGCTTGCGAGCGCTTTCAGAACAAGCTCATACCACGGTGCACATGGCGGTCCTCGACCAGCCCAAAGCGATGATTATCGAGAAAGTTGAGCCTCCCGGGGTGCGTCCGCAGTCGAGCTGGGTCGGCAAGCGCCTCGAGCTGCACTGGCGTAAAGCAGACCGCGGCCAAGATTGCCGAAAAAGTTTCCGTCTCTGAACCTGCGTTGAAAGCGTCCATAAGCAATTAACAGTCCCGAGCTACCCTGGACGCACACCATCTGGCGCTTTCCTGCCGCGCCTGCGAAGACTTGGCGGAAGAGTTCCGGCAGGGCAACGTCTAAGAGCGCCTCAAGGCGCCCTTCCCAAGTGGAGAGTCGCGACCCTTCACTAATGCTGCGATCTTCGCGTCCACCACCGGACGCTTCAGCATCCAAAAGCCGCAATCGGGGTGGACCCATCCCACCCGGCCCGGGCCCAGGATGCTCTCCGCTGATTCAATGCGCCGGGCGATCTCCTCGGGCGTCTCGACGTGGTTGATCTTGATATCGATCACGCCGATCCCTAGTTTCATGCGGGGGTGAATGCTCTTCAGCGCCTGCAATTCCTCGCTGGGACGGTGCGCCATTTCCAGCACCAAATGGTCTGCCTGAAGCTGATTCAGGAACTCGATCAGGCCCCAGACAAGGTTGCACCGTGCAGGCGCTCCCGAGTCGGCTCGGTACGACGACCAACTCAGCCCGCAAGTCACCAAGCTGAATCGAAGAACGCCCAATGGGCACCCGAAAGGCTACCGGCCGAGGAATCAAGGGCTTCCGGCCGCCTGCCGTCTGCGATACCTTGCCAGGACTTCGCGTGGCGCCGGGCGCGGCGGATGGAGAACTCAAGTTGGGTCTGTTCCGCTAAAATAAGGTGGATGATGCGTCGGAGAATTCTCCTCGTAATTCTTGCGGGAATCGCAGGGGCGGGATTCCTTTCGGCTCGGCCGCAATCCGCGGCTCAACTCGAGACGGAGGGCGTCCAGGCGCTCGACGCCAAGGATTTTGCCCGCGCGCGGGAGATCTTTTCGCGTCTGGTGAAGAGCGACCCGTCGGGGAAGAATGTCGGATACCTGGCGGTGGCGGAAAGCGGCGCCGGCGACCTTCCACCAGCCATCGCTGATTTCAAACGCTCGATCCAGCTTGGCAACGACACGACGCTCACGCGTTATGGTCTGGGCACCACATATCTCAGGGACAACCAGCCCGAGGCAGCGATCCGCGAACTGCAACTCGTGGTCAAGCGCGACCCCGGGTACATTGCCGCTCGGTACGCGCTGGGCACGGCTTTTCTGGGCGCCGGCGACCCTCGCGAGGCGATTCCTTATCTTGAAGCCGCTCGCCAGAAGACACCCAACAATCCGCAGGTTTGGATCAGCCTCGTCGAGGCACAGTTCGAGTCAGGCGACTCCAAGGCCGCCCTCAACCTGACGGACCAGGCGCTGGATTCGATTCCGAACGCTCCAATCCTGATGGAAGCTCTTGCCGACTTGTGCCTCCAGCATCATCAGATGCAAAAGGCGCGCCGCTTGCTCGAGTCGGCCGTCGAGGTACAGCCGAGCGATCCCAAAATAAAGCTCCGGTTCGCCCACGTCTGCGTCGAGACCGGCGATCCCAGCGAAGCGTTGACGGCGCTCGAGGGCCTGTTGCCAGAATCCGGCAAGCCGGGCGAAGTGACGTTATTGAGGGGAGAGGCGCATGCCGAGTCCGGCGACCTCGTGGTGGCCCGAAGCGATCTCGATGCGGCGCTCGCGGCCAATCCCCAGGACGCTCGATATCGGCTGGCGTCAGCCTGGCTCGATGAGATCGAAGGCCGCTACGATGAAGCTCTGACGACACTGAGCAGGGTTCGCAGTCTGGATCCAAAGCAGCCGGGCGCTCTCTATCACATCGCAGTCAGCGATTTCCTTCTGCGCCACTACCCTCAAGCGATTTCAAGCTGCGAGGAACTCATCCATCTCGCGCCGCGATTCGACCCGGCGTTCTTGGTGCTGGGCCTGAGCAGACTCCGGTCGGGCGATGCACAAGGGGCGGAAGCCGCGATCCGGCGTGCTGCGGTGCTCGCGCCGGACGTGGCCCTGTATCATCGGGAGTTGGGTGTCGCGCTGCTCAAGCTGGGACAGTGGGCGAAGAGTCAGGCCGAGCTCGATCGGGCAATTGCCCTCGACCCCGAAGCCACGCAGGCTTACTACTGGCGGGCCAAGCTACGTGCTCATCAGCACCAACGCGCGAAGGCGATCGAGGACCTCGAGGCCGCGACGACCCTCGATCCAAAATTCCTGGACGCCCTTGCCGATCTCGCGGAACTCTATGCGGCGGCGGGCGAAACCGGGAAGGCGGCGGCAGCGCGCACGAAACTGAAGGAACTCGAGAAGTCCGGCGAGTCTGCGCCGCGGCAAACGGAGCGGATGTATCGCAAGGAGCTGGTCGGGCCGGCGCCTTGACGCCGAGACTTCGGCTCACTGCGCCTTAGTACGTCCGGTTTTGTGTGCGGCGAGCCACGCTTCGGCGGCGCGCACCGGTGGCAGATCGCGGTCGGCGTGACTCCAGGCTGCAAGGAAAGCTTGATAAGCGCGAGTGGCCTCGCTCGTGCGTCCTTCCATTTCGTAAGACCGCGCTATCCCGAAGAGCGCAAATCCGCTATGGGGCCTGAGCAGCAGCTCCTGATGAAAGGCTTGTCGCGCGAGCTCCCAGGCATGAGCGCGCAGAAGCGCCGCACCGAGCGTCTCCTCGACCGGACGCGCGTAGTAGGGCGGCTCGGTGTAGCCCAGCGCCTTTTCCTTGTCAAGGGCCTGTTTGAGCAGCCGGAACGCGTCGGCGTTCTGACCTTGCGCGCTTTTCAGATTGCCCTGAAGTTCGACGGACGCGAGCTCGAGCAGGCGAATCGCGCCTCCCACCCAGTAAGCGTTCGCCGGCGGCACCGTCGACGGCTCGCCGCTCAATCGTCGGAGTAGACTCTCGAGTGCCGCCGCTTGTCGATCTGCCTCCGCGAGTTCTGCGCTGCTCGAACCCGCGGCCAGCGCCGCCATACCGCGTGCGTAGATGTGCCAGCCTTCTTCATATTGCTTCGCCGCCGTGCTGACTCGCGCCGGATCGACGCCGAATTCGATCGGGTCGCCTGCCGCAGCTTGGCAGTCGGCGAAGCGAAGATGCAAGCGCAGCAACGTACTGCCCACGGGAATCGCGTAATGCAATGGGCTCGAAGCGTAGTCGAGCGGCGCGGCCAGCCCTTCGAGCTTCTTCGTCCACTTCAGCGCCTCCTGATAACGCCCGGCCTCCGCGCACGCGGCCACCAGGTAGCTCAGGTTGTGCACGTAATTGGTGTCGTCCTCGGGAGGCAGGTGCTCGCTCGCGAGATACGCCTCATCTACGCGCATCGAGTCGAGGAAGGCCTGCCGCGCCTTCTCGTAGGCTCCGAGCCGGTAGTAGATGTGTCCCGGCATGTGGACCAGGTGCCCGGAGTTCGAGCCGAGTCTCGCAACCACCAGGGCGCTCTTGAGCCCTTCTTCTGGGTGCGGTCCATCTTCGACGCTGTGGATCCAGTAGTGGTTCGCAGCGATGTCCTCCGGATGCGACGCCAGAATCCGCCGCAGAATCGCCTGGGCGTTCGTCTGTCCTCGATTGGGGCTGCCATCGGGTTGATAGCCTGACATCTTGGCCGTGGCGAGAAACTCCGGCGCGTTGAGATCGTCAGGATAGTGGCTCATCAGTGTTCGCAGTTCTCGATCGCTGGCCGCGCGGCCCTCATCACCCGGCTGTTCCACCAGATCCGCCGCTGCCCGGATGTAGTAACGCTCGTGCTCGGTCGCGCTCTCCATCCGCGACTTCGCTTGGTCGGTCGCGGCCCTAGCCGCGTCGTCCATCTCGAAGTTCAGCAACGCCTCAGACATTCCCCAATAAGGCATCGCTGCCGAGGGATCCAGCCGGGCAGCTTCCCGGAAGGCGCGATACGCCTCGAAGTACCAGAAGCAGTGCAGCAATCGAAGACCCTGGTTGAAGTACGCTTGAGCTTCAGGTGAGCGCGTGGTAATCCGCAGGCTGGCGTTGCCGATGTTCCGCATCAGCGGAGGCGGAGGCAAACGATTCAGCTCGGCTGCGGCTTGGAATCCTGCCGGCGCTGCGTGAGCGGATGCAGCTACGAGCAGCAGGACGAACGCTGCGGCCCACGAGGGACGAATGCGCATGCGAGCTCGGGTGAGTTGGTTCAGCTTGCGGACGGCCTTCTCCAGCGGGATCCTCACGGCCCGATCAAGTCACCACGCAGCGTATGCGATGGCACACGTTGTAGACGTATTGGTCCGCTCGCGCCGGGTCGCGCCGCTCGGGCTGGACGTTGCCCCGCTCGTCGGCGGCGCGGCAGACCAGTTCGAAGTGTCCGGTCTGGCGGACGTCGAAGGTGGCTCGCCACAAAGTCCAGTCGTAGACGCTGCCGGGGATGTCCAGTGTGGCGCCCTTCCAGCTTGCCCCTCCATCGTTGCTCACGTCCACCTTGGCAATCCTCCCGGACCCGGACCACGCTACGCCGTGGACGTCAATGCTGCCCTTGTGAAGCACCGCCCGATCGACCGGGCTCGTCATCAAGGACTTCACTTGGATGCGCGGCAAGGCGGAAGGCTCGACCGCGCCTGCCGCGTTCTCGCGCAACTCGAGATAGGTGTTCTCGACTGGCGGCAGAGGATTTCGCGCGACGACGATCCGTTCCAGCCACTTCACTGAGTCCATGCCGTACCATCCCGGGAACAGCGCCCGCCACGGTACACCGTGGTTTGGCGGCAAGGGCCGGCCATTCAGTCCCCTGGCCAGAAACCCGTCCGTCAGCAGCCGCTCCATCGGGACGCTGCGCGAAAACCCGTCGCGGCCGAAGAGATGCGCAAAAGCGATGCCTTCCTTGGGCTGCGCCAAAGCCAGGACGTCACGCAGCCTGAAGCCCGTCCAGCGCCCGTCGCTCACGAGAGCGAGCGTCGAGACAGGATCGCCGGCGCATTCGAGTACCGCTCCGACTTCCCGCTCGTGAAAGCGGTCGATATCGCTCGCCGCCAGTTGCTGCGGCTTTTCGACTTCGCCCTCGATCCGCAATGCATAGGACGGCGAGTTTCCAGGCACGGGGAAGTGATTGCGGATATAAAAGTCCTGCGTGTCGGTGTACCGCCCCTTTAACGAATCCAAATCGAATGCGACCACCAGGGGATCGTCGGACATCAAGTGGTGCTCGGCCCGAAGGTTGAGAGCGCTGAACCAGAACGCGCCGCCCGAGAGCCTGATGAATTCCCGTCTGAGCATTCAATCGCCTCAGGACGCCCGCGCCCCGACTTTCGGAACCGGCATCACAAGTCCAGCGTTGGGGATGTAGGCGATACGCGAGCGCGTTCCCGCCTTCGCCAGCACACGAGCCAACTCATCCTGAGCCTCCCGAGCGGTCGCCGCCGGACACAGGTGGCACTCCTTAACGAACTCGGGGTGCAAGGTTGAGACCAGCACGACGCGGTACCGCTCCGCCAACTGCACCAGAGAGTACGCCTTCTGCGCCCCGAGCTCGAAGTGGGTGCGGATGGCCTGCGCCATGTCGGCGGCGCTCGAGAATCGCCTGACCCACTCCTCGAGCACTCGAGTGCCGGAACCATCACGACACTCGGCGAAGTACACGAGAGTTCCTCCTTCCCTCAAAGCGCGAACCGCGTAGTCCATGCCTTTGTGGGCCTGTCGCAGGTCGATGTCAAACGGAAAACCACCCGCACCGGCCACCACGACGTCATAGGGCTTGTCGAGCGCGACGGCATAGGTCCGATCGGCCAGCTCACACCCGGCGCGATGCGCCAGTTCGTAGTGTCCTGCCACCACGTGCGCAATCTCACCTGAGGGAGCCATGACCACATTCAGCAGGAAATCGGGATCGAACATACGGCAGGCCTCGAGCAAATCTTCATGCGCGGGATTCCCGTCGAGCAATCCGCTTCGGCAGCCGGGGTCGAGAATCAGGCTGTGATTCGCGCGGATGAAATCCTCGCCCGCGACTCCGGGAAACAGACTCTTCCGGCCTCCACTATAGCCAAGGATCGGATGGTAGGTAACCTCGCCGGTCAGAATCACACCGTCGGCTTCGCGTACTCGCCGGTTGACCAAAGCCTCGTGCCCCCGGCGCGTGCGTCCGATGGAGACGAGATCCGCGGGGCTGCGGCAATCGTGATTGAAAAGCGCGATTCGCCGCGCCAGGTCTTCGCCGACGATCTGGCGTTGCTCCTCGGGAGTCTGAGGGCGGTGGTTGCCGAGGGCGAAGACCGCGAAGATTTGCGCGTCAGGGATGCCGGCACGGTTCAGTTCATCAGCCAGAACGGGAAGAAAGAGGTCGGTGCGCGCCAGCCGCGTGATATCGTTCACCAGGATCGCGATGCGCTGTTCCCGGCGTACTAACTCCCGGAGTGGGAGCGTACCGATGGGATGCCGAAGCGCCTCGCGGACGGCCGCCGCGGGATCCGCCAAGGGCTGCGTGTCTCGCGGCTCCAGCTTGTCCAACTGTGCGCCAGAAGAAAGGTCCAGGTCCATTGACCCTTGTCCGTATGGAATGGACAGCTTCATGGGACTTCATCCTCGCGCGTCTCGAAGCTCGCTCTCCACTTGAGTCGCCGGGAGCACAGCTAGTATCTTATATATCTCACCGGATTTCGGGGCTTTCTTAATGGAATCCTCTTCCCAGACCGTTTTTGATGCGATCGTGGTGGGCTCCGGAGCCTCGGGAGGATGGGCGTGCAAGCGGTTGTCGGAAGCCGGGATGAAAGTGGCTCTCGTGGATGCCGGGCGGCCGCTTCCTGACAGCGAGTTCAACGAACACCAGCCTGACTTTGAGCTGAAATACCGGAACCGGGCCCGGGAGATCATCGCCAAAACGCGGTTCGTCCAGATGACCTCGGGCGGCTGCAACGAGTTCAATTACCAATGGTTCGCGAACGACCTCGAGGAACCTTACACGACGCCGGCCGGGCAGCCCTTTTTGTGGAAAGGCCGGCTGCGCGTCACAGGCGGCCGAACCGTCGTGTGGGGACGGCAGAGCTACCGCTTCAGTGATCAGGATTTCAAGGCCGCGTCCTTCGACGGCTACGGTGTTGACTGGCCCTTGAGTTACCAGGACCTCGCGCCTTACTACGACCTGGTTGAGGACTACGTGGGTATCACGGGAGTGCCCGAGGGCGTCGACGAACTTCCCGACGGACACTTCCAGCCTCCCATGGGACTCACGTGTGCCGAATTCCTGCTGCGCGAGCGCGTACGTGACAAGCTCGGCTGGCGCGTGACGCTCGGGCGGTCTGCCAATCTGACGCGTGCCACCAACGGCCGCGCGCCTTGCCACTACTGCGGTCCGTGCTATCGCGGCTGCGTGACCCATTCCTATTTCAACTCCGCCTTCACCACGGTCGCCGACGCGCTCAAGACCGGCAACTGCACGCACGCAACCGGGCGCGCGGCGTGCTTTACGTCGATCGCCGTACGCGCGAGGTCAGAGAGGTGCGCGGCAAGGTAGTGATTCTGTGCGCGCAGGCGCTCGAGTCGGTGAGGATTCTTTTCAACTCCGCGACGCGCGAGTACGCGGGCGGGCTCGCGAACAGCAGCGGGGTGCTCGGCCACTACCTGATGGACCACGTCTTCGGAGTGAGTGTTGCGGGTGAACTACCGGATTTCCCCGGTCAAGCCAGTGTCAACGGGCCACGGCGCCCCGACGGAATCTACGTCATCCGCTTTCGCAATACCCGCCGCGGGCCTCGCGGCAAGAACTTCCTGCGCGGTTACGGTTATCAGGGCGGCGCTTTAGCTCATTTCAACTTTCGCGCGCCAGGCTTCGGCGGAACGTTCAAGGCCCGTATCCACGATCCCGTGACCGCCGTCAACTTGAGCGGCTTCGGCGAGTGCCTGGCGCGGTGGGAGAATCACGTTGAACCCAACCCCGGCGTCGCCGACGCCTACGGAATCCCCGTGCTGCGCATTTCCGCCAAGCTCCGGGAGAACGAACTCGCCATGGCGAAGGACATGGTCGACTCCGGCATGGAGATGCTCGATGCTGTGGGCGCTCGTAACCTGACCGCACAGCCTGTGCCCGCGCCGCCCGGCGCCGCGATCCACGAGGTCGGCGTGGCGAGAATGGGCGACAACGCGAAAACGTCGGCGCTGAACTCCTTCCAGCAGACCCACGACATCCCTAACCTTTTCGTGATGGACGGCTCAGGCTTTCCATCGAGCGCCTGCCAGAATCCCACGCTGACCATCATGGCGCTCTGCGTACGGTCCTGTGATAATCTACTCGGCGAGATGCGGCGTGGCAATTTGTAGGCTCGATTCCGGTTTCCTGCCTGAGGCGGCAACCAGAGATTCCAGCGAGTAGACGCGAGCGCCACGCCCCTAGGTTCAGTTACTACGAAAAACTTACCGGGCTGGCAGGGTGGTTTCGACTCGCAAGCCTGCCAGAGTGATCGAGTAAATGACCGAGCGCCAAGGAATTACGCAAAAATCGTCGGCGTGGCTCAGTGATTGCTCACTCGAGCGAGGGACATTGGGGGCTGGGCGTTTGTGCGTCCCGCGGGCGCGATGCAGCCGAATGATTAACGCGGCCTCAACTCGAAGGTGGATCCTCAAACTGGCGCGTCCGTGCGCCGTGATTCTCGCGACTGGGGTATTGATCTTGGGGTGCGCCGCCGGGACGCCGCATCGCGCCCTCGCCGCCGATTCTGACTCGCCAGACATCATCCCGTATCTGGAAAAGACGATTGCCTGGTACCGTCAGTTGACGGTGCAAGAAACGATGGTCGCGGACCCTAATGACGCGATGGTGGTGAACGGCGATCAACAGATCGGCAACCAGGTGGTCCAGCTTGCCTTCGATTTCGCCCGAACTGTCGCAGCGACTGCTTCGAACCAGCCGGCCAATGGAAGCGCTGATTCCTCCCAGTATCAAGCTCTTCAGCAGTTGTCGATCAAGCTCGACCAGGACGTGAAGGAGTTGCAAGGCGAGGTGGACGGAGTCAAGCAGAAGCTCGCGAACGCGCCCGGAAGCCAGCGAGCACAACTGACCTCGACGCTGGCTGAGACCCAGAGTGAATTGGATCTCGCCAACGCGCGACGGGACGCGGTCCGCAGCATGGCCGAGTTCGTGGGAGGCGCCAGCACCTACGGCTTGGGAGCGACCGGCTTGCGCGCCCAAATCGAAGCATTGGCGCGCACGGTCCCCGGGGCGTTGACCAAGCCGCCTACGACCGGGCAGGATAGTGGCGGCGCCGCGGCGAGCCCGCAGCTCAATCCAGCTTCCGTGCTCCGCAAAGCCGAACCCTCCGGACTTTGGGCGCTTAGCGCGGACCTGTTCTCGCTGTCGCGCAAGATCCACAGCCTGGACGATGCCATTCAGCTAACCGGAGCGTTGACGAAAAACTCCAACCAACTGCGAGCGCCTTACGTGGATACGCTCAAGCAGCTCTCGAGCCAAGGCGATGTGCTGGCCAAACAAGCGGATACAGCGGATACGACCTCGCTTAAACAAGAGAAACAGGATCTCGACGCGCTTACCGCCCAGTTCAAACAGATCTCGAAGTTCGTCCTTCCCTTGAGCAAACAGGCCGTGCTGCTCGGCCTTTACCAGCGGAACCTCACCGACTGGCAGAGCAGACTGCAGAGCCAATACCAGGAAGAAATGCGAGGGCTGCTCGTGCGTTTGGGGCTGTTAGGCGTGATTCTGGCGGCTGTGGCGGGCGTTTCCGAACTTTCGCGGCGGACGATATTCCGCTATGTGCACGACGTGCGCCGCCGGTATCAGTTTCTGCTGCTGCGAAGAATCGTGCTGTGGTTCACGATTGCGCTCATCATCGCGTTCGCGTTTGCCAGTGAGCTCGGGTCGGTGGCGACTTTCGCCGGACTGATCACCGCCGGCGTGGCGGTGGCTTTGCAAAGCGTGATCCTTTCCATCGCCGGATACTTCTTCCTCATCGGGAGGTTTGGAATCCGGGTGGGCGACCGTGTACACATCGCGGGCGTCACGGGCGAAGTGGTGGACATTGGACTCGTGCGGCTGCACCTGATGGAGCTGGGCAGCGGACGGGAAACGCCCAGCGGTCGCGTGGTCGCGTTCCCCAATTCCATCGTGTTCCAGTCGACTGCCGGGCTGTTCAAACAGATTCCCGGCACGAATTTCGTCTGGCACGAAATCACCGTGACCTTGTCTCCCGACAGCGATTACAGTGCCGTTGAAGAGCGCGTGCGCGGGGCGGTGGATGCGGCATTCGCGGACTACCGGGAGGAGATGGAACGGCAGCAGCGGCTGATGGAGCGCACGCTGGCTTCAACCGCCGTACCCGCGCTGCGGCCGAACTTCCGGCTGCACTTCACGCCTTCCGGTCTTGAGGTTGTGGTTCGCTTTCCCGTTGACTCGGGTCACGCCGCGGAGATCGACAATCAGCTCACGCGCGAGTTGCTGAAGGCGATGAATCGCGCGCCGGCGCTCAAGGTGGCTGACTCAGGCGCTCCCACCGTGCGCCTGAATACCGACCTCACCCTGACCACGTCGAACTAACACTCCTGACGGCGATGCGGGTGACAGGTCGCCACGCGCCGTTACGCATTCTTACGGCGACCGCGTGCCAATCATTCGGATTTCCACCATCTGGCGCTCGGTTCGAGCGATGAACCGGGACCACACTGACCCTGGGTTGGGATCGAAGACCACGCCGGCATGGGCGTCGAAAACCCACCACCCGCCTCGCTGCACCTCATTCTCCAACTGCCCCGGGGCCCAGCCGCAGTAACCCAGGTAAAGCCGCAGATCGCTGGGGCCGGGAGTTGCGCTCAAGGTCTTCGCGAGAAGCGCCTTGCTCGACACCAGATAAACCTCGCTGAGGACGGAGGTACCCTCATCGGGTTTCTTCTGTGACCTGAACAGCCCAAACACGCTGGTCATCCCGACGGGGCCGCCGACGTAAACTGGATCCGACCCGTGCTTTCCCGCGTCAAGGTTCTCGATGACCCGTGAAACCGTCGCCTTGGTACGGCGGTTGATCATCAGGCCGACAGTACCCTGCTTGTCGTATTGAATCAGCAGGACCACCGACTCGGCGAAATTAGGATCGGCCAGGCCCCGTGATGAAACCAGTAATTTGCCGACGCCCAAATCCTTGACTTCGGTTGATTGGCCAAAGGTGATGGCTGTCCCGCCCAACAGCATGGCGGCCAACGCGACTGGAGTCCAGGATTTTGTTGCCATCACGAGTCCTTTGGTTTCGCGCCCGGAGCCGGTAGTTCCGCGGACCACCGACCATTCTGGGAGCTGGGACCTATGAGTTTACCCCAGGACGTCGCCACGCCTGCCACCGAATTGGACGCCAGCTTGGGTGGTGACTCTTGTTCTGTCCCCGCGTGCGTGTTAGGCTATTTGTAAAGGAAGGTGCCTGATGCGCAAACCATCTCTCTTTCTTTTCTCGCTGTGCTTGATCGTAACCACCAGCGCATTCGCTCAGCGTGGCGGAGGTCATGGTGGCGGTGGGTTTCACGGTGGCGGTGGCTTTCATGGCGGGTTTGGTGGCGGCGGATTCCGCGGAGGCGGAGGGTTCCGTGGCGGTGGCGGATTCCGCGGAGGATTCGGTGGAGGCGGTTTTCGCGGCGGATTTCGTGGAGGAGGATTTCGTGGTGGCTACGGCGGATATCGTGGTGGGTATGGCCGCGGCTTCCGCGGGGGATATGGAGGATTCCGCGGCGGGTGGGGCGGCCGAGGATTTCGTGGCGGCTTCGGCGGTTTCCGCGGTGGATTCGGCCGTGGTTTCCGCGGTGGGTTCGGTGGCCGAGGCTTCGGAGGCTTTGACCGGTTCCACCGCCCCTTCTTCGGCGATCGATTCGGCCGCTTCGGATTCGACTTCGATGACTTTGATGATTTTGCTTTTGCGCCGTGGTTCTTTGGGCCTGGATACTATGGATATCCCTATTCGTACGACTGGTGCGACCCCTACGGTTACTACCCCTGCGAGCCTTACGGTTACGGCTACGATCCGTACGCCTACGGTCCCGCATACGATCCGTCTGCCTATGGGGCCTACGCATACGCTCCGTACGTAGACGATCCTGCCGATCCGCCCGATCCACCGGCGGCGCCGGTGTACGCCCAGACCGTCGATCCGCCTGCGCCGCGCGTAGCGGACGGCCGATGGCATCACTTCGGCGAGAATGCGCACTCCTCTTCGCCGGCCAGCCCGGCCAGTGAGGTCGCTTACACAGGAAAAAGCGATCCACCTGCGAGGCGCGTTGCGGATCCGACTGTGAGTCGCGTCGCTTTTGTGGCCGACGGCCAGTGGCACCACTTTGGCGAGAGCAGGTAACGGAGCGGTTCGGATTTCTCCCTGTGGGCTTGCTGGCGACCGGCTCTCCACCGAGCCTGGTCTGGCCTCGAGTGCCTGCGCTCGTTGAGTGGCCCATCAGAACACTAGGATCACTCAAAGAACGCCTGATCTGTGTCCGGTTGCCTTCGCAAGAGATTTGTGGGATAAGGACTCGCCGTTCGCCGCCGGGTTTTGATTCCGTCCGGCGTGGCGACGCGGTCCGGCGACTTGCGAACTAAAATCGTCAACTCGGTCCTGGCGTTCGTTCTTGCCGGCGGTATCTACCTCGGTATCATCCTCCATCCCGTGGTGAAGCAGAATGTGGAGGGAGGATACTTCGACTTCATTGTCATCTACACTGGCGCGAGCATTGTCAAACAGGGCCACGCGAGGCATCTGTACGACTACAACGAGCAGAAGTCCCTACAGCTCCGCGTCGCCGGCCGCGACACGCCGCTGCCCTTTAACCGCACTCCCTTCGAAGCTCTGGCGCTCGCGCCCCTTGCGCTCTTGCCCTACGTCTGGGCTTACCGCGCCTGGACGCTCCTCAACATCCTGCTGATCGGGCTGACCGCGTACGTGCTGAGGGAGTATCTAGGAAACGTGCAGAGCCTGCTCCTTCGTGTCGTGTGGGTCCTCTCAGCCTCGATTCCCCTATTCGTGGGCCTGGTTCAAGGTCAGGACTCGCTTCTGATGCTGTTTCTGTTTGCCCTCGCCTTCGCCAGTTTGAAAAACAATCGGGAGCCAAGAGCCGGCGTCATGCTGGCTCTCGCGCTCTTCAAGGCTCAGTATGTCCTGCCCTTCATCATGATCTTTTTCCTGAAGCGAAGATGGAAAATGGTCTCGGCTTTTCTCGGCGTTGCCGTTCTCCTCGGACTGGTTTCGTTTTCGCTCATCGGTTGGTCTGGTGTGATCGACTGGATCCACATCTTGCGAGGACAGACTGTCGAATTGCCATCGGTAGCCGCCAGCGCCGACAAGGCGATCCTTTCCTCGGCGATGCCCAACCTGCGAGGATCCCTTTATGCCGTCCTGGCGAACCGCGTGTCGCCAGCTGCTTTGAGTGTGCTGGTCGGCTTGGGTTCGCTCGTCCTACTTGTCTGGGGCATCCGGCGGTGGAGCAGCAACTACCGAAGTGGCAATCGCACCTTCGACCTCCTGTTCGCCTTGAACCTCGTCGTCACCCTGATGGTGAGCTATTACGAGTTCATCCACGATCTGGTGCTGATCGCCTTGCCTATTCTGCTAGTCTTCAGCTACTTTGAGACTTCACCCCTTCCTCGTTCGCCCCGCCGCCTGATTTTCACGGGGTCCGCGCTGCTTCTCTGTGTCGTCGCCGTACTTTTGTTCAACACTGGAAGCCGTCAGTTCAACTTGCTCTTTTGGCCGGAGCTCGCCTTGGCCTTGGCGCTCTCGAGCGAGATTACCGCACTCAGGAAACTGGACGCAGAGACACGGACGGCTTAGAAGGAATGTTTGTAGAGGCGAGTGGTGACGACGTTCGCGGCCATATTCTGAGCTCCCCTGACCTGCCCCCCTTTTCTGTACCAATCATAATGTGAGTTCCAGGGGTTGGTCTGGCTTTTGTTCTTCTGCGCGGTGCAGCTCGCAGGGAGCCGTAGGCGACCGGAGAGTTGCACCGCACGCCGCGAACTCTTGCGGGGTCCGGTTGCCCAGGGCGCTATGCGGCCGGACCTCGTTGTAATCCCTCCTCCAGGCCCCGATCGTCTGCCGTGCTCCCGCCAGGGTTCCGAACCAGTGCTCGTTCAGGCACTCATCCCGCATCTTGCCGTTGAAGCTCTCGACGAAGGCATTCTGGATCGGCTTCCCCGGCTCGATGAAATGCAGTTTTACCCCTCGTTGGCAAGCCCAGACGTCCAGCGCCTGGCCCGCGAAATGAATATCGTGGATGACTACAGCCGGGAGTGTGTGGCGGCCGAAGTGGACACGTCGATTCCGGGAGCGCGGGTGGTTCGGGTGCTGGAGCAGTTGGCGGGAGCAGCGGGGTCTGCCGCAAGTCCTGGTCACCGACAACGGGCCGGAGTACTCCTGAGCAATGCGATCATTCCCAGAATGCTTCTGAGGTCGCTGGAGCGCCGCTATCCTCCCCTCCTGGCGGGCTGGGAGGGCAGCGGTCAAGGTTCCTCGCCCCGCATTAAGGACATCGTTGTGTTGGGCGGAGGGTTCCAGTTTGACCTCGAGCTTCCTCCCATCAGCCAGCTTGGGGAGGACACGATGTTCCGCCTCGCCGAAGGCGTCCGCTTGTACAGAAAGGCGCCTGGCGCCAAGCTGATTCTCTCCGGAGGAGCCCCGCCCGGTCGTGTCCCGGAAGCCGCGGCGATGGCCCAAGTCGCCGAGGCCCTGGGTGTGAGTCCGCAGGACATCCTGGTCGAGAGGTCTCGCGCGACACCGGAAGCGAAGCTCGGTTGGTCAGACCGATGGTCGGCGAGGAGCCGTTCGTTTTAGTTACTGACGCGGCGCACATGCCCCGCGCGATGGCCCTGTTCAGGAAACAGGGCACGAACACCATCGCGGATCCCACAAACTACATGGACAGGGGACCTACTGAGATAGAACTCGGAGACCTTTATCCTAACACGGAGGGATTGTGTGACGGCGGGCGCGCCGTCTACGAGTATCTGGGACTTGCCTGGGAAAAGCTGAGGGGACAGATCTGAGGAGCACGCTCAGTATCCCATCAGCGAGGAAGTGACACGAGAAGTAGACTGGCGGAGTTGGTTGGCGATTTCTCTCGGTGGCCGGCGTGATCGCGGACCAACCCAAAAGGACTAAGGCAGCTTAGTCGGTCTGAGCTCTGCTCGCAATCGCGCGTCGGAAGTATGCAGCTCCTTCCTCTTATAACCGTCGGCAGCCCCGCGTAGGCTCGACTCCCCGACCGGATGAATCAACCGCATCAGTTTATCGGCTTGAAGACTGGATTCTCTTCGCGACCTCAAGAAGCACTTCGTCGGGAATCCCCGAATGACCCTGCCGTTTCAACCACCTTTTCAGGCGTGCGGCGAACGAACGCTGCCACATCTCTTCCGAATCGATGCCGAGGCCCCGTGCCAGCGCCTTACAGGTTCTCAAAGGCGGGGGCTCCGCTGTATTCCGCTCGAGCGTGGCGAGATAGCCTGCGGTAAGGCCGCACTTCTCGGCCAGCGAACGTTGGGTTACGCCTGCCTTGCGCCGTTGTTCCGACAGCCATGCCCCGAAATCCAAGCGACCACCTTTTTCAGCGAGGGCATCTTAGCAGATTCCAATCGGCGAAAAAAATATCTTGACAGCGAGGGGTCTGCGTGCTATATTACATAGCAAGCAGACGTGAGGAATGAACATGGGGAAGCAAGCCGCAACGACACCTGCGCGCCAGAATTCCGAGGTCCTCTCGGGAAGGCGCGCGGCGCGCTATGTGACGCATGGAGATTTGCTCCGCCTAGCCAAAAGAAATAATTGCGCGGGTATTCAAGTGGAGCCAGTACTGCCCTTGTGTCGACCAGAGAAGAGCTTTTGGGTCTTCAAGGCTACGGTCTATAAATCTGCCAAGTGCCGCGGCTTCGTGGGATATGGCGACGCCCATCCCGGTAACGTCTCTCCCCTGATCTTCAACCACGCCGAGATGCGGATGGCCGAAACCCGCGCAGTGAATCGAGCCTTGCGCAAAGCCTATGGCATCGCCCTCTGCTCCGTTGAAGAGCTTCCACCTTGCGCCCTGAGCCCACGGCAGATCCCTCACCTGCGCCGGACGCTGCAGTCCCGGCCATCGTTCCCGAAAGGAGTTCCCCATGCGCACCAAAATCCAAGGTCTCAGTCAGGCCAGCGAAAGAAAGGCCTTAGTCGAGGGTCTGTACCGGGCCCGCGTGGTCCGCTTCGAACCCGCCGGCCACGCCGCTAAGCCCTGCCGGACGGCTACTTCCTGGAGACGACCAGCCCGAGGCGCCGCGCAGATGCTGAAGAAGGTGAAGCGGATCAAGCTGGGGAAGCAGGCTTATCACCGGCTGATGAAGCAGGTACTCGAACGGGACGGCTGGCGATGCCGGAAGTGCGGGTCACTGGAAAATCTGCAGATCCACCACAAAATGAAGAGAAGCCAGCTGGGCAACGACTCGCTCGACAATCTTGTGACCCTCTGCGTCCACTGCCATATGGCAGAACACGGGCAGCTGTACCTCACCAGCAGGGTTGCCGCCAGCCGGAGCGCAATGTTTGAGTCTCGTTAGAAGATTCAACTGCGCTTGCTGCAGGCTCGCACCGAGCTCTCACCCGAAGACAAGCCACGCTACCGGATCTCGACGAGATCTTTCTGTATTGGGCAAAGCGGGCAGGGCTGAAAGTCGCGGACCGGCTGATTGGCGGCATCATGGATCGTTTTTGACCGCCGCTGGGCGAACCTCCTACGCCGGTCATTACGTCCGAACCCCGTCTTCATTGGCGCGAGCGAGCGCTTTGGAAGGTGCGCTGGTTCCTGCGCGACTTCGGCTACGACGGCAGGATCATTCCATCGTATACGGATTCCCTCTCATCTCAAGGAGTCAGCGTTCGGTGAGCATGCGGTCGAGAACCGCGGCGACTTGCTCGCGATCTTTGGTCGAAAAGTACCAGTCGGCAGTACGTCGCAGTCCTTCGCGGAAGTGCACTTGCGGCTCCCAACCCAGCAGCTTCTTCGCGAGGGAGTTGTCAGCCACACGATTGAGCGGCCCAGTCGGCATGTCGGGACGCAGTTTGATCTTCGGTTTGTAGCCCGCGTATTCCGTCACCATTTGGACGGCGTCGAGCACGCGGACCCGCTCCATGGTCCCGAGATTGACGGCAGTACCATCGTCGATCTTCTCAGCCGCGAGAATGGTGCCGCTGACGATGTCATCGATGTACGTCCAGTTGCGGATCTGATTTCCGTCGCCCCAGACCTCAAAAGGATCCTGGCGCACGAACGCCCTTGCGATCATGGCGATGACGGCGTGATTCTCGACACCGCGAGGGCCGTACACCGTGAAATAGCGGCAGGAAGCGGCCTTGAGGCCGTGCTCCTTGTGATAGGCCTGAAGCGTCAATTCGCCCATGAGCTTGGCCCAGCCGTACATGTTGTCGGCGTCGTGAGGGGGCTTGACCAGTTCTTCCGTTAGATACAACTCCTTGCCGGTGTCGGCCTGCAAGTGGTTGGGATAGACGCACCCTGATGAAGCAAAAACGACCTTCTCGACGTGGGCTTTAAGCGCCTCCGCGAAGACCAGGCCGTCGAGAAACAGATTCGAAGCCGGGCCGGCTTGGTGCAAGTCGACGTATCCTCGTCCTCCGTGATCGGCGGCGAGGTGGAATACCACCTGGACGTCGCGCATCGCGGTCCGCGTGACGCAAGGTTCTCGAAGATCGGAACTGGTAAGCTCGACCCTTCCGTTCTCGAGGTGCGACCGGACATTCTCGACGCGCCCGCTCGTCAAGTCATCCACAACCCGCACTTTGGCGCCTCTTTCGACGAGCGCATCGACCAGATGCGAGCCAATGAATGATGCTCCTCCGGTCACCAGAACACGGGTGTCATTCCACATTCTTCCTCCCCGGTCATCAGGCAACTTCCTCGATCACTTGTCTGAAACGTCCAAGCTCTTTATCCATCGCGAACGATGGCGCGATTTCTCACGCGCGCCGGCTCATCCTGGCGACACGTTCGGGGAACCACTACGACGCGTTCCGGCGCCACGCCCTTGGCAATGATACGCTCCCGCGCGTCGTCGCCCAGCACAATCACTCGTGCCGCCTGGCGCAGTGCCCAGCGGTGAAGTGTCTCCCAGATGCTCGCCCAGCGCGCCGGACGCACATTCTCCCTGAAAGCGCCATCTCAGGATACAGCTCGCGAATATTGTAAACGAAGGCCATCGCTTCGGCTGTGCGAGTAACCGACGGGTGCACGCAGAGATTCCGGCCGGACGGGGACTCGGCCGCGCTGACCCTCTCACGGCTAGAAATGTGATATGCTAAGAATCAGGGAAGCACTTCAAAACGCCGCATCGATCAGATTGGAGGATGGTGAAGATAAGGATCGGCAAAAGCCTTACGCAGCAAGCCTATGAGCTCATCCGGGCGCAGATCCTCAAGGGAGAATTAAACGGGCGTCAGCGGCTGACTGAAGGCCATTTCGCGCAGCTTTTCGGCATCAGCAAGTCACCCATCCGCGAGGCCGTGAACCGCCTGGAGGCTGAGGGGTTGATCACCATTCTTCCGCGCAAGGGCGCGTTCGTTCGCGGGTTCACGATTCAGGACGTGGAGGAGATTTACGAGTTGCGCGCTATCCTGGAGGCGAGCGTGGTGCGCAACATCGTGTTGAGCGCGAAAACTGCCGCCAAGCTCCACTCCCTGGTCGAGAACGCTGAAGCGAGCCTGCGGCGCAACGAACGGGAGAGGTACATCAGCTTCGACGCCGATTTTCACCGCGTGCTGGCGCAAGCCAACCCCAATTCACGGCTGCGTAAAGCGCTCGAAAGCATGCACGACCAGATGCTGATTCTCCGCCACAAGACCTACGAATTGTCCAGCCACAATACGGTCAAGCAGCATCGCGCGATTTTGGAGGCGTTGGAACGCGGCGACCGCGAGTCGGCCGCGAAGGTGATGGTTGATCACATCGCGGCGGTTCGAGATCGCCTGGTCGAATACATGCGGTCGTCTCAGTCCCAACCCGCCAAAGAATCGCTTCCCGCCAAGCGCCGCGCGTCCGCGGGATCCGCCTAGTCCAACTACGCTGACGCCGGGTCGACCGCGATGCGCGCGATGCGTTTCACCACCACCAGAATGCTAAGGAGCGCGAGCATCGGCATCACCGCTGCGGCAATGAACACCGGAGAGTAGGAGTAATGGTCCACCACCACTCCCGTCAGCAGCATGGTTACCATGCCCATTCCGCTGTCCGCCACGCCTCCAATGCCGTTGACCCGGCCGACGACGGAAGACGGGAAGATGTCGCCAACGGTGCCGATGTAGGTCGAGACCATCCACTGGTTGCCGAAGACCACCAGGCAGATGACCCCGAGCGCCAGTGCGACGCTCGAGGTGAACGGGAGCGCCACGGTTAGCGATGAGAAGACGGCGCCCAGCACAAAGCTCACCTTGCGTGCGCGGTCTTCGCTCACCCCACGCTTGATTTGCGCGTCAGAGAAAAACCCGCCGGCCACATTGCCGATCCCGCCCGCCAGGAACGGCAGCCAAGCCAGTAATCCGATGGCGGCCATCGACATTCCGCGGCCGTGTCGCAAGTATTCCGGAAGCCAGTACCAGAAGAAACTGGTAAGAGGACCCGTGAAAGCTCGGAACAGCATCAAGCCCAGAACCTGCCGCTGGCGAAGGAGCTGCGCGAGGGTTACCTTCTCGGCCTTCTCTCGGGGGCTCCCATGATGCTCCGAGCTTGCCGCATCCTGGACGTCGTGTGGAGCAATGAAAAACCACGGCAGCAGCCAGAGGAGCCCGAGCGCGCTCGGGATCAGGAAAGCGGAGCGCCAACCCCAGCGCAGCGTGATGAAGACGACCACGGGAGGAGCCAGCACCGCGCCAAGCTGCGCGCCTCCGTTGAAAAAGCCCCCGGCCAGGCTGCGCCGCTCGGCGTCGAAGATCTCTGCCACCACCTTGATGCCGCCGCTATAGTTGCCGCATTCGGAAATCCCCAGCAGAAATCGCAGACCGATCAGGCTCTTGAGACCTCGGGAGAGCGAGTGGAAGGCGTTGACCGCCGACCACGCGACAAAGATGGCGATCAAACCCAGCCGCGCGCCCACGATATCCAGAAATACGCCGGCGGGAACCTGGCCGAGAAGCAGTCCCACCTGGAACGCCAGGATGATGTAAGAATACTGCGTGTTCGAGAGCGCGAGCTGTTCGCGCAGCACGGGCGCGACGACGGAGAGCACCTGGCGATCGACCAGGTTGATGGCAATCGAGGCGGACAATAGTCCGACGATCCACCAGGAGCGCGAGCTCGAAAGTCCTATGCTGGTTTCGGCCATCGAGACAGCGACGCCTCCGCTTTGTCCGTGAGTGCCTGGCAACTCTTGCGGCACTATAAAGGGAGTGATGATACGCTGGCAGGTGAGGCATTCCTAGCCCATTGCGTCGGTCGGCAGTGGCGTCCTTTGCTTGACTGCCGGTGGCCGCGGGCATATCGTGGACCCAATGTTCTCGCTCGCTTTGGCACTGGCCTTGTCATGCGCGCTCCCACCTTTCTTTCCAGTGCGAGACTCCATGCCGGTGCGCCCTGCGCCGTACACGCAGAACGATGTCGAGAGCTTGCCCACCGGCCACGCGGATAACGTGGCGGCGGAGCAGCGTCGGGCGCTGCTTCTGATGCGTACCCGGCAGTTTGCCGAGGCGGCTCGCGTCCTCAGCCAGCTGGGGCAGTCGCGCGGCGGGAATCCGCAGGGGGTCCTCGACGCCTATTTGAAGGGCGGCTCACTCCATGAGGCCAGGCACAGCGCGACGAATCCTGAGGAAGTCGCGCTGCCGTCGCTCGCGGAAGAATTCGAGCTGGCCGGCGTGCTGGCGCAGAACCACGCGGGCGATCTCGCCGCAATCGTGCTCCGGGAGGCGGCAGGTTCGTTCCCGGATTCCGCCCGGGCGCACGGCGAGTACGGCGAATTGCTTTCGCGCCGTTCCGAATACGATAAGGCCGCCTCGGAATTGAAGCGGGCGGTCGAGCTCGAACCCGATTCGTTCCCGTATTCGCTGGCGCTCGCCGAGGCCTGGCTCTCTTCCAAGCACAACTTCACCGCTCTCAAGTTTCTGCTTTCAGTGCGAAGCCGCTTCGAGTCGCTGCCCAAGTATCAGTACATCCTCGCGCTCGCCTATTACGACTGCTACCGTTACCCCGAAGCGATCGCCGAGTTTGAAACTGTGGCTCGCGTCGAGCCTCAGATCGACCGCGTGCCTTTCCTCGTTGGGAACTGTTACATGGCCTTAGGTGAGCTCGAAAAGGCGCAGGAGTTTTACCGCAAGGCGATTGCGATGAATGTGAAGGATCCGGCGTATCAGGCGGCGCTTGGAAAAATGCTACGCATGCAAGGCCACATCGACGAGGCGAACCAGGTCCTGGAGGAAGAGCTGCGGTTGGCGCCGGCGGATTCCGAGAGCCGCTATCACCTGGCGCTTTGCTATGAGGCGAAGGGTAATTTCGCGGAGGCGCAACGGCTGCTCGAACAAGTGGTCAGCCAGAAGCCCGGGATGCTGGCCGCCCACGTCGCCTTGGCGCGCGTCTACTACCACAACGCGCACAAGGCGGAGGGCGACGAAGAGGAGAAGATTGTTTCCCGCCTGCGCGCCCATCCTGAAGCCCAGTCCGCAGAACCAAACACTCGACCGCCTCAGGTTGCTCCCCAGGACTAGGAAGCTGGCCGCTGTCCGTCTCGTGAGCGGGCATGCGATGCGCTCATCGCGACCAGGGTACGGGAGACTTAACGGTCCGCGCCGGAACTACGGATGAGTAGGTGCCAGGTATGATCCTCGGCGCGCAACTCGACGCGGCTGACGGGATCGGACCAACTGACAGATGGCGACGCCTTGCTCTGCGAACCGCTGGGGCTTGACACTGCGTCGTCCGGCGCAGGGCGCCAGCGCACCGGCTGATCAAAGGTCATCACGAGCCGGCTGCCGGGTCGCGCGAAAAACCACAGGTCGGCTGCGTCGAGATCCTCACGCTTCTCGACGACCCATCCGTTCGTTCCCAGCGTGCCGCGCGCACGCGTCCCGGCGAGGTTCAAGGAGAAGGACTGATCTTCGGGCCAGTTCACGCGGCTGTTCAGAATGAACACTGTTCGACCGGCCCGGAAGACCGCGGCGTGACCTGCCGTCGGAGGACGACATGTTGCTGACGAGTCCCCGGGCGTCGAGTGGCGGACTTTGGCTGCGGCCTCGGCGGGCAGGAATGGAATCCAGTAGCAAGCGCCGGACGCGGGGACCATCTCAAAAGGGTACGTGATGCCAAGCGTACTTGAGAAAAGGCGCTGGATGGCCGGCGTGTAGTTCTCCCGGAAAACCAGATCCGCCGGCTCCAGCGTGTGTTCTTTCGCGATCGCCACCCGGACTTCATGCTGGTCAGGAACCACCGCGTCACAAAGCATCCGAATGAGCGGTGCGAGGACCGCGTCTACGTTGCGGCCCGAATTTGCGACGAGGAGATCGGGTCCGGGCTCGAACGAGTAGACCTCGGCGCCGGCGGAGGCCCCAAGGAGCGCAAGCTCTTGGAAGATCACCGGTGGCGCGTCTTGCCGCACGCCTTCCTTGTACTCGTCCTGGACTCCCAGGGTACGGAACCCTGCCTCGGTCCAGTAAAAGCTTTCGGGTTGGACGCCCCACGCCGCGACGGTATCGCTGAGCCAGAGCCCGAGCAGTCCGGACGCGGCGAGGTACGGCTCGTCGCCGCCGTTCATCTTCCACAGGGGATAAACATAGCCGCGGTGCGCGCGCAGGAACCGCGAGAAATCCTGGTCAGCCTCGGGTTCCAGCCAGACGTTCCGGCCCCAATTGGCGTCGGCCCAGAAGACCGGGCGTCCTTGCTCCGCCCCCAGCGAGATCAAGCGCTCGAGGTAGCTCTTCACCTCCGGGTTGGCGATCCCTCCCTGTACCGCCTGCTCGCAGATATAAAAAGCCTTCAGCGTAGAGTACTGGCTAGCCCAGCGAGCGAGCCGGGCGAGCGGCAGGCGGTCCCACCGCCCGGCGATAATGTCGTGCGGTCCGTTCACCTGCAACGCGATGGGGATCCCAGCTCGTTGCGCTGCCGCCAAGGTCCCTTCAATGTGCTCGAGCGGGCCCCCGATGCGAAACGTCAGGTGAGAACGCGCGTCGGGAGGCAAGGCATTCCACTGCGGGGTGGGATCCGCTGCCTCGAGATCAATCAGAAAAACGGGGCGTTGAGCGCTGGGTAGAAGGTCGGGAGAGCGGGAAGCAGCGGCGGCGTGAACGACGAAATGCAGGGTCTTCGACCAGGGCCCCGCCGCGCCGATGGCGTTCACGGCGCGCACCTTCCAGGTGTAATCCCCAGGGCTCAGCCAGTGCGCCGGCCAAAAACCTTGAGCCTGAGTCGGAAAGTAACTCGCCGTGCGCACCCGCTCGGACTTTTCCCCGCCGCGTTGCCACTCGATATCGTAGGCCGCAACCGAATCCGGACTCACATAGGACCAGAGGAAGTCCGCGGCAGTCGGCGTGACCTCCTGGTCTTCCGCCGGTGACACGACTTGTGGCGCAGGCGGTAGGGCAGCGCTCACGGGTTCCAATCCCAGGTCCTGGAGCTTGAGATAGCCGGGATTGTCGCCGGGAATGCCGATCACTACTCCGATTCGCTTGTCGTGCTCCCAGCTCAGAGGAACCGGGAAGGCCAAGGTTCCTTCCTGGGTGCCGCGATATAACTGCCGTCGGACGCCGGTGGCGCGCTCGAAAGAAAACGTCCATCCGCTTTCGGTGACCGCCCCGCGATGTTTGCCGCTCACCTGCATTTCCCGATCTCCGGGCAGCGGTACCCAACACTCGACGGTTCGGGGCGCGGGCTGGGGCAGATCGCGGACGCGGATTTCCAGGTCGTTGCCGTGAGCCAGCAACTGAGCGCCATCCGAAGCTTGCCACGCGCACCCAGTCAGGCTGGTCGAGGGAGCGTGGCCACCGGTCGCTTGCGCGTTGAGGGAATAGACCAGGAACCCTGACACGAGAACCGCAAATCCGAGCTTCATTGCAGCATCCTGAGAGCTTTCGATGGAGATGAAATGGTGGTCAGCGCTTCCGGGTCGTGGAGCAGTCTTGCGCTTGCTTCCCGCGAGCGATGTCGGGCCGGCATCGCTCGCAGGAAACCGCACTGGCTTCGAGATCCGCAGCTCTGGCTGAACTTCAGAAATAGAACTTCAGCGCGAGCTGGATGTAACGCGGGAGATTCTGCGTACCCGTGATTTGCCCGACCGCGCCCGACTGAATGTTGGTCACCGGATTACCCCACCAAGGGGTGTTGAAAGCGTTGAAGAAGTCCGCCCGGAACTCCAGGTTCTTGGACTCTCCCAGTCTGGGAAAATAGAAATGCTTGCCCACTCCAATGTTGTAGTTTGACATACCGGGTCCGAAGAAGAGCCCGTGCCCAGCCGTCCCGATGGTATAGAGAGCCGGTTCCGAGAACGCCGTGGGATCGAACCAGTGGGCGTTGTTCTGGACGAACCCGGACGGCACCGGATTGCTGATTTCGTTCGGCTGGTTGCCCGAGATTCCGCAGTTGGGACAACTGTTGAAACCCGAGACGCTCAGTGGGAAGCCACTCTGGAGAGTCGTAATGCCACTCACTTGCCAGCCGCCCAGAGCCGGCACCAGCGGTCCGTGCGTGAGCCAATGGCGTCCTGGACCAAAGGGCAGCAGGTAGGAATAGGAGAAAGTGAACCGCTGGGGCACGCTGTTCGGATCCCAGGCGCGATCGAGCAGGCGGTTGGCCACCGGCTCACGGTAGCCGTACTGCCCTACGTCGATATTCTTCTCCCACGTGTAGGCGGCCAGGAAACTCAAGCCGCCCGAGAAGTGCTTGGTCGCCGTGACCTGGAGCGAATGATAGATGTTCGATCCCAGCCACACCGCCAACCCGAGCGAGCCGATGTTGTAGTTCGGATAGGGCACGCAGGCGGTGCCGTCGGGAAGCACCTTCTGGCCCTGGCACGTTGCGATGAGATTGGGAGGAATCACGTTCGGGGAGTAGCCGCCGAACGGCAAGTGGGTATCGTGCGCTCCCGCGTAGGCGACGTTGAGCATGATCTGTCCCGGGATTTCGTGCTCTACGCCAAGGTTCCATTGCTGGGCGACCGACATCGGGTTGTGGTCAGGGGTGATGCCGGGATTGGCGTTAACGGCGGGAACGGCTGGCGTGTAAGGAATGTTATCGAGCGTCGCTCCTGGCGTGACAGCTCTCGTCAGACTGTCGTTGTAACGGCCCAAGTCCGTTGGCTGATACCAGAACGGACTGAGCGGGAAACCGCCCTGCGCTCCACCTTCCTGGACTCCCATGGTGAAGAGGCCATAGCCGCCGCGAATCACCGTGCCGCGCAACTGGCCGGGGGTCCAGGCGAATCCGAATCGCGGACCGAAGTTCGACCAGTTGTTCATCCACTGCGTATTCCGGAAGCCGTTCTGTCCCAGGAACTGAAGGCTGGCCGTGCTGCCGTTGAAGGTATAGATGGCGCCCGGCGTATTGTTGACGCCGTACCAGAACAACGGCGCGTCCCAGCGCAGGCCGATGTTGAGCGTGAGGTTTGACCTGACGCGGAAGTCGTCCTGAGCAAAGAGCGCAAAGACGGAAGCGCGAGTATCCGCGAAGTTGGGGAAATACCGGAACTGGACGTTGTCCGCCAAGCCCAACAGGAAACTGGCATAGTCGAACCCGGTAGATCCTACGCCGGTGCCCGAATACTGGTCGGTGAAGTCGTTGTTGAAGTGCCAGCGCGTGTTGGAAGGGTTGGGCTGGTCGTTGTTGGTCTGCATGCGCTGGACCTCGCCGCCGATCTGAATCGTGTGCCGGCCGCGCACCAGCGACACCAGGTCATCGATGAAGATGTCGGCCTGGCCTTGCAGCTCCAGCGTGTCGTAGCGGCTGCCCAGGAACCATACGCCGCTCGATCCCTCGAACCCTCCGGCGGACCCGCCGATGTTGGGGACTCCGTAGAGCTGGTTGGCATTCGGCAAGCCCTGCATGCCGTAGGTCGCGAGGCCGACCTTGCCGTAACCCACGGGAACGCGGTAGCAGTAGATGTGGAAATAGGAAGCGTGAAGGTCGTTCGTCGTCGACGTGCCAAAGGTGTGAACCCAGTCCAGTACGGGGTTCTGCGAAGACTCGATCGAGGGCGCCAGGCCTCCGCCTCCCAGTCCGGGAAACGGTTGGCCGCTGAAGCCGTCGTCCCACCACGCAGACCATCGGCCCATAATGCGGTCTTGCGGCCCTGCGTAGTAGTCGATCCGGACGTCATACTGGTGCTCGTGATCGAAAGCCGGCTGAACCGTGCTGTAATTCTGGAGGATCGCCCCAGGATTCGTCGGATTGGGATAAAGCTGTTGCAGTGCGAGCGCGGCCGGGCTAACGCAGGTGGGATTGGGCGCGCAAAGGTTCGTGGCACCCATCGGAATCATGTTGTTCGGGAACGGGTCGCGAACTACGCCCGCTGAGCTCGCGGTCAGCCCGGTGACCGGGTCCACCTGGCCCTGGGCCAGGGTGCGCTGGGTGTAGTAATTGAAGATCTGATTCTGATAGATCGGCCGTCCCAGGATATCGGTTCCAACCTGTGAGCCCAGGACATTGGAGAAGTCTCCATTTTTCCATGAGGGGTCCGGGACGGTCAGGTTGGTGAACGGTGACTGCGCCTGGTTACGGATCCACTGGGCGTCCACAAAGAAGAAAAGTTTGTCCTTCTTGATGGGGCCACCCACGGTGAAGCCGGGTTCGTTGAACACCATCTTCGGGACGGTGTGTTGGAACGGGTCTCCGGCGTTCAAGATGTTGTTCGCGAGGTATTCGTAGAGGTCGCCGTGGAATCGGTTCGTGCCGGCCTTTGTCGTGGCTACGGTGATCGACCCGCCGGTGTTCCCATAGACCGCGGAGAAGGCGTTGGTCATCACTTTGATTTCCTGGATCGAGTCGGGAGCGGGATTGATGGCGTTGCCCGACCACACGGTCTGCGTGGTCAAAGCGCCGTCGATGTAATCCTGATCGCGCCGGACAATCCCTCCTTCGGAAACTGTCCATGATCCACTTGTATCAACAACTACGCCGGGAGAGAGCAGCTTCATGGTATCAATCACATTCAGGACGCCATTGAGCATCCCATTGCTACGATCCAAAGGCAGTTCCGAGACCTGGTTGTTGTCCACCGTGACCGACTGCTCTCCCGTCTCCGTCTGCAACAGCGGAATGGTCGCGCGTACGGTGACCGACTGTGACACGGGTCCGGGCTCCAGGGTGACGTTCACCGTGAGCTTGGCGTACGTCTCGAGTGAAATATTCTCCCGGACAAATTTCTTGAATCCGGAATCCTCGACCGTGAGCGCGTAAGTGCCGGGGTGGAGGTACTGGAACACGTAGTCGCCGGCCTCATTCGTCTGGGTGTCGAGATCGACGCCGGTGGCGACGTTGTGGAGCGTGACCTTCGCTCCGGGCACGATGGCTCCCGTCGAGTCGGTGACGGTCCCGACGATGTTCGAGGTGTAGAGTTGAGCCCGGGCGCCGGGCGAGAATAATGTGGCGGCGAGAAGGCACACAACGAGCGATGGGAGATGCCTCAGGCCAGAAAAACCAGCATTCTTACGGGTCCGGATGTGTGATGGCATGGCTGCCCTCCTAATTCGTGTAATATATCATATGTCAGAAAAAATACCGAGTGGGCCGAGGAATCAAGCGCTTCCGGCCGCCTGCCGTTCGCGATGGCCTGCCAGGACTCCGCGTGGCGCCGGGCGCGGAAGAAATTGACTCTCAGATCGCCGTTCTGGAAGAGCTAGGGCAGGTCCTTGCTCGGTCGGGTGAAACAAAAGGCGTGTCGACGGAAATTGGCCTCCGGTTGGTGAGCTGAAGGAGCCTGGCTGGCTAGCGGCAAGCGACCAGTCCCGGAGTAGAATGTCGAGAGTCCAAATAAGGAGCGCGGTCATGGACGTCAACGACTTTCGCCGGATCGCTCTTGGCCTCGAAGGGGCTGAAGAGAGTTCGCACATGGGCCAGCCCGACTTCCGGGTGGAAGGCAGAATCTTCGCGACCCTCGCGTCGGCACACCAGGGATACGGGAACGTCAAGCTGACGCCGGAGCAGCAGGCCGCGTTCGTGGAGGAACTGCCCGAGGTTTTTATCCCTATCCCGGGCGGATGGGGAAGGATGGGGATGACGCATATCCGGCTCGCGGCGGCTGGCGAAGACGTCCTGGCTGGAGCCCTGCGCGCGGCCTGGAAGCTACGCCTCGAGAGAAACGCAACCTCGCGAAAGAAAAGCTCGCGCCGGGTAACGCAGCAGAGGTCAGCAAAAACACGTCGCAACCAACGACCCTTGACGAGAACCAACGACTTCGACCTTCGGGCTCTCTACGCGGCGCTTGACACCGAGCGGAGAGTGTGTGGACTTTCATGGTCCCAGGTGACGAGAGAAATCAATGGGCAGTCCGCACGCGTAGCTCATCGGCTCAGTGCATCCACCGTGATGGGCACACGCACGCGAGCGGTCGCCGAGGGCGACGGCGTCTTGCAGATGCTCCGCTGGCTGAATCGAACTCCCGAGAGCTTCGTGCCCGGCCATCAGGATCCCGAGGCGGTCGCTGCGCAGTTACCGAGCGTTGCTTCACATCAAGTTTTGCGATTCGACACACGGAAGCTTCATGCTGCGCTCGACGTTCAACGCCGGGAAAGAATGATGACGTGGGCGCAGGTCGCAAAGGAAGTCGGTCTTAGCGTCTCGAGTCTGACCCACCTCGTGAACGGAGGGCGAACCGGGTTCCCTCACATAATGCGAATGGTCAGTTGGCTGGCTCGGCCTGCCGCTCATTTCACTCGGTTAGCCGACTGGTGATCATCTCGTCTGCGGGCAGGCATGTCGGATAGTTAGCATATCAAATAGGGAACGTATAACACACGACACGTCCCGAAATATCAATTTTACTGCTTGAAGCTCAAGCCGGCACTCAAGGGCCACACCGCTAGCCTCGTGGAGCAGATCGTCGACACAGGACCCGAAGAGTGTCCTCATTTGCAGCCAGATACAGATCCTCATTCCTTCTCCGTAGCGCAACATGTTGCACTAGCTGTCCTTGCAGCATTCACGTGCGTGTGTCAGTTTGGAATTTGGGATGCTGAGTTATGGCCGACGTTTTAAAGATGACAAACCTTCCGAAGGACATCGGGGGAGCCTCGGCGAGGAACACCAGATCAGGAGGAGTAGCAAATGCTCACACGGATACGGCAAGTCCTCGGCAGCTTCCATCGGGAAGAGTCGGGTCAAGACCTCATCGAGTACGCCCTGCTGGCTGCTTTGATCGCTCTGGCAGCGACGGTTGGGATGGGAGTAGTGGCTAGCGACATCAACAACGCGTTCGCGAAAATCGGAAGCAAGCTCAGCGCCGCCGTCGGGTCCTAGGAAGTCGAGAAGTTCCGAGCGCGGTAAGCGAATTACAAGACCGGCGGAAGAAGTGTGGCCCAGTTCAGATCCCGCGCGGGTTGAGACCGCGAGAGCTGGACCGGGCCGGGCCTTTCGATGATTGTGCCTGTCCGCGAGGCCCGCCACCGCCTCATCCGCGACGCGGCTGGCCAAGTAGCGCGACTCAGCTTCGTGCGAGCCAACAGCAAGACAAGTCGAATCCTCCAGGGATATGGCCCCTCACGAGGCACCCCTTAAACTGTGACACTAACGTAAAGCTGCCCGCGCTCCACCATAATAAGCAACGGACACAGAAGGTCACCAGATTGTGGAGTGAAGCGTTCCCACGGCGGTCCTCAACCGCCGTACTCAGCCGCCTGTTTCCCGCATCATCCAGAATCCGGACACGGGAAAGCACGGATCCGATCTGATCTACATTGGCGGTCCGGTCGGGATCACCCAGGTGTTGGGGTTGCTCAGGTCGTCGACGAAGCCCGGTGAGGGCACGTCCGTTCTCAGCGAGGTTTACTTAGTTTCGACCAGGGCGCTTCGCGAGAAAACCGTCGTCGCCACTCCCGGGCTCCAGCGATTTGCGGCTCTACCTGGGTCACTGTGGCTGGGCGCCCTGGGCAATTATCCCCGCGACCGCTCCGTTCCCACCATCCGTGAGGCCACGTAGAGCGCCCGCTCCACCACCGGCAGCTGACTCTCAAACAGCTTGAAGTAGACCATCTCGTAGGGCTCGTAGTCTTCCCCTGTGAAGTACTTGTAGACCTCTTCCTTCAGCTCCTGCTTCGTCGACTCCTTCGCCTTGTGCAACCAGGTTGCACTGTCAAACCGCCTCCCCTCGCTCCTCGCCACCTTCGCCAGCTCCAGCGCCTTCGACCACCCCAGCTGCTCGATCTCCGGCGTCGGGATCTGCCGCAGGTGGTCGTGGATCGACATCAAGTAGTAGGTCTTGCGCCGCGAGTCCGGGAACTTCTCCTTCAGATATGCCTCGAAGCTCTTGTTCCCCAGCCGCCAGTATCCCCTATCGCGCACCTCACACAGGTGCTTCCCCAGCTCCGCAAACCGCTGGTCCTTCTGCTGGTCCATCCTCTGCTCCCAGCGCAGGATCTCGTCAATCCGCGCCAGCACCTCCTGGGCCCTCGCCTTATCCATGGACCTGCTGCTCCTCCATCCTGACCAGCTTCTCGTCCACCAGCCGCTTCTGACGGAGGCACAACCCCACGTAGGAGCAGTTCAGGCACTGGTTGTTGGGATAGCGAATTCCCGAGCGGGGGTAGAAGTGCCCACCCTCCATCTCGCTCACCAGCAGGTCCAGGGTCTGCTCGAAGGCCTTCCACTGCCGCTTGCGGATCCGGGCATGCAGGTACTGGACTTCAGGCTCCTTCTTGCGCACGAAGTTCACCAGGCAGACTTCCTGCTGCTGGGCCGCCCAGGAGTAGCAGACCAGCTGAGGGTCGAGCTCGAGCAGCCGGGGCATACTCCGCGGGTAGCACTGAGTCGAGGTCTTCCACTCGATCAGCCCGTAGGTCCCATCCACCCAGCCCAGGGCATCGATATAGGCCAGGAAGTGCCGATTGCTCATGGGCAGGGGACGGCGAATCCTGACCTGGAAGTCCGTACGCCCATCCTCGATCTGGACTCGCTGGTCTCGACGGAACCGGGCCAGTAGCTGCTGCCCTTGGTCGAGCATCTTCTCCCAGCTGTCCCCGTTACCGTACTCGAGTGGCACCTCTTTAACCTGGCCCCAGTGCTCGCTGAAGAACCGTACGGAATCCTCAACCAGGAACTGGGACTCGACGGCCATCTGGAAGATCCGGCCAAAGACCAGACTGGCCTTGTCCTCGCGCTCGTTCCAGCCCTCCAGGTAGTGATACTTGTACTTGAGCGGGCACTGCAGGTAAGTCGATAGCTGCGTGTAGCTGTAATGATCCATGTTTCCTTTCCCTCCATCTCTTTCTCTCATTCCTTCCGATCTTCTCGGTTCCTCGGTCCTAAGCCACTTCTGTGGCCTGGGTGCAGGGCGCCTGGTTCAAGGACAACTCCGCCCAACGGTCCAGCGCGGCAAAGCCCTGGACGTCCAATCGCCGGTGGCCGTCCGAGCCCCAAAACGAAAGGCGGATGACGCCTTCCAAGCCGACGACTCGTCGGTCATCCAGCTCTTCGGCGGCCATCAATCCCGCGTCGTAGCCGAAGTCACTCAAGAACCAGCGCAGCTTCCACAGGGCTCGTTCGTGGCAATAAAGACGGGTTCTGACGTAACGCCCGGCGTAAGGGGCAGGCTCCAGGATGAGGAAAGTAGCCGTCCGGCAAGGCTTAGCGGCGTGGCCCGCGGGCTCGAAGCGGACCATCCGGGCTCGGTACAGACCCTCGACCAGAAGTTTTCTTTCGCTGGCCTGGCTGAGGCCTTGGATTTTGGTGCGCATGCGGGACTCCTTTCTGAAATGGTGGCCAAGTTTGTAAAGTCCGGCGCAGGTGAGGGATCTGCCGGGGGCTCAAGACCCAGGGCGGAAGCTCCTCGACGGAGCAGAGGGCGATGCCTAGGCCTTGCGCAGGGCACGGTTGACGGCACGGGTTTCAGCCATGCGCATCTCGGCATGGTTGAAGATCAGGGGAGAGACGTTACCGGGATGGGCGTCGCCGTAGCCGACGAAGCCGCGGCACTTGGCAGATTTGTAGACCGTGGCCTTGAAGACCCAGAAGTTCTTCTCTGGTCGCCACAGCCCAAAAACCGGCTCGGTCTGAATGCCGTGACAATGACGCCGTTGGGCCAGACGCAATAGGTCACCGTGAGTAACGTAAGAGGTCTCGTTGAGCCGCAACCCTCGGTGCCGTGAATCGGAGCTGGGGTGCAACCCCCTCCTCCTGACGTTCTCCTGTCTCGCCGCGCGCCCAGACCGGACCGCAATGGTTTTGTGAGTCATCCCATGTCATCCATAGGATGACATAGAAATCCAACATTGTCAAGTGGTTTTATTCTAGGCCGAGTTAATGGTAGAATCCGCGCCGAAATGAAGAAGGACACGAGACTGACCTTCCGGGTGCAGTCGGATCTTAAGAGAAGTTTAGAACTGATAGCAGCGCAGGAGGGTCGGAGCGTGGCCCAAGTGTGCGAGGCTTTCTTGAAGGCGGGCGCAGGAACATACAAGAAGAAAGGCCCCAGGAGTCTCCAACGGTTCCTGTCTCGCAGGATGGCAAAGCCTTAGAAACCTGGGCCCGGCTTCTCTTAAACACACCGAATAACTCCAGATGATTAGTCGACCAGCAGCGTAGTGAACTCGGCCATGTAGCGGGTCAGGCGTTTGGTCCGCAGCCGGTGATACGTCCCCAAGAGAAACCACTCCAGGTTCGACATTGTGACATGCACTTAATTAAAAAGGGGCCGGCCGCAGACGAGGCGTTGCGCCGACCGCCAAATCCGAAAGGCGCGCCCGAATTGGCGCAGATTGGGTTATACTCGGTGGGCGGTTCGTGAGGGATGCGATGAAGGTGGTAATTCTGTGTGGCGGTCTTGGAACGCGCCTGCGGGAAGAGACTGAGTTCCGTCCAAAGCCGCTCGTCGAGATCGGAAGCCGCCCCATCCTATGGCACGTCATGAAGCTGTACGCGCACTACGGTCATAGGGAATTCGTTCTTTGCCTCGGCTATCGCGGTAACATGATCAAGGATTACTTTCTGAATTATGAAGCAATGAACAACGACTTCACAATTTGCCTTGGGCGGAAATCTCAGATCCTCTACGACGGCTCGCATGAAGAGCAAGGTTTCCAGGTCACGTTGGCCGACACGGGCCTGGAGACTATGACCGGCGGCCGCATCAAGCGAATTGCAAAATACGTCGGCGAAGACACTTTCATGGTGACCTATGGGGACGGAGTCAGTGACGTTGACATCCGCCGGCTGGTGGAATTTCACAACGGCCATGGCCGACTGGCGACCGTAACCACGGTCCGGCCGGTTTCGCGCTTTGGCGTGGTCGACATCGATGAAGAAAGCCGCGTGCTCGAGTTCACGGAAAAACCGGTGTCGGAAGGCTGGATCAGCGCCGGATTTTTCGTCTTTAACCGGGGCATTTTTGACTATCTCAGAGGCGACGACTGCATCCTTGAGCGCGGCCCGCTGGAGCGCCTCGCGCGTCAAGGCCAATTGGCGGCGTACCGGCACGAAGGCTGCTTCTTCCCCATGGACACCTATCGCGACCACCAGCACATGAGCCAACTGTGGGCCTCGGGCAAAGCGCCCTGGAAGGTCTGGCCATGAGCGAGCGTTTCTGGCCTGACCGGCCAACCCTGGTCACCGGCGCAACGGGTTTGTTAGGCTCCTGGCTCGTGCCCCGGCTGATAGGAGCGGGCGCGGACGTGGTTTGCCTAGTGCGCGACTGGGTGCCGCAATCCGAACTGGTCCGCTCTGGAGCGATCGAGCGGGTGAAAGTTGTCCGTGGAGATGTCCGGGACCGCGACGCGCTCGAACGCGCTCTGGGCGAATACGAAATCGAAGTTGTATTTCATCTCGCCGCGCAAACCATCGTCGGCATTGCCAATCGCAACCCGGTCACAACCTTTGACACGAACATCCAGGGTACGTGGAACCTGCTGGAAGCGTGCCGGCGTTCGCCCCTGGTGCGGTCCATCGTCGTCGCGTCTTCCGATAAAGCGTATGGCACGCAAGAGGCGCTGCCCTATTCCGAGGAGACCGCGCTCGCCGGGCGCCATCCTTACGACGTCAGCAAGTCCTGTGCTGATTTGCTCGCACAGAGCTATGCCGACTCTTACCACCTGCCGGTGGTGATCACGCGCTGCGGCAATTTCTACGGAGGCGGAGATCTGAACTGGAACCGGGTGGTCCCCGGCACGATTCGCTCCGTGATTCGCGGCGACCGGCCCGTGATTCGCTCCGACGGCCAGTTCATCCGCGACTACTTCTACGTGGAAGACGCTGCGGCGGCCTACATGCTGCTGGCTGAGCATCAAGCTGCGGAGAAGGGGCTGCGCGGAATGGCGTTCAATTTTTCCAACGAAATTCAGCTCACGGTGCTCGATTTGGTTCGCCGGATTCTGACGAGGATGGGATCGACCCTCGAGCCTGAGATCCGCAACGAAGCGGTCAACGAGATTCGCTGCCAATACTTGAAAGCCGAGCGCGCGCGGCGACTGTTGCAGTGGGCGCCGCTGTTCACATTAGACGAGGGCCTGGCGCGGACCATCGCCTGGTACTCGGAGTTTTTCGCCCATGAACGCACGAGCACACCAGTTGCGTAGCCAGATCCTCGACCTCGTCGGCGAGTACTTCGAGGCGGAGTTCGCCGGACGGCCGTTCGTCCCTGGGGAGAGTTCTATTCCCGTCTCCGGCAAGGTGTTCGACGCGGCTGAGCTCCGCAGCCTGGTGGATGCGGCTCTCGACTTCTGGTTGACCATCGGCCGGTTCGCCGACCAGTTTGAGCGCGAGTTCGCGGCCTTCTTCGGCATCCGCGATGCGGTGCTCGTGAATTCGGGCTCGTCGGCGAACCTGCTGGCGGTATCTTGCCTCACTTCCGCCAAGCTCGGTGATCGCCGCCTCCGCCCCGGAGACGAGGTCGTCACCACGGCGGCATGTTTCCCCACCACGGTCAGTCCAATCGTGCAGAACCGCCTCGTCCCGGTCTTTCTGGACATCCAGATCCCCACTTACAACGTCGACGTTGGCGGGCTCGAGGAGGCGCTCAGCCCGCGGACGCGCGCCATCATCCTGGCGCACACGCTGGGCAATCCCTTCGACCTCGACGCCGTCGCAGCCTTTGCGCGCCGGCACGACCTGTGGCTGATTGAGGATTGCTGTGATGCGGTGGGCAGCACTTACCGCGGCGGGCTGGTGGGCGGCTTCGGCGACCTCGCCACCGTCAGTTTCTATCCCGCCCACCACATTACGATGGGTGAAGGCGGGTGCGTTCTGACCAACACGCCGCTGCTCAAGACACTGGTGGAATCGTTCCGCGATTGGGGTCGCGATTGCTGGTGCGAGCCGGGTCGCGAGAATACCTGCGGCAAGCGGTTTGAATGGCAACTCGGCGGACTGCCACGCGGTTACGATCACAAGTACATCTATTCGCACATCGGCTACAACCTAAAGTCCACCGATTTGCAGGCCGCGGTCGGCGTCGCGCAGCTGCGCAAGCTGCCTGGATTCATCCAAGCGCGCCGCAAGAACTTTCGCACCCTCTATGACGGGCTCAAGCCGCTGGAGGATTTCTTCATCCTTCCCGAGGCCACGCCGGGCTCGGACCCAAGCTGGTTCGGGTTCCCGATTGCCGTCCGGCCGGGCGCCCCTTTCACGCGGCCCGAAGTAGTGCGCTTTCTCGAAGGAAAGAAAATCGCCACTCGGTCGTTGTTTGGCGGCAATCTGGTGCGCCAGCCAGCTTACGCGGAAACGCCGCATCGGGTAATCGGAACGCTGAAAAACGCCGACTTCGTCATGGAGCGGGTATTTTGGATTGGCGTCTACCCGGGGCTGTCCGGGGCCATGCTGGAGTACATGCTCGGCGCGTTGCACGAAATGTGCCGGCAAACGGTGGCTCAGGGGTAGCCGAGCCGCCTAAAGGTCGTCATGCCAGACGCCGGGAGCTCTAGTCGCTTCGGGAAGAAAGGGACAACCCTCAATGAGCGAAGTCCAGATCGGACCCGCCAAGGTCGGCGACGGACACCCGTGCTTCATCGTGGCAGAGATCGGGATCAACCACAACGGCGATGTCGACGTCGCAAAAAAACTCATCGATGTTGCAGAAGCTGCTGGCTGCGATGCGGTAAAATTTCAAAAACGAACACCTGAATTGTGTGTGCCCCCCGCTCAAAGAAATGTCATGCGAGAGACACCCTGGGGGTATATTTCGTATATGGAGTATCGCGAGAAGGTTGAGCTGGGGCAGGCTCAATATGAGGAAATTGACCGTTACTGTCGTGAGAGTGACATCATTTGGTTTGCGTCTTGCTGGGATCAGCCTTCCGTCGATTTCATTCATCAGTTCAGCGTGCCTTGCTACAAAATCGCCTCGGCAAGCCTGACCAATGACAGCCTCTTACGTCACACGCGTTGCCTGGGAAAACCCATTCTGCTTTCCACCGGTATGAGCGCGCTTCCCGAAATCGATCACGCTGTGGAGACGCTCGGCAACGGTGACCTTGTGTTACTCCAAGCCGTAAGCACTTATCCCGCCAACTATGAGGAGCTAAACTTGCGGGCCATCGCGACGCTGCGCGAACGCTATCATCTCTTGGTAGGGTACTCCGGGCACGAAACAGGCTTGGCCTCAAGCGTCGCTGCGGTGGCCCTCGGTGCCTGCGTGGTCGAGCGCCACATCACGCTTGACCGCTCTATGTGGGGATCTGACCAAGCTGCTTCGCTGGCACCCACAGGTCTAACCCGGCTCGTTCGCGATATCCGGCTGGTCGAACGTAGCATGGGATCGGGCGAGAAGAAAATCATAGAACGAGAGCGGCCGCTCATCGCCAGGCTTCGCCGGAATGATTGATATGTTCGAGTCGATCAAAGCAGTTGTCATGGACGTGGATGGTGTCCTTACGGATGGTACCTTCTGGTGGGGATTAAATGGGGAGGAATTCAAGAGATTTTGTTTTGCAGATGTTACCAGCATACACCTTGCTCGCCGGGCGGGCATAAGGCTGGCCTTGGTCTCGGGTGAGTCCAGCCACTCGGGGATGGGTTTGGTTCAGCGATATGCAGACAAACTCGAAATCACTGACGTGTATAAGGGATGTCATGACAAGGCGGAAGCGGTGCGTCATTTTGCACAGACGCACCGATTGAGCCTGCCGGAAATCTGTTTCATCGGAGACGACGTGCAAGACCTTCCAGCCATGGACATTGTGGGCCTCGCAGCAGCGCCCGCCGACGCCAGACCCGAGGTCCTAGCGAATGCAGCCTTCATAGCAACACACGGCGGCGGCCACGGCGCCGTGCGGGATTTGATCGACTCGATTTTTGCCGCGCGCACGGCGTCCCAACCGGCAAGCACGGGTAAGGAGTAATGAAGCTCTCCGATTATGTCGTGCGCTTCATCGCCAACCTGGGCGTGAAACACGTTTTTCTCGTCACTGGCGGCGGCGCCATGCACCTCAACGATTCCCTTGCCCGCTGTCGCGACATTCAGTTTGTCTGCAACCTGCACGAACAGGCCAGCTCGATCTGCGCCGAAAACTACGCGAAAGCCACCAATCACCTAGGCGTCGCGATGGTTACAACAGGGCCTGGGGGAACGAACGCAATCACCGGCCTAGCAGGTGCCTGGCTTGATTCGACACCATGCATCTTTCTTTCGGGCCAGGTCAAACGGCCAGATCGCATGTACGGTCCCGATGGCCGGCACCTCGGCGTTCGGCAAATGGGTGTTCAGGAATTGGACATCATTCCCATTGTCACGCCGATTACGAAGTATGCCGTGACGGTGGTCGATCCACTGACTATCCGCTATCACCTGGAGAAGGCCCTGTACCTCGCGCAGGCAGGCCGACCGGGGCCAGTGTGGATTGATATCCCACTCGACGTTCAGGCGTCTCCAATCGACGAAACGAGCTTGCCTGGTTTTGATCCTGCGACTGCGGAAACTGCCGAAGGCTCGCTCGAAGCAGAGGTCTGCGAAATCATCACGGCGCTCAATCGGGCACAGCGGCCCATCTTGTTGGCGGGAAATGGCATCAGGCTGGCACGCGCGGAGCACGAATTCCGCGAACTGGTTGATCTTCTGGATATACCGGTTGAGACCACGTGGTTGGCCGTCGACCTCATCGAAGACGCGCACCCGCTGTTCGTAGGCCGGCCGGGATCGGTGGCTCCACGTGGCGCCAATTTTGCAGTTCAGAACAGCGACCTGCTGTTGTCCATCGGGGCACGCCTCGATCGGGTTATCACCGGTTTTGCGCCTGAGAAATTCGCACGGGCGGCACACAAGGTGATGGTCGACATCGACTGCGCGGAGTTGGCGAAGATGGGTGACTCGATTCAAAGGAAGATCCACTCCGATGCCGGTGCATTCATACGCGAAATGCTGCGACAACGCGACTCCATCCAACCTGAAGATCGCTCGCCCTGGAAGAAGCGCTGCGCGGAATGGAAGATCCGGTATCCGGTCGTTCTCGACGAATATCGGGTGCCGCAGGGGCCGGTCAGCATCTATTGTCTGGCGGACGTCCTGTCCGACGAACTCGAAAGCGACCAGTACCTCGTTTCGGGAAGTTCCGGAAGCGGTATCGAAATCTTCGTGCTTGCCTACCGCGTCAAACCCGGCCAGAGGGTATTCCACACCACAGCCTTGGGGGCGATGGGATTCGGAATTGCCGCATCGATCGGCGCATGCCTGGGGGGCGGCCGGCGGCGCACAGTTTGCGTGGACGGCGACGGGGGATTCCAGTTTAATATTCAGGAGCTGGAAACCGTCGCCCGGCTCAAGTTGCCGATCACATTTTTCGTCCTGAACAACAACGGCTATGCATCCATTCGGGCATCCCAGAAAAACTACTTCGGGGTAGCCACAATTGGCTGCGATGCGCGTACCGGGCAAACGCTCCCCGATGTTCGCAGGGTAGCTGAGGCCTACAGAATACCGACCGACACAATCTGCGATCAATCCGACCTCCAATCCGCGGTGCGAAGGGTCCTGCGCCGCCCCGGACCTTTGCTGTGCGATGTTCATGTGATTCCGGATGAGCCCCGCCAGCCCAGGCTTTCCTCGGCCCAGCGCCCGGATGGCTCGTTCGTTTCCAGGCCACTGGAGGATCTCTGGCCGTTCCTGAGCCGGGAAGAATTCGCTTCCAATATGCTAGTGCCCCCATTGGAGGATTAGGCGACAGTGTCTCGGATCGCTTTGGAGCAGGCGAAGCTGGCCCTCTGCGGGAGCGTCCAATGAAGGCTCTAGTGGTCGGTCTCGGGGCCATCGGCCAGCGGCATGTACGCAATCTGCGCACCCTCCTCGGCTGTGGTGTGGAAATTCTAGCTTACCGCGTGCGGCGCCTGGCGCATGTGGTGACGCCCGCGCTGGGGGTGGACGTTGGGCGCAACGTCGAGAGCGAGTACGATATCCGAGTCTTCGACAGTCTCGATTCCGCCCTGGCCGAAAAGCCGCAGGTCACCTTGATTTGCAATCCCACGAGCTTGCGTGTCCCGGCGGCCCTCGCCTGCGTGCGGGCGGGCTGCGATCTCTTTCTGGAAAAGCCGCTCTCCCACAGCATGGATGGCGTTACGGACTTGATGGACGCCGTGGAAAAGAATCGCCGGGTGGTTATGGTGGGCTACCAGCTTCGCTTTCATCCGTGTATTCAGGCCTTGCAGGAGATCGTGCGTTCCGGACTTCTCGGCCGCCTGCTCGCTGTCCGTGCGGTCGTCGGTGAATATCTCCCCGCCTGGCATGCTTATGAGGATTACCGCCAGATGTATGCCTCGCGCGCCGACCTGGGCGGAGGCGCGATTCTCACCCAGATTCACGAGTTCGACTACCTCTATTCCATGTTTGGGCCGCCGCGCCGATTGTTTTCCCTTGGAGGCCACTGGAGCCAGCTTGAAGTCGATGTCGAGGATGTTGCCAGCACCTTGATGGAGTGCAGTTTTCAAGGACGGCCTCTTCCCGTGCACCTGCAGCAGGACTACCTGCAGCGGCCTCTTAGCCGCAGTTGTGAAGTCATCGGCGATGAGGGCAAAGCACAGATGGATCTGGCGGGGCGGTCGCTCAGCCGCTATGATCGCGAAGGAAAACTGGCCGATTTCCGTGAATGGAAGAACTTCGACCGCAATCAACTGTTCCTGGATGAGATGCGCCATTTCCTCGAGTGCGTCGAGACGCGCCGGGAACCTAGGGTAGGTCTGGCGGACGGCGTGTGGAGCCTGCGAATGGCTCTGGCCGCCAAGGAGTCAATCGCGCAGGACAGGGTAGTTGAGCTTGACGTGGTGAACACACATGAAGCAAACGCCCCTCGTTAGTCAAAAGCGCGAGAATCCGTTCGATCTCAGCGGCCGAGTCGCGGTAATCACCGGCGGCGCCGGCCTATTGGGCGAACAGCACGCCCGGGCCATCGCAAGCGCCGGGGGTATACCGGTACTGCTCGATATCGCTGGACCCCGTGCGGCGGGGACGGCACAACGCTTGACGGAGGAGTACGGCGTCGCTGCCTATGGCCGGCAAGTGGACATTACCAGCCCGACCGAGGTGAAACAGTGCCTGGAGGACGTGCTCGACCGCACTGGGCGGGTCGATATCCTCATCAACAATGCCGCGAACAACCCTAAGGTGGAAAAGGGCAACACCGTTAACTTTTCTCGTTTTGAAAGCCTTTCCGTCGAGCAGTGGAATGCCGACTTCGCCGTCGGCTTGACAGGGGCATTCCTATGCTGCCAGGTAATAGGCGCTGAAATGGCCAGGCGGGGCTGCGGCGTTATCGTGAACATCGCTTCGGATCTCGCTTTGATCGCTCCAGACCAGCGCATTTACCGCCAAGCTGGGACCCCCGAACACCTGCAGCCTGTCAAGCCAGTGACGTACTCGGTCGTCAAATCAGGACTTTTGGGCTTGACGCGATATCTCGCCACCTATTGGGCCGACCGCGGCGTGCGCGTGAACGCCCTTTCGCCCGGCGGCGTCTCCAATCGGCAACCGCTCGACTTCGTGGCGAAAGTCTCGCAATTGATCCCGCTCGGGCGCATGGCGGAACTCGACGAGTATCAGGGGGCGATTCTGTTTCTGTGCTCGGATGCATCCTCCTACATGACAGGCTCGAACCTGGTCATCGATGGCGGGAGGACCTGCTGGTAAAATGACCCAACGCGTCAAGGATTGGCTCGTCGGCCTCGGGCCCGACAACGCTCTGGTCAAAGTGGCTCTGAGCCTGCACGCGCGGCGGCAGGGCGTTCATCTCGATTTCGAGCGCGGCCGGATCGGAATACGCAAAGGCCACCGGCGCATGCTCCTGAAGAAGCACCAGTTCACCCTGGTGCCGATCATGCTCGAGGACTATGACCACTTCTTCGGGTGGATCACCGCAACTGCGAGAGAGGGTTACGACACGCTGGATTTCTCAGAGCCGGCTTTCCAGAGTTACTCCCAGCTCGGCATCGGATTTCACTTTCCCGGCATTCCCGAGGATTACTCACTGGACGCGTACACCCACTGGTACAAGCCTCGGCCCAGCGACTTGGTGTTCGATGTTGGCGCTCACGCGGGTATGACAACGTACTTTCTCTCGAAGATGGTAGGGCCTTCCGGACGCGTAATCGCATTCGAGCCGGACACCTCCAATTACGCTTATCTTCTGCAAAACATCCAATATCACGGCCTGACAAACGTGACTCCGGTGACGAAGGCGATGTCCGGCGAAACCGGGACCGCAACCTTTAACATGGACGGAACCATGGCGGCCGGTTTATCCGAGTATCTGATTTATGCCAGGACCGGCAAACAGGTAACAGTGGAAACCCTGTCCTATGCCGACTCATGCACGCTATTCGGACGCCCCGCCTTCGTGAAGATGGATATCGAGGGAGCCGAGGTCGATCTCATCAAGGCAGCGCTGCCATTCCTCCGCGACAACCCCGTCCATCTCGCCTTCGACAGTTATCACCGGCTCAGAGACGGATCTTACACGTCTGGCTACCTTGAAGAGATGCTGCACTCGATCGACTACGCCGCCAGTTCCTCGCGCGAGTTCGGCGAAATGTTCACGTGGGCCAAACCGCTGAGGGCTTGCCAGTGAAGGAAAGCGCACCGCGTCTAGAGCCACGGCCCTGCCCGGTCTGCTGCAGCTTGCGCTCCCGCCTTCTTCACTCGCAGTCCTTCGAGCAACTTTCCGGAATTCGTCTTCTCGACGGCTACGACGTGGTGGTGTGCCAGGATTGCGGGGCGGGCTTCGCCGACCGGATACCACCTCAAGCCTCCTTCGACGCCTACTATCGAGATTTCTCCAAGTACGAGTATGAGTATCGTGGCGGCCAAGGCACTGGGTACGACGACATGCGTTTTCGCGAATTCGCCAAAACCATCATCCCGCACATACACGATCACCACTCTCGCATTCTGGAGATCGGCTGTGCCACCGGGCACCTGCTGTCTGTGCTTAGAGAACAGGGTTACGAAAACGTCCTGGGGGTTGACCCTTCACCGGGGTGCGCCAAAGCCGCCTGGGATGTTTATCGAATACCCGTTCAGACCCACACGATACTTGGGATCCCGACGCCGGACCAACCCTTCGACGTCGTGGTGCTTGTTGGGGTGATGGAGCACATTCGCGACCTCGATCCAGCTGTCGATAAAATACGCGCCCTCGTGGCCCCGCGGGGGCGGGTATACCTGGCGGTGCCCGATGCCGCGCGCTTCGGCAGCCAACACGATGGGCCCTTTCAGGAGTTCAGCGAGGGGCATCTCACCTTCTTTTCCGCGACCTCCTTGACGAACTTAATGCAAATCCGCGGCTTCCGTTTTCTTTCCGGCGACTGCTTCCTCCTCGAACACAGCCGCGGTACCTGGTGTGCCTCGATCTATGGTGCTTACGAGAACGCGAGACCCGACAGGGAATCCTGGGTGCGCGACGAAGAGACCGAGAAGGGGCTGGCCGCCTATATTCGCAAATCCCGGGAAGCGGAGCTCGGGATCCGTCGGAAGATCGACGACCTGGCGGCGAGCGGTCGGCCGATCGTGGTCTGGGGAACGGGTGCTCACACCCAGACCTTGCTGGCGATGAGCTCTTTGGGCAACGTGAATATCTCCGCCTTTGTCGATTCCAACCCGAAGTGCCAAGGCCGGCACTTGCACGGGGTTCCGATCTGTTCGCCCGAAAGTCTGGCGGGTCGGACGGAGCCGATTCTGATTTCCTCCTATGCGGCACAGCACGAAATCGCCCAACAGGTTCGGGAGAAGCTGCGGCTCGGCAACGAATTGATATTACTGTACGACCTCGAGGAATCAAGCTAAGCGAAGGCCGTGACCTTGTGGGGGAGTTGACGGAGTGAGCCGGATTATCCGAGAGGATGTCTTGTCCGTTATCGAGGAGCGCCTGCCTTGGCGGGCTTTCGAGGGAGCGAGTGTTCTGATAACCGGGGCGGCGGGCTTTCTGCCTGCTTACATGGTTGAGACGTTGCTGTTTCTGAATCAGTCGTTGCTTTCGAAGCCGGCTCGAATAGTTGCTTTAGTCCGTAATGAAGAGCGCGCTCGCGTCCGGTTTGCCGAGTATGCGGGGCGGGTTGATCTGCAATTTGTCGTGCAGAACGTATCCGACCCGCTTCTTGTATCGACCCCGTTTGACTACATCATTCATGCCGCCAGCCAGGCGAGCCCGCGGTTTTACAGGACAGATCCGGTGGGGACACTCTCGGCGAACGTGCTGGGCACCTATCATCTGCTCGATGCGGCCAGGAAGCACCCCTGCAAAGGCTTTCTATTTTTCAGCAGCGGAGAAGTGTACGGGAACGTGAAAGACGGTTCTGCGGCGATCGCAGAGGACCAAGGAGGATACCTTGACCCGACGGATGTAAGGTCATGCTATGGCGAGAGTAAGAGAATGGGAGAAACGATGTGTGTTTCCTGGGCGCAACAGTTTGGTGTTCCGGCGCGTATAGTAAGAATATCTCATACCTATGGGCCGGGAATGCGGCTGGACGACGGAAGGGTATTCGCCGATCTCGTGCGGGACATTTTGCAGGGCGGTCCGATAATTCTTCACAGCGATGGAACTGCGCGCAGATGTTTTTGTTACCTTGCCGACGCTACCAGAGGCTTCTTCACCGTGTTGTTTAAGGGTGAGGTAGGACAGGCATACAACGTGGCAAATCCCGACGCGGAGTGCAGCATCGCAGAACTCGCCGATCGGCTGGCTGGCCTTTACAAAGACGAGGGGATGTATGTTGTGCGAAGACCCCGTGGTGAGTCAGTCTACGTCCCGAGCCGTATCGCAGGGACGCCGCCCAGCGTGGACAAACTGAAGGCGCTGGGTTGGCAGGCGCGCACGACCATTGAGGAAGGATTCCGCCGCACGGTGAGCAGTTATCGGGAGGAAGCGCCAGCCGAAGAGGCTGTCCTGTGATACGCGAACGCCCCTGGCGGTCAGGCCGCCTTCACGGCCAGTACGGTGATGATGTCATGCAGGTTCTTGCGGACTTTGAGCTCGCCTAGCGTTGTGTCATCCAAGGCTTTGTAGATGCGATAGAAACGGGAGTCGTAGTTGCCGCATGATAGGCGCAGGAACACCGTTTTGATTTTGAGCACGTGCGCTATGAATTTCGCGTCCACCACCTGAAAGCCGCTGTTCGACAGGGCGCGACTCAACGTCCGGCGGTCGTAATAGAAAAGGTGAGCCGGCGGGATGAACGCGTAGAAGTTCGAGCCTGTGAGCTTGGCATAGAGGCAGGAGACGTTGTGCACCTTGATCACGATCAGCCCGCCCGGACGCAACATGCGGTGGCATTTCTCCAGCGCCGTCATGGGATCCCGAAAATGATCGAAGACATCCTGTAAGGTGATGACGTCAAAGTAGCCTTCCCGCAACGGGTAGTCTTCGAACGAGCCGGTGATGATCCGCTCCCCGTGCCGCTCACGGGCTCCCTCCGCATCGGCGCTGATAATCTCGCAGCCATGGCACTCCCAACCCTTCATGACATCCAGAAACCAGCCGTGCGAGCACCCTATATCCAGCACTTTCCCCGGTTCGGGAAAGCGTCGGCGGATCAAAGCCGCCAGCTTCTCATAGTAGTAGTTGAGGCACTCGACGTTGGGGCGGTCATACACTTCGGCTTCGGCCCCGATGCTGGCGTAATGCGCAGCCAATTCCTCCGCCGCGATCTTGTTCTGCACGAACACCAACGAACAGGCGCTGCAACGCGCGATGGTGTAACCGTTGACCTCCCAGAGCCTCCTCAGGCCGGCGTCGCTGCAGACCGGGCAGGATGAATACATCGCGGTCGGTCGAGAGATGTCCAGATCGCGCTCTTTCGATTCGAGACTAGCTCGCATTTCTCACTCCAAAATTGAAAAAAGCTCTGTCTTCTGGCATAAGCATTTCGTTTCAGAAGAGCTTGCGCCAGAGAACCCGGACAGCCTTGGCACAGCAGAGTATAACGGAAAACTCTTTCAATTTCATTCCTCTGGCGGCGGGGGCACTGGTTCAATTTGACCCCAAATACGATATTTGGAAATGCGCATTATTTTGAGTGCCCGATCCAGATGTGGAAATCAGCGTCGTCGTAGTGATAATGGACGAGTTTTGCCGGGAAACCTATTTGTTTTAAGGCCGACTTCAATGCTTTGGCCATAGGAGGAGGGTTGGAAAGATTTTCAACAGGTATCGTGATGCCAGAGGGTGGAAGGTCGATTCGCTTTCCAGACTGGTCAAAGAACAATCTCCTTGGATCGAACCAGCCGCGGCGGTACTCCCATCCAGCCCTAGAGAATACCAAGATGAAATCATCTCCAAATCTTATTGCTTCTGTGTCCCCTATCTTGGAGGCAATTAGGACTCTCCCGACCTTGTATTTCGAGAGAGCCTCAACAAGCCGAAGCTGCTCGTCTGGAGAGAGAAAGCGCGGTCCTGCAAGACGCTGGACTTGCGCCAACTTAGTTTGGAGAGCGATATTCTGTTTCCTTAGTTGCTCAGTTTCCTGGTCTATAAGAGCCACCAATGTTTCAGTGGTATTTCTTATTCTGTTTTCGAGTTTTGCCATTTTAGCGCCTACATACAGTTCTCCAGCGACCCCAAATGCTATTAACATGGCTCCAAACAGCCCCCCAAAAAGTAGGTTCTGCGCAAGAATTCGTAAGTGACCGCATTTTAGGCTGCTTTCCTGAGGGTGACGAATTCCGTGCGGGTGACCGCCATGCGCTGGGCCTTCAGTAACAAGTAGCGGAGGTTCTTGTACCCTCGGCCGCGGCGCAGCAAGGTCTTGAGGTTTCCGTTGATGGCCTCGACCACTCCCATCGCGATCCG